>JADMIO012736367.1_pt1 | contig 62719 bp, 58 predicted proteins | sample 8958161 | NCBI WGS metagenome assembly JADMIO01 (sample SAMN16585339, study PRJNA669376) | soil metagenome | isolation source: Crop rotation soil | place: USA: Cullars Rotation, Alabama | collected 2011 | reverse complement strand
CGCGACAACTTGTCCACGTGGAATTCTAAGCTTAGGATCCCAATGTGCTGGAAAGATCGGTGTACTGCGATTGCGAAACGCCGCCGCCATTGCGAAACGAAGTCAGCACATTGTCGAATACGCTCGTAAACGCGGGAAGCATCTGATACATGCCGCCCACAAAAAATGGGCCATTCTCCTGGGCGAGCACCGAGGCATGCTCGGCCGGCAGACTGAAACGCTTTGTGGTCTTCTCGTAAATCAGGTAACCGGCCGTGGCCATTCCGCCCAGCCATTCACGCAAATATCGTTCGTTTAGCCCGGTTCTCGATGCGAGGTCCGCCGATGTCGCCGGGCCCTGGTCCGCCAGGTTCTTGAATAATCCTAATCGATCGCCAATTACTCCCAGCAGCGTGGTCATTGTGCCGCTGATCTGCTCGACCACTTTGCCGGCAAACTCCTCCTGACGAGCCGCGTCGATAACTCCCGCTTCAGCCATATCTCTCTCCGATTGCGGAGGGAATCCGCATCTTATCAATGGGTCCGCCGCCTGCAATCAGGAAAATGGGTGTGTAACGCATAATCCCAATAATCGCGCGCTAGGCCACGCGCCACGACATGTTTAATTGGCGGTGGAATGCTGCTTCAATTCTGTTATTTTTATAATCCCGTGAATGAAACTTCTGCTGTAACTCAGGGCGATGGGGCACCTGCTGCCGGCCCGACTTCCACCGCTACTCCAGCCTCGGACCGCGCCGATCTGCGCCCCGAAAATATTCAAGACGCTGTAATTCGTCTCGCCGGAAATTCGCAGGACGGAATTCAAACCGCAGGCGCCTTTCTGGCTCGCCTTGCCGGACGCAGCGAACACGACGTCATGACCTACATGACCATTCCAGCCACCATCTCCGGTGGTCCGTCAATTTTCCAGGTGCGCATCGGTTCCGGCGAAGTGTTATCGGCAGGCGACGAAGCCGATTTCCTCGTCGCGTTTTATCAGCACAGTTACCAGGACCACATTCATTTCCTGCGCGAAGGCGGAGTGCTGCTTTATGACTCCGACAACGTCGAGCCGAACCTTGACGATAAACGTTTTGTTTATGTCGGCGTGCCAATCACAGGTTTGACTGTCGAAGCGCTCGGCGGCACGGCCAAGGACAAGGGTAAAAACATTTTCGTTCTCGGCTTGATCGCGAAAATTTTTAATCTCGACGTTGAAAAACTGAAAAGGCTGATCAGCGAAAAATTCGGCGGAAAAGACGAGAGCGTCGTGAATACGGCGTTAATGGCGTTCCAGGCCGGTTATGGCTATCCCGTCGGCAACGTTCTAACAAAACACTACCGTTTTGAGCACATACCGAGACCCAGCGGTCGCGCCCAAATCACGATGGACGGCAACCAGGCGATCGCATATGGGCTGATTGCCGCCGGTGTCCGCTTCGGTGCCGGTTACCCGATCACGCCGTGGTCGTCAGTGATGGAGGTTTTGCGCCGTGAACTGCCGAAGTACGGAGGCATTTTCGTCCAGGCCGAAGACGAGCTGGCATCGGTTTCAATCGCGATCGGATGTTCGTATTCGGGATATCTTGCGGTCACAGGCAGCGCCGGACCTGGAATTTCGCTAAAGGCCGAAGCAATCGGCTGGGCGTCCATGGCAGAGATTCCGCTCATCATTTGCAATATTCAACGCGGCGGCCCGAGCACGGGTCTGCCCACCAACGTCGAGCAAAGCGATTTGCATCAGGCAATCTTCGGCAGTCACGGGGACAGCCCGCGCGTGGTGCTCGCGGCGTCGACAGTAGAAGATTGTTTTTACATCGCGCTCGAAGCGGCCCGCATCGCACGCAAGTACAGCACGCCTGTATTCATTTTGAGCGACACCTCGCTGGCCACGCGAATTGAAGCGTTCGACGAACCGGATCTGCCGAAGCTGATGCAAAATCCGAAACCGGACCTGACGCCGCGCCAGACACACAAGCCTTATCCCATCGATCAAATCACACAGCACGCCCCGCCCGGCACGCGTATTCTCGATGGAAAATATCCGCTCCTGGCCGGGCTCGAGCACGACGAAATGGGCCATCCCACCGGCAGCCCGAAGCTGCATATGGCCATGACCGCCAAGCGTCGCAATAAATTGCGCAAGCTCGCCGAAGAAATTCCGGTCCCGGAAATTTACGGCGATCAGGAGGGTGACACACTGCTGGTCGGCTGGGGGTCAACCTACGGACCCGTTCACGACGCGGTGGCGCTTGCTCGCCAACACGGGGAAAAAGTCGGGGCGATCCATCTGCGTCATCTCCATCCGTTGCCCAACGGCCTGGAGAAAATTTTCGAGAAATTCAATCGAGTGGTTACAGTCGAGATGAACGACCAGGGGGTTTACGGTTATGGTCAGCTCGCCACGATTTTGCGGGCCCGCTATTGCGAACCGAAAATCACCAGCTTCACCAAGACCGACGGACTCACCTTCCGGGTAAAAGAAATTCTGGACGGCGTGTTCCATGGCCGCTCGTTTGCCGCGCGACATATTCCGCGCGAAGGCGCGACGATCATTCATGAAGATACGAGCGCTGAAAATGTGAAATCACTGAAAGAAGTTGTTCCACAGGGAGTGGGTTAAGAAGTAAGAAGGCAGAAGGAAAATTAAGAAGACAAATTCGAACATGAGCAAAGCAACAACAGGAAACGGCGACGGTTCAGGTGTAGATCCGGTCGCCGCGGCCACTGCTATCGCAGAACCGCCACGCGAAAAACTGACAAAGAAAGCCATCACTGCCGATCATCCTACATGGTGTCCTGGTTGCGGCGATTTCGCTGTGCTCGCCGCTTTCTACAAGGTCCTTGAGAAACGCAACCTCGAGCACGAAAACATCGTCACCCTCGCAGGCATCGGCTGTTCGTCGCGTTTTCCTTATTTCGTCAACGGTCACGGCGCGCATTTCATTCATGGCCGTGCAGTCCCGCTCGCGTCGGGGATCAGCCTCGCCCGGCCCGATCTGCATGTATTTCTGTTCGGCGGCGACGGCGACGGATTCTCGATCGGCGGCAATCACGTCGATCACGGGGGCCGCAAAAATATCAACATGACTTATTTCATCATGGACAACTTCGTCTATGGCCTGACGAAGAAGCAGACTTCGCCCACGTCGCCCGTCGGATTTAAATCGAAGACCGATCCCACCGGAGCGATCGATCAGCCGGTTAATCCGATGAAAAAACTGATCGCCGGCGGAGCGACATTCATCGCGCGCACCCACGCCGCGCAGGTGAACCATATGATTCAAATGATCGAGCGCGCATTCGATCATCAGGGCTTTAGCGTGATCGAATGTTTGAGCGAGTGCGTCGAATTTTTCCCGGACGTGTTCGATCCGGCCAACCCGCGCAAGGGCGGCAGCTTCGAAGTGATCCAGGAAAAGAAATGGGACAACACGCCCGAGGACGAGTTACGGCACGACGTGACCGATGAGGTGGCCGCGTACAAGCTGGCGTCGCTCCCTTTCCCCGGCGTGTTCGGCGTGTTCTACGAAACCGATCGCCCAACCAAGAACGCCCTCGAGAAAAAGTGGATTGAAACGACGAGAGAGAAGACCGGCAACGCAAGCGATCTCGAAATCCTGCAAAAAACGTTTGATCGAATCAAGTGATCGACCTGGTCGTGCGCCAGGTTCAGCGCGTTAACGATTCAACTTTTTAACACTTCAACGAATCACCCGGCGAAGTTAGCCAATTCTTTTTCGCTACTTTCTTGATCGGACTCTGGTTAACCAGTACAAAACAACTATGACTAAATTGCGTTCCCTTATTTTAGCTGGATTTCTCGCACTAACCCTGGCGTCCTTGCACGCCCAGGTAGACTTCTCGGTCAGTTGGGCTCCGCCTCCTCTGCCGGAATACGAGCAACCCGCCTGCCCCGTCGCCGGCTACATCTGGACTCCAGGTTACTGGGGCTGGAACGCAGATTACTACGATTATTACTGGGTTCCCGGCGCATGGGTCGCTCCACCAACAGTCGGTCTGCTTTGGACACCGGCATGGTGGGGTTGGCGCAACGGAGCGTACGCATTTAACCAGGGTTATTGGGGACCGACTGTCGGTTTTTACGGAGGCATTAACTATGGTTATGGCTATACCGGAAACGGCTACTGGGGCGGACGATGGAGTGGCAACACGTTCCAGTACAACACCGCCGTCACCCGCGTGAATAAGACCGTCATCAACAACACCTACGTCAATAACTCGTTTGCCAGAAATGCGAACGCTACCCGCGCCAGCTTTAACGGTCCCAACGGAGTGAATGCGCAGGAGACAGCAGCACAAAAAGCCGCCGCGGCTAAGAAAATACCGCCAACTTCTCAGCAGCTTTCGCGTCAGCAGGCGGCAATCAAGGATCAAAATCTTCGCGCGTCCGCAAACAAGGGCAAACCAAACGCCGATGCGGTTAGATCATTCGACAAGAGGGAAGGCGCAACGCTGGGCAAGGCCGGAACGCAGGGAGCCGGCGGCGCGGCCGAAGCGGGCGCGGGCAAAGGTCAAAACAAAATCGGAAACGCATCCGAACTTAATCGCACGGGTGCTGGTGCCGGTGCCGGAAAAGGACCCGGGAACGCGACAGGCGCCGGAGCAGGGAAAGGCAAAACTGGAAACGTAACCGAGCGCAATCTTCAAGGAGGCGGCGCAGGCAAGACAACCGGGAACGGTGCTGGGAACGTGAACAAAGCCAGGACCGGCAATCAGGGTAACATGCGAACCACCGGTGCAAACCAGACGAAAATGCACACCGGCAACGGAGCCGGCGCCGGGGCTGGTCACGCACGTACCATGACTCCGAGAACGGGCCAGCCAAAGATGGCTACGCACAACCCGCAAATGGGGGCGCGTAACGCGCAAATGGGAGCGGGAAAACATCCGCCGATGGCAGGCGGAGGTAATCGGCCCAAGCCGGCCGGCGGCCAACAGCAAGGAAAGAAAAAGGGCGGTCACTGATTAAGGCGCAGCGCGTTGTCCTTAACGCACTAAGAATTCCCAATCGTCCTGAGGACGAACCGCAACTGTAGCCGCGGTCGCTGACCGCGGTTACCTCATTGATCGCCTTTTGCGCGCATAGATACGCGCCTGTAATCCCTGTGCCGCGGTCGCCGACCGCGGTGGTGGCAAAACCGATGTCACCGAAATGACTCTCGCGTTTCGTCCGCCAACGGAGTTTAATACACGTACCATTCTCATCCCGTGAAAGAGGAACCGCTCGATACCCATTCGAAAGCGCTCCGGATCAACATCGATCCGCGCTGGTACGGCACCTTTGCTGAGATCGGCGCGGGACAGGAAGTGGTCCGCTGGTTTTTTCGTGTTGGCGGCGCCGCGGGAACTGTCGCAAAGAGCATCTCGGCGTACGACATGAAAGTAAGCGACGCCATCTATGGCCACGTTGACCGTTACGTTTCGCGCAACCGGCTCCAGGCGATGCTCGATTACGAGTTCGATCTCGACATTCAGCGCCTGGCTGCGGAGCGCGGCGATAACACTTCCTTCTTTGCGTTCGCCGATACCGTCGTAGCGCGGAGTTATCGCGGTACCGCGGAATGCCACGGCTGGATGGGCATCAAGTTTCAGAGCCGCGCCAACGACCAGCCCAGCCAGATCGTGATGCATGTGCGGATGATCGACGAGGAAGCTTCAGGGCAACAGGAAGCACTCGGCATCGTGGGCGTGAATCTTTGTTACGGCGCATTTTTCCTGAGTCACGTACCGGAGGAACTCATCGAATCGTTGCTCGATAATCTCACCACGCGTCGCCTCGAGATCGACATGCTCGAGTTCAGCGGGATCGAATTTCGCAACGTCGATAACCGGATCATGGCGCTCAAGCTCGTGCAGATCGGGCTGAGCGGCGCGGCCATGTTCGGCCCGGATCGCGAAGTGTTGCAGCCGTCCGATGTGTTGCATAACAAGGCTGTGCTGGTCGAGCGCGGCAGTTTTCGTCCGGTCACCTACGTGAACCTCGATATGTTTCAGTGCGCGCTGGCAAAGTTTAAAAAAGATCCCGCCGTGGAAAACAAACCTGTTCTTGGTCTGATGGAACTGACCATGCGCAATCTGCTGGCCGGCGGCAAAGACGTCGATCGCCGCGATTTTCTCGGACGCGCTGAGGTCCTCGGCGCATGTGGCATGACCGTGCTGATCTCCGATTATTTCCAATATTACCGGCTCGCTGCGTATCTCGCCTGGCGAACCCGGGAACGCATCGGCATCGTGATGGGTGTGCCGAGCTTGTATGAGCTTTTCGATGAAAAATATTACGTCGACTTGCCCGGCGGCATTCTGGAGAACTTTGGACGCCTGTTTAAGAACGACCTGAAAGTTTACGTTTATCCGCTGCAACGAAGTCCAGCCGACGAGTTGCAGACTGTCTCCACCGTGAAAGTGAAATCCGACCTGCAACCGCTTTACGATTATCTGGTCGGCCGCGGCAGCTTCGTGCAACTGGACAATTATAACCCCGAATATCTGCCAATCTTTTCACGGGACGTCCTCAAGCGCATCGCCGAAGGCGACGAGAGTTGGGAACACATGGTGCCACCGCAAGTTGCCGAGATCATTCGCCAACGCGGTTTCTTCGGCTACAAGAAACGTTAAGGGCATCTTTTCCCCTTCAACGCTTCATTCGCTTTATCGCGTTAGGCGTTAACCAGTCGACCTGACAGCCTGATCATTGGATCCGCACGCGGGCTGAATCGGCTCGACTAGCGCTATATCTTGTGGCGAAAGTACTTGCGCTGCCATATATCTTGCGCAAATCTGGTCAACCAGATGGACCGGTCCCTCCAAGACCTTACCGGCCGTAAGTTTGGGAAATGGGTAGTTCTGCCCCGCGCGGGGTTCGACTCGAATTATCGCGATGGCAAATGGCTGGTTCAATGCGAGTGCGGAAGGCTTAGGCACGTCGCAGGAGAGGAGCTCTTAACCGGCCACTCTTCATCTTGCGGCTGCGCGTCATCTCGCAAAAACAATCATACCGGCGGGACCTCAGTCCGCAGAGAAAACGGGAAGGGCCCGGCACGTAGTGAAACGCTGCGAACACGATTGCAGCGCGTGATGAACGAACTTCGCCCCAACGGAACAGGACCGACCTCTGAAGGTATGCGGAATTCTGATTTGTTTGCTGAAGATACCCAATCGGATCGGCGGATGATTGTCTAATCAGACGAAATCCTATCGTCACCCTGACGCGCGAATCTTTGGCAACCTCTCCGCGCGTGAGCGGGTTGCATGCTCGGCAACCATGATCGGCACCGCGAGCAAAAGTAGCATTTTGAGACGTGACTGGAAATTCGCTCTCGACATCACCTGCATTTTGATTGCCCTGCCGGTTTGGGCGCCGCTGATGATTTTACTCATCCTGGTGACCAAAATCGCTTCGCCTGGTCCGATTTTCTATCGGCAGGAACGAGTCGGTCTCGGAGGCAAACTTTTCCTAATGTGGAAGTTCAGAACGATGGAGGCCAGCGCTGAGACCCGGACCCACGAACATTACTTCCATGAGTTAATGAAGCTCGATCGTCCAATGACAAAGCTGGACGCGATCGGCGATCCACGCCTTACCGCTTTTGGCCGGTTCCTGCGTGCGAGCGGCCTGGATGAGTTGCCCCAGATCTTCAACGTGATTTGCGGTGAGATGAGTCTGGTCGGTCCGCGGCCACCTCTTCCGACTGAATTTGCTCGTTACCAACCGTGGCAACAGGCGCGTGTGAACGCTTTGCCGGGGCTGACCGGACACTGGCAGGTGAACGGCAAGAATAAAACCACGTTCAACGAGATGATCATGATGGATCTCTTCTATCTCGAGAACATGTCGATCATGCTCGATCTGAAAATCATGCTCAAGACCGGCGCCGTTATCGCGGGACAACTCCTGGAATTCCAGCGGGCATCACAACGCAATCGATCCGGAGCAAACGGCACACAACCTCAAGGATCAGTATAAAAAATGGGGACGCATCGGTCGAAAAAACTCTAACGCCCGACGCGCCCCCCGGTCAGCTTCTTAACCACTTTCACCCTACGAGCCAAGACTCGGGTCACAACCATTCAAAGGTAACATCGTCGTTAACTTGTCACGACTGTAGCGGTCGGCCTAAGGCGGATGTGGGATTCCGCTTCATCTTCACCTCTTCAACCATTTAACTTTTCAACAAATCATGCAGCGACAGCGAATTTTTCGGGGAACGTTGTCCAGTTGCCGCTTACTCGATCAATCACCAGGTTCATTTGGCGGCGATACCTTGCGCACCGAAAGGCAGTCCTCCATCGGTGTCAATCAAAGTCAGGCTTCCGTCATTTTCCACACGAAAGGAACGAACCTCTTGTCCGCCGACGGCCTGGACGTAAAGGAAATGGCTACTGTTATTGAGAGCCATATCGCGGAGTCCGCTGTCCGCGCCTTGATCGGCTGCGACCGCATTAGATAGCGTCAGGCTCCCATTGCCAGGGGCGATGTCATAACTGGAGATTGTGCCGCTGCCGGTATTCGACACAAAAGCGGTCTGTCCGTTGTTGACGATAACAACCCAGCACGAGGCGGTTTGAGAATTTGGGACCGCCCCGCTGATTACGCTTAATATGCCATCGTCCGCGGCACTATATGATGAGACAGACGACGCGTTTGGCACGCCGCCGGCCGCCTCTGAGACAACCAGAAATCCCGGGTTGTTAAAGGCGAAGCCGAATGGGGTCATACCACTAGAAGCATTTTCGATAGGTGCACTGGCTACTCCATTATTGTCGATGGTGTACGTATCGATGCGATTCCCAGCCTTTTCTGTTACAACAAGCAGCGTCCCATCGGAGTTGAAACTGACCTCAGCCGGATCGGCTGCCATGCCCCCGATCAACGGCTGAGTAGCGCCAGCTATTGCCGTTAAGGTTTCATCGTCTGCCACGGAGAACCCAGTAACGTTGGGTGTACCACCTTCGTTAAGTACGTATAAGAGATCTTCGTGGAGTGCCAGGCTGATCGGCCGTACTCCGCCGGAATCCACTACATCCACGAGGTCGAGGCCGGTGTCTGATATCCTCAAAACGGAAATTTGATTGCTGCCGGCGTTAACTGCGAACAGGAACTGATGGCCTTGATCTAAAATTAATGCCCCTTGCGAAGCGAGCGGATCGGTTGGTGGATCTTGTGGCTGTGCGACCGGATCTCCGGCGCCTCCGGTGGTAAACTCGCCTGCTGCAGTCAAGGTGCCATCAGCTCCTCGGTTGAAGACTGCCACTGTGTTTTCGACCTGATTAGTTAAAACGTATACCGCGCCAGTCTGGAAGTTTCGATCGTGTGGGGTTGGTCTTGATCGTGGGGTTGGCAATGGTCGTTGAGCGATTGCATCAGTAAGTGAGGCCAGGACAAAGAAGCTGGCAAAGATTGTTATGATTTTTTTCATTATGTTTGTGAGAGAGAGAAGGGTCAGCGGTTATTCCGTTGGATAAGCGAATTTTTGCAGAGATGTGCCACGTTGAACTCAAGAGAGCGAGCGACACCACTCGGTTTGGCAGGGAAGCGGGGATTCTCGCGTGTCAAATAGGAAAAAGCCTGAGGGCAAGATAAGGATCAAACCGGATGGTTAGGCACGGAATAACAAGGGCATGGCATTCTAACTCAAGGTATTTCGGCGCAGGTCTTGATGCCTTTGAAGTTACAAAGAATATCCGTAGGGCGGTCGACTACTCAGGCATGCGGAATGTACTGGCGCGCTGCGGCGGGCTTATCATGCACAGCGACCATATAAGCGTAATGCTGATCAGCCCAGGTGGCGGTCGTCCACTCGCCCTGGCTGGTGACTACCGGCGGATTTGCAGGTTTAAGTCCCCGCAGAGCAGCACGATCGACCATCAACAGGTGGGCAACAGTTTGTCCATGACAAAAACAGATGAGGGTCACCGGATAACCACGGAAATAGAGAATCCTGCAACCCATTGTCTCAACCGCAGCGATCCCTGGCGGAATCTCAGCCAAAGGAGCTTTGTGTTCTACGATCCATTGTTTAATCGGCGCCATTTGGAGACTTTCCATTTCGAGCGGTGGCGGGAGCTTTACGAAGCTCATCATTTCCTGCTCGTAGTCGCTCAGCGACGCGGAACCTTGATCGGAGCCGCGCCAGACACCAATAAGCAGCGCAAGACAGAATAAAGCTGTTGCAGTTGCTCCCGCCGTCGCCAAAGCCCCGACCCAACGCGGTTTCCCGGCGGTACGAGATCTCATGTTCGCGAGAATCCGCGTTTTCAGACCAAACGGCACCGGCATCTCGCTCATGTGACCTGCGACTGCGCGATCAAACTCTTGCTCTTCGGCAAACCACTGCCCCAGCTCGGCGTCCCGTTCCGCCTCCTGCAAGGCTTCCGCGAAATGGGAGTCGAGGCGGTCCTGATCGCCGGGGCGATACGCGGCCAGGATTTTCTTTGCTTCTTCTGTCGTCATGCCATTTGTCGCTTTGCAACCTCTCCGTGTACATCATCAGCGAGCTGCTCACGCAATCGCGCTTTACCCCGGGAAATCCGCGACATCACGGTACCCACCGGCAGGTCCAGCGTCTCGGCGATTTCCTTATAGGAATGTTCTTGCAGGTAGAAGAGCGACAGCGGCGCGCGGTAAATCTCCTCCAGATCGAGCAGGGCGCGGACGACCGCGTCGCCGTCCAGATTGTTGGCTGCTACTGGCAGACATTCCCCATCGGACAGTTGCGATTCGCTGCTGAGCTCTCGACCGCGTTGGCGCTCGCCGCGCAAAAACTCGCGATACAGCGACGTGAACAGCCAGGCCTTGACCTTTGATTCCTCCCGCAACTGATGACCTTTAGAAGCCCAGAGCAGAAAAGTTTGCTGTGTCAGGTCGGCAGCATCGCTTGGATGGCGTCTTAATGATAAGGCGAAGCGATTGAGCGGCATATAAAAACGCTCGACCAATTGTTCGAAATCCAAAACGGGCACATTTCAATTTCGCAAGTCGGAGCAGCTACACTTGTATCCGATTTATCGCAAAGGTAATCCGCGCGCCCCCATTCGAATAGTATGAGTCATAAAAGGGCCGGATTATTCCCGCCCACTGTAGCCGCGGTCGCCGACCGCGGACATCAGCACCCTGTCGGCGCTTGGGAAGAGGCTCCCCGCTTTTTTACTTCTTGCTTCTTACTTCCCGCGCCGCCAGTCCGGCTCGGACCTAGTGCCCGGCACCCGCCCCCGCTGTCCACGGCCCGACACCGAGCGCAGTAAGCACGATTTCCACCGCCAGCGAGCAAAGGATGAGTCCCATCACGCGGACCAGGACGGACGCGCCTTGTCGACCGATCACCCGCAGAATCCCATCCGAACAAAGCAGCAGGATATAGGTGATGAAAAGTACGACCACAAGGACAACGCCGGTCTCGAGTCGCTCCGGCACGGTATAAACATCGTTATCAGTTAACACGATCACCGCCATCATCGCGCCCGGCCCGGCGATGGACGGCACGGCCAGCGGGAACACTGCTAGATCGCGTCCCTCCTCTGGCGACGGCGATTTATCCGTTTTCGAATCCATTTTGCCGAAAAGCATCTGCACACCGAACAGGAACAGAATGATGCCGCCGGCTACTTTGAGCGAGTGCATGTGAATACCGATCGCGTCGAGAATCCACTGGCCGACCGTCCCGGCAGCGATTAGTATGATCGTGGCGTAAAAGACAGCTTTCAGCGCGGTCCGATGCCGCTCTGACCGTGTGAGCGCAGCGGTCAGCCCGGCAAAAAGCGCCACGTTCCCGATCGGATCGATCGTCGTCCAAAGCGTAGCGAAGTCTTTACTGATTTTAATTAGTAAAGGCGACATGCAAATGGAGCTGAGGGTTCAGCGACATAGAAGGTAAAGTGACGAGGGTAAGAGCGAGTGCGCGTGGGAAGCAAACGAGTTTCAAGTCTTTACTGATTTTAATGAGGAGCGGAGACACGCGTTGAATGTCTTATCCGAACGGCAGATCCGCTTCCAGTCATAATTAAAACTCATTCGTTGCCCACGCTTTTTGACTCATTTACTCCCGCGCATTTGAAAATCGTTCGCTTCCCCGCTCGCTCGCCGCTACCCATCGCGGCTTTGCCTTCTATGTCGCTTTCCCCAGCTCCATTGAAACTCGCTCGTTGCCCACACTCGCCCGCTCCTACCCTCGTCACTTCACCTTCATCACTCGCAAGTCCCCGTGCTCGCGCCAGCTACCTAGCTGCGTCGCCGTCTATTCGCGCGATCCCCGATCGCGACGTATTCTATGTCGCGCCGACAGCTTTAAAAGCGGCGGTTACACAGCGCTGCTATTCAGGCTTTGCGTCACGGAGGAGAGCATCCAAATCCAGAGGTCGTGTATCCATCGCGATCGAACCATCGGGATTGTGCGGCCATTCCTCTTTCGGACGATCCCGATAAAGCTCCAACCCGTTTTGATCGGGATCGCGGAGGTAAAGCGCTTCACTCACTCCGTGATCACTCGCGCCTTCGAGTGGAATCCTGGCTGCGAGCACCCGCCGGAGCGCGTCGCCGAGCCCCGCTCGATCGGGATAAAGAATAGCAACATGAAACAAACCGGTGCTACCGGGCGGCGGTGGAGAACCGCCCAGACTTTCCCACGTGTTCAGTCCGATGTGATGATGATATCCCCCAGCAGAAATAAACGCTGCTTCTGTCCCCAGGCGTTGCATCAGCTCAAACCCGAGCACGCCGCAATAAAATCCGAGCGAGCGTTCCAGATCAGAAACTTTTAGATGGACGTGACCGATCCGCACTTGTGGGTCAATCGATCGGAACTCTTTTTCAGGTGTGAACATCAAAAATCGTAGCGAGAGGTGGTCACCGTCACCTTGGATTCTACTGCGGATCATGCGGATGAAAACGGATCCTCGCGAAACTCTAGGGAGATGAGGCGCTCTGCAGGAGCTCGAGTTCCTGCCAGCGCGCGTAGAGGTGCGCGACTTTGTCGCGTGCCGTTTTCAGTTGCGTCTCCAACTCGAAAATCTCCGAGCGCGGTTTCGTATAAAAATCCGGCGCGCCAAACGTGGCCTCCAGATCCGACACCTCGTTTTCTGCAGAGAGAATATTCGCCTCCATCGACGCCCATTCGCGTTCTTCTTTCCACTTGAGCTTCCGCGGTTTGTCTTTGGTTTTCGTTTGCTCGGCCGCGGCTGCTCTGGCCGGCGCGGGTTTCGAATTAGGAACCTCCTCTAGTGCGCCGCGTCTTTCCAGGTAGTAGTCGTAGTTCCCGACGCGATAGACCACGCGACCCTCCCCTTCGAAAGCGAGAATCGAGGTACAAACGCGATTCAAAAAATAACGATCGTGACTGACCACGATGACGCAGCCGCCGAAGCTCACCAGCGCTTCCTCCAGCAAGCGCAACGTTCCCAGATCGAGATCGTTCGTCAGTTCGTCGAGCATCAAAACGTTGCCGCCGCGCTTCAGGATTTTGGCCAGCAGCACACGGCTACGTTCGCCGCCGCTGAGCTGCGAGATTCTGGTGTTGATGCGGTCTTCGTTGAAAAGAAACCTTCTCAGATAAGCGCGCAACGTGATGCTCTGTTCGCCGAGCGTGACGGTTTCTCCGCCGCTCCCGACTTCTTCCCACACCGTTCTCGCATCATCCAGGAGGAGCCGGTTTTGGTCGACGTAATTGATCCGGGTCCGCGCGCCGATCTCCACTGCACCGCTCGCAACGGGCAGTTCCTGCAGAATGACCTTGAGGAGCGACGACTTGCCGAGTCCGTTGCGACCGACAATACCAAGGCGTTCTCCGGCCGTAAGATTGAGATTCACGTGCTGAAAGAGTGTGCGGCCGCCTACCTCCAGACTCACGTCGCGCAATTCAATGATGCGATTCGCGAGCTTCGGCGGCGTGGGGATAATCAACTCGACGTCGAGCTCCGCCTCCGGCGCTTCCTGGGCTGCCATCTCGAAATAGCGTTCCACGCGGTCCACCGATTTCGTCCGGCGCGCGCGGGGCGCTTTTCGCACCCATTGCAGTTCGCGTTTCAAAAACTTCTGGCGTTGATGTTCCTGCGCCTCCTCGACCGCTTGCCGCTGCGCGCGCGCGACCAGGTAATCGGTGTAGTTTCCGTCGTAGCTGGTGAACTGGCCGCGCAATAGCTCGACGATCCGCGTCGCTACCCGATCGAGAAAATAACGATCGTGCGTGACGAATAAGCAGGTGCCGGCATAACGCGCCAGAAATTCTTCCAGCCATTCGATAGAGCCGGTGTCGAGATGGTTGGTCGGTTCGTCGAGAATCAGAAAATCAGGACGCGTGAGAAGCGCCCGGCAAAGCGCAACGCGGCGTTTTTCTCCGCCGGAAAGCGTGCCGACGACGCGATCGGATTCCGGAGCGTGCAGATTCGTGATGAGGGACTTGATTCGATGTTCCAAATTCCAACCGTCGGCCTCGCCAATCTGGTCGAGTAGCTTGGCGCTAAGCGGGCTGTCGCCCGGGACGCGTTCGTATTCGGTAATGAGGTCGAGAATCCGTTGCGCGCCGCTGAGAATGTTTGCATGGACCGTGGTTGCATCGTCGAGGCCGGAAACCTGCGGCATGTAGCCGGTGACGAGATCACGCCGGCGCGTGAATTCGCCTGAATCGGCCTGGGCCACACCCGCCGCGATCTGGAGGAAGGTCGATTTGCCCGAGCCGTTGCGACCGACAAGTCCTATGTGTTCGCCCTCCCTGAAGGCAATTGTCGCGCCGTTGAGAACGACCTGACTGCCGTATTTGACGGAAAGGTTGTTCGCGCTCGCGATGACGGTGCTTGACGTCTCTGTCATGGGAAGGTCAAACGTCGAATGCCCAACGCCGGACGTCCAATTAAAGAGCGCGATCGGGGGCTGATTAACCCAGCGCTTCCAGGTTCGTCGGCCAGATATTGAAACTCACTCGCCGCACTCGCTCGCTCCTCTAATTGGCTCTATTCAGGCCGACGGGTTATTTCCAATGTTGAAGCCAAATTGCATCTGCATTCGGTGCACTGATGTTCTTTCAATGAAGCCAAGTCTGGCCATCGGGTTGGTTATTCCGGATTTGTGGCAACAGGAGGCAGTGCGCGCGTTGCAACAGGGAAAAGACGTGGTCGTCCAGGCGCCGACAGGATCGGGTAAGACTTACATTTTTGAACTGCTTTATCCGAACCTGAAAAGTCAGGCGGTGTTCACCGTTCCGACCCGCGCACTGGCTAACGATAAGTTATCGGAGTGGCGCGCGCGCGGTTGGGATGTCGGCATATCCTCGGGTGACATCGCGCTAAATCTCGACGCGAAAGTTGTGGTCGCGACGCTCGAAACACAGCGCGGACGGTTTCTGCGCGGCGAAGGCCCGGGGCTCCTGGTCATGGATGAATTTCAAATGCTGGGTGATCCGATGCGGGGCGTACATTACGAGCTCGCCGTCGCTCTCGCACCGAAAAGCACGCAGCTGCTTTTTTTGAGCGGGAGCGTGGCCAACCCGCACGACGTGGTCGGCTGGCTGCAACGCATCGGACGTGACGCCGTTCTCATCGAACATAAAACGCGACCGGTGCCGCTGGAGGAAACCGATCTCGGAACTCTGCCGGATTCACAATTTGTTCAGTCGCGCAGTCCGAACTCGCCACGGCCAGTCTTTGACCGGACGGGCGGATCTTTTTGGCCGCGCATGATTGGCCGGGCCATGCGCGCGGACCTCGCTCCGGTGTTGGTGTTCGCGCCGCGTCGCGCCGCTGCCGAACAGATCGCGCAAGCCATCGCATCAGCCATACCGGTGCGGGACCCGCTCCGACTGACCCCGGCCCAGGAAGCAACCGCGGGAAAGAGCCTGACCAAACTGTTGCGAAATCGTGTAGCGTATCATCACAGCGGACTGAGCTACGCAGCTCGTGCGGGTGTAGTGGAATCGCTCGCCAAAGCGGGACAACTCAATGTTGTCGTGGCAACCATGGGCCTTGCCGCCGGGATCAATTTTTCGATGCGCTCCGTGATCGTGACCGATCGACGTTATTTCGCCGGCAATTTCGAGCGCCAGGTCGAAGCGGACGAGCTTCTCCAGATGTTTGGTCGTGCCGGCCGGCGTGGTCTCGATGAAATCGGTCACGCGCTTTACACGAACGATCTGCCGCGGTTGAGCGACGCGAAAGCGCGCCAGCTGAAACGCGCGACCCAGGTTGATTGGCCCAGCCTGATCAGTGTGATGCATGCGGCTAAACAGCGTGGCGAACAACCGTTCGCGGCGGCGGTGGAGCTGACCCAGTCATTGTTCAGCGTCCAACGCGTGCCGCTCGGCGTGGAGCATTCACTCGAGACCGGGCCGCGCCCGTGTGGATTTTGGGTGACCGATGAGCGCGCGCGGTTCGTCCGACGGGGAATGATCGAGATGCTAAACTTTCGCGAAGAATGGGAAGAGAAAACGGCGGCAGAAAGCGTGACGCTTGGTCGGGCGTTTGCGCGCGAAAACGATCGGTGGCGACCTGCACTGACCGTGCCGCGGATGCTCGATGGGGTCGGCACCGGAAGTCTCTGCCGGTTGCGCGAACAGAACCGTTACGGGCGCGAGTTGCCAGTCGCGACGGTGCTAGCTTCGGGAGAAGTGGCACTGGTGAAATGGTTGAAGAAAGCGATCGGCACACGACGCGAGCCGCACGGGCAACTGACGGTCATTCCCGAAAAACCCGGGCGCGCCGAACCCCGAAAGTTTTCGCGACCAGGCAGCCCAATGAAAGATTTGGCTGGGCGGCGCGGAACCTTTACCCATGAACAATTCGAGACGGACATCCGGCCACGGCTCGTTGAACTGGTGAAGCCGGGCGTAATCGTCGACTGGATCATGCGCGCAAAGCTGATCTCGGTCCGCGTCGATTATGCCAATGTGCCAGTTAACGCGCACACCGACTCGGCTGGCAAGGCGCTGATCGATCCGCCGGAGCGCCAGAACCTGCCGGACGTTTGTCGAACGTGCGATCAGTTGGAGCACGATAAAACCGTTGCGATCGTAAACTCGCCAACGTACGCGTGGCGACACCTTGGATTGGTTGAACCGGACGGCACACCAACCAGGCGTGGAATGATCTTCTCATTTTTCCACGGGGGCGAAGGTCTGGCGGTCGCAGCTGCGCTCGAGGACGAAACCTATTCGATCGACGAATTGGTTTTCGATCTGGCCAATATTCGCGCCGGTCCGCGCTTTGCCGGCGAGGATTCGCCGATGGGCGGGCGCCTCGGCATTTTGTGTCAGCGAGTCTATCGCCGGGCCGATTACCCGGGTTACCTGGCCATGGGCGTGCCGGTGCAATACGGCGCCGGTGCATCGGAAGTGGTGCGCGCGGTGGTCGCTGATCCGCGTTCCAAACACAAGCTCACCAGCGAACTGTTGCGCCTTGGCGATATCGAACGAGCACTGGTGGAATGGCGGAGCATCCTTCGCCATATCGTCCTTGCGCCTGCATATCCGTTGTCGCGATGGACGGAATTAAAAACGGCGACCAGGGAGCTGCTGGATAAAACGGCCTCACCGACGTCTGCTGTCGATCCTGCGAAATTGGCTTCGTTGTAGCAGCAATTGCCGCGGTCAGCGACGCGCGGCTACAGAAACGGCGTCAACGGACACTCGCCGAGTTGGCGAGCAGCGTGCGCTTTCCGGATCCGTCGTCTACCGTTTGGAGTGAACAAAGTTATCCGAGGCAGTTGTCTTTGCGGCGGGGTCCGGTTCGAGGTCGAGCCTCCCTTTATCCGAGCCAGTCATTGTCATTGCGATCGTTGCCGCAAACATTCCGGCACGGCCGTTTGTACCCAGGCGCGGGTACGAAAGGAACAGTTCCGCCTGCTGCAAGGTGAAGAGTTGATTAAAGTCTACGGGAAAGGCGAAGGCGCGGTGAAAGCGTTCTGTGCGAACTGCGGCTCGAGCTTGTTTGGCGGTGAATGGCCGGACGGTCCACAGGTATCGATTCGTATGGGCGCGTTTGATGATGATCCCGGAATCCGGCCGCAATTTCATACGTACGTGGATTGTCGCGCGCCGTGGGACGAGATCACAGACGGGTTGCCGCAGTATCGCGAAGCGAGAACCGATGACTGATCGATATCTTCCGATGTCGGAAGTCAGCGATTAGTTAGCCGCAGCAGCCTTGGCGCGAGCGCGTTCGTTGAAAGCGGCACGCAAAGCGTTCATCTCAGTTCGGAGGACAATCATTTGCGTAGGAACGCCTTTGTATTTCTTCGTGGCTCCGGTGATTGTACGATTAACCGCCCCCCGGTGGACAAGGTTCTGAAGCCTTTCATAAGCTCGCAGGCGCAGCATCTCTTCGCCGCCGCCGGCTGCGTTTCGCTCCCGCAGATTGAGCAGGACAACTTCGAATAACGGCTTGAATTCGAAAGAGGCCTTCGACGAAAGCACAGCGACCAGCTCCTCAGTAATGCAATCCGGCGCGCGACGTGTAAAAGAGATGGCAGATCGTTTAGACATCCGAGAGTATCTCACCGATCCGGAAAATAGCGACTGGGGCGGGAGAGCTACTCATTCCATGCCCGGGTAAGGACCTTGGGCGATTAACCTCTGCCTCGCGCGTCCGAAGGATTACTTCGGTGACACCACGCGTTTGCCCGCCGCAACGGGTGAACTCCGGGACGCGATCCGGTGACGTAATTGCAGGAAAGGACGCTCCACCGAGAAAAAAAGAAGAGTCGCGCCGGCGTAAACGCAGAGTTCCACTCCGAGAAGCGCGGGCGCAGAGGTGAGATCGATATGGTGAGTCGTGCAGAATTGTTCGACCCCGTTGATAACGAGTTTTTGAATCAGGTAGGCGCTGTACGCGATGCTGGCTATGAAAGCTGCACCGGGAATGGCAATTCGACTGAGCGGCAGCCGCGGGCTGACCGCGCAAACAAGAAGTGCGGCCATGCCGATGGCGATGAGCGGGAATTGCCAGACACAGGCAGAGACGGTGAGGGTGTCGGTTTCGCCGAGATACAATGCGTAAACGATTAGTCCCAGCGCGGGCAGCCACAGCCACGGCGCGCACTTCATAAGGCGTTGCCACCAGGTCGGCCGGAATTTTTCGATCGCAGCCAGCGCGACACCGAACACAAGTGGATCCAGCCGGGTCCAGGTCGGGTAATAGATCCACGCTTGAAACCCGCGGAACGATACGCCGCTGCCATCAACGGATGGGTTCTTCCACGCGAGGAACGTGCGCAAAAGCAGTCCGCCGAGCACGATCGCGCAACAAAAGACGATCGCTGCGCGTGGACGGCGAAAGAGAAATAGCAAAATGAAAGGTAGCGCAAGATAGAATTGGTCCTCGACTGCCAAAGACCAGGCGTGGGAGAAAGCGGTGCCGCCATGGAGCGCAATGTTTTGCACTGATAACAGAAATTTCCAAAGCGGCTGTGACATTTCGGAGTACTCCCGCCAGGACGGCAACAAAAAATAAATCGCCAGCACGGCGAAATAGGACGGCATGATTCGCAATGCCCGCCTGCTGAAGAATAGGCCGAGCTTAATCCCGCGACCGCGCGCGAGAGGATCGAGCAATTGGCCGCCGATCAGATAACCACTAAGAACAAAGAACAGATCCACGCCGATCCAGCCGAAGCGGTCCGCTCGACCAGGGAGTTTAAATCCGAAAAGTGCAGCGTGATAGACTACGACCACAACAATTGCAAGTGCACGCAGAAGATCGAGGCCGGGCTGACGTCTGCGATTTTGAAATCGCGGATCGATTCCGGGCTCGCCACCGCAAGTCTTGGACCGGAATGGGACTTCAGTCTTGTTCACTGGATCGCAAACGCGCCGAACATAGCAGAAAAGAGATGAAAAGCAGAAAGAGACGCAGCGTAGAAGAAACGTGGCGCGATCTCTGCACAGCGGTTGCAGCATGTGCGACAACGAAACAGATTCAACGATGACGCGGCCGGATATCGTTATCGACTATCTCGCCAATTGTCCCGAGCTCGTTGACGAGCTGGCACGGTTGTCCTGGGAAGAGTGGCAGGTGGTTTATCGGCGGCGCAACCAAACTTTCGAGCACTCAGTAAAAAATTACCGAGACCGAATGAACACCGATCGCTTGCCTCTTACACTGGTCGCGGTTCGCGCTCGCTACGGCCAGTCGTTGACTGGACTGACTAAAGACTGCCGGGAACTCGTGGGAATGGTGTCGCTAAAATTTCACGATATGGATACCCGGCCGGACCTCGATCCCTGGTTAGGCGGGCTGCTGGTACTGCCGGAATGGAGAAATCGCGGCGTGGGAACGATGTTAATGCATCGAGCGACGGAAGAGGCCCGTCGATTGAATGTGCCGCGACTCTATCTCTGGACACATACAGCTGAACGGCTCTATCACAGACTTGGCTGGCAAGTCGTCGAACGCTCTAACTATTTCGATAAGGAAGCGGTCGTGATGCAAATGGATCTGGGCCGGTAGAATGTAAAACCGGCATTAACGCCGCGGGCTCAAATTACTCCATGTCCGGATAAGGACCTTTGCCACCTTCGGCGATGAACCGGTCGATCCGCGCCGTGACAGCTGGCAATGGTACCGAGCCGAGCTCGAGCACGGCGTCGTGGAACGCGCGGATGTTGAATTTTGGCCCAAGCGTTTTCTCCGCTTTTTCACGGGCACGCACGATCGCAAGCTCGCCCATGTAATACGAGAGAGCTTGCCCGGGCCACGCAATGTAACGGTCTACCTCAGTTTCGATCTCATGCTCGGGTAGCGCAGTGTAATCGTGCATGTACTTGAGCGCTTGCTCGCGGGTCCAACCTTTCGAGTGAACACCGGTGTCCACCACCAATCGCGCCGCGCGCCAGATCTGGTAGCCGAGCATTCCGAAACGTTCGTATGGCGTGTTGTACATCCCCATTTCCTGGCCCAGCTTTTCACAATAAAGCGCCCAGCCTTCGCCGTACGCGGAAATGTAATCGAATCGTCGAAAATCCGGCTGGTTCTTGTGCTCGAGCGCGATCGGAATCTGGAATGCGTGTCCGGGCGCGGACTCGTGCAGAGTCAGCGCTGGCAGATTGTAGAGCGGACGATGCGGCAGATCGTAGGTGTTCAGGAGATAAATGCCAGGACCGCCACGGCCTGAGGTATAAAAAGGCGCCAGATCGGCCGGGACCGGTTTGATGGTGAAACGCATCCGCGGCAGATACCCAAAGTATTGCGACGATTTGCCGTCGAACACTTTCGCGATCCAGGCAGCGCGATTGAGCAGGTCCTGTGGTGTTTTGGCGTAGAACTGCGGATCGTTGCGGAGGAATTGCAGGAATGCCGGGAACTCACCTTTGAACCCCGACTCGTGCATCGCGTCGACCATCTGCTGATGTAACTTCGCAACCTCCGTTTCGCCGATGTTGTGAATTTCGTCGGGCGAAAGATCGAGCGTGACGAACTCGCGAATTTTCTGGCGATAATACGCTTTGCCGTCCGGCAGTTCTTCGGCTGCCAGCGTCCTGCGAGTGTGCGGCACGTATTCGTCCCGGAAAAATTTGAGCAGGTCCGCATAAGCAGGCTGCACAATTTCATGAATCACCTTTGCGGCTTCCGATTTGAGCTTCTCCTGATCGGACGGCGGAACGTCCACCATCGGTTCCCGGAATGGTGTGTAAAGCAGATTGTCTTCGGGTTTACCATCCGCAACGGCGGCGATCGATTTCTCGCGTCCGGCCAAGGTCGGACGTGGCGGCGTGAAGCCGCGCGCAAGGCCGGCCCGCATATTTGCGATTTGTTCGCGGAAATAGCGCGGAATATCGCGCATCTGCGCGATCCAGTTTTTGTAATCCGTCACCGTCTTGAAAGGTCGCCGAGCCGTCTCGCCCACGTCGCTCCAAAAAGCAGAATCCGAGTTGGCCGGCATTTCGTAATCGCGGAATTTTTGGTCGGCCACGAAATTCTCGATCTCCGGCCGATAAACATCGTAGTTGATTTGCTGTTCCGGAGAGAGCTGTGCGCGCGGAGTCTCATCGAGCTTGTGCAGCACATCCTGCCAGTAAGCCAGGCGCATCGCCTGCGTCGTCGGATCTACCTTTGGCAGGCTGTCGGGCACCGGTTTTTCGACGCCTTCCAGCCCCGGAAACTGTTCCAGCCGCCATTTCCATTCTTCCGTGTAGATAGCGCGCAGCCGTTCATCGGCGCTTTCCGCCCTGGAGATACATGGAACGCTGCACATAGCCGCGGCACAAAATAAAACGGCGGTTTTAGAATTCATAGAGCAGCGACGGGCAACGATGAGACTAATGAATCCGCGATGGCTTACAATCGATGAGTTGGAAGAAAAAATCGATCGACGGAGGAGTTTCAAAAATCATTCGATCATTTGCGCCCGTGACGCATTGCGAAACGCCATGCTCTCCAGGCAAGAAGCAGGATGGATGATTTAAGAAGGGGGGACCGTACCGTTTTCATCCGGAGGCGCCGCTCTTCAACATTGGTTAGCAGTATGGCGGCGTTCTCTGAACTGGGTCATGACGTGCGATCTGGAGACGCACGCCAATTGAATAGATGAGATAATAGGCAACCAATCCGGCAGCGAGGGCCAGGGAAAGGTGCGTTGCAGAGGCTGATAAGATCCAATGCTGATCGCCGGGACCGCCACTGGCGGAATGCGTGGCGCGCCACCAGCCGTATACAAAACGTGCAGCGATTGCCAAGGTGATGATAATTGCGAGCCAGCGGCTCGGCGTGTAGAAAAGTCCTTCGGACCGGTTTTCCCAACGAGTTAGCGCTAACCCGAGCAGGCCGAGAACGCCTCCAAAAATCATTCCAATCAGGGCAAATCGAAAGGCCGACTCAATCCAAAAAGACAGCAACAGGGTGAAGGAGAGAAAGAAAACAGCGGAGAAGGTGGTCAACCACACGTTTAGGCTTCCAGCCCAGCGACGCGCTCGGCGTCGGGCGGTGCCGGCGCGGTAGCGCAATGCAAGAGATAGCAAGATCACGCCTGCAAACGCGAGAAGGACAAAAAGTAGCAATCCAAAAAAAATGATCGGCACCGCTGATATTAACACGAACGGCCCGACTTCGTCCGGTGTGACGTTCGATTTAACTACGTATGGGGAAGCGTGGGAATCGTCTTGTTCTGTTCGCTGTCAGTGTCGGTCTCGGTCTCGTGGTGTCGGTTTGCGCCGCCGAAAATCAGCAAGGTGATGCGCAAGACGGCTGGGTGCCTGACAACGTGCGGGCGGTCCAGAAAAAGCTGCACGATAACGGGCTCTATTTTGGCGAGATCGACGGCGCGTATAGCAGCGAATTGGCCGCAGCTCTGGGTCGTTATCAGATTCGCAGCGGATTGCCTATCACCGGCCAGCTCGATGTTGAGACGAGCAATGCGCTCGGCGTAAAGCCGGCGGTCACGACCTCCAGCTCAATTAATCAGCCGCGAACATCCGAGGCCTGGGGACGATTACGTAAAGACGATACGCAATTCCCCGGCAAAACAGTGTGGCGCGCACCATCGACTACCGCGAATGAAACAGCAGTGCCTCGGTCAGCGCCCGCGGATACGACGATAATGTCTTCCACAAACTCCCATCCGGCGTCATCGCCGCCAGCAATTGTGGACAGCCGAGACCCCGCATCGACGACGCCGATTACAGGTGCCAGTCCATCCGCATCAGATTTCAGCACCGAACGCCTGCGTGATTATGTGGGGGCTTTTGTGCTCGCCGGACTAGATCCCAATGTCGGGTCGGAGGCCGATTTCTTCGCCAATCGCGTTCAGTACTACGACGAAGGCACGAAGAATCGCGAAAGGATCCGAGCCGATCTTAAGCGCTACGATTCCCGCTGGCCCGGACGTAAGTTCTGGTTAGCAGGCGATATCAGCGTCGATCCGCAGGGCGACGAGCGTGTGCGTGTCACGTTTCCGCTGAGATACGAACTGCGTAATGGCGCCAGACGTTTGTCCGGCAAGTTGAAGAAAACCATCGTTCTTGAACGGGCCGGCGCCGATCTTCAAATCGTTTCAGTGAATGAACGCAAGATGAAGTGAACCAATACCTCTTGATGCCTGCCGGAATCGGACAGGTTGATTCGCTGAGGTAAGTCGCGAAATTCCGGGACCTCTGAAACTAAAACCCTCGCTCGACTGGCTTCTTATCTTTGTTCCGATCGCGATTCTTCTGCGGTTCTGGCCCGGAGAGATCAGTCCGACTGCGCTTTTCGTTTGCTCCGCTCTCGGCATCATTCCGGTGGCGGGCTGGATCGGACGCGCCACCGAGGCGCTCGCCTCCCGCGTCGGAGAAGGCCTGGGAGGATTGCTCAATGCCACTTTCGGAAACGCCGCCGAGCTGATCATCGGCGGCGTCGCGCTTTCCAAAGGTCTGACCAATGTAGTCAAAGCGTCCATCACCGGCTCGATCATCGGTAACGTGCTGCTGGTGCTCGGTCTTTCCATTTTATTCGGCGGCACCAAGTACAAGGAACAGCGGTTCAACAAAACCGCAGCGCGCACTTCGGTCATTTCGCTCTCGCTCGCAGCGATTGGCTTGATCATCCCGACTGTCTTTCATCGCGCCGCCGATCGCAGCCCGGGCGGCTGGAGTCAGTTGGTCGAGCAGAAGCTCTCACTCGCCATCGCGGTTGTCTTGTTTCTAACCTACTTCTGCATGCTCGGTTTCTCGCTCTGGACCCACAAACATTTCTACCAAAGCGCTCACGCACACGCCAATGAAGGCGACGAGCAATGGCCGCGCGGAAAAGCCATTATCATCCTGCTTATTGCCACGGCGTTGGTCGCCGTGCTCTCGGAGTTTCTGGTCGGCACAATCGAAAATGTCCGGGATTCCGTCGGACTCACCGAGGTGTTTGTTGGCGTGATCGTGGTGGCGATTGTGGGCAACGCCGCCGAGCACTCGACCGCCATTGTCATGGCGATGAAAAACAAGATGGACCTCACTGTCGGCATCGCCATTGGATCCAGTCTGCAAATCGCGCTTTTCGTCGCGCCGGTGCTGGTTTTTCTCTCCTACCTTTTCGGGCGACCGATGGACCTGGAATTCACGGTGCCGGAAGTGGTTGCGGTCGTGGTCTCGGTTTACATCCTGTTTCAGATCAGCGGAGACGGCGAGACGAACTGGATCGAAGGGATTCAGCTTCTCTCGCTCTACATCATTCTTGGAATTCTGTTTTTTTATCTGCCCGAGCCGCAACAGGTCTCGCACTAGTGGCTTTGCCTACCGAGTAGCTTTTGCAGCTGAGATCCGTCTCAGGCCGACCACTACATCGCTTCGCACAACGGATCGGCATAAGCGGCTTGTGATTGATCAGTTGAAAAAGGGAAGGCTCTGCCTTAGCAGTTGCTTGTCTGCCTAACGAGATTACCCATTAATTATGGCGCGTAAGTGTAGTGTATCGGGCTGCAGCTTTCCTCTTCCGGATAAGTATCCACTGGACAAATGTCCCTGGCACATGGCCCCGGGCCAGGGGCCGGTTAAGATCGCGGCTGCGCTCGCGATCGCCGCTGCCGGGTTGGGCGGCGGTTTTGCTTATAAAAAGTTCAGGAGTTATTTGAGCGAAAAGAAACTGCGCAAGGAACGCGAAGCATCGCAAAAGCGACAGGCGCGTAAAGAACAAAGGGCCGCATCCGCCGCTCGCAAACGGAGCGCTAAGAAACGGCCGCGTGCTCGAAAAAAGCCTGCGACGAAGTCGAAGGAAACACCAACTGCCTGAAGCAGCGGCTTGTCTCCCCACGAGCCGAAGCCTAAATCTGCGATACCAGGTCGGAAGGGAGCCGGCAGAATCAATCAGTGGTACTTCTCGATAAGATGATCGATGTATCCGCTGTAGCGTTCGGCTAATTGCGGGCTTTCGATGAAAAGGATGTTCTCGGCGTTAAATTGCGCGCTCCGCGAAAAATTATACGAGCCGGTGATCACGGTGTCATCGATCACGAGAACCTTGTTGTGCATGTAATTGTGGTGCCCGGTCGGTGTGTAAGGCGTTGAGTTTTTACCGATCAGACCGGCGCGCGCGATGATTTCTTTCAGCGCGGGGATTTTCCATCGGTTCTGGGGCACTTCCTGCCACTGCAGGTAGACCTCTTCCATTTGCGTTCGGTCGAAGATTCCATCCACTACGACGCCGCCGCGACGCAACAAATTGCCAAGCTCGCCGATCAATGTCCCGGAGTTGATCAGGAGGCTGCAGATACGGACACGACGCTTTGCTGCCCGAACGCGTCTTGCGATCTCCGAATCGATTTCCAATCCGCAGCCCGGCGAAAACATGACACGCGCCCTGGCCGGTTCATCGGAAAACGTGAGCGGGACGAGCTCGGTATGGATGTCGCCTGTATTTTCAAAGCTTTGTTTCTCCCAGAGATCCTCGAAGTTTTGTGCGTAATAATCGGCTAGCGTGTGCGAATCGACTTCGACGATGTTGTTTTCCATCAGGGTAAAGGCGTCGTCCGTCATGTTGGCCGAGCCGGTCCAGACATTTTGTCCGTCGCGCACGACAAATTTGCTGTGCATCAGTTTCATACCGGCGATGCGACGCCACGGGTAACCCAGCGATTGCACAAACGCGCCCGTTCCTGAGGACGGGGCCGGATCCTGACCGGCGGCAACATTTGGCGGCGACGGTTTATCTGCGTCGTAGCAAAAACGAATTTCCACACCTGCCGCAGCCCGGTCGCGCAGCGCCGCTGCCAATTCGTTGTGAAGCGGGTCACTGAATCGCATGTCATAAATGGCAAAATCCAGCGTCTGTTTCGCCGCGCGTATGAATGTGGTCAGCCGCGCCATGACCTCGGCCCCGGATTGTTCGCCTTCGGCCAGAAAGAACACCGAAAGATTATCCATGTTAGTTCTGCACTGTTGATCGACTCATTCGATTGGTCTGGGCAAGAAAAGACTTTGTCAGCGGACCCGGTTTTTTTATCGAGCTGATAACAGATTGTCGACAGGACAATGATCGAGGGACCAATAGACTGCTTACCGGCAATATGTTAATTAGCAGCAAAAGGAGACGCAGACTTATGCAAACAGGTTCCGAAACAGCAGGCGGCAAAGGCGATCAAACCGGCGGCGGAGTGGATCCGCAAAAGGAAGCGGCTTATTGGCGCGAACAACATGCCAAACAACCGTACGCGAAAAGCGGTTCTTACGAACAGTTCGAGCAAGCGTATAAGACTGGTTACAACTCATTCTTCAAGTATCCGGACCAGAACTTTGATGACGTCCAAGACGACATTGCGCTCGGTTACGAAGAGGCGAAACCCGGGGCAGCGTTGCCTTGGGATACGGTGGTTCCCGCAGTAAACGCTGTGTGGGACAGACTGGGCGGCGTCATCAGCCCGCGCGATCCGAGTCGTGGCGTGCGTGAGTGGCTCTAGGGAAAGCAGCAGCTTCTTCCGCAGTTAGTGCTTTACCCGCGTGTCGCTGATCGCGGCAAGTCTGTGACGGTGACGTCTCTGTTCGCTGCCTGGCAACATGCAGAGGCTGTAGCCGGGGTCGCTGATCCCGGTGGGATGCTGACGCGGGATTAGAATTTGCGCTTACTCGTGTCACCGCAATAAGGTCGCCCGTGCGTGCACTTCGCTACATTTGCTCGGTTCTGTCAACGGCGACTGGGACCGCCTTGTTGCTACTCGATGTGCCTGGCTGCACCAGGCATCCACTCGAGGGTGGACTGTCAAAATTGAAACCGTGCAGGCTCGAGGGAATCCAAGAGGAATTGTTTTGCGGGAAACTGACAGTTTTTGAAGACCGTGAATCGCGCACCGGTCGAACGATCGATTTGAACATCGTCGTGCTGCCTGGGTTCGATCAGAAAAACAAAACGGAGCCGTTGTTCGATCTGGCGGGCGGCCCCGGCGCTGCGTCCACAGATGCCGCGGGATTCTACGCCGGGCCGGGCAAAGATTATCGTCGCCGGCACGACGTGGTTTGCGTCGACCAGCGCGGCACCGGGAAATCGAATCGGCTTGCGATTTTCCGCGCGAAAACGCCGAGCTATTACCTGAGCGAGATGTATCCAGTGGATTACGTCAAACAAATGCGTCAGTCACTCGACCGGCGCGCAGACCTGACGAAATACACAACCTCCATGGCGATGGATGATCTCGACGATGTGCGTGCATGGCTCGGTTACGACAGGATCAGTCTTTTCGGGACCTCGTATGGAACGCGCGCGGCGCTGGTTTACATGCGCCGGCACCCTGACCACGTGCGCAGCGCGATCCTGCTGGCTGTCGCACCGACCGATCTGAAAATGCCATTGCACCATTCTGAATCGGCAGCGCGCGCAATGGATCTGCTCCTGGTCGAATGCGAACAGGACGCCGCGTGTCACGCGGCTTTCCCGCAAATTCGCGACGACTGGAAGAATGTGCTGGAGCATTTGGAGAAACAGTCGGCACACGTGGAATATTCGCCCCCCGGCAAATCTGCGACGACGACAGTCGAAATTCAACGAGGCGTCTTTGCCGAGAAGATCAGGTCCTGGATGTACGATCGCGATAAATCGGCCCGGATTCCGTTGATCGTTCATCATAGTGCAACCGGCGATTTCGGGTCCTTTCTCCAGCAGGCGATCGCGCCGTCGATTCCTGATTTCGTGGCAGACGGATTGTATTTGTCGGTCACGTGCGCGGAAGATGTGCCGTTCATTAATCAGGACGAAGCGGCAAAGCTCAACGCGGACAATCCCTTCGGGAACTATCGCGTGTTTCAGCAAACGCGGGCCTGCGGGATGTGGCCGCGCGGCGAGATTCCGACCAATTTTCTCGAACCTGTCTCTTCGAATGCCCCGGTGTTGATCTTTTCCGGCAATATGGATCCGGTTACACCGCCAAAGTACGGCGAAGAAATCGCCGGGTATTTGCCAAACAGCAGACATGTGATCATTCCAGAGGCCGGACACGGCGTCGAAGGTTTAAAGGATCCTGGTTGTATCGATCGGATCGCCATCGATTTTCTGGACAAAGGGGATGCGAAAAATCTCGATGTGAGCTGCGTCGAAAAAATGGCGCGGCCACCATTTGTAACGAACTAGTGGCCCGTATGCTGGTGGTCAGCGAGTCCGACGATAGCGGCTGACACAGCTGCCAATACAGGACTACTTTCGCCAGTGGCGGAGCACGCGATGGCTGGACGTAGCGGTGGCGTGGTGGCGGGTTGTGACAATTAATTTGCGGCGGCGCAGAGTTGCCAGCGCGGCCTGGACTGCGCTTTTGGAAAGACCAGTTGCATCCGAGATTGTTCGCACACTGGCAACGCGAGGTCTCCATTTCTTCCGGGCAGCCTGGCCGTAGAGAAACAGGTAAACGAGGTAAGCCGCCGGTTGCTGATCGTGCCCGATCAGATCGCGCATCAACACGTCGAGCACGTAGTCATCGATGGGAATGGTTTGTTTAAAGCGAGGCACGAGGAAGTGAGAAGCAAGAAGGATAATTATGAAACGAATATCCACTATACCGATAAAAGGACAGCAATTTCTAAGTCGAACCGCTGGTCGCGTCTGGACGCCAAGATGCGAGTCACATTACGTTCGCAGCATCATGATCAAGCAAATCAAATTCGTCAGCATTCCGGTCGCCGACCAAAATCGGGCGCTCGATTTTTACACCGACAAACTTGGGTTCACCATCATCACCGATCAGCCGTTCGACGACAAACAACGCTGGATCGAACTGCGAATTCCGAAAGCGGACACGCGCGTGGTGTTGTTCACAGCCGAAGGCGACGAAAAACGCATCGGCTCGTTCATGAACATGTCCTACACGTGTGATGACATCGATAAGACGTATGCCGAGCTGCAGAAGCGCGGCGTAGAATTTGAAGGCCCACCGCAAAAACAACCGTGGGGCACGTACGCGATGTTCAAGGACAGCGAAGGCAACCGGTTCGTTGTTTCGTCGGACTGACGGGGAGCGGCGGATTGCAGCGAGGCGCAGGCTCCGCTACAAATGCGCCGTGTGCGCGACCAGGTTCGAATTCGAAAAGCGGTTCTGGATCATCACCGGGATTTACCTGGTTGCATTTTGCTTCTCTAATTTTGATCACACATCCTTTATCGCAGCGCTACGGCATGTGATTGCTCCAGCGATCATGCCGGGAAGCGCGGAGGCTGCTCGGTTCTCGCGAATCGTAATTCTATTTGGCGCGCTGCTCATTTTTCTGGCAGCCGGATTGCGAACGTGGGCAGCGGCATATTTGCGAACCGAAGTTGTGCACGATACCGCGCAACATTCGGAGGCGTTGGTGGCTGACGGGCCTTTTCGTTACACCCGTAACCCGCTTTATCTGGCAAGTCTGCTAATGGCGGCTGGTATTAGCGTTTTAGCGAGCCGGTCCGGATTTGTTTTCCTGGTGCTGGCGAACTGGATTTTCGTTTACCGGCTTATTCTTCGGGAAGAAAAATCGCTGGTGAAAAATCAGGGAGAATCGTATCGGGCATATTGCGAAGCGGTCCCGCGTTTCTGGCCTGCGCTTAAACCGCGCGTTCCTTCTGGAAATTTACGACCCGACTGGGGGCAGGCCTTCGCGGGAGAGAGTTTTGTCTGGTTGTTCGGTGTCGCAGAGCTGTTGATCGCCGCGACCCTGAGTCCCTGGCCTGGTCTGATCCCGTTTTTTCTCGCGTTCGTCGTCCATTTTCTAATTACACGACGATTCCACAGCGCGGCGTCGCACTCGGGGCAATAAAAATTACGACACCGAAGTGCTCAGGGCTGACCGCCTCCGCCGGCCGCGCCGTATACCTGACCAGTCGCGTAGCTCGCGTCGTTTGCAGCGAGTTGAACGTAAATGGAAGCCAGTTCCGCAGGCTGACCCGGACGGCCCAGCGGCGTTTTGCCGCCGAACTCTTTTAGTTTCTCCATCGTTGCGCCGCCGCTCACCTGCAGTGGCGTCCAGATCGGACCGGGCGCAACCCCGTTCACGCGAATGCCTTTCGGGGCGAGCTGTTTCGCCAGAGAGCGCACGTAATTGGTGGTCGCAGCTTTCGTCTGCGCGTAATCGTAGATTTCAGGCGATGGATCGGTCGCCTGCTCCGAGGTTGTGCCGATAATGACCGAACCGGACGGCAAGTGGGGCACTGCAGCTTTGATGATCCAGAATGGCGCGTAGACGTTGGTCTTCATTGTCGCGTCAAAATCTTCGCTGGAAACATCGAGAATCGACTCCCGCGTTTGTTGCCGTGCGGCGTTACATACCAGAATGTCGAGTCCGCCGAGTTGTTCTACCGCGTCAGAAACAAGTTTCTTGCAAAAAGCTTCATCACGCAGATCGCCTGGAATTGCCACTGCTTTGCGTCCTGCTTCTCTAATCAAGGCAACGACTTCATCAGCGTCCGGTTGTTCGCTGGGAAGATAATTGATCGCAACGTCCGCGCCCTCCCGCGCGTAAGCAATCGCAGCGGCACGCCCCATTCCCGAATCGCCACCGGTAATAAGGGCCTTGCGGCCTAACAAGCGACCGGAGCCTTTGTAACTTTTTTCACCGTGATCCGGCGGCGGATCCATCTTGCTCGCCAGGCCGGGCCACCGTTGGGATTGCTCGTCGAAGGGCGGCTTTGGATATTTTGTTTTCGGATCTTCCAGTTTCTTCGCAGTCATAGGTTCTTCTTTCCCTTGTGCGCCGAGCCCGCGGGAGCCGCCCATCGCGGCGATTCCCGCCGTTCCAATGCCGACGATTGCCCGACGCCGTGTCATTCCATCCTGTTTGTTCATAATTGGTCCCCCCGAGGCGGTCTGATCGACGTCGCCAGCGAAGGCTGGACCGACGAACTCCGATCCGCCGCTCCTTACTAAAGAAACGCAGCCGGTTGAAATTTTGGTTTTGTTTGTCGGACCTTACTTCGACCGATTTCCGTCGTGCTGACTTCGACCGAAAGCCAAAGAGTCACGACATGGCTGTCGTGACTCTCGCGAGAATGAGATTGGAACTACTTACTTCTTACCGGCGCGTGTGTAATTGATCTCCATCGTCTTCTTTTCCTGACCGCCGTGGTTTTCGTACCACTCCAGGGTCATATGATTGTTGTCGGGGACCTTAATCACCTCGCGCACCGGTGTTTTCATTCCAGGAACAGGCTCCATTTCACTCGTGTACGTGAACGTTTTGGTCGCGGGATCATACGTGCCGTCGGAGAACTGAATGCCGGTACCCATGTTGTCGATCCACGACGCAACAAACTTTTTCTTTACGTTGTCATAACCCTCGATCCCCATCCCTTTGAACTGCACATCTTTCATTTTGCCGTCTTCGCCCGGCATCTGCATTTTGCCACTCACATCCATCATCACATAACGACCGCCCATGACGCTCTTGCGATTCGCGGTGCCTTTGGATTGTTGTGGTGGCGCGTTTGGGTCGGGATTCATCCAGAACTTGATGGTGTAATTCCAGTTACCGTCAAGGTCGGAAAGGAGCTTATGGTTCTCGTTCAGTTTCGACATTTCCATCATCTGCTTCATCATGTCCGCTGCGTTTGGCTGCCCCGAAGAAGCCGCTGCAGAGGTTGCCGCAGAAGCGGGCGATTCGGCCGTGCTTTGCGCAAATGCGGGAACTCCAATCAATGTCGCGGACAGAATTGTGATTAATAGCGTGGGTGTTTTCATTGCCGGATTTTGCCAACAGCCGGTGACTATTGGCAAGTGACAAGTGCCAAGCTCGAAGGAAATATTCGCACCTCCAACCTTCCCGCGTAATTTCCCGGGCATGAAGCGAGAAAATCCGACGATTGAAATTTGCCCGGGGATCACGCGCCGCACGGTGGCACATGGTAAAAACATGTATCAAATGATGGCGACGCTTGCGGCCGGGAGCACCATGCCCGCGCACTCGCATCCGCAGGAGCAGATTGTTCACATTATCGAGGGTCAGATGCGATTCGTCGTCGATGGTGCGCCGGTCGAGCTTTCAACGGGCGATTCGTTGTATCTGGCAAGTAATGTGCCACACGGAGTGGAAATCGTGACGGTGCCGACGCGCGTGCTTGATACGTTCAGTCCTCCGCGGACCGATTATCTGGCAATCGACGAGAAAGTTCGCCACGGCGCGCTCTAAAGGCCTGAGCGTAATTATTAAAGCAAACCCCGGCTCAGACAGCCGCACTACCTCCGTTTCGCTGCGCGCTTGTTCCTGCTTCTTTTCGCGCCAGCGCGCTTGCTTCTGACCCCTGGTCCGGCGCGCCCGGCGCTCACGCTGCAGAAACCGCGAATCATGGCTTCACAAATGATCGCTTCCTCAGCTGGATCGGTCGTGTTTACCATCCGTTCCGCGAGTTCGGATAATTCTTCGCCGGTAAGCCGACGTTCCGCATCCGGCTGATAGGCAAAGCGGATCACAGCCAATTGTTCCTCGGGATCAAGGCGCTTGATCGCCTCGAGGATTTGTCCAGCGGTCACGCCCGAATTGTATTGCCAGCCGCAAGAACAAGCAACGCTCGAAAGTCAGCCCTCCGAACACAAATCAAATCCTACTTCCTTTGATCGATAAAGATTTCCCAGCGCTTCACGCTTTCCAGTTTGAGGATGCCGTGCTTCGTCCAGGGATCTTTTTTCAATTTCTCTTTGACCTCGCTTTCATCTTCGGCATTGAAGATTAACAGAGAGCCGCCTTCGTCGACCAACGGGCCGCCCATGAAAATGGAACCCTCATCGACGAGTCGATCGATGAACTCCGCATGCTCGTCCCAAAAAGGCTGCTCGCGCGTGCCTCTGGAGAAATCTCGATTCGGGCCGGCTGAGGAAATTGCCAGGAATATGCCTTTCATCTCATGTGAAGTGTGAAGCTTGAATGTGAGGAGGTTCCGTCAACTTTTCGGGTCGTTAGCGATCCGGAGCACAACTTTCCCGCGGGTATGATGAGTAGCAGCCTGTTGTTGCGCCGCGATTGCTTCGCTCAATGGCAGAACCTGTGTCACGGTCGGTTTGATTTTTCCCGAGTCGATTAGTTTCGCGATCTCCGCAAGGTCTTGCGCGTCAGGATGGACCGAGATGCCCGCGCCGTGAATCCCCCGCTTCTTGAGTTCGACCGGATCAGGTCGCGCCACCAGCGACATTACAACGCCGCCCTTTCTTACGACGCCGTAAGAACGCGCCAGCGTTTCCCTTCCAACTGGATCGAGCACGGCGTCTACATCTTTGGCAACGTCTTCGAACTTTGTCTTGCTATAATCGACTGCGACGTCCGCTCCCAATTGCTTGAGGAGATCCTGGTTTGCAGTCGACGCGGTTGCAATCACGCGTGCGCCGCGCGCTTTCGCGATCTGGATCGCAAAGCTGCCTACGCCGCCTGAGCCGCCGTGAATAAGAATAGTTTGCCCCGGCTGGAGCTTCGCCACATCCACCAAAGCCTGCCATGCAGTCAAGGCACCCATTGGTACCGCGGCCGCTTCCACAAAATTGAGAGACTTGGGCTTCGCCGCCACTTCCCATTCTTTGACCGTGACGTAGTCCGCCCATCCGCCACCAAACGTCGGGTAACCGTAAACCGCGTCGCCAACTTTGAGTTTCGTCACATTTGCCCCAGTCTTCTCTACAACGCCGGCGATGTCGTAACCGGGGATCAACGGCAGGTGCGTGCCGAATTCCTTTGCATATTTGCCGCTGAGCGTGAGCGGGTCGGCCGGGTTAACGCTGCTTGCGATCACACGCACGAGAGCTTCGTCGTCAGCCGGTTCCGGTCGCGGCACTTTTTCAAATTTCAAGACCTCCGGCGCTCCGTACTCGTGCGCTACCACCGCTTTCATCGATGGTTTTTCGTCAGCGCCCGCCGCATGGATAAAGAGAAGTAGCAGACTCGCGAAAGTTAAGACACGCATGGGCTGAGAGTTTTGCATCGCGTAACTTCGCGTGCGACCGCGCGAGGCGCTAACCCGAATTTTGTGACGGATTCCAGTTTATAACAGCGTAACGCCCGGCCAGGGCCAAGGCAGTATTTTTACGTCGTAGGAGCTGGTTCGTTGAAGGGAGCCGGCGTTGGCCTATCGTTGATGAGTGTTTTTGAACAGGGGACGGCAGCTGACGCAATTGGAAAATCTCTCTCGTGGCTGAACAACAGGAAACTCCGCTGCCGTTGTCTCAGCCGAAGGAAGGTAAGCCTTCAAGAAAGGACGCCCTTCCCCCACTGCGTTTCTGGTTACTGGCGATGCTGATCGGATTGGTGGGCGGATGCGGTGCATGGGTTTTTCGCGGGATGATCGCGTTTTTGCACAATCTGTTTTTTCTCGGAAAGATTTCCTTCTTTTACGAATCCAACGTCCACACCCCGCCCGGTCCGTGGGGGCCGCTCGTTATCTTCGTGCCGGTCATCGGCGGTATTGGCGTGACCTGGCTGGTACGAACTTTCGCTCCCGAAGCGCGGGGGCACGGTGTGCCGGAAGTAATGGACGCGATCTATTACAACAAAAGCGTTATTCGACCGATCGTCGCCGTGATTAAATCGCTCGCCTCCGCGCTCTCGATTGGCAGCGGCGGATCGGTGGGCCGCGAAGGTCCAATCATTCAGATCGGTTCGGCCTTCGGTTCGGGCGTCGGTCAATGGCTGCGGATCCCGGCATGGCAACGCACCACGCTGATCGCAGCCGGCGCTGGAGCGGGCATTGCCGCGACGTTCAATACGCCAATCGGCGGCATACTTTTCGCAGCGGAACTTTTACTCCACGAAGTCAGCGTCTGGACTCTGGTGCCGGTCGCGATTGCGACAGCGAGCGCCAGTTACGTGGGTCGCATTTTCTTTGGACCGAACCCGGCCTTTACCATTCCAGAGTTGCGGATCAGCTACTTCCATCTCACCCATCCGCTGCTCCTGACCGCCTACGTCGGGCTGGGTCTGATCATCGGTCTCGTTTCAGTCCTTTATATCCGGTCGATCTACGCGTTCGAAGATTTCTTCGACGAGAAAATCCGCAATCCCTACCTGCGCCATATGAGTGGTATGCTCATCGTCGGCATCCTTATGTACATGCTCCTTCGTGAAACCGGTGCCTACCAGATCGAAGGCGTTGGTTACGCCACAATTCAGGATGTCCTTTCCGGCACCCTTACCTCTTTCTGGCTGCTCCTGGTCCTTTTCGCGCTCAAACTTTTCGCTACTTCTCTCACCCTCGGCTCCGGCGCGTCAGGCGGAGTCTTTTCCCCGGCACTTTTCCTCGGCGCGACGTTGGGCGGTGCGTATGGCGTTTTGCTCCAGCATATTTTTCCCGGCATCCCGATCAGCCCCGCTGCTTTCGCGGTCGTCGGAATGGCGGGCATCGTCGGCGGAACAACCGGCGCGGCAATCACGGCCATTGTGATGATTTTTGAAATGACGCTCGACTACGGAGTCATTGTGCCGATGACGACCACGGTAGCGATCGCTTACGGAGTGAGAAAAATGATTTCCAACGAAAGCATTTACACATTGAAACTCACCCGCCGTGGACATCGCATGCCAAGCGCGATGCAGGCAAATATCCAGTATATGAAGCCGGCCCGGGAGCTGACTTACGCCAGCGTCTTCAAGCTACCGGCTGACATGACCCTGCCGGAGCTGGCGATTATCCTGCCTTCCTATCCCGCGGGCGCCTGTTTCGTCGCGATGGAGAAGAACACCATGGCCGGGGTCGTCACGATTAATTCCGCGTTGCAAGCCGTCCGTCAGCCGCGTCAGGAGACCACGATCGCGGAGATTGCTTCGCAAAAATACGCTGTGATCAGCGGCGACACATCCGTGTTCGAGATCCTGACCAAAATACGGCTGGATGGCACGGAAGCTTTCCTCCTGGCACCGGGCCAGCAAGAGAATGGCGCCGACGGTGTGAAGCGCTGGATCTCAAAAGAATCGGTCGCGGAATCATTGATCGACGCAGTCGAACTTTTCTCTGAATAACTCAAGACGTTCCTTTGGCGGTTTCACGACGTTTCGATTGAAGCGCGCCGCGCTGAGTGCACAGTAATCAGAACAAGATGAATACCGTTGCCACTACTCAAAATTCTGGCGCGAGAAGAGTAATCATTGTCCTCGCTGTGACAATAACGGTCTGTGTTGTGTCGCTAATCATTGCCGGAATTGCGAGTCTGGTTTCGCTGGCTGACAGAATCCATCCGATTGCCGGCACAATCGTTTTCTGGGCGGTTTGTCTGACTGCCGGTCTGTTAGCGCTCTATTACGCAATTGCCTATGCAAGGCTTCCTGCCGCTCTTGGCCCGCCCGAGGAAGATTCCGGCCCGAAACATGACGCGTATCTGCAAGCTCTTCGTATGCGTCTCGCAACAAATCCACGGACACGCGATCTGCCGGTCGTGACCACGGAAGAGATCGACAAGGCAATAGGGCACCTCTCAACTCAAGCGGATCTGGTCGTCCGCAGAACAGCGAGCACCGTGTTTCTCAGCACGGCCCTGATGCAAAATGGTCGACTGGACGGCCTGATTGTCCTGTTCACGCAAATTCAAATGGTCGGCCGCATCGCCCGCATTTACGTGCAGCGGCCTTCGCCTCGCGAATTGATCCGACTCTATGCGAATGTCGCTGGGACAGCCTTTGTCGCGAGCGGATTGGAGTCGCTCGATCTCGGAGAGATGGTTGCACCCCTTGCCGTCTCCGTGGTTCCGGCGCTCAAAGGGGGAATCCCGGGTTTGAGCGGCATCTCGGCGCTGCTGGTCAAATGTGTCTCCAACGGCGCTGCGAACGCGTTCCTCACACTCCGTGTGGGAGAAGTTGCGCGACGTTATTGCGAACTGACTTCACAATGTCCACCAGAATCAATCCGCAAATCCGCAACAGCCGCGGCGGTTCAGCATCTTGGCCGAATCGTTCGCGAAAACGGGGCGTTGGTTGTGAAGAAGATCTGGGCAAGCACCGGACGCGCGCTGATCGATAGCGGCGTATCGAAGGCCGAAGACATCGCAGGCGCGACACGCGATCTTTTTGGCAAAATTTCACCGTGGCGGGTGAAAGAGGAAGATCCGGCCCTTCGCCCGTGATTCGTTAAGAGAGATCGGGTCTATTTTTCAGCTGCGATCGCCTGGCATTTTTTCAGGTCAAGTTTGCCAGACGCAAGTACCGGGATCGCTTCGATGCGCTGGATTTGTTTGGGAATCCACAGGTTTGGCATGCCTTCCTCATGTAGCCTGCCGCGCAGTTCCGCCAGATCGATGTCGACAGCGCTAAGCAAAACGAGTGCTTCGCCTTTGGCTTCGTCCTGCACACCCATGATCGCCAGTGGGCGCTCGTCTCTTCCAGATAAACCGAGAATGTCGATAATTTTACTCTCGATCGTTTCGTGCGGCACCATTTCACCGCCGATTTTTGAAAAGCGCGAAAGCCGCCCCTCAATGTAGAGAAATCCGTCCTCGTCGAACCGGGCCATGTCGCCCGTTTTCAACCAACCATCGTGAAGAACTTCTTCCGTTTGTTTGGGGTCGTGCAGGTATCCTTCGAAAATGTTTGGTCCCCGCAACCAAAGCATTCCGCTTTGGTACAACGAAAGTTTTTGGTCTGTTTCCGGTTCGCGAATTTCCGCAGCCATTCCAGGCGCCAGTCTGCCGACTGATCCCAAACGGTTGGACGATTGCACATATTCTCCCGCTTTCTTGGGCTCCGGATCCGGCAAATTGGTGCTCACAACCGGCGCTGTCTCGGTGAGTCCATAGCCTTCGTAAACCTTTTTGTGGAATCGTTCTTCAAAGTGACTGGCAAGATCGAGCGGCAACTTTTCAGCCCCAGTGATAATGAGGCGCAGGCTTTGGAGCTGGTGAGGCTCGGCTTTGCGCAAGTACATGCGCAAAAAAGTCGGAGTTAGCAGGAGGAACGTCAGTTTGTATCGTTCGATCAAGGCTGCATTGTTTGCGGCATCCAACGGGTTGGGATACGTCACAATTCGCACACCTTCGATCAGCGGATACCAAAGAGTGACAGTCGAACCGAACGTGTGAAAAAAAGGCAGCGACGCCAGGATGGCATCGTTCTCTCGCGCGTCCAGCAGTTGCCGGAACTGAGAGACATTTCCCACAACATTGCGGTGGCTAACCACAACGCCCTTTGGCTCTCCGGTCGTGCCGCTGGTGAACAGCAAGACAGCTTCCCTGTGCCCGCCTTCTTTTGGAATTTGCAGAAGACGCAAGAATAGACGCGCGGGAAGCATGAGAGACAGCATCCACCAGAAAACGATCTGGCGTTTCAACTGCGGAATGAGTTCTTCCAATTTTAAAACGCATTCCGGCCATGGAAAATCTTTCAGACGTTCCATGAATTGCGTAGCCGAAATTGCAACCCGCAGATTCGCGCGCCTGCAACAGGATTCATTCGCGGCGCGGCCCACGGTAAAATTAAGGTCCACCGGAACCTTGTTCGCCAGAGTGACGGCGAGGTTCGCCAGCATCGACGCCTTGCTGGCAGGCAAAACGATGGCGATGCGTTCGTCGGAAAATTTCTTCCGCAGGTAGCGACTGAATGCAGCTGCCGCGCCGAGCAATTTTGCACGGCTCAGTTGGCTATTATCGGTCCCGTCGATTACCGCCGTTCCGAACCGCCTGCGCTTTAGTCCGCGCACGCATTCTTCGGCAAGATGCCGATCCAAGGATGGACGATGACTAAAACAAAATTCGCCCAGCTTAAGCAATTCCTCGCGGACCGTCGCATTGTCGGCCACCTCCGCCTTGAGCGGTTTTCCAAAGGCAATCGTGACAGGATACGGGATGCGCTTGGGAAATTTCGTGAAGAAGCGTCCGCCCTGGAAGGAGAAAATCGAACCCCAGAGTTGATCGAGCCAAACCGGGACGACCTGCGCCCTGGCATGTCGCGCGATTAACTCGTAGCCGCGTTGCAAACGCAAGAGCACGCCGCTGCGTTCCAATTGTCCTTCGGGAAAAAGACAAACGACTTCGCCCTCGGCAATTTTTTCCGCCGCGGCGCGAATGGCGGAACGCGAGTTGCGAGTATTGATTGGGATACAACCCAGCGCGTGCAGGATGGGGTGAAGGAGAGGGTTATGGTAATGCTCCTGGTCGATGACGTAGCGAATCGGGCGCGAACAGGCGAGCTGCAGGACGATGGCATCAACCCAGGTGATGTGGTTAGGCAAAAGCAGAAATCCACCCTGTGGAAGGTTTTCCAATCCCAGCGCAGTGACCCGATAAAAGCAGCGCACCAGTAACCGGCCAAAAAAATAAAGCACGCGTTCAGCGAGGGACATCGGAGCCATCGTTTATCATTTACAATTGCTGGCCGGCAAACTGCAATCACAACTGCCAATGGATTCTGCGTGGAAGAAACCGATGAGCGGAGCGAATGGCGCGCTCTTTCTTCTCCTGGCAATCAATCTTTTCAATTATATCGACCGCCAGGTTCTGGCCGCTGTCGAACCGGACATTCGCGCGACTTTTTTTTCAGGCCACGACGTAAACGCCATGACCAAGACCGGTCTGCTCGGCGACGCGTTTTTCGTTACTTACATGGTTAGCGCGCCGATTCTCGGCTTGCTCGCGGACAGATTCTCGCGCTGGTTCATTGTTGGGACGGCGGTGATTTTATGGAGCCTTGCCAGCGGTGGCTCCGGTCTCGCAGCGACGTTTGCGATTCTTTTTGCAACTCGCATATGCGTTGGGATTGGCGAAGGAGGTTACGGCCCGGCAGCGCCCACGATTCTATCGGACCTTTTCCCAATCGAAAAACGCGGGCGGATCATGGCAATTTTTTGCGCGGCGATCCCGGTCGGCAGCGCACTCGGCTATGTGATCGGCGGAATGATCGGCGCGCGCCTCGGCTGGCGATGGGCATTTTATCTGGTTGCTCCGCCGGGTTTGCTGCTGGGTGCGTTGTGCTTCTGGCAACGCGACCCGCGCGTCGCTGCGGGCAATCTGGTACAGAAATCAACGCGCCGGAACATTCGCGACTACATGAACTTATTCCTCACACGGTCCTATCTTATCAACTGCGTCGCGCAAACCCTGATGACCTTTGTAACCGGCGGTCTGGGATTTTGGGCTCCCGCCTATCTGCGCTACCGAAATCAAAGCCCGGATGTAGGCATGACAATTTTCGGACTGATCACCGTGGTCGCGGGCTTGGTCTCGACGCTTCTCGGAGGCGTCATTGCCGACAGGCTACGTTCGCGTCTCCCGGGTTCCTATTTCTGGGTGTCGGGAATAGGAATGCTGATCGCGTTTCCGTTTTTCGTTGTGACTCTTTACATTCCATTTCCAGCGGCGTGGATCACGATGTTTCTCGCCATCTTCTTCTTGTTTGTAAATACCGGTCCTTCAAACACCGCTCTAGCGAATGTGTCGTTGCCGGCGGTGCGCGCGACAGCTTTTGCTGCAAACATCTTCGTCATCCACGCGTTCGGCGATGTTCAGGCGTTCTGGCTCCTTGGATATATCGGCGGTCACACCAATATGCGTGTGGCGTTTCTGTTTGTGTCGGGAATTATTCTCCTCTCCGGTTTAGCCTGGATCGTCGGCGTGAAATATCTTCCGGCGGACACCGCTGCGGTAGAAACCGCGGAGCCAGCTGCGTGACTTCTGCGAATTCGGACTGAAGGACCAATGCGAGTCCGATAATAAGATAAGCGCAGAGGCTTTCTGCGAATGTGAAACAAGTGGCGGAATGCTTAAAATCATTTCCCTTGTAAACGTTTATGTCGATCTTCCGCGGTTTGATGTTCGCTTCGCTAATGCTGCTTGCCGTTAACGCAGTTGCCGATGGCGTCCCGGATGATTGCACGCAACTGATCCTCGGTATCGCCCCAACGTGGAACTCAATGCGCGGCGAGCTGCGATTCTTCGAACGTCCTCGCGGCGGGGATTGGACAACCGTTGCCGGACCGTTCCCGGTGTTATTTGGAAAAAATGGACTCGCCTGGGGCACCGGAGTGGCAGGACAAAATGAGCCGGGCCTTCGGAAGAAAGAGAGAGACGGTCGCGCGCCTGCAGGGATTTTCCAGATTGGTCAGGTCTTTGGCTACGAGTCGCACCTGCCTCCCGGCGGCGACTATCCATACCATCAGGTGACTGACGCGGACGTTTGGAGCGACGACCCGCGTTCGCCCAATTACAATCGACATATCGTGATCGATCCGAAGAATCCGCCCGACAGTTACACACACGAAAAAATGCGCTCGGGTGATTTTGCTTATCACTGGCTCGTTGAGATCCGCCACAATTCCGACCCGCCGGTGCCCGGTGTCGGCAGCGCGATTTTTTTTCATATTCGCCGCGGCGTAAATCGTCCGACCACTGGTTGCACCACAATGGCAGAGGAGACTCTTGTGAAGATGATTACCTGGCTCCGCGCAAAGCGGCATCCCTGTTACGTATTATTGCCTGCTAATGAGTACGACACGAAGTGGCATTCCTGGAACCTGCCTCCGCCGAATGCGTTTCGCCGACCGCCCCGGGCGGGGAATTCCGCGAGTTTACCTCGTTGATTGCTGAGATTGTTAAGTTAATTTCGCTTCATGCGAAGACGTCCAAATCCTGACTCGGAGGCGAACATTCGCCGCATCGACACAAAAGCGCGCGCGAAGAAGCAGACGCATGGCTTTCAGGTCCACTTCCTTCGCGGGGATAGAATTGTAACGAAGATGTTTAGCGACAGCGTTTATGGCGGGAAACCAGGCGCAAAACGCGCTGCGCGAAAATTCAAGCGATCGGCGTTGCGCCGGCTGCCTCGCAGAAAGTTTGTCGGATTTAAATGAGCGCGCTGCGACTGGTGCTATTCGCCTGTCGATAAACTCTCCAACATTCGATAAATCCAGGCGCAAAGTCTTCCGGTCGCGCTGTAATCCAGTCATCGATTACTGTCTGAGGTAAAAAAGCACCCGTTTCAATTTCGGCGCGATTCAGTGAAAACGGGCCGGAAGTTTCGCCTCGATAAACCCAGATGAACTCCTGGTCAGTACGTTCTGATGCAGAAAGCTTGGAAATTTTCTGGAGCGAAACGAAGACACCCAATTCTTCCTTCAGTTCGCGCGTGGCCGTTTCGTCATAGCTTTCCCCGTACGCGACGTGGCCGGCTGCGCTTGAATCCCATCGCAGAGGATGCCGATCTTTCCAGCGCGAGCGTTGCTGCAAATAGACCTCTCCCGCGGGGTTTGAAATCAGGATATGAACTGCGCGATGGCGCAAGTTATTCCCATGCACCTCCGAACGGCTGGCATCACGCAAAACCGTGTCGTTTTCATCTACGACGGGAAACCGCTCAAGATTCACCGAGGAGGCGTCGAAGGGGGGTGGCGGAGCGACGAAATTTGTTAGATCAATCCATTGAGATAAGGAAAGTTCTTCGGCCCGAGCGTGTGGATTAATATTGAGGCGGCGTGCCAGACCGTCCCAATTATCGACTCGTTCCCGAACTAATTTCCTCAGTTGTTTTCTTCTCTGAGAAAAACCCATGCGAATCAGAGTCAGAAACAATTCCTCGTCGTGCGGAGGCAATTCCTGCGCCTCTCTCGGTACGATTCGGACGATAGCCGAATCGATTTCGGGTCGGGGGAAGAAAACCGTTGCAGGAACAGTGCGCAGACATTTTACACGATGACGCAACTGGATGCGCAAAGTCAGAGCGCCATAATCATGAGTCGAAGGCCGGGCGGAGAGACGCATCGCCATCTCCTTTTGTAATGTAAACAACCACAGAGAAATAGGACTTGGGTATGCCAGAAACTTTAGAAGCAGTTCACTCGAGATGTTGTACGGAAGATTACTGAGGAATTTCACGCGCGGATGCGAAAATAAAATGCGGGGATCAAATTTGAGCGCGTCAATGTTCAGTATTTCCAATCGTTCGTGGCCGGATTGCTCACGCAAGAAGGTGGCGAGCCGCGAGTCTTTTTCGATTCCAAGAACACGCGCACCTTTTTCCAGAATGAGCTTTGTTAAAGCTCCTAAACCGGGTCCAATTTCAACCACGTAATCGTCCGGAGTAATCTCCGCTTGATCGACAATCCATCGAGCAAGGTTTTGATCGTGCAGGAAATTTTGGCCGAGGGTCTTGACCGGTGAGACGTGTATTGCCTGAAGCGTCGCTCGCAAATCGGAGAGCTTCATAAGAAGGCTCGCGAACGTCTGGTGAGCCCATCCAAATCCGCCTGTTTGTTCACAAAATCCTGTGAACAAAATGCGCAGCGAAAGCTGATTTTATTCACAAGTTATTCACGGGAGCCAAACGCTGCATATCGCTGCCCCGGTGGATGTGTAGCGAAACGCGTTTCTGCGCGTTCATTGAGCTTCTTCCAACGCGCGGCGCCGGCTCTTTTTCCGGCTTGTCAGGTATGTCCGGCGCGCCTCCCTTAGAGATGCGCCTTCGATAAAATACGCGGTTGCAGCGCGACCGATCGCGTACGTTCCCGACCCTGCTACAAGTCCGCAGACCACGTTCCCCCAACCTGGAAAAAATTTCAGGATCGCACGGGCGCCTTCGCGGAGAAGCATCGCCGCCCCGACATTTGCGCCGAGAGCGCCGGCGAATTCTCCGGCGGCACGCAAGCTGCGTTCCCGACCGCTTACATACATGATTCCGGAAACCATCATCAGCTGCAGGCTGGTGAGGATCGGCAGATCTGCGAGTGGAATCGGTTGTGCGCCTATGGCAGTACAGACAGCAGTTGCTGACTTTATCAGCAATTGTGCCACCTCGCGCTGGGCTTCACGATCCCGGGAAATGCGTATCATTTCCATTCGCGCCTCGTTCGGCAGCTCGCGTGCAAGGGTAGACATGAGACGACGCGATTCCGCGGGCGGCAATTGAAATCCCTCATCGTTATCCAGAGGAATCAGCTTCAACGTTTCCAAAAAGAGACCGCGCCGGGCGAGACCGGATCCCACTTGATGTTCCCCTCGCCCGGGCTCGATGCCATTGTAACTGCGCGTAACGGCCTTACCTGAAACCGGAACGATGACTTCGATCATCTTGCGGTCCGTTTCCAAAGTCTCGTTCCAGCTAAGATAGCTGTTTAAGTCGGCCAGTTCGTGTTGTTCGGTATCGTTAGAAAGTTGGTCATCGTGGACAAAGAAAATGATATCGGCAGGCCGATATTTAAGTTCGTCCCGGACATAATCGGCCGCGGAACGATCAACGCCTCGGATGTCAATGACCGATATGTTGCCCCGCTCGGGAAACGCGACATCGAACCATCGGGAAAGCGGCGCGGGAGCATTTGGCGGGACAAATTCAGTCCAACCAAAAAGCGCCGAGATGATTTCCTTCGCAGGCACTTTCGCTGAGCCGGCAAAAAGAACACGCGGCGGACGTTGCTGGAGAAATAATTGCTTTAACGGCGTCAGCTCGCTGAGAACAGCTTTTCGGATTCTGGAAGGCAGCCGGCCTGCCAGACGTTCGAGGCGTTCGACAACTTGGAGCAATGACGGTGTTTTCACAGGTGGAGTCGTTTTGTAGTCTTCAGATTGTCAGGTCCAATACCTCGGTGTGGAAAATACATTGTCGAACGCAAATGTTCGGCCATATAGAGATTCGCGTCTTTCATCTTTAAACCGAAATTAAAAATCTTCCTTCCTTTTCCATGAGTCTAAATATCAAAATTCTATCTCAAGCGGCGGACCAGGCGCGCGGTTTGTGCATGGACGCCGTCGAAGCTTCGAAATCCGGGCACCTTGGACTTCCACTCGGCTGTGCCGAGATCGGCGCCGTGCTCTACGGGTACGCCCTAAAATACAATCCGGATAAACCGCGCTGGATCAATCGCGATATCTTCGTGCTCTCGGGCGGCCATGGCAGCATGTTCCTGTACGCCTGGTTGCACATGAGCGGCTACGATTTGCCGATGTCTGAAATCAAACGGTTCCGGCAATTGCACTCAAGAACGCCGGGGCACCCTGAATTCGGTGAGACACCCGGTGTGGAATGCACGACCGGCCCGCTCGGCCAGGGGGTAGGCAACTCTGTGGGCATTTCCGTGGCGACCAAAATGGCGGCGGCGCGTTTCAACACCGATGAACACAAAATCTTGGATCAGCACGTGGTCTGTCTATGCAGCGACGGCGATATGCAGGAAGGCGTCGCATCCGAGGCGTGTGCGTTGGCCGGTCTTTGGGGCCTGGATAATCTGATCTACATCTACGATTCAAACGCCGTCACTCTGGACGCCCCGGCCAAGGACACACAGAACGAAGACACTCGCAAACGCATGGAGGCATACGGCTTTGATGTGCAGGAGATTGACGGCCATGACATGCAGGAGTTTCTCGATGCATTTAACGTGGCGAAAAGGCGAGACAACGGAAAACCGCAGTTTATCATTGCGCACACGCTGATCGGCAAAGGCATTCCCGAAGTCGCAGGGACGTACAAGGCGCATGGGGAGGCCGGCGCGAAATACGTTGACGCAGCGCGGAAGGCACTCGGCCTGCCTGACGACCATTACTTCGTATCAAAGGACGTATACGACTATTTCGGCGAACATAAGAAGAAGCTGCTCGCCGATTACGAAAAGTGGGAAGAAACGTACGACGCCTGGCGCAAAGAAAACCCCGATAAAGCGAAGCTTCTCGATGACGGGCTCGAGCGAAAGGTACCCGCTGATCTTTTATCAAAGATTCCGGACTTTCCGAAAGACGCAAAGCTCGCAACGCGAAAAGCCGGCGGTGAAGCACTGCAGCCCATCGCAAAAGCGATGCCGTTGTTGATGAGCGGCAGCGCCGACCTTTACGGTTCGACAATGAACTACATCGACGGCGGCGGTGATTTTAATCGTGACAATTTCGGTGGGCGTAATGTCCGCTTCGGGATTCGCGAACACGGGATGTGCGCAATCCTCAACGGCATTTCATATCACGGTCTGTTTCGCGCCTCCGGAGCAACGTTTACGGTTTTCACCGACTATTGCCGCGCCGCTATTCGGCTTGCAGCATTGGCAAAGCTCCCCAACACCTACATTTTCACGCACGACTCGATTGGCGTGGGTGAAGATGGCCCTACACATCAACCGGTGGAAACGGTGAGTTCAGTTCGATTGATCCCAAACGTTGACGTGATTCGTCCTGCCGATCCGGAAGAGACCGCAGGGGCATTCGTGGCGGCGATGCAACAAATCGAGGGACCCACGTATCTTGCCCTGACACGTCAGGCCGTTCCGATGTTGAACGACATCGATGTAAAATTACGTCGCGAAGGTGTGCTGCGCGGCGGTTACATCGCTAAAAAGGAGAAAGGCAAGCTCGACCTGATCATCATGTCGTGCGGGAGCGAACTACAGCACGCAATGGCCGCGGCAAAAGAACTCGGCGATGGCGTGCGCGTAGTTTCTTTGCCGTGCTTCGAGCGCTTCAACCGTCAGCCTGAGAAATACCGGCAGGAAGTCCTCCCTGATGAATGCCGGAAACGCGTCGCGATCGAAGCGGGAGTAACTGAGATTTGGTATCAATACGTCGGTCTCGACGGCAAAGTTATTGGACTGCATCAATTCGGTTTGAGCGCGCCCGGCCCGGAAGTAATGACGGAGCGCGGGATCGACCCGCAACATGTGGTTGAGGCAGCCAAAGCGCTGCTCAAGCGTTAACTCGTTGAATAGTTGAACCCGGTTCGATCGTCCAATCGCTTCAGCGAGACAACGGTGCAACCCTCCAACGTTTCTTAAAACGCCTCTTCGGACTCCTCTAACTCGTCCGCGCGATCTTCGAAACGCGTGAACTCATTGAGGAATGTCAGTTTGACGTCCCCGATCGGCCCATTGCGTTGCTTCGCGATGATCAATTGGGCTTTGCCTTTTAGCTCCTCGCGCTCTTCGTCAGTGTCCGCGTAATATTCCTCACGCACGAGTAAACCTACCAAGTCGGCGTCCTGCTCGATTGAACCTGATTCTCGCAAGTCTGCTAACCTGGGAACTCCTTTGCCACTGCCGGTTCGAATCTCCGGGTTCCGATTCAACTGCGCGACAACGACAATCGGAATGTTTAGCTCTTTCGCCAAGCCTTTCAGACCCGCTGAAATCTCGGAGATTTCCAATTGGCGATTATCCTGAGCCCGGCGCGACGTCGATCGCAGCAGCTGCAAATAGTCAATAATGATGAGCCGTATATCTTGCTGGGCTTTGAGACGGCGAGCTTTGGCTCGCAATTCCAGGATGCTTAGACCCGCAGTGTCATCAATGAAGATTTTGGCTTCTGCAAGCTTGGAAGCTGCATGCGTCAATTTTGGGAAATCGGCCTCGGAAAGAAATCCATCCCTCGTTTTGGCCAGATTGACCCGGGCCCGCGAGCAAAGCATGCGTTGAACAAGTTGTTGGCTACTCATTTCCAGGCTGAAAATCGCGACTGGAAGCTTGGATTCAATGGCAACGTGTTCAGCAATGTTCATTGCCAGCGCCGTTTTGCCCATGCTCGGCCGTGCGGCGATCACGCTCATCTCCGAACGATGTAAACCGCTTGTCAGCTTATCCAGGTCCCGAAAACCGGTAGAAATCCCGGTAATTGCCCCTTTGTTTTCAAAAAGCTTCTCGATCGACTCCAGAGTGCTCATGACTTGCTCCTTCATCGAGAGCAGTTGGCCTTTGAACCGATCTTCACCCACGGCGAAGATGCGTTGTTCGACCTCGTCGAGAAGATTATTTACTTCGTCCTGTTCATCGTAAGCGCGCCGAACACTCTCGGTGGCGGCGGAAATGATTTCGCGCAAAATGTATTTATCCCGAACGATCTCGAGGTAATAATCAACATTGGCAGCCGTGGGAACGAATGTGAACAGATTGGTGACGAATGCCGCGCCGCCGACGTTTTCCAGAAGGTTCCGGTCGCGCAAGACTTGTGTGAACGTGATCAGGTCTATCGCCTGTCCGGCGTTCCAAAGATCGACCAGGACAGTGTAGATCGTCTGATGAGCAGGAACGTAGAAATATTCCTCATTAATCTTCTCGACGCATTCGGCGATCGCTTGCCGCGGCGAGAGTAGCATTGATCCAAGAACGCCCTTCTCCGCCTCGACACTATGCGGCGGCGTTCGGTGAATATCCTGCGCAGAACCTGTGGGCGAAATGGGGACAACTTTGTCGCCGCTTCTCGCCGCCGAACTTCGGCCAGCGGACGATTGAGTCGCCATTTATTCGGTCTCTTTTTTCTCTTCCTTTTTTCTTCGGAAAAACCGGGGCTTCGACTTCTTTTCAGATTCTTCGGTCGCAGCGGCCTGAGCTTCGGTTGCGCGGTCGCGGGGTTCCTCCGCTGATTTCACCTGAAAAACAAGCTGCGCAGTTACATCGTGATGCAATTTGATTGCGACTTCGTGTTCGCCGGTATCTTTGATCGGACGCTCCAGAACAATTTTGTGGCGATCGATTTCCGCGCCGAGTTCGTTTTTGACGCGATTAACAATATCCTGTGCAGTAACTGATCCAAACGCCTTGCCCGTCTCGCCGGTCTCCAGGGTGAAGATGAATCGCGCCTTATTAATTCGACGCGCCAATTCTTCCGCCTCGTTCAGTTCACGCGCTTCGCGCTCCGCTCGCTTCTGCTTGAGAGCGTCGAGCTGGCGCAACGCGCCCGGTGTCACCTCATATGCCTTTCCAAGCGGCAGCAGATAATTGCGGGCATAACCGCGGCGAACTTTAACAACATCCGCCTCGGCCCCCAATCCGGGAACATTTTCTGTCAAAATGAGTTCAGTCAGCGGCATATCGATTTTCAGTAACTTCGCTCAGCAATTTTTCAACTCTGAGGGGCTTGGCGAGTGTCGATTCTAGAATCGAGTCGTGTCGTGTCAACGGGAGAATGAAAAATATCCAAAAAAACTTCGCCGGAAGCTCTGTCCGTCGTGTTGAGCCAAGCGAAAACGTCCAGGCTGATATCCGAGGTTCCTCGCTTCGCTGGAATGACAACGAAGAGTCCTCTCAAACCATACCAAGCTTCATCCGGCCTGCTTCGCTGATCATGCTTTGATTCCAGGGGGGATCCCAGACCAATTGCACATCCGCTTCGTCTACGCCGTCGATGCTCAAGATTTTGCTTTGCGCGTCGTGTGCGATTGCAGGCCCCATTCCGCAACCGGGCGCGGTAAGGGTCATTTTCACCTCTACGCGCGTGGCGCCGCCACCCTTTTTCATTAGGCGACAGTCGTAAACCAGGCCAAGATCAACAATATTAACAGGGATTTCCGGATCGTAACATTGGCGAAGCTGGTTCCACACATCTTCTTCCGAGACGTCACCGTTTGTTGTGCGCGCTGATTTTTGCGGTTGCGCCTGGGGTTTTTCCAGACCCAGGGCGTCGAGATCGCTCTCCGCAATACGCGCGAGTCCCTGGTAGGTCGCAATCGTGTAGCTGCCGCCCAGGCTTTGCGTGATCACGCCTTGAGTCCCAGCCGGGATCGTTGTCTTTTGTCCGCTTGGAATCTGGATCGCCTCGCAATCACGGCTCAATGTGAATTCAGTATTCTCGTGCATGGCTTTTACCTTTGAAACTAACTATGCCACAGACCAAAAAAATGACGAATGGGTGACGCCAAGTTAATCGTTGAATCGTCAAAGCGGGGGTGACGATTAACGAATCGCGTCATTTAATAGACATCGCGCTTGTAACGCTTCTCGCTCTTGAGCTTCTCGACGTATTCGTTGGCTTGATCGACGTTTTTACCGCCCTGTTCCTGTACTATCTTTCGTAGCATCACATCGACATCTTTGGCCATGCGCTTCGCGTCGCCGCAAACGAAAAAGTGTGCCCCTTCTCCGTCGATCCATTTCCAAATCTCTGCGGCATTCTCCCCCATTTTATGCTGAACATAAATCTTTTCGGCCTGATCGCGTGACCAGGCACAATCGAGCCGTGCAAGGAGCCCTTCTTTCTGGAAGGCCTCGAATTCCTCGCCGTAAGCATAATCGCATTTTTGATGCTGCGCCCCGAAGAAAAGCCAGTTCTTCCCCTTTGCTCCCGTTGCCTTTCGCTCCTGCAAATACGCGCGGAACGGCGCAACGCCTGTTCCGGGACCGACCATGATGATTGGAACGTCCGGGTCTTCAGGCAAATGAAAATGTTTCGCTATACTGGGAAAAACAGGGACTGGCACGCCCTCAGCGCGATCTGCGAGAAAAGACGAACAGACTCCTTTGCGAAGCCGGCCGTGACTTTCATAGCGGACCACGTCCACGATAAAGTGCACCTGGTCCGGATGGGCCTTCAGGCTTGAGGCCACAGAATAAAGCCGCGGCTGCAACCTTGTGAGCAAACCAACCAATTCCTCCGGGGTGAAGCGAGCCGAAGGGTGCTCGACTAGAAAATCGATGACTTCCATTCCCCATAGATACGTCAGGAGGTCTTGTTTTCGCTCTGGCAGGAGCAGAGTACGCAGTGTTGGCGCAGCGCTGGCGCGTTCGGCGATGGCCTTCAAAAACTTGGGAGTTGGCTGAGTGATACTGTAACTGCGCAATAGCGCTTCGCGCAGGGTCGTTGGCGCTCCCTTGGGTGGGGATACCTTTTCATCGCCGGTGGCCCCCAGCGTATGAATGATTTCGTCGACGAGTTGCGGATCGTTTGTCGCGTATACCCCGAGCGAATCGCCCACCTCAAAAGTCAAGCCCCATCCGGTCAGATCGATTTCGAAGTGTCGCGTGTCCTTTTCCGATTCCGGTCCGCTCAGTCGGCGATTGACCAGAAGTTTACCGGGAAAAGGGTTTGTCCGCGAAAATGGAGGTGCGGCAACAGAAGCTTCAGCATGCATGTCAATTTTTTAGTGGCAATCTCCAAACGTCGCAAATTTTCATCAGGTCTTTCCGTCGCCAGCATGAAAATGGCCGCGGCGCGCCGCACGGCAGCCACTCAGCCTAATTGATCCCGGACCGTCTTTTGCCGCGGCCGGCTTTCCCTGGTGTGTTGGATGGCGATGTAATCGCGAAATCCACCTGCCGCTTAAAGCCGTCAACGCGGACAACAAATACAGATAGCTCGTCCCCAATGCGAAACCGTTTACGCGACCGTCTCCCGATTAACTGGCGTCGAGACTGGTCAAACGAATAAAAGTCGTCCATCAATGAGGAAACGTGGACCAGGCCGGTCATGAGCGCCTCGGGCAGTTCCACCATCAATCCGTAGTTGCGAACATCGATAATAGCCGCACCAAAGATCTGGGGGTTGCGCGCGTCGAGCTGCCGCTGAAAGAACTCCAGCTTCTTCATCTGGATCGCGTCAACTTCCGCATCCGCTGCGGTTCGTTCGGTGGTTGAAATGTGCTCGGCTATCGAAGCGATCTCGGCCATATGGGGACGATAGGGCACGCCCGCTGCGCGCGCCGAACGGACCCGCGGTCCATCGCTACCTAATGCACGATGCACAACCAAATCAGCGTAACGCCGGATGGGACTGGTGAAATGCAGGTAGTTTGCCTTGGCCAACCCGTAATGGCCCAGCGGCTGGGGGGAGTATCGGGCGCGTTTTAGACTCTTGAGCAAGGCGACCTTGAGCGCCTGCTCTTCGGGTTTCCCACGGAATGACTCCAGCAAGTGCTGGAGCTCGGCACGATGCGTCAGATCCCCGACTTTGTAATTAAACCCGAGCACGAACTCGCGATACTCTGCCAATTTTTCCGGGTCTGGATTTTCATGAACGCGATAGATTGTCGGAATGGCGCGCTTTTTCAATTCACGCGCAACGGCCTCGTTTGCAGCCAGCATGAATTCTTCGATGAGCTGGTGCGATTCATCGTTTTCGACACGCTCTAATTTTACGGGACGTCCCTCTTTATCGACCCAGACCTTTACCTCTGGAAAATCGAGATCCAATGCACCTTGCTCGAACCGCTTTCGCCGCAGCAGCGCAGCAAGTTCCCAGGCAAGATGCAGCCGTTGGCCCAGTTGATCGCGGGGCGGCGCGTTCAAAATCGCATAAGCCTGTTTGTATGTGAGCCGTTGGGCACTTCGAATCACGCTCCGCGCGAAGCGAGCGCCTTTCACCGATCCATGTTTGTCAAAATCAATAAACGCGGAATGCGTCAGCCGATCGACTCCGGGATTGAGACTGCAAACGCCGTTGCTTAGCCGCTCGGGTAACATGGGGATCACTCGGTCCGGCAGATAAACGCTGTTTCCGCGCCGGCGCGCTTCCCTGTCCAACGGGCTGCCGGGCTCCACATAAGCGGAGACATCGGCAATGTGTACTCCCAGGCGCCAGCCGCTCCCGATCTTTTCAACGTGAATGGCATCATCGAAATCGCGGGCGTCATCCGGATCGATGGTAGTAATGAATTTGTCGCGCAAATCTGTGCGTCCATCGAGTCGCCGCTCATCAATCGTTTCAGAAATTCCCAGCGCCTGATCCAGAACATCTCGCGGAAATTCCGTTGGCAGATGATATTTCCGGATAACCGACAGTACGTCGATGCCCGGAGCGGAAGCCGGGCCGAGCACTTCAATGATTTCACCTTCGGGATTAACGTGACGCGATTCCCAGGGCTCCAGGCGAACCACCACCTTATCGCCAACTTGCGCCGCCATGGCGGAACTTTCCGCTGGTAAACTTCCGGTGGTCCGGGCCTGGGATGAATCAGAGACCTCTCCTACATACACATCGTGGACGAACCTAGGATCATCCGGAACTACATAATAGAAATTCCGCGAGCGTTGGAGTGTGCCTACGATTGTATCGTGGGCGCGTTCCAGGATTCGAATCACACGCCCTTCCCGCCGTCCCTTAACGCGCCTGTACGGTTCATCCCGCGATATGCGCGCAACCACGCGGTCGCCATGCATGGCAATTCCAATGTTTTCGGCTGCGATGAAAGTGTCGGGTTCGCCAGGCTTTTCTGAGGTAAGAAATCCGTAGCCGGCCTGGTGAATGGACAATTTACCCGTTACGAGGTCTGCTTCGGCCGGCAGCACGTAGCGATTTTTTCGGACCCGCGCGATTTGGCCGGAGCGCTCGAGGTCGCGCAAACCCTTGCGGAAGGCAACAAGTGTACTGCCCTTCAAGGCTAGCCTGCGCGCGATGTCAGCCTTGTCGAGCGGCCGATAATCTTTCCGTCCCAGAAGGGCCAGGATTTGTTCCTGAATGTTACGTCCGTTTTCGGCCATGGCAGCGAAACAATTTCAAAGTGCTTATCGTCGATGTAACGTGATTTCGGTCCCAGGTCGAATAATGCAAAATCTGATTATTGCTGGTGCAGCCTCGATGGCTCTGATGACCACCGTTTCGTTTGGGGCAGGTGTAGCGAGCATGAAGATCACAAGTTCCGCATTTCAAGAGGGCGCCAGTTTGCCTTCAAAATTTACATGCGACGGCGGGGGGACCAGCCCCCCACTACAAATTGCCGGGGTGCCCGCCGGGGCGAAAAGTCTGGTCTTGATCGTTGACGATCCGGATGCGCCAGGCGGCCTGTTTACGCATTGGATACTTTGGAATATCTCGCCGCAGACGAATGCCATCTCCGAAGGAGGCGCACCCAGCGGAGTACGAGGAGCAAATGACTTTGGCACATCCGGTTACGGCGGGCCGTGTCCGCCGTCGGGCACACATCGTTATTACTTCAAGATTTTGGCGCTTGATCGTGAACTGGATTTGCCCCCTGGAGCGAAGCGCGGTCAACTGGAAGCAGCAATAAAGGGACATGTTATTGCTCGAGGGGAACTGATGGGACGTTATTCAAGAAAGAAGCAAGAATAACGACGTTTTGTCACTGCCGAACGACGCTCGCAGAACACCGTTACAGCGCTTTCGAATAATCCGGGTCCGGTGATAGTCTCATCTCTGATGCATAGGAGACTTTGGAAAATCGGCGGCCGGGTTTTCGATCTCTCCCGTCAGGGCCTGATCATGGGGGTCTTGAATGTCACGCCGGATTCGTTCTCCGACGGCGGAAATTTTTTCGATACGAAGAGTGCCGTCGAGCACGGACTTGGGATGGCAGTGGAAGGTGCACACATCATCGATATTGGCGGCGAATCCACGCGCCCGGGGGCCGAATCGGTCGGCACAGAACAAGAATTGCGCCGTGTGATCCCGGTGATCGAGCAGCTGCGCCAGAAAAGCGAAGTCATTATTTCGATTGATACATCGAAGGCAGATGTTGCACGCGCTGCAATCCGGGCCGGCGCTCTGATGGTAAACGATGTTACCGGAGGACGTGGCGACGAGCGGATGATGCCGCTGATTGCGGAAACGAAATCAGCTTTCATCATCATGCATATGCAGGGAACACCGCAGACCATGCAGATTGCGCCGCGATACTCCAACGTTGTCCAGGAGGTTGCTGATTTTTTTCGACAACAATATGCGCGCGCCCTAGTTTATAATATTGACCCCATGGCGATTGCGTTTGATCCGGGCATTGGTTTCGGGAAAACGCTTGAGCATAATCTCGAGTTGCTCGCGCAGCTTGAGCGGCTCCGCGCGTTTAATCGACCACTCGTGATTGGCGTTTCCCGAAAATGGTTCCTGGGAAAACTAATCGATTCGTCGCAGATCAGCGATCGGCTGGCGCCCGCGGTGGCGTTAACGTCGTTCCTGCGCCCACGGGGCGCGGATGTGTTCCGCGTTCATGATGTCAAAGAAAATGTGAATGCCTTAAAGATGGCGGAAGCGATTCTTAACAGGGGATAATGATGCATTACCTGATCGATCTTTGGTTCCGAGGATGGCGTAGTCTGTTCGAGATCCTCCTGCTGAGCGTAGCGATCTATTACGGTTATCTTTATTTCAGGGGAACGCGCGGGGCGAAAGTGCTGACAGGGCTGGCAATCGTCTTTTTGACGCTGACCCTGATTTCGACGCTACTCAATTTGGTCGTGATCGGATGGATCGTACGAAGCTTTTCGGTTTTCCTTGCCGTTGCACTGGTGGTGATCTTTCAGCCCGAGCTGAGACGTGGACTTGCTGCTCTTGGTGGACATCCCATTTTCTCGCTGACAAGTGAGAAGCGGGAAACCGTTCACGATCTCGCCGAGGCGGTCATGCAACTGGCCAATAAGCAGTTCGGCGCACTTATTGCGATCGAGCGCGATACGTCGATTCGAGTTTATGAAGAAACGGGAGTAATAATCGATGGAGATTTTTCCGTCGAGCTCATCCTCACAATCTTTCATCCAAAGGCGGCTTTGCACGACGGTGGAGTGATCATTCGCAACGGACGAATCGCAGCCGCCGCGTGTATTTTTCCGGTCAGCCAACGCGAGACGCTGGATCGAAGTCTGGGCCTGCGTCACCGCGCCGGCCTTGGAATCACCGAGGAGTCGGACGCCGTGGCCGTCGTCGTCTCCGAAGAAACGGGCAGTATTTCCATTTGTCACCGGCGGCGAATTGAGCGCAATTTTACTCCGGAGACCTTCCGCCAACGAATCGCGGAGATTTTATTGCACAGCAAATATGAAGAGCCTGATTCTGAAAAACTGGCGCGCGAAGTTGATCTCTCTCCTGCTCGCGACAACGCTCTGGTACCTGATCAAAAAGAACGTAGCGACGACGCCTTCGCCGTCTGACCGGCCGTCTCTGGCGCCCATTACGGAAACGCGCTGAGGGTCTCTGGTTAGCGTCGTGGCGCCGGGCGGCGACGCTAACCAGTTGGAGTTATCTTCAACGTAGCGAGGGCTCGCGCAGAATCATCAACCTCAAACTTTTGGACTTGATCCGGCGGAATTTGACTCCGCTCAGGAGCATCGCCCTTATCAGGTGCGACGTCCCTGACCAAACTGTTCATCGCAAGAAGCGCGACAGATTTTCTTCTTCCCAGCGTCGGGCACGCCGATAACCTGGAAACGCGCGCTCGCGACGGTTAAATTCTTCTGTGTGAACCCGGCGGCGTCCACGCGAAAGAACCTGATCAGGCACCACGGAGTGCAACATCTCATGATAAAGCACGTATCGGAGAAACCAGGGGGGCACAAACGGCTGATCCAGCGCCCGATTGATTCGAATGACACGGTCCTGCTCCTGGATTGTGCCAAAAATGAAATACTCCTTCGGGCGCTGCTTTCTGCGGCGGCCCCACGTCACCTTGTAACCGCGGAGGCGCCCCCGAAAATATCGTTTGTTCAACTGGTCAAAAATCGGGCGCAGATCAAAATGCGTACCTTCGTGAAGTAAATCCAAGTGCCGTTGCATCGGCAGTTTAGGATGCGCGAGCTTTCGCTTGGTCTTTTTCTTTGTCTTTGCGCTCTTAGCCATTTGTCTCTTTCCCTCAAAAAATCGATAACACCCAACGTAGTTTAGTAGGCTTCAAATCGGTCGACAAGTAACACGCCTAAATTTCCGAGAAAAACTTATAAGAATCTGGACACCAATTGGTTACGAATCGCCCGATTTATGTAAAGAGAGGTACCTGCGTAATTCCCAGCGAGACTGGTTTTATCAGCAAAAAACCTTGTCTTTCACATTACGTACCTGCTCTTTTGCCGCCGTTTTGGTGCAGTGTCGCGAAGCTGTCCAACGTTGCGCAAGCTCTAACGCAATCCAACAAACCGCGGACGGAATTTTGCGAAGATTGTAATGCGCGTGTAAATGTTCTCTTCGCCTGGCGGTATGGCAGAGATTTAATCGAGTTCTATTGAGATGACACCGTTTCTTCGAAAATTGCTCGGCCAAAACTGGCTTCTGCTATTGGCGATGCTGGCGCTGGCCGTTTTTGGAGTGGTAGCGATTTACAGTGCCACATCTACACGAGCAGATTCGTCTGCGACGGATTTTTGGCACAAGCAGGCAAACTGGGTCGTTGTCGGAGTGTTCGCTTTTATGCTAACCAGTCTGATCCACTATCGATGGATTCGCTGGGGCGCGCTGCCGATGTATCTGGCTGGCATCGTCTTTCTAATCATGACCAAGTTCATGGGAACCAAGGTGTACGGAGCGCGCAGCTGGCTACATTTGGGTCCCCTCAATTTTCAACCTGCGCAGCTAGCGGTCGTGGCGGGCATCATGGTTTTGGCGCTGTTCCTTACACAATTTCGCGAGATGCACCCAATGCTGCGGCTGCTGCTTTGCGGAGCGATCGCGGCAGCGCCATGCTTGCTCATCCTGATGCAACCCGATCTGGGTGAGGTTATCATTTGGGGACCGGTTCTCCTGGCACTGTTGTTCGTCGGCGGGCTTCCGCTGCGGTACTTGATTTGCGTGATTCTCATCGTGATCGCTTTTATTCCCATCGCGATCAATTTCGGTTTGAAACCGTATCAGCAGCAGCGAATCACCGCGTTTACCCATCCTGATATCGACAAGCAGGGCTCTGCCTGGGCGATCAACCAATCCTTGATCGCAATCGGGTCTGGCGGTTGGTCAGGGAAGGGTTTCAAGGCGCCGAACACACAGATCGAACTGGGATTCCTTCCAGCCACTGCCGTGCACAACGACTACATTTTCTCTGCCATCGGCGAGCAATGGGGATTTGTCGGAGGAATGTTTCTCATCGGAGGTTTCGCTTTGCTCCTGATGACGTGTCTCTTCGTCGCTTTCTTCGCCGGAGATCAATTGGGCCTGCTCCTGGTTGTCGGGATTACCGCGCTCATCTTTACGCACATCTTCCAAAACATGGGAATGACGATTGCCCTGCTTCCCATCACGGGTGTACCCCTGCCGCTGATCAGTTATAGCGGCTCCTTCGTGCTAATGATCATGTTTGGCCTTGGACTGGTGAACAGCGTTTGGATACACCGGAAAATTCCTGCGTAAGTCGCTTGTGACTTGTAGCGTTTTGGGGAAGCTGTCAGCTTTCCCAAGAGATTAGCCAATACATCCGGTGACACATGGATGCCGATTACAAGGTCAAGCTGGAGGTTTTCGAAGGACCGCTTGATCTGTTGCTTTACCTGATCAAGCAAGATGAGATCGACATTTACGATATCTCGCTTGAACGCATCACTCGTCAGTACCTCGAATACCTTCAGGCGTTTAAGGAATTGAATATCGAACTCGCCGGCGAATTCATCGTGATGGCGGCGAACCTGATTTACCTGAAAAGCCGCAGCTTGCTGCCAATCGATCAACAACCGCCCGAAGAGGATGCCGAGGAAGATGATCCCCGCTGGGATTTAATCCGACAGCTGATCGAGTACAAGAAATTCAAGGAGGCAGCGGCACAACTCCATGTGCGCGAGCTTGAACGCGAACGAATTTTCGCGCGAGAAGGCTGCGCATCCTCGCTGTTGCAGGAACCGATGCTACTGGAAGAAGTCGGAATTTTTCAATTGATTAACGCATTCCAGACAGTGATCAGGCGGATCGAAGCGCGAGAGGACGTGCAGGAGATTTTCGCCGAGCGCTTCAGTGTTTCGGAGAAGATTGACACTATTTTGCAACGGGTCGCTAACGGTGCGCGGCTGCGTTTTTCCGATTTGTTCGGGGCGGCCGTCTCGCGTGTGGAGGTTGTAGTAACCTTTCTGGCACTTCTGGAGCTCATTCGCCTGAAGCAGGTTCGCGCTCTTCAGAAAAACATGTTTGACGACATTGAAATCGCAGCCGCGGCATGAAGCGCCGATATGCCGCGTATCCTGATTGCCGGTTGCGGTTATGTCGGACAAGCGACCGGGGATTTGTTCCATTCCGGAGACTGGGATGTTGAAGGCTGGATCGCCTCCGAGAAATCAGCGGCGGAACTATCCGGCAAACCATATCCCATCCATCTGGTGGACATTTCCAGCCGCGACCAGGTCGCGCGATGCGTGGGAACATTCGATGCTGTCATTCACTGCGCCAGTTCGAGAGGCGGGGGAAGCGACGATTACCGCAAAATCTATTTGAATGGCACGGGTAATCTGCTCGATCGATTCGCCGGATCGAAGATGCTCTTTACCAGCAGCACGAGCGTTTACGCGCAGCGCGACGGTTCATGGGTGACCGAAGAAAGCGAGACCAGGCCGGACCGCGAGACAGGGCGTATCCTGCTCGAAACAGAAAAGTTGGTGCTTCAGCGAGGTGGCATGATCGTGAGGCTCGCCGGAATCTACGGTCCGGGCAGGTCGGCTCTGCTGCGAAGCTTCCTCGCTGGCAGGGCCATTATTGATCCGCAAAACGATCGCTTCGTTAATCAAGTGCATCGCGACGACATTGCGTCCGCGATTTTTCTTTTGCTAACTCGAAAAGTCCAGGGCACTTCAATCTACAATGTGGTTGATGATCGACCGATGCTGCAGACCGATTGTTACCGTTGGCTGGCGCAGAAACTGAATCGCCAACTGCCGCCGATGGGAAAATCGACGGGAGACCGCAAACGGGGCAACAGCAACAAGCGTGTCAGTAACGCAAAATTACGTGGCCTCGGCTGGGTTCTCAGGTATCCCACTTTTGCAGAAGGAATGGATGAGAGCGTGTTGCCAAGTTTCGGCGAACCCGGTTCTGATCTGTCCGCGAGCAACGCGAAACGTCTTTAATTGTCTATTCCTGGCCTCACTATCCGACCTGCGCCGCTTGCGCAGCCACCGAGTCGGCAATTCGATGATTTTCGCGCCGTTCGCCGAAAAGCTGACGGATTACCTCCTCCACCGGCACTTCCTGGACGTTGATGTCGCTGACGTCGCACGCCTCCAGCAATTCGCGGCAGGTCTCAGTGACCTTTGCCCGAGGAACCTTTAATTGCACAGACACGGGCGTTTGCTCGGTGATTTCACCGAACGCGGAGAGATCGCGTGCCGCTTCCTTTTCGAAAGTGAGACTTAAAATTTTATACCCTGAAAAGCGATCGACGATCTCCTCCAATGGACCATCGAAAAAGATTTTACCGTGATCGATCACCAGAACCCGATGACACAACTCCTCGATATCCTGCATGTAGTGGCTGGTCAGCAAAGTAACGATATGATGCTCCTGATTGTAGATGCGCAGAAACTCGCGAACGCGTTTTTGACTAACCACGTCCAGGCCGATTGTTGGTTCGTCGAGAAAGAGTACGCGCGGTTCGTGAATGAGCGCAGAAATCAATTCCATCTTCATCCGTTCGCCTAACGAGAGCTCACGGACCATCACATTCATCTTGTCCTGCACCTCCAAAAGCTCCGCTAATCCGTCTACGACTTTCTTGAAACGTACACGGTCGATTCCATAGATGGCGCGGTTGAGTTCGAGCGACTCCTGCGCAGGCAGGTCCCACCAAAGGGCATTCTTTTGTCCCATTAAAAGGCTAAATTGCCGTTTCATTTCGTTGCGCCGCTCCCAGGGAACGAAACCAAGCACACGCGCTTCGCCTGACGTTGGATTCAACAGACCCGAAAGCATCTTGAGCACGGTGGTCTTACCCGCACCGTTTGGCCCCAGGAACCCAACAAACTCGCCTTCCTCGATGTTGAAGGAAACATGGTCGGCAGCGCGCGTCTCGTCGTAGCGCCGTTTCACCAACCCTTTGATCGAGCCCCAAAGTCCCCGCTCCTTCCGATAGGTACGATAAACCTTGGTCAAACCTGAAGTTTCAATCACTGGCATAATCCGATGGAGATAATGACGCCAAACTAGAAGTTACCCGCCATTTGCCCGAGGAAAAATGGCGCGCATCCAAAACGCCACTTTTGTCATGTCCCAAAACTCAATCCACCCTGCGCCATACGACGTCCTCGTTGTTTCGACGATCAATAAGCGCGTCCACGTTTCCGTTATCAGCGTAACGAAACAAAATGCGTCCCTCGATCCCCTTGCGGAAGAATATCTCGCAACCCTCCGGGAGAAGTTGTTCGCGCTTTCCGCTGCGTTCGACATACAAATCGTCGCCCTCCAGGAAAACCTTTCTTGTTTGGCCGGGGGCTAACTGGTAGGTGCCGCTGAAATCGGCGAATTTTTTCGAATCGATCCTGGCAACCGCCGGATCTTCATAGTAACGCATCGCCTGGCTGGAGGCGATTTGCCAAACTCCGTTCCGCCTTAGCCACGTATCGGTTACGTGATAATGGGCGGTAAGCTTCTGACCGAAGATGGTCTCGGTTTCGTCCAGGTCGTAACTCAAAATCGCCGTGTCCCCATGAATGACGCTTTGAGGCTTCACCACCTTGATCGTGCCCGAATAGCCTTTTGGCAACGGCGCGATATCGGCGACCAGCTGCGCCTTGTTTAAGTGGCGTCCTTTTTCGTCCGCAAAGATGCAATCGTCGGCAAAGTACTTTTGCCAGGGCTCCTTGTTACCTGGTACCACAGCATCAAAAAGTTCCTGGCTGCGGCGAGCAAGTTCGTCCTGCGTTATCTCTGCAGGATCTCCGCAAAACGACTCCAGCGGCTTGAACAGGCTCAAAAGAAAAACCAGAAACAGTAGCCGAATCTTCATGCCTGATAACTTGACCGCTTCGCCAATAACAACCAACAGAAATGTCCAACCCGCTGCTTTTTCAAAGCGGACCGCAGCGCCCGCTTACAGAACATCATCGAGACAGCTAAGCAGATGCGCTACCGTTGCTTCAGTTTCGTCGCCCATGTTAGAAAGGCGAAAGGTTTTGCCTCGAATCTTTCCGTAGCCGGGGTCGATCACCAGATGATGCTTTTCACGAAGCTTGTTAGCGAACGCCAGAACATCGATCCCTTTATTGTTTTTAACGCAGGTGAGCGTTTTTGAACGAAATCCCTTTTCGGCGAAGAAGTCGAAACCAGCGCGCCTGACCCAGTCATGCACAAGCGCGTTCGTGCGTTCGTGCCGAGCGAAACGCGCGTCGAGGCCTTCATCGAAGATTTCCTCCAGCTTCGATTGGAGCGCGTGCATGTGCCCAATACTGGGCGTGCTCGGAGTCATCCATTCTGCCTGCTGCTTCTTGAACTCCAGAAAATCAAAATAAAAACCGCGGTTTGAGATGTTCTCCGCTCGCGCAAACCCTTTCTCGGAAACAGAAAACAACGAAAAACCGGGCGGCAACGCCAGACTTTCCAGCACAGTGGGATCCGAAGCTTGGAATTCACGTGACTTGAAGTCGCGGC
>JADMIO011200117.1_pt1 | contig 62720 bp, 54 predicted proteins | sample 8958161 | NCBI WGS metagenome assembly JADMIO01 (sample SAMN16585339, study PRJNA669376) | soil metagenome | isolation source: Crop rotation soil | place: USA: Cullars Rotation, Alabama | collected 2011 | reverse complement strand
GCCGCGACTTCAAGTCACGTGAATTCCAAGCTTCGGATCCCACTGTGCTGGAAAGACGTTGACGCCCGCCGGGACGACGCAGCTCGCGGTCCCCTCGCAGGAGACGCTGCAGGTGCCGCCCTCGCCGCAGTTGGCCGAGGCGCAGGGGTCGGCGATGCACTGGCCGTTCGACGGGCGGCAGACCTCGCCCATCCCGCAGGTGACGCCGTTGCAGGCGTTCGCGGCGCAGGCGGCGACGCACGTGCCGGCCTGACACACCTGGCCGACGTCGCACGCCGGCGCGCAGGCCACCGTCTGGCACATGCCGTTCGACGGGTTGCAACTCTGGCCCTGCGGGCAGTTCACGTTCATGCACGGGTTCGACATGCAGATGCCGGTCGAGTTGGGGCCCTCGACGCAGGTCATCCCCTCGGGGCAGCCGAGGGTGAAGCAGTCGACGCAGGTGCCGGCGCGGCACATGGTGTTGGCCGGGCAGGAGGTTCCGCTGCACGGATCCTTGCAGACGCCGTTGTGCTGCGAGTCGCAGACCTGGCCGTTGGGGCAGGTCACGCCGACGCACGGGTCGGGCTCACAGACGCGCGAACCGCCCTCGTCCTTGCAGACCTCGCCGAACGGGCAGGGGAACTCGCCGCCGCCGCAGGGTGAGGCGCAGTGGCCGGCGATGCACATGTCGGCCTGATCCGGGCAGGTCGCGCCGTTGTCCACCACGCCGTCGCAGTTGTCGTCGATGCCGTTGCAGGTCTCGGGCTGCGGGCCGGTGTAGCCGAGGCAGACGATGCCGCCGGCGACGCACTCGGTGTGGCCGGCCTTGCACGAGCCGGTGACGGTGAAGAGCGGCGTCCCCGGGTGCAGCGGATCGTCGGGGACGCACGTCGCGCCGGTGCCGGGGAGCGTGCCGCCCGGCGGCGGGTTGTCGATGAGGCCGTCGCAGTTGTCGTCCTTGCCGTTGCAGACCTCGGGCTGGGCCGCGCCGCCCTGGCAGACGACCTGGCCGTTCATGCAGGCGTAGGTGCCGCCGCAGCTGCCGCAGGCCTGGCCGATGGGGGCGGGGGGCGGCTCGCCGGCCGGGAAGTTGTCGACGACGCCGTCGCAGTCGTCGTCCACGCCGTTGCAGCTCTCGGGCACGCCGGCGACCACGATGGCGTCGCAGACCACGCCGGTCCCGTCGGGCGAGCAGATGTAGTGACCGGTGGTGTGGCACAGGCCCTGGCCGCGCTCGCACTCCTGGCCGAGCATCGGGAAGTCCTCGTCGACGTTGCCGTCGCAGTTGTCGTCGACGCCGTTGCACAGCTCCTGCTGCGGGCCGAGCTCACCGGTGCAGGTGCCGAAGCCGGGCTCGGTCTGGATGGTGCAGGTCTGGAAGCCGGGGATGCAGCGGCCCATGCACTCGAAGTGCGGGTTGTTCACGTCCGAGCTGACGTTCATGCAGCCGGTCGGGAAGTCGTAGCACTCGCGGGTGATGTTATCGACGACGCCGTCGCAGTCGTTGTCCTTGCCGTCGCAGACCTCGGTCGACGGGCCGCTGTTGCCGGAGCAGACCAGGTGGCCGGCCGAGCAGATGAGGTGGCCGGTCTGGCACTCGCCGACGTCGATGCCGCAGACGTCGCCGACGCCCGGCATCGAGCCGTTGTCGGCGGTGCCGTCGCAGTCGTCGTCGCGACCGTTGCAGATCTCGGGGCCGCAGCCGGAGCAGGTCAACCCGTTGTCGATCACCCCGTCGCAGTCGTCGTCGAGGCCGTTGCAGCCGTGATCGAGCTCGTTGCCGGGGTTGATGTGCGGGGCGTTGCAGGTGGTCCCCAGGCCGTTGGCGGTGCAGATGTACTTGCCGGTGCGGAAGCAGACGCCCTTCTGGCCGTTGTCGCAGTTGTCGCCGGCGTTGAAGCCCTCGTCGACCTGGTTGTTGCAGTTGTTGTCGACGCCGTCGCACTTCTCGATGAGCACGGTCTTGGAGACGATGTCGGTGATGGCCGCCGACAGCGAGTCGGGCTCGTCGGCGAAGTAGGCCTTGTTGGTGCCGCCCGAGTTGGCGATGTCGTTGAGGTCGGCCGCCGCCGCCGCGTCGGCAAAGCCGACCACGTAGACCGGGATGCCGGCGTTCTTCAACGCCGCCGCCGCCGCGGGGGCGTCGCCGCCGCACGACTCTTCACCGTCGGTGACGAGGATGACGCGGTACGGCCGGCAGCTCCCCTCGGGGTCGGCGGCCTTGATCGCCGCCAGGGTGGTGCGCACCGAGTTGAGGCTGCCGGCGAGGGGGGTGTAGCCGTCGCCGCGGAGCTCGAAGTCCTGCCCCGACGGCGCGCTCCCCGAGCCGTTCCAGTTCGAGCGGTTGTCCATCCAGCCGAGGATGTACTCCGTCGAGTCGGGCGCGAACTTGACGAGCTGGTCGGCGTTCGCGAAGGGCTTACCGGAGGCGCAGGTGTTGGTGCCGTTGTTGTCGGTCGAGCCCGCCCCCTGCCAGCCGCCGTCCTGGCCGATGCCGCCGCCGTTGGTCGGGCAGCTGAAGCTCTTGGCGGTCTGGTGGAAGCGGAACAGCGACCACTCGACCTCGCCGTACGCGGCGACCGCGCCGGTGAGGCCCTTCTTCAGCTTGTAGAGGCGCGAATCGTCGGCGGTGCTGTTGCCGCAGGTCGCCGAGCTGCACTGGTTCGCGTGGCCGTTGCAGTCGGGAGTGTTGCTGCCGCAGGCCACGTCGTTCCCCGGGCACTCGGCCGAGCCGTCGCCGCCGGTGTAGGGGTTGTTGCCGCCGTTGCCGAAGCTCGAGCAGCAGACGTTCCACAGCGTCGACCCCGAGGTGTCGAACACGATGGCGATGCGCGCCTTGATCTGGGGCGTGAAGTTGAGATCGCTCTCGTCGTCGTCGTTGATGCCGACGCACCCCGGATCGGCGGGGAGATCGACGTTGTTGATGCGACAGCCGGCGTAGTCGCACTTGCCGTCGTTGTCGTTGTCGACACCGTCGGAGCACGCCGGCTTGCGGTTGAAGTCCACCGCGCCGGCGCGGCCGGCGGGGAGCAGGCCCCCAGCAAGGGAGAGGATCGCGGCGATCGCGATCCCGAGGCCACCTCTGCGTTTCATGTGCATCGTCTTGCGCATCGGTTTCCCCCCGTCAGTTCGACGTGTTGGAGCAGCAGCGGAAGCCGAGATCGAAGTACAGAGAGCTCTCGGTTTCCGTCCAGAAGTTGAATTCACAGGTGAGCGCTTCCTTCACATTGTCGAAGGCGCCGCCGCGGATACGCCGCAGCCCGCTGTCGGGCGAGGTCGCGGTCCACTCGCGCAGGTTGCCGGACATGTCGTAGATCTTGCCGGCGCCGCCCCACGAGCTGACGCAGATCGACGTCGCCGGCTTGGGACAGCCGATCGGGCTGGCGGTCGGCACCGCGTAGTCGTCGAGGCTGCCCGAGCAGTCGGGGTCGTAGTCCTCGCCGTTGCAGGCGTTGGCGTTGTAGGTGTCGCCGTACGGGTAGAGCGTCTTCGCGGTGCCCTCGCAGGCCGCCTGCCACTCGGCCTCGGTGCAGAGGCGCTTGCCGGCGGCGACGCAGGCCGCGTTGGCGTCGGTCCAGTCGATGAGCGCCCAGGGCACGACGTTGGGGTTGGAGCAGGAGCGCGTGGTCACCGCGCCCTCGAAGCTGGCGGTCGCGTCCGGGCGCGAGGCCTCGTACTGGTAGATGTAGAAGTCCATCCCGCCGGTCACGACGTGGACCATGTTGTCGGTGGCGCCGTTGTCGATGATGCCGTCGCAGTTGTCGTCGATGTTGTTGCAGACCTCGGGCATCGACATCTTGCCGGGCGAGGTGATGTGGCAGCTCAGCACCTGGCTGCGCGGGTCGTTCGCGTTGCAGGCGAACACGCCGCTCGACTTGCACGCGCCCTTCTTGCCGTCGTCGCAGGGGGTGCCGATCTGCGGGAAGCCGTCATCGGCCACGCCGTCGCAATTGCCGTCGAGCCCATCGCACACCGCCTCGCGGACGACGAGGTTGCCGCAGTTGTCGGTCTCGGCGGTGCCGGGGTACGGGCAGCGGTAGGTGATGGTGGTGTCGTTGCAGCCCGCCGGGCCCGGGCCGCAGACCGGCTTGGTCCCCATGCACACGCCCTTCTGCGCGCAGAAGTTCGCCGGCGCCGGGATCTCGTTGGGGTCCTGGTCGTCGATGAGGCCGTTGCAGTCGTTGTCGACGCCGTCGCAGACCTCGGGGCCGGTGGGCGAGCACCTGTAGTCGCAGCCCGGGTTGTTGGGGTTGGTGTCGTCGGGGTGGAGGTCGACGAAGCCGGGCGTGCAGGCGACGTACTTGCACTGGCCCATCGTGCAGCCCTGGATCGAGTTGGGGAGGTTGCACTTGGTGCAGGAGTCGCCGCAGTGGTTGGGATCGTTCTGCTTGTCGAAGCCGTTGTCGACGATGCCGTCGCAATCGTCGTCGAGGCCGTTGCAGCTCTCCGGCTGGGCGACGTGATCCGGCACGCAGAGGACGTGGCCGTTCAGACAGTGGATCTTGCCGGCCGCGCACTGGCCGCGGCCGCCGGTCGAGCAGGCGGTGCCTTCGCCCGCGAAGTCCTCGTCGATGTGCCCGTCGCAGTTGTCGTCGACGCCGTCGCAGGTGTCGTCCTGCGCCGCGGGCGGGAAGATCGGGCACTTGTACTCGCAGCCGGGGATGTCGGGGTTGATGTCGACGAAGCCGCTGTCGCAGCTGGAGTAGCCGCACATCCCGGTGGTGCAGGTGGCGGTGGCGTGGAGCTCGACGCAGGCGTGGCCACAGGCGCCGCAGTTGTCGGGGTTGCTCTGGGTGTCGAAGCCGTCGTCGACCACGCAGTTGCAGTCGTTGTCGATGCCGTCGCAGGCCTCGACGCCGCCGTTGGTCGGCAAGCACTGGGTCTCGCAGCCCGGGTTGGCGTGATCGCAGTCGATGAAGCCCTGCATGCAGGCGTAGACGCAGTGGCCGGCCTGGCAGACCGCGGTCTGGTTGGAGGCTGCCTGGTCGCACTTGATGTTGCAGCCGCCGCAGTTCTCGGTGTCGGTGTTGAAGTTGAACCCGTTGTCCTTGACGCCGTCGCAGTCGTCGTCCTTGTCGTTGCAGACCTCGGGGTGGGGGACGCAGGCGTCGCCGTCGAACGCGTCCACGCGCGGGCGCATGTCCGGGATCAGCGACGGCGAGTCGACCTGGATCACGTCGATCTTGGGCGGCCCGGCGTCGACGGGGTTGGGCCCGGTCTGGAGGTGGAACGCGTCGATGTCGCACGCGGCGGCCATCAGCGCGAGAGTTGTGATGACGAGGCGATTCAAGATGACCTCCTCAGACCCTTTTTTCGGAAGGCGCCAGCTTGGTGCTGACACGGGGAACCCGCGCCAGCGCCGCCAGCATGGCGACCGCCATGCGGTCGGCGAAGTACGAGCAGGGAACGGCGACGATCATGTCGACGGTGTAGTGGGCCCGCGTGGCGAGCAGGCCGTAGACTTGCAAGATCTGGTAACCCCAGAGGAAGGCGCGCAGCGCCGGGGGCCATGAGCGGGTCACCCGCATGAGCAGGATGAACTCGCCGACGTGCCCCGAGAAGAGCAGATCGTTGGTCGCGAATGGCCGCCAGGGGAACGTGAACGAGAGGAAGCTCGTGGTCGGCATCGTCGCCAGCACCTGCGTGCCGGGCGTGACCGTCTCCTTGCAGAACGGCACGAGCAGGATGGTGGCCGAGCGAAGCATCCCCTGGATCGTCAACCCGCCGATCCAGCGCAGGATCGGCCGGTGGTCTCCCAGGTAAGCCTGCCCGAGGAGCGCGAACCCCGCTGTGAGAGTGATCACGACGTAGCACGTCATGGTCACGAAGGCCCAGCCGCGGTTGTAGGGGACGAGCGGGTAGAGCGGATCGTCCAGCCGGAGCAGGCAAGGGCGCGTGTCCGCCGTCGGGTGCACGACGGAGAACATGAAGAAATACATGAGGATGAAGGCGATGAAGACGACCACCCAGGTCGGGTAGGAGAGCCGCGTCGGCAAGCGCGCGGCCTCGTCGCCCTCGTTCATCTCCGGCGCCGCATGCCAGGCGACATACTGGCGGGCGCGTTCGACCCAGCCAGAAGTCGCCGTGGAGTGCGTGCCAGTACCGGGGTCCAAGGATCACCGCTCCCCGCAGTTTCGCGGGGATCGGGGTGATCCGTCAAGTAAGGGGATCTGCTGGGGGAGGGTGGGATCGAGGGCGGGAGCCGGCTTTGGTCACATCAGAAGGCGATGTGGTACTCGTTGCCCTGCTCCGAGATCGCCTTGTCGACGACCTGGTCGAACCCGTCGGCCTTGCCCTTGCCCGCGTTCGCCCGCAGGTACTCGTCGCGCTTCACCGAGACGTCGTTCATCTTCTTCAGGATCTCGCCGCGCTGCTTCTCCTTGTCGGCGAGGAACTTCTTCTGCTCCTCGCTGTTCATCTTCTTCATCGGCTCGGGGAGCTTCTCGCGCTCCATGTTGGCCGGGTCGAGGCGGCCGGCGTGGACCTCGTTGAGGATGTCCGACGAGTCGAGCGACGCCGAGCCGGCCTTCGCCATGTAACCGCCACGATCCGCGGCGGCCGGGGGCGGGGCCGCGGCGACCGCCTCGGCCTTGGCCGCGACGCGCGCGTTCTCGTGGGCGTCGCCGTAGATCAGCGTGGTGCCGTCGAGCTGGCGCGACAGGTCGGCGAGCTCCTTGTCCATCGGGGTGGCGACCACCGCCACGCCGCCGTCCTGGGCGATCGAGGCGTAGACGCCCTTGCCGAGGCTGGCGATCTCCTTCCAGACGCGCTCGGTGTCGGGGTCGCCGCCGCAGCGGATGGCGTAGACCGAGATGTCCTGCTTGCGCGCGTCCTTCACGATCTGGCGGTAGTCGTAGCCGTCCTTGTAGTCCAGGTGCGGCGGCGCGTCACCGACGAGGAAGATCATCTTCATCGCGCCGTCCTTCCACTTCATGTTGTGGACGGCGTCGTTCAGGCCCTTGTTCACGTGCTCCGGGGTGTCGCCGCCGCCGCCCGCCGCGAAGGTGTGCAGGTCGCCGTAGACCGCGTCGAGGTCGGCGCGCAGCGGGTAGTCGCGGGTCACGTAGTCGTCGCCCTGATCGCGGTAGGCGACCAGGCCGATCTCGAGGTCCGGCCGCGGGTTGCCCGACATGATGTGGTTGGCGATCGACCAGATCTTGTCCTTGGCGCCCTGGATCAGGCCGCCCATCGAGCCGGTCGTGTCGACGACGAACACCACCTGGACCTTGGGCCGCGGGCCGTTGGGCTGCTGCCCCTGGTTGACCGCCACCTGCTGGCCGGGCGGAACGTTGGGCGGCGGGGGCGGGGGCGCGGGCTTCTTGGCGAGCGCGACGGTGGCCGCGACCACGAGGAGCGCGCCGGAGAGGATGATCTTGGTTTTATTGGCTTTGTTGAGCATGGGGGACCTCGCTGTTGCGCTTAACAACGCGGTCCCCGCGCAAAGGATCTATCTACTGTCTGGGGCAAACGGAAACGCCTGGCCGAGGGCCACCGGGCCGACGCGGCGCCAGCCGTCGCCGGAGTCTCCGGAATCGCCGGAATCTCCACCGGAATCGCCGCCGGAATCGTCGCCGCCCCAGTCGCCGCCGCCGATGCCGCCGTCGTCGCTGTCGCCGTTGTCGCCGGAGTCGGCCGGGTCGTCGTCGCCGGGATCGCCGCCGTCCGTGCCGTCGTCGCCGTCGCCGGTGTCGCACCAGCCCGAGCCGCAGGTCGGGAAGTCGTCGCTGCCGTCGTCGCCGTACTCCCCGCCGCCGTCGCCGTAGTCCCCGCCGTCGCCATAGTCCCCGCCGTCGCCCTCTCCGTCAGAGGCCCCGCCGTCATCGTAATAGCCGCCGTCGTCGTAGTACCCGTCGTCCTCGTAATCGCACGAGCCGTCGTCGCAGTAGTCGCCCCAGACGATCACGCAGGCGCCGTCCTCGCAGATATCCCCGCCGCCGCCGCCGAGGGCCGGGGCGCGGGCGTGGATGCTGAGGTGATACTGGCCGTTCTGCCGGCTCACGCCGTCGACGATGATGATGATCGGCTCGCCCGCCACCAGGTCGAGGCGGGTGGTGCTCTCGGTGTGGGGATAGGCGAGCGTGCACGCCAGCTCGGGGCCGCCGCAGGTGCGGCCGCGGCGGACCTCGAGGAGGCCGTTGAAGTCGGTGGTGAGCGCGATGGTGTACGTGCCGTCGAACGGCGCGGTATAGATGTAGGCGGCGTCGGGCCCCGAGCCGCGGTCGGCGCAGCCGGCGCTGGCGTGCTCGTTGCCCGCGCCCACCGTCGACGCGGTGAGGTCGACCGGGAGCTGCGAGCCGAGGTTGGTGTCCCAGCAGCGACTGGCCGAATCCTCGACGGTGACGTTCGACGAGTGGTGGCCCGGCAGGACGCAACCGGAGATGGGCAGGAGCGCCAACGTCAGGAGCAAACCGACACGGGAGCGCATGGGCGATTCCCCTCTGGGCGGACGGCCCGGAATACCGTTTGGACAACGCCCGAGCGACTCCGGTTAAGCGAAAAGGTGGTAAACGATGCCCACTTGTGGTGCGATGTAGTCAATAATGACCCCTGCGCGCCGTCTGCTCCTTCGCCGCATCAGCTTGATCGGATTGAGTCTTTTCTTCTGCGGCGCGGGGGTGCTGCACTTCGTGCGGCCGGAGATCTTCCTGGCGATCGTGCCGCCCTGGGTCCCCGGTGATCCTCTGACAGTCGTTCACGTCTCGGGGATCTGCGAGGCGCTGGGCGGGCTCGGCCTGCTCCTCCCGGCGACCCGCCGGCTCGCCGCGTGGGGGCTGGTGCTGCTCCTCATCGCGATCTTCCCGGCGAACCTCTACCACGCGCTCAACAACGTGCCGGTCGAGGGGAAGACCGCGCCGCTCGTCTATCACGTGATCCGGCTTCCGCTACAGGCGGTCTTCGTGTGGTGGGCGTGGTCGAACACGCGCCCGTGGCCCCCCGCATAGATTTGGGGCAGGATGTCGCCGTGACGGAGCCGCGCCGCAAGAGGAGGGTCCTCCGGATCTTCCTGAAGATCTTCCTGGTGCTGCTCGCGCTGGTTGTCCTCCTCGGCGTGACCGCGCTCATCCTCGCGGCCCACCTCGAGTTCGGGCCGGTGAAGGGGATCATCCAGTCGCAGGCGAAGAAGCGCGGCATCGACCTCGACTTCGACAAGGCGGGCGCGACGCTCGGCGGCGTGCACATGAAGAACGTGCGCATCCACTCCGCCGACGTCGACCGCGGCCTCGCGCCCGACCTGATCTCGATCGGCTCGATCGACGGGGACTGGTCGCCGTTCAAGAAGCGCGTCGACAACCTGGTCATCAAGGACGTCGTCCTCACCCTGGTGGTGAACGACGACGGCACCACCTCGCTCGATCACTGGCTGGCCGGCTTCCCGCCGTCGCCGCCGGACACCGAGCCCGCGAAGGCGCTGTCGGCGGTCATCGACAAGGTCCTCCCCGAGGGGATCGAGGCGCACGTGAAGGTCGAGGGGGTGAGCGTGCGGCTCATCCCGTCGGGGAAGGCCAAGCCGGTCTCGCTCGACGGCCTGGCGGTCGCCGTCGACCTGGCCGGCGGCAAGCTGCACGCCGCCATCGGGCCCGCGGAGCTCCACCTCGCCGTCGGGGACAAGACCGCGGCGGCCAAGCTCGGGATCACCGTCGACCTCGGCGACAACCAGGTCGGGCTCGGCGTGCAGCTCGACCTGGTCAGCCAGACCTTCGCCCCGACGCTGCCGCCGGTGACCAAGATCGCCGACGTGTCGGCCAAATTCACCTTCGTCCCCGGCGAGCACCGCACCCGCCTCGAGCTGGAGCGGCTCTCGCTCCTCGACGGCAAGGCCAGCTTCGGCCTGACCGCCGACGTGTTCGACGACGGCGCCAGCCTGCGTCCGGTGGTCCACGACGCCACCTGCACCGTCGACGCCGCGGCCATCGCCAAGCAGATCCCCGCCGACCTCGGCCTCGGCGCGATCGAGCTCGAGGCCGATCCGTTCCACTGCACCGGCAAGGAGCTCGAGGTCGTCCCCGGGCCGAAGGGCGACCTCGGCCTGACCGGGAAGATCGCGAAGCTCGACTGGCGCGACATCCACGTGCGCGATGTGCTCCTCGACGTCGGGCTGCACCCCGAGAAGAACGCGCTCGCCGCCAAGGTCAAATTGCAGGCGGGGAGCGTCAAGATGACCGGCACCGTCGAGGCGTTCAAGACCGACGTGGACCTGACCGCGACGCTGACGCCCACCATCTGGCCGGTGGCGACCAAGGCCAGGATCTCCGCCGGCGCGGTCGCCATGCCCGGCAAGGGGGTGCGCGGGCTCAAGCTCAGCATCGACGGCACCGCGACGTCGGCGAGCGCCTTCTCGGGCACGACCACCGTCGACGTGGACAGCGTGGTCATCCCCGGCACCGACGTCCGCGACGCTCACCTGGAGGCCAAGCTCGACGACATCGCGCTCGCGCCCAACACCCTGGAATCGACCGGGCGGGTGGCGTTGGGCGGCCGCGCCGGCTCCGTCGCCACCGCGGGCAAGTCCGTGAAAGGTGCCGTCTTCTCCGGCGGGGCCACGCTCGCCGGCAAGAGCTCCACCGCGTTCCTCAACCTCGACGCCGAGAACGTCGCCACCGGCGTCCCCGATTTCCCCGGCGGCAAGACCCACCTCGAGCTGGACGTGACCAGGCTGGCGCTCGACACCGCCGACCCGGCGCGCAGCCGCGTCGAGGCCAAGGTGAAGGCCGCGGTCGGCGCCAACACCGTCGCCGGCACGGTCGCCGGCAGCGCCACCCCGCTCGACGCCAGCTGGGACCTCAGCGCCGCCGTCGACAAGGCGGGCCCGGCGCGCGGCGTGAAGCTGGTCTCCAAGGGCCGCTACGGCGGGACGATCGACCACGACACGACCATCGACCTGGGCAAGCTGGTGCTGACCAACGCCTCCTTCCGCGACGCGCATATCCACGTGAAATCAAAGGGGACCATGCGCAGACAGGACGCCGACGTGACCGCGGCGATCAACGGGCTCCGGGTGGCGGGCAACGACCTCGGCTCGCCGCGCGTCCAGCTCGTCGTGGCCGCCGATCTCGACAAGCCGCGCGTCGACGCTCGCATCAAGGCCAGCTCTCCGGAGACCGACCTCCACCTGGTCGCCGAGATCGACGGCGCGCGGGTCGCCCGCTACACGATCGACGGCAAGGTCGGCGCGCTCGGCCCGGCGATCCAGTTCCTGCCGCCGGGGCCCGAGTGGAACAAGGTCTCGGTGACGATGCAAGGGAAGGGCGCCATCGCCGGCATCGTGAAGTCGGTGCAGAACGGCATCCCCGTCCTCGTGGCGGACCCGGCGGCGAGCGCGCGCGGCAACGCCAGCCTCGACATCGAGGTGCGCGGCATCCACTACAAGGGGGCCGCCGAGACCGAGAGCCGCGCCGACTCGATCAGCGTGAAGGCCTCCGCCGAGCTGGCCGAGCGGCGCAAGGTGAACGTCGACATCGCGGCGCCCGGCCTCGACGCGACCGCCAGCGGCGTGCGCGTGGCGGTGAAGAACCTCGCCGTCCACCTCGACGCCGACGTGGACAAGAACGGCGCCGGCGCGACCTCGCTGTCGGTGAAGGCCGACGAGATCCAGCAGTCGGCGGTCATCCTCCTGCCGGTGAAGGACCTCGACATCCAGGTCAAGCTGCAGGGCGACCCGCAGACCTCGATGTCGCTCCTCGCCAAGGTCAAGAACCCGGGCGCGGGGACCACGCTCGACCTGTCCGGGCAGCTCGATCGCCGCGTCGCCGGCGCCGACGCCATCCCCGATCGCAACAGCTTCATCCTGCAGGGACAGCTCGACCAGAACCTCGAGCTCCTGAACGGCGATCCGACGAACCTGCGCGCGGGCGGCCAGCTGTCGGTGCCGTTCCGCGTCGAGTCCGGCGATCTCACCGTCTTCCGCGCCAACGCCCAGGTGAAGCTGGCCAAGGTCTCGATCGACCTGCCGAAGTCGAAGATCCACATCGGCGGGATCGACGGTGACATCCCGATCCTCGAGGAGATCGTGAAGACTCCCGCGGGGATGCACCCGGTCGGACGCGGCGAGCGCGGGCTCTATCCGCAGCTCCGCTTCGTCGACCAGAGCCCGTTCCTCGGCAACGCCAACTACCTCTCGGTCGCCGAGATCACCTGGAACATGAGCAAGTTCGGGCCGATCGCCGGCAACATCCGCGTCGACCGCGACGTCTTCTCGCTCGATCAGCTGGAGATGAGCGCGCTCGGCGGCAAGATCACCGGCCAGTGCCTCGCCGAGCTGAACGGCAGGGACACCAGCCTCACCTTCCGCGGCAAGATCACCGGCATCCACCCCACCCTCGGCGGCGACGTGCTCGACGCCAACCTCGCGCTCACCCTGACCCCCTACAAGCTCGGCCTCGAGGGGCGCATCGAGATGGTGCGCATCGGCAAGCAGCACCTCCTCGACCTGCTCGACCTCTACGACCCGTACCACGCCGACGTGACCGCCAACCAGGTCCGCCTCGGGCTCAAGTTCGGCTATCCCAAGCAGGTGCGGCTCGGGTTCATCCGCGGCTTCGCCAGCCTGGCCGTCGAGCTGGGCGGGATCGCCGGCATCGTGAGCATCAGCGAGATCAGCGGGGTCCCGATCGGGCCGGTGCTGGAGAGCTACCTCGCTCCAATTTTGGAGACGAAATGACCCGTTTTCTTTGGCTTATCCTGGTCGTCATGATCTTGGGCGGGGCCTGCATCAAGGCCCCCGACGTGGTGATCGTCGACAAGAAGACCGCGCTCGAGCAGCAGTCCTCGGGCTCGTTCCGCGGGCTCGAGGAGGAGCTGGCGCAGGCCGGGTTGCAGCCGCGGCCGACGCCGCTCACCGGCGCGCAGCTGGTCGAGGCGGGCGTGACGCCGCCCACCGCGGTCGGCGATCCCGACGACGCGGCCGGGCTCCCCGACGCGCTCCGCGCCGACACGCTGCTCATCCAGCGCTGCGTCGGCGAGGGACAGGACGGCCTGCTCGCGCTCACCCTCGAGCGCTGCACCGGCACCATCGACGTCCCCCAGGTCACCCGCCTCATCGAGCGGGTCAATCGCAACCGCCGCCAGCTGTGGCAGTGGCTGGCCAACCGCGAGCCCAAGCGCCCCGTCGACGAGGTGGCGAAGAAGTGGCGGGCGGTCCACCTGGCCGGCGCGGTCTGCGGCGCCGAGATCCAGAAGGACGACGGCTCCTGGGAGGTCAAGCGGTGCTCGTAGGCGTCCTCTGGGCGGCGGCCGGCGCCGCCGTCGCGGCCGCGTCTCAACCGACGACGCCGCCCGCGCTGCGCGATCCCGACCGCATCACCGCGGGCGCCTCGCAGCAGTTCCTGGGCGCGCTCTCGCCCGACGAGACCCAGCTCTACTTCGTCTCCGACCAGCAGTCGACCACCCAGATCTACGTCGAGGACATGGCGCGCGGCCTCCCCACGCTGCTCTTCGACGAGCTCGCCGACGTCTCCTGGCCGCGCCCCAGCCCGGACGGCAAGAAGCTCCTCTACATCTCCTACCAGACCGACGCGACCGGCGACCTGTGCCTCCGTGACCTCGGCCCCCCGGGTGGGAAGGTCGGCGACCGGCACTGCCTCACCGATGACAAGTCCGCGGAAGTCCAGGCGATCTGGCTGCCGAACGGGAACATCGCCATGGTCACCCGCGAGGGCCTCCACGGCAACTTCGAGCTGGTCGAGATCTCCCCGTCCGGCACCCGCGGCGAGGTCCTGGTCCACGGCAACCTGTCGACGCCCGCGGTCTCGCCCGACGGCAAGTGGATCGCCTACGTCCCCATCGAGCGGTCGTCGGCCGACATCGGGCCGAGCTTCCTCGCCAAGGCGGGCGGCCAGCTGGCCTTCGTGAGCCTCGCGGACGAGAAGAAGCGGGTGGTCTCCGCGAACCTCTCGCTGCCCGGCGGGAGCGGCTTCCCGGCCTTTTCCCGTGACGGAAAGTGGTTGTATTTCACGCAGTTCCTGAACGACACCAACCTCGACGGCGCGATCGACGGCAACGACAACGGCGTCCTGTTCCGGGCCGCGTTCGACGGCGGCAAGGTCGGCGTCCCCGAGCAGCTCACCTCGGCGGGGATCTCCTGCCAGTACCCGATGCCCTCGACGACCACGCTGGTCGCCACCTGCCAGGAGCAAGGGACGCTCGACGTCTACCGCGCGCCGCTCGACGGCACCGTCCCGCCGACCTGGACCGCGGCGCAGATCGACGAGGAGATCGACGCCTCGCCCGACCGCTGGGAGCAGCTGCTCCTCCTCGCCCACCGCGGCCGCGGGCCCGAGGTCCTGAAGCGCATGGTCCGCCTCCACCTGGAGCTCGGCGAGCACGAGTCGGCGGCGTTCTACGCGCGCATCCTGATCGCGACCGATCCGGTGATCGGCAAGATCCTCGTCGAGCTCGCCGATCTGCGCGCCGCCGAGCGCATCCTCGACCGCGGCGAGCTCTCCGCGACCTTCGTCCGCGACGCCCGCGCCCGCCTCGGGCGCCTGGAGGCGATGAACCACCCGCTGGCCGCGGTGGTCGCCAGCGAGATCCACGACACCCTCGGCGAGGAGCAGCAGGCGCGGGCGCTGCTCGAGAAGATCGAGATCTCCGACCCGCTCGTCGAGTCGCTGTGGGCGGAGCGCCTGCTCGCCTACTACCGCGACGACCCGAAGTACTTCGAGCTCTACCGGCCGGTGGCCGAGAAGTCGATCGAGCACGCCAACGTCTTCGTGCGCGAGCTGGTGCGCGGCGCCGGGCCCGCCGAGCGCGCCCAGCTCACCGAGACCTGGGCGAAGAAGGTCGATCCCGACAGCGACCTGGCGTTCCTCCTCGAGCTGGAGCACGCGCTCGCCCCGCTCAAGCGCGAGAACCAGGAGGAGGTGCGCAAGCAGGTCTTCGACCTCTACCGCAAGAACAAGGAGTACGCGCGCCGGAAGGCGTTGGTCGACGACACGATCAAGCGCGCGGTCACCGTCGACAACGAGTACCTCCTCTACAACTTCGCCGACACCTGGGTGAGCTACGTGCCGCGCGAGCGCGCCGACCGCCGGCGCGCCGAGCGGGTCTACCGCGACGCGGTCCTGGAGCGCGCCTACGTCGAGGAGCAGACCAAGAAGACCGGCGACGCGCGCGGCCACTTCTTCGGCGTGACCCTGCAGACCGAGTCGCTGGAGTCGCACGCCGGCTTCATCGAGATGCGCATCGCCGAGGGGAAGAACCCGGCCGACGACTACAAGGGGAAGCCCGAGGGCGTGGTGACCCGGTTCGCGCGCGCCTACCAGGTCGCGCGCGGGCTCCCGGCGGTGAAGGACCCGCTGGCGCACGAGCAGCAGGCGCAGGCCGCGCTCGCCGACCTGGCGCTGATCACCGCCGAGGCGCCGCAGCGCGCCGAGGTCCACGCGCTCTGGGGATACATCGCGATGCAGCGCTGGCTGCGCGGCGGCGACCGGCTGGCCGCCGTCGAGGCCTACGCGCACGAGCTGCTCGCGCTCGACCTCGCGCGCACCCGGCCGCGCCTGCGCGCCAGCGCGCTCGAGACCCTCGGCCGGATCCAGTCGGGCGTGGGCAACTACGCGATCGCGCTCGGCTGGCTGGAGGAGCGCGACAAGCTCCCCTTCGCCAGCGACGAGGAGCGGCTGTCACACTGCCTGGTGCTGGCGCGCGCCCGCTTCCACGCCGGCGACGCGATCGCCGCGGGCGGCGAGGGCGAGGCCTGCGTCAAGATGACCGAGGCGGCGCCGCTCGCGCGCTTTCGTCCGGTCGCGCTCGACCGGAGCGCGCTCTACTCGCTGGCGGCGGGCGACGCGAAGACCGCGCTGGCGCGCTACACCGAGCTCTGGCCGCTGGTCGACAAGCCCACCGACCAGACCCACGTCCTCGAGGCCGCGCGCAACCGGCTCACCACCCAGCTCGGCTGGGCGGCCGCCGCGCTCGCCGCCGGCAAGTACCAGGAGTCGCTCGATCACACCGAGACCGCCGAGAAGCTCGTCGCGGCCGGCGGCCAGCCGATCGGCCTCGAGGGGGCGTACGGCCGCGACACCCGGATCGCGAGCATCTTCGCCACCGACTACACCCTGGTCATCGCCGGGCTGCGGGCGCAGGCGGCCTTCGCGCTCGGCAACTACGACGAGGCGACCCGCGCCATGACCCGCCGGCGGGACGGCCTGGCCGCGCGGGTCAAGAAGGACCCCGCCGCGCCCGACGTGCTCGACCTCGCCGGCGCGGAGGGGCAGCTGGCGATGTACGCGTATCGCCAGAAGGATCTCGCCGGCGCGCGGGCCCACGTCGAGGCCGGCCTGACGGCGTGGGACACCTGGTCGACGAGCACCGACACGCCCATCGAGGACACCGGCCTGGCGCTGCTCAGCGCCTACGCCGAGCTCCACCTGGCGGGAGTGCCGCTCAGCGAATTGAAGCTCGATCTGCCCAAACGGCTCGAGACTGCTTACAACCAGCTCAGCAAGGTTCGCAACCCCGCGTGGGAGAAGGCGCGCGGACTTGTCGAGGCCTACCTGACTTATTTGAACTCGAGGAGTGCGTCATGAAAATCATCTCGCTCGCTTTCGTCGTTTGCCTCGCGGCCTGTGGTGCCGACACCGGTGGTGGTACCCCGACCATCGACGCCGCCCCGGTGGGGGTCCAGCCGACCTTCACCAGCCTCTACGGCGACTACTTCCAGACCTGCAAGAACTGCCACGCGCCGGGCGCGGCGGGCATGACCAGCGACACCGAGAAGACGCTCGACTTCTCGACCAAGGCTATGGCCTACACCACGCTGAAGGGGATGGCGAGCGGCCTCACCGGCAACTTCGCCGACTGCAACGGCGTGCCGTTCATCGGCACCACGCCGGCGAATTCGCTGGTGATGGCGACCCTCGACCAGACGACCCGCCAGGCGTTCGACCAGGGTGCCTGCGGCATGGACTCGGTCACCGACGAGACCGTGAAGGCGGGGAGCCAGCCGAGCGCGGCGTTCATCGCGGCGCTCGGGCAGTGGATCACCGCCGGGGCTCCGAACAACTAGGCGTGATATCCTGGCCAGCGTGAGGCTGGCGCTGGTCTGCGTGATCGTCCTTGCCCACGCGGGGGTCGCGCGCGCGCAGTCTCAACCAGCCGACAGATCGGCCGAGGCCCAGCGCCTCGCCGAGCAGGGACTGAGCTACTACAAGATCGGCAAGTACCCGGAAGCCATCACGTTTTTCGAACAGGCGTATCTCCTCCAGCCGGTCCCCGGGCTGCTCTACAACCTCGCCCAGGCCTATCGCCTCAAGGGCGACTGCGCCGAGGCGCTGCGCGCGTACCGCGGCTACCTGCGCGACGATCCCGGGTCGCCGCAGCGGACGGTGGTCGAGGCGCACATCGCCGAGATGGAGAAGTGCAAGACGCGGGTGGTCGAGCCGCCCGCGCAGACCCAGCCCGCGTCGGTTCCGGTGCACCCGCCGCCGGCGGCGCGCGGCGGCGGCCTGCGCACGATCGGCATCGTCACGATGGCCGCCGGGGCGGTGCTGGGGCTCGTGGGGGCGTACTTCGCGATCCAGTCGGCGAACGCCGCGTCCGACGTGAACGCGTTCCTCGCCGCCGGCGGCACCTGGAACCACGACATCGACGACCGCGACGCCGAGGGGCGGCGCGACCAGACCCTGGCCATCGTCTTCTCGGCGGTGGGGGCGGTGGCGGTGGTGGGCGGCGGCGTGGTCTGGATCGCCGGCTGGCGCGAGGGAAGCGACGAGGCGCAGCCGCGCGGCTACGGCGCGATGATCACCGGCCGCTGGGCGTTCTGACGCCGCGGGTCGAAGCGGAGGAGGTACTCCGGGATGGCCGTGGTGGCGTCGAGGAGCACGTCGTCGCCGAGGATGACACGGCCGCGCTGGCAGCCGGCCGCGAGCAGCGGGCCGTCGGGCAGGCGGGCCAGGCCATCAAGGAAGTAACAGGCATCCCCGTCGGTCCGCAGATCCTCCTCGTACCAGGCGAACCCGAGGCCGGCCGGCGCCAGCCCGAAGAGGTTGACCAGGGTGTCGCTCGGACAGTCGTGCTGCGCATTGTCGATGGTCGCGGTCTCGAAGCACCTGGTGGCAAGGATGGGCTGGTCGCCGTCGGGCAGTAGCTGGGCGCCGAAGGTGCCGGTCACGGTGTGCACCTGCCGGATCTCGCCGGCGGCATACTCGAGGAGCACCAGGCTGGACGCGCCGCTCACGCCGAAGACGATCTTGCCGCCGGTCGCGATCTCGGGACCCCGGTATTCGAGATTCTCCACGTCGGAGTCGAGCTGGCGATGCCAGCGCACCGTCCCGCTGGCCAGGTCGTAGCCGAGCAGGAGCACCGAGAAGTTGTGCCCGCCGTTGCCGCTGGTCACCGTGGTGGCGCCGCCGTCGAAGGTCACGGTCCCCCTGAAGTCGGTGAAGAGGATGACGTTCCCCGGATCGTCGGGATCGGGGAGCTGCGCGGGATAGGCGGCCGCGGCGCCGTCGCCGCGGGCGGGCGCGCCGGCGGTGGTGATCTGGGTGTGCCACAGGACCTCGCCGGTGTCCTTCGCCAGCCGGGCGATGACGGTCTGGTAGAGGTAGTCCGGCGGCGCGAGGTGCTGCGGCTCGGGGAGGCTGACCTCCCCGATCACCGCATCCTTGTAGTACCCCGCGGCGACCAGCAGATCTCCGTCGGACGTCGGGAGCATGGAGTAGTACGGGTGGGCGATGTCGGTGGTGGCCACGATCCACGGGGACGCGGCGCGCACCGCGGCGATGAACTGGGTCGGCGATCCCTCGTCGCTCGGCACCGGGAGCGCGGTCGCGGTCCCCAGGTGCAGCGCGCTGGAGTCGAACGTCCCGTTCAGGAAGACCGTGTCGCTGCCCGGATCGGCGACGATGGAGCTGATCTCGTCGTCATCGTCACCCGAGATCGTGCTGATGCCGGTCGGCACCAGGTCGGGGTCGAAGCGGAGCACGAACACATCCACCGAGCCGGCAGAATGCTCATTGAAATCGCCGATCTTCAGGTCCTCGACGAAGGTGCTCGCCACCACCGGGCGCCCGCCGGCGCCGACGGTGAGCAGGACGTTGAAGTGCGCCGGCCCGATCTCGAACGTGCGCACGCAGAGCGCGCCGCCGTCCTCTGCCGGGTCGGGGCAAGGCGGAAAGCCCTCGACCGGCGGGGTGGCATCGGGCGGCTCGGCGTCGGTGGTCTCGGGCGCGTCAGCGGTCGCCGGGGCGGCGTCGGCGGGCGCTGCGTCGCTCCCGCCGCCGGCGAGCGGGCAGAGCGTGATCGCCTGATCCGGGCTGCCGGCGTGGCAGAAGCCGTCCTGACGACAGCTGAACCCCGACGGGCAGCCGGCGCTGCCGCAGTGCACCGAGCATTCGTTGGGGGTGACGTGGAGGTCGTAGCAGCCGACCACGAGCAGGCCGAGGACGAGGGGCGCGAGCCTCATCGATCGATCCTCATGAGGAAGCCGCGCATGCCACCGCCGGACTCGAGGAGCATGGTGTCATTCCGGCTCAAGACACCCAGGAAATCGCCAGCCAGCACCACCCGGCTGCCGGCCCGCGTCCCGCCCCCGATGACGCCGATGCCGCTGTCGACCTCGAAGTCCTCGAGCCAGGCGAACCCGCCCATCGCCGGGGACAGGCCGATCAGCGTGAACAATGAGGTCTCGGGGAGCTCCACGACCTGCGAGTCGATCCTCCAGCTCCCCGACTCTCGATCCATGAGCAGCAGCGGCTCGTCCCCCGAGAGCATGACGATTGGAGAGCGGCCGAGGGTGTGGCGGGCGGCGAAGCCCTGGCCCGAGTGGTCGAAGATCGTGGCGTTCCGCTGCTGGTCCTCGATGCTGAACGTCACCTTCCCGCCGGCGGCGTAGGCCGCGCGGAAATACCCCAGCTGGACGTCCGCGACGTCGGAGGAGAGCTCGTCGTGCCAGCGCGGCGCGCCGGTCTCCACGTCGAAGCCGAGCAGGAAGACGTCGGTGAAGGCGCCGCCGCCGCCGCTGGTCACCGTGGACGCGCCGCCGTCGAGGCTGACCGTCCCCACGAAGGCGCCGAGAAACACTGCCTCGCCAGGGACACCGGGGTCGGCGACCAGGCTCTGCTGGCTGGTGACGAACGCACGCGCGTCCTGGATCTCGGTGTGCCACTTCACGTGCCCGTCTTCCTTGGCCAGGCGCGCGATCACCGCGTAACCCGGGCCGGGAGGATCCTCGTGAGGGACGCCGGGGATGTGGGTGTCGCCGATGGTGGCGTCCTCGAAGAACACCCCGGCCACGATGAGATCGCCATCGGGCAGGATGAGCGGCCGGCCCTGCGCCGAGAACGAGATCGAGATGATCCACGAGATGTCCGGGCCGATGGCGGCGAGAAATTTCGTGGACGCGGCTGGCGGCCAGGGGACATGGATGTCCGGCGCGGTCGCGTCGCCGAGGTGGATCTCGCTGGAGTAGAAGTGACCGGTCACGTAGGCCGTGTCGGTCGTCGGGTCGACCACGACGTTATCCGGCTCGTCCATGTCGTCGCCGGAGATGACAGTATGGTCGAAGGGGACCAGTCGGTTGTCGAAGTGCACCACCCAGACGTCGTCGTAACCCACGGGATGGGCGGTGAAATCGCCGATGGTCAGGTCGCCGCTGAACTGGCCGACGACGACCGCGCCGCCCCGCGAATCGGCGGCGACGTCGATGGTGTAGCTGTTCTCGCCGTTCCAGCTCCGCGCGCAGACGAGCGGCCCGGGCCCTGCGTCCTCGTCGAGCAGGTCGGGGCAGGGCGGGAAGCCCTCGACGGGCGGGAGCGCGTCGGGCTGGACGACGTCGGGCGGCATGACGTCGGGCAGATCCACGTCCGGCATGACGACGTCCGCGGGCGCCGCGTCCACCGCGCCGGTGAGCGGGCAGAGCGTGATCGGCGTATCCGGGCTCCCCGCGTGGCAGAACCCGTCGTTGCGGCAGCTGAACCCCGACGGACAGCCGGCGCTGCCGCAGTGCACGGCGCACTCGCCGGGCGTGACGTGGACGTCGTAACAGCCCGCGACCACCAGGCCCACGACGACGCTCACCAGCCCTCGCACCAGCCCATCTTGCCACAGGCTCATCGGCCGATCCTCACGAGGTACGCATGGCCGTGGCCGTCGTCGAAGCCGACGACCGCGGTGCCGTTCGCGTCGGCGGCGAGCCCAAGGTGGCGCGCGGCGACGAAGAGCCCGTCGGTCCAGCCTTGCAGCCCGGCGACCAGCGCGCCACCGAGCGGCTCGAGCGAGCGGGAGTCGATGGTCAGCGCGCCGGGCCCGTCGGCAAACCCGACCAGGCCGTCGGCGAGCGCGTCGGGGGCCGCCTGACCGACGGTATGCGCCACGACCAGCGCGTCGCCGTCCCAGCCGACGATGGCGGCGCCGGTGCCGGTCTCCACGCTGAGGAGCAGGTCGCCGCCGACCTCCGCGGCGGCCCCGCGGCCGAAGGTCAGGTCCTCGAGGTCGGAGGTGATGGTGTGGACGTCGAGCGCGTCGCCGGTCTCCGGGTCGAGCGCGACGATGACCACCGCGGCGCGCTGCCCGGGCGCGTGGCGGTGCGAGCAGACGACCTCGACCCGGTCGCGGACGAACACCCGCGGACGGCAGGCGAAGCCGGCGCCGAGCCGGGTTTCCCATGCGCGATGCCCGTCGGTGGCGCCGAGGCGGGTGACCACCAGCTCGGACGCGATCGCGGCCACGAGCGCGTCGCCGCCGGGCGCCACCGCGAGGCCGACGGCGGTCCATTGCTCGAACCGCACCCGCCAGCCGGCGCGCGCGGCGGTCACGAAGCCCGGGCCGGCGACGATCACGTCGTCTCCGGCGGCCATCGCCTCGGCCACGCCGGCCAGCTCGACCCGGTCGGCGGGCAGTCCGCGGCGATCGAGCCACGTGATGTAACTGTTCGTATCCGTGAGGGAATTTCGACCCGCGACGACGACGTTGTGGTCGGAATCCACGGCCACCCCGGCCACCGTCGCGGCGCTCCAGCTGCGCGCGCAGACCAGCTCGCCCGATCCCGCGTCGGACCCCTCGGGGCACGGTGGCCAGCCGTCGATCGGCGCGGCGGCGTCGATCGGCCAGGTGAATCGCGCGCACACCGTCGCGTCCTCGCCGTGGCAGAAGCCGTCGCTGCGGCAGGTCAGGCCGGCCGGGCAACTGTCCTCGTTGCAGAGGATCTCGCACGCGCCGGGTGCCATGCGCGTGCAGCCGAGCAGGAACAGGAGCGCCCATTTCATCGGCGCGAAGGAATGCACGGCCCTTGCCAGCTTGAGGCGGTTCGCCGCATTCGCTAACATCCTCGCGAATGGCCACCCCAGGGGGACGCACGGAGGAAGCGCATTCCCCCACCCAGCGGGCCGACGACAGCGAGCCGGCCGCCGCGGCCCCCGCCGCCGACGCCGCGCTCCAGGACGGCGAGATGGTGGCCGAGCGCTACCGGATCGTCCGCTTCCTCGCCCACGGCGGGATGGGCGAGGTCTACGAGGCCGACGACCAGCTGCTCGGCGAGAAGGTGGCGCTGAAGACCGTCCGCGCCGAGATCTCCAATGACGACATCGTCTTGCGGCGCTTCCGCCGCGAGATCCAGCTGGCCCACAAGGTCACCCATCCCAACGTCTGCCGGATCTTCGACCTCGGCTTCCAGAAGCGGCCGCGTGACGTGACCTTCCTGACCATGGAGCTGCTCCCCGGCGAGACCCTGGCCGCGCGGGTCCGGCGGGCGCGCATGACGACGGCCGAGGCCCGCCCACTCGTCGGACAGATGGCCGCGGCGCTGTCGGCCGCGCACCGCGCCGGCGTGATCCACCGCGACTTCAAGAGCCAGAACGTGATGCTTGTCCCCGGCGCCGGCGGTGAGCGCGCGGTGATCACCGACTTCGGGCTGGCGCGCCAGGATGAGCCGGGTGACGGCTCGATCTCGCACCGCGGCGGCACGGGTCTCCTCGGTACGCCCGCGTACATGGCGCCCGAGCAGGTCACCGGCGCCGACATCACGCCGCGCACCGACATCTACGCGCTCGGCGTGGTGATGTACGAGATGGTCACCGGCAAGCTGCCGTTCCAGGGGAACACCCCGCTGTCGACGGCGGTGAAGCGCGTCGCCGAGCGCCCGGAGCCGCCGCGCGAGCACGTCGCCGACCTGCCGCCGCGCTGGGACGAGGTCATCATGCGCTGCCTGGCGACGCGCCCCGAGGAGCGCTTCGCCGACGCCGAGGAGGTCGCGGCCGCGCTCGCCGAAAGACACCGTCGGGGACCGCTCATCGCGGCGCTCGCCGTCGCGGTGGTCGCCGTCGCGGCCACGGTCTTCCTGGTCACCCGGCCGGGGGAGCCGCCGCCACCGGCACCGGCGGCGCCGCCGCGGGTGGCCAACGTCGTCATCCCCCCGGCGCCGCCCATCTACTCGCTGCCGGCGACGCTCGCCATCCGCGCCAACGTCCCGGCGCGCATCGTCGTCGACGACCGGGTGGTCGCCGAGGCCGCCGCCGAGGCCCGGGTCGACGTCGCACCCGGCAAGGAGCACGAGGTCGTCGTGAGCGCGGCCAGGTACGCGCCGTTCCACGGCAAATTCTCGGCGGCCGCGGGCGCGACCACGCCGGTGGCCGCGCAGCTGGAGCCGATCGCCGCGCCGCCGGTGGGTCGGCCGAAGCCGGTGCCCGCGTCGCGGCCGAGCGAGCCGACGCCGGTCGTCGCGCCCGCCTCGGCCCCCGCGCCGGCGCGCCCCGAGACGCCGCGCTCGCGCCCGACCACCGACGGGGATGCCCCGATCGAGGACCTCTACCCGCGCTGAGCCATCACAGGCTGAAGCCCACCGCGCGGAGGTGCCAGCGGCCGTCGCGCCAGACCAGGTGCCAGAGCGAGAACTCCTCCTTGTGCTCGGGCGAGACAGAGACGGTGACCTCGCCGCGCCGCGCGTCCATGTAGGAGACAGCGTCGTCGCCGTGACGCGGGATCGGGCAGCGCGCCGCGGCCAGCGCGCCGGCGTCGCGGAAGCTGACCGGCGTCGGCTTCTTGCCGCGCTCCCATTCCGCCCAGGTCAGCCCGCGGGACGTGATCGGGAAGTCGATCCACGCGGCCACCGCCGGCACGGTGCAGCCCGCGAGCGCGTCGTCGATGGCCGGCACCGCCATGCCCAGCGCCTCGATCGCGCCCGGCGGCATGTCCATCACCAGCGGCCCGGCGTTCGGGATGATGGCGCTGATGCAGCTGTCGTTCATCCGCCCCTTCTTCACCTCGGCGATGGCGACCTTCAGCCACGTGACCGGCTGGTCGCCCATCTCCACGAACGTCGACAATCGCGGCGACGACAGGTCGACGTCGACGGGGACCGTCCGCCCGTCCGAGGTGGTCACGACCAGCTTGCTGATCCGGTTGTTCTCCAGGAAGAGCTTCTCGGTCTTCCACACCCCGGCGTCGATGACGACGCGCCCGAGCTGCGTGGGCCGCGCGAACCTGATGGTCACGCCCTCGCCGATCCCCTCATCGGGCTTCCCCTCGCACCAGGCGCTGAGCGGGAGGATCCCTTCCATGCCGCCCCAGCCGTCATCGTTCACCGTGGGAAACACCGTGCGCCACGCGCCGTACGCGTCGTTCTTCGCCGCGTAGGTCGAGGTGGCCTCGACGGAGGCGATCGCGATCGGCTCGGCGACCTTCAGACGCCTCGCCCCCGGCGCGACGAACCCGAAGCTGGCCGCGTCCCACACCAGCGTCTTGCCCCCCACCTGGACCCGGCCGGGTCCGAGGACGCGTACCTTTCCGGCCGTCGCCGACAGCACCGAGACCAGCCGGTCGCCCCGACGCTTCCACACCTCCACGGTGGTCTCGAAGTCGTGCCGCCCGCCCAGCGTGCTGAGCCCGACGATCTCCGGGTCGTCGTCGGGGACCAGCTGGCCCAGCGCCAGCCCCTCCCAGGCCGCCTGCGAGCCGAGGCAGTTGAGCGGCTCGGTCGCTTCACCGACCGGCTTGCCGCGCTCGAAGATCTGCACGCCGTCGACCAGCGAGGCGAGCACGGTCCAGCCCTGACCCTCGACGGCCCAGATGAAGGGGGTGTGGTCGCAGTCGGTGACGGGATCGCTGCGATCCGCGGCGCCGCCGGCGCGCGCGACCGCGTCCTCGCCGAACAGGCGCGCCTGCGCGGGCGTGGCCGTGTTTCCATCGACCAGCGGGGTGAAGCCGGGGAATTCCTTGCGCCAGTCGGCGGCGACGGCAGGGGAGGCGGCGAGGAGGACGGCGGCGATCGCGACGAGGCGACTCATTGGCGTCGCCCATGTTGCAACTGGTGGACCAGGCAAATCCAGCTTCTGGAGCGATGGTCGCCACTCGGAGTGATGCGAGAACGCGGGGGCAACACCGCGCTCTGTGACTGGCCACGGTTGCCCCGCGGCGCGGCCGGCGCGGAAATTGCCTGATCCTGGCCCATGGCAGCCATCGATCGCTCCATGTGGTGGAAACCAAAGGCCTTCGCCCTCGCGGCCCTGCTGACTGGCGTTCTCACTGGGGCAGAAGCGCACGCCGATCTTTTCACACTGTACGTCCAGGGGCAGGCGGGGACGGGTGGGACCAGCAACAACGAGGTCATGCCCGGTGGGGAGCGCCCCTCCATTGGCAACGGTCTGGGATTGCGTGCTGGCGCACAGGTTCTGTTCCTCGAGGCGTACGTGGATCACGAGTCCTTCTTCGACGCGGGCAGCGCGACGCGCGCGATCCTCGGCTTCCAGGCCGGGCTCTCGCTCGGGCCGCTGCACCTCGTCGGGCGCGCGGGCGCCGGCGTGGCCAGCGAGAACGAGGGCGGCATCGACGGCAACACCGCGGTCGGCTCGCGCGCCGGGTTCGTCGCCCGCGCCGGGCTAGCCCTCGAGGGGAAGGTCGCGCCGATGGTCGTCCTCGGGCTTGGCCTCGAGGACGAGTATTACCGGATGAGCGAGGGGTCGAACCCCATGGTCGACGGCGACGCGCACACCGGGTCGGATGCTCTCGGCATGCTCTACCTCAAGCTACAGTTCGGACTCTGAGTCGGTGAGCAAGAGCGCCTTCTTCGCCAGCCGCGCGAGCGTCTTCTGGATCACGGTCGGGTGCCGCTTCACCGACGCGGCGAGCTGCTGCGGGGTCATCGTGCCGTCGAGGGCGGGGAGGAGACGCTGCTCCTCGTCATCGAGGAAGGTGATGTCGTGGCGCAGGTTCGCGACCGGGAGGCCACGCCTGGCGCCGACGCGGGCGGAGGCCATCGCGCGCGGCCGTTTCGGCGCGGTGGTGGCGATGGGGTCGGGGTCGCGCTCCAGCTCGACGACGCCGGCCTCGAAGAGCGAGAGGACGCGCGCCGGATCCTCGACGGGGAGCGCGCGCGGCCAGGCGGCGGTGAGCCGTTGCACCAGCGCGTGGTCCTCGGGATCCTGGCTGACCAGGATCGCGCCGCCGACGCGGATCGCCGGTCCCTGGATCTCGGCGGAGGTGGCCACCCGCAGGCCGGCGAGCCGGTCGGCGGTGAGCGGCCGCCGCGGACGCTGCTCGGCGCGGCAGGCGAGGGTGTTGCGGAACGGCCGGTTGCGGCGGCAGTCCTCGAGCGACTCGCGCTCGACGACGTCGTCGCCGATGTCGTTCGGGGTGCGCCAGACCGAGGCGTCGGACAGGTAGACCAGGCCGTGCGCGGCGAGGTCGGCGGCGGCCTCGTGGAACCAGGAGACGTGGAAGTCGTCGTTGAGGTAGTCGTGCATGAGCACCTCGGGGAGCAGGCGGTTCACGATGCTCGACTGGGCGGCGACCGCCTCGCGGTAGGGCTCCTCGGTCGCGTGCGCGGCGACGAACCCGAGCAGGCCGCGCGCCTGCGCCACCTGGTCGTCGGGCGACATGCTGGTGTCGAGGTGCTGGCGCATCAGCTCGTGGGCCAGGCGCCGGCCCTGCGCCCCCGGCTTCACGTTGTGGCTGAAGAAGACGATCCCGCGCGGCGCGAGGTGACGGGCGAAGAGCTTCACCAGCCCGAGGCGGACGGTCTCGGGGACCCACGACCACATCCCCTGCGCGATGATGTAGTCGAACTCGCCCAGCGGCGCGCTGACGACGTCCATGATATCGCGCACTTGCAGCTCGACGTTGGTCACGCCGGCGGCGCGCGCGAGCTCCTGGGCGCGGGCGATCTGCGTCGGCGCGAGGTCGAAGCCGATGAAGCGCGCGCCCGGGAACCGCTCCGCCATCGGGATGAGGTTCCCGCCGCCCGCGCAGCCCACCTCGAGGACCCGCGCGGTGGCGGCGGGCGGCGGATCGAGCCCGAGCAGCCGTCCGACGAGCTCCAGCCGATCCGGCCGCGTCATCCGGTAGGGATACGACGGGTAATTCACGCGATCGTAGCGGGCGGCGTGGCTCATGACCGCACCAGCAGGCTCTGCCGCCACCGGCGGTTCACGAGGTAGTCGGTCAGCTGCTCGCGCTCGACGCGGCCGGGGAGGGCGGCGAGCTGCACCCGCGCCGACGGGTCGAGCTTGGGCTCGGGCCCGGCGTCGCCGAGATAGACCAGCCCGGCCGCGGGCAGGAGCGCCGCGAGCTCGGCGAACCAGCCCGGATCCCCTGCCGGTGGATCGGGATCCCGCTCCAGCTCGGCGGCCAGCTCGGGCCCGAGGACCTCGTGCCCATGACGCGCGGCCATCTCCCGCGCCAGCGACGCGCCGAACCAGCCGGGCTTCACGTGGTGCTCGAGGTACGCGATCCCGCCGGGCGCGAGCCGCGCCGCGAGCACGGCGAGAAATTCCGCGCGGTCGCCGACGGGGAGCCGCGCGATCACGTAGTCGTAGCTCCCCTCCGCCGCGCCCCCGTCGAGCACGAGAACGCGCGCGCGTTCGGCGGGGACCGGCTCGCGCCCCAGCCGGCGCACCTGCTCTGCAATCCACTCGACGGTCGGCACGGCGCGAGCGTACTACGGGGAGAGGTTCTCGATCACCGGCCCATCGTGCGGCACGGTCACGACGCGTGTCCGCGTCGCGAGATCGGGGTTCTCGAACCGCAACGTATGCTGCCCCGCGCTCAGCTCGGCCCGGAACGGCGTGTCATCCACGTACTTTCCGTCGATGAACACCTTGGCCCAGGGCTTGGCGTTGATCTCCAGGGAATACATCTTCGCCGGCGCGGGCACCGGCTTCACCCCCGGGGCCCGCGGCCGTGACGCAGGCGCAGACGCGGGCGCGCTCGCCGGGGCAGACGCGGGCGCGGACGCGGGCGGGGGCCTGGGCGCGGGCGCGTTCGCCAGAGTCGACGTCGACGTCGTGGTGATCGTCGACGGCGACAGCGACGGCGACGTGGTCGGCTCTTTCATCTCTGCCCCGACCACGACAGCTCCGATCGCCACCACCACCGCCGCCCCGACCCCCGCCACCCAGGGCCACCGTCTCCGCGGCGCGGCCGCCACCGGCGCCTCGGCAACCTTGGCCGCGGCAACCGGCCCACTCGCCTCATCCGCCTCGCCCACGGTCTCCGCGATCGACCGGATGCTCGCCGCCCCCATCGCCTCGGTGACCAGCCCCTTCGACACCGCCTCCGCCCCCTCCACCAGGAAGCTCACCGCGGATCCATCCTCCGCCGCCCCGTCCTCGTCGCCGCTCTCGGCGATCGCTTCGCCCTCGCCCCCCTCGGGAAACAGCTCCGCCAGCCACGCCGCCAGCTGCTCGCTCGGCGCCGGCCGCACCGGATCCGCCGCCCGCGCCGCCACCACGATGGCGTCGAGCGCCGCGTGCATCGCCCGCGCGTCGGCGAACCGCTCCTCGGCCTTCATCCGCGTCGCCTTGCGGATCGCCGCCGCCAGCGCCGCCGGCACCGTCGCCGGCAATGAGGGCGTGAGGCCCGCGCGCGCCGCCGCCAGCAGCGCGTTCTTGCTCCCCGGCGCCGGCGGCTCGCCGGAGAGCGCCTCGGCGAGCGTCATCCCCAGCGCGAACAGATCCGCCCGGCCGTCGACCGGCTCGCCGCGCGCTTGCTCCGGCGACATGTACGCCAGCGTCCCCCGGACTCGCCCCTTCTCGTCGTCCGCGTTGAGGCTCGCCACCCCGAAATCGACGAGCTTCACCTCGCCCGCGAACGACAGCAGCACATTGCGCGGCGAGACGTCGCGGTGGACCACGCCGAGCGGCGTCCCGGCCTCGTCGCGGCGGCGGTGCGCGTAGGCCAGCCCCTCGCAGGCCTGGGCGCCGATGTGGGCGCACAGCACCGGATCGATCTGCCGGCCGCGCTCGCGCGCCCGCCGCAGGGTCGCCGCGAGATCCCGCCCGGGGACGTACTCCATGGCGATGAACAGCTCGTCGCCCGAGCGGCCGAAGTCGAAGACCGGCACGATGTTGGCGTGCGCCAGGTCGACCGAGAGCCGCGCCTCCTTGACGAAAAGCTCGAGAAATCGCGGATCGGCGGCGCGTTCCCGGCGGATGCGCTTCACCACCAGCCGCTTCTCGATCCCGGCGGCGGCCCGCCGGCGGGCCAGGTACACGTCGGCCATCCCACCGCGCGCGATCGGCCGGAGCAGCTCGTAGCGACCGAAGGCGCGCGGCACCGCGGCCAAGTATAGCTGCCCAGGCGGCGCGGGCCTTCCGGGAAAGACAGCAAGTACGCGGCCTTGACCCGACCGATGCGGGCAGGCACGATAGGCACGCCGATGCGCACGCGCGCCACCGTCGCTGTGTTGTGCTGGACCGCGCTCGCATCGGCCGCCCCGCCCCCCACGTCCGCGCCGGCGGCGGCGCCATTCGTCGTCTTCCACGCTCCCGCCGGCGCCGGCCCCGCGGTGGCCGCCGCGCGCGACGCCATCTCGCGGGTCGCCGCGACCTCGGGATCGGCCTTCATCGATCTCACCCCCGCGCCCGCGCCGCCGCCCAGCGCGCCCACCCTGCGCGCCCGCGCCATCGAGGCCTACGACGCGCTCCGCCTTGACGACGCCGAGGCCGCGCTCGACTCCGCGCTCGGCGAGGCGCGCGCCACCGGCGCCGCCGGCCTCGAGCCCAGCGAGCTGTCCGATCTCCTGCTCTACCGCGCGCTGGTCCACACCCAGCGGAGCAACGCCGCGCGCGCCTGGGACGACCTGGTCCGCTGCCTCACCGTCGATCCCGCGCGCCTCCTCGATCCGGCGCGCTTCCCGCCCAAGACCGTGCAGTCCTTCGACCGCGCCGCCGCCCAGGTGCGCGCCGCCGCCCACGGCAAGCTGGCGGTGGCCGCGCCGCCCGCGTGCCACATCTTCATCGACGCCCGCGACGTCGGCGGGACCTCGCCCGAGCTCCCCTTCGGCGAGCACTACGTCCGGGTCGAGTGCCCGGGCGAGCGGCCGGCGGGCGCGGTGGTGGTCCTCGGCGAGGCCGAGCAGAGCGTCGGGTTGCCGCGCGCCCCGTTCGGCGCGCCCGAGGACGGCGCGATCGTGGCGCTGGCCCGCGAGCGCGGCGCGGCCGAGGTGGTCATCGTGAACGCCACCCTGTCCGCGGGCGGCCCGCCGACGCTGCGGCTCACCCTGCGCGAGACCAGGACCGGCGAGCTGGAGTCGGAGATGTCGGTCGCGCTCCCCGCCGGCGGCGTGGCCACCGAGGACGCGCGCCTCGCCGCCGAGCGGCTGGTCGGCCGTCGCTGGGTGCTGGCGGGGAGCGAGCCGGCCGCGCCGCCGGTCGCCGCGCCCACCCGCTGGTACGAGAAGCCCTGGCTGTGGGCCATCATCGGCGGCGCGGTCACCGCGGCGGTGCTCTTGCCGTTCGCCTTCGACCAGGGCTCGGCGAGCGGCTTCACGGTCCGTCCCACCGGCGGCGTGTGGCCGTGAAGCGCGCGATCTCCCTCGTGTTTCTGGCTGCCTGCTCGGCCAGCGAGCCGACCCTCGCCCCGGTGATCGACGTCCCCGCCGCCGGCACCACGGCGTATCCCTACGCCGACATCGACAGCCTGGAGCTGTCGGTCGCGGTCGCCGGCTCGGACGCGTCGCTCTCGTCGCGGACCTTCACCCACGGCCAGCCGATCGAGCTGACCGGGGTCGGCTTCGGCGACGACCGCGTGATCCATCTCTCGGGCACCGCCGGCGGCGTCGAGATCGCGTACGGGCGCTCGTGCGCGTTCGACCTCACCGCCGACAGCCAGCCGGTGATCGCGCCGCACATCTACTTCTCGCGCATCGTGAAGTGGGCCACCGGCGCGACCCCGGCGGCGCCCGCGCGGACCCACGGGCTGACCTACACCGCCCCCGACGGCAGCGCGGTCATCGCCGGCGGCGACGCGGGCGAGACCTCGGTGGAGCGCTTCGACCCGACGGCGGGCGCGTTCGTGACCTCCGCCGCCCAGAGCCCGGCGCGGACCGGCTCGGTGCTCGCTCCGCTCGCCGATGGGAGCGCGCTCCGCATCGGCGGCGCGGTCGACGGCGTCCCGGTGACCTTCTTCGAGCTGCTCGCCCCGCTCGCCAACGGCGTGCAGGAGCAGTCGCTCACCGACGGCCGCGTCCAGCTGATCGGCCACGCCGCCGCCACCCTGGTCGACGGGACCGTGGTGGTCATCGGCGGCCAGGCGCCGGACGCGAGCGGCGTCCTCGGCGCCACCGGCGCGACCTGGATCTTCTCGGTGCAGGCGGGGGCGCCGGCGCTGCCGACGCTGCTCACCACCACGCTCCTGGTGCCGCGCTCGGATCACACCCTGACCCGGCTGGGCGACGACGTCGGCGCGCCCGTGCTGGTCGTCGGCGGGCGCGACGCGAACGGCGCGCCGGTCGCCACCGCTCTACGAGCCGCTGCGCGAGGCCTACGCGACCTTCGGCCCGAGCATGGTCAAGCCGCGCTACGGCCACCAGGCGGTGCGGCTCCCCGACGGCAGCGTGCTCATCGTCGGCGGGCGCGACGCGGCCGGCGCCCTGGTCGACACCGTGGAGATCTACTCGCCGTCGGTGGGGCAGTTCACCGCCGCCGCGACCATGCCCGCGGGCGCCGGCCTGGTCGACATGACCCTGACCCCGCTCCCCGACGGGCGCGTCCTCATCGCCGGCGGCACCGACGCCGCCGGCGACGCGGTGGCGACCACCCTCATCGCGCGCCTCGATCCCATCGACGGCACGGTCGATCTCTCGCCCACCGACGGCCTGGCCATCCCGCGCGCCGGGCACATCGCCGCCGAGCTGTGCGACGGGACCATCCTGGTGGTCGGCGGCACCAGCTCCGGGCCGCCGTCGGAGCGCTACAACCCGCCGAGCGCCGGCCGCCGCTGAATGGTACTCTAGACCCATGTCGCGAATGGTCCAGTGCGTGAAGCTCGGCAAGGAAGCCGAGGGCGTCGTCTACAAGCCCTTCGACAACGAGCTCGGTCAGAAGATCTACGACAGCATCTCCCAGGAGGCGTGGAAGATGTGGCTCGAGCACTCCAAGATGATCGTGAACGAGTACCGCCTCGACCTGACCTCGGCGCGCGGCCAGCAGCTGCTCCTCGACGAGGCGGAGAAGTTCTTCTTCGGGGAGGGGGCGCAGCTCCCACCCGATTTCAAGCCGCCGGCCTCGAAGTGAAGATCGTCCTCATCTCCTGCTACGAGCTCGGTCATCAGCCTCTCGCGGTCGCCTCCGCCGCCGGCTTCCTCGCGCGCGCCGGCTTCACCGCCGAATGCATCGATCTGGCCGTGGATCACCTGGACGAGCCGGCGCTCGCCAGCTGCGCCGTCGCCGATCTCGTCGCCATCTCGATCCCGATGCACACCGCCTTCCGCCTCGGGCTCGCGGCGGCCCGCCGGATCCGCGCCGCCAGCGCCCGGACGAAGATCGTTTTCTTCGGTCTTTACGCGCCGTTGCACGAGGAGATCCTGCGTACCGCGGGCGCCGATCACGTGCTCGGCGGGGAGTGCGAGGAGGCCCTCATCGACCTCGTCCGTGGCCAGGCGGCCGAGAAGGTCACGCTGCGCCGGCTGGCGTTCGGGCCGCCGGTGCGCGACGCCCTGCCACCGCTCGCGCGTTACGCGCGCCTGGTGGTCGGCAGCGAGAGGCGCGTCGCCGGCTACGTCGAGGCGACGCGCGGCTGCAAGCACCTCTGCCGCCACTGCCCGATCCCGGCGGTCTACGACGGGCGATTCTTCGCCGTCCCGGTGCCGCTCGTCGTCGACGACGCGCTGGCGCAGGTCCAGGCCGGCGCCCGCCACATCACCTTCGGCGACCCCGATTTCCTCAACGGTCCCCGTCACGCGCTGGCGGTCGCCCGCGCGTTCCACGCCGCCGCCCCGACGGTGACCTTCGACTTCACCGCCAAGGTCTCGCACCTCGTCGCGCACGCCGACCTGCTGCCGGAATTCGCGGCGCTCGGCTGCCTGTTCGTGATCTCGGCCATCGAGTCGCTGTCGCCGCGCGTCCTCGACGTGCTCGCCAAGGGGCACACCGCCGCCGAGGCGCAGCGCGCGGTCGACCTGGCGCGCGCCGCCGGCCTCTCGCTGCGCCCGACCTGGCTGCCGTTCACCCCCTGGGCCACGCTCGCGGATTACCTCGAGATCTGTCGGTTTCTCGCCGACAACCAGCTCGAGGCCGAGGTCGATCCGGTGCAGCTCTCGCTGCGCCTGCTGGTGCCGCCCGGCTCGCTGCTCCTCGGCCATCACGACTTCGGCCCGCTCGATCCCGACGCGCTGACCCACACCTGGACCCACCCCGATCCGCGCATGGATCGGCTGTGCGACGAGGTCCAGGAGCTGGTCGAGCGCAGCACCGACGCTCCCGCCGAGCAGACGTTCGCCGCGATCTACGCCGCCGCCGCCCGCGTCGCCGGGACCGCGCCGCTCGTGCCCCGTCCGCGCGCCACGCCAGCACCGCCGCGCCTCTCCGAGCCCTGGTTCTGCTGCGCCGAGCCGACGCGGCGACAGACGAGCGCCGTCACGGCGACCTAGAGGGACCGATGCCGCCCACCGAGCCTGGAACCGAGGACAAGGCGGCGCTCGACTCCACGGCGATGAGCCCGAGCCCGGCGGGCGTCCCGGCCGGCTTCGCCGCCGGCGACGTGCTGGCGGCGCGCTTTCGCATCACCAGGCTGCTCGGTCGTGGTGGGATGGGCGAGGTCTACGAGGCCCACGACCTGCTTCTCGGCGAGCGCGTGGCGGTGAAGAGCATCCGGCCGCGCGGCGAGCGCGACGTCAGCGGCGAGCAGCGCTTTCGCCGCGAGATCCAGCTCGCCCGCCGGGTGACGCACGCCAACGTCTGCCGCATCTTCGAGGCCGGCATCGACGGCGGGGTCGCGTTCCTTGCCATGGAGCTCATCGAGGGCGAGACGCTGGCCCAGCTCCTCGAGCGACGGGGGAAGCTCCCCACCGCCGAGGCGCTCCCGCTGGTGCAGCAGGTGGTCGCCGGCCTCGGCGCGGCGCACGCCGCCGGCATCGTCCACCGCGACCTGAAGAGCCAGAACATCCTCCTCGCGAAGGGGAGGGCGGTGATCACCGATTTCGGGGTCGCCCGTGCGGTTGGCGAGGGGCTGGGGAGCGTCGCGGAGGTGATGACCGCGCCGGCGGCGATCGTGGGGACGCCGGCGTACATGTCTCCCGAGCAGGTTGAGGGCGGCGAGGTCACGCCGGCGAGCGACATCTATTCGCTCGGCATCGTGATCTACGAGCTGGTCACCGGACGGCGACCGTTCCGCGCCGACACTCCGCTGGCGACGGCGGCGCTGCGGCTGAGCCACCCGCCGCCCGCGCCGGCCGTCGACCCGGTGTGGGACGCGGTCATCCTCCGCTGCCTGGCGCGTCAGCCCGCGGCCCGCTTCGCCAGCGCCGTGGACGTGGCCCGCGCCTTGACCGCGCGACGGCGGCGGCCACGCTGGCCGGTGCTCGCGGTGCTCGTCGCCGCCGCGGCGCTCGGCTGGCTGCTCGTGCGTCCGCGCGCTCCGACGCCGGTCCCCGACGGTGCCAAGATCCACCAGGCGCGGGCAACCGAGGCGGCCGCGCGCGGTGACCAGCGGCGGGCGCGCGACGAGCTGGTGGCCGCCGTCGCGCTGGCGCCCGACGATCCCTACCTCCACCGCGCGCTCGCCGCGACCTGGCGCAGCCTGGGGGCGGACACCGAGCGGCAGCAGGAGGCGGTGAAGGCATACGAGCTGGCCGCCGCGGCCCGGCTTCCGACCGACGAGCTGCAGCTGTTCGAGCTGGACTATCGCCGCGCGACCCTGGATCGTGCCGGCGCGCTGGCCGTCGCGCGGCGGTTGTTCGACGCGCACCCCGACCAGGTGAAGCTGGCGCTCGAGCTGGTCGACATCACCGCCGAGGAGGGTCACGACGACCGCGCGCTGGCGCTGATCAAGGAGCTCCGGCAGCGCCCGCCGCCGGTGGGGACCAGTCCGGCCCTCGACATGAAGATCCTGGACCTGCTGGAGGCGTCTCCCGAGGAGCGCGAGGTGGCCTACGCCCGCCTCCATGCCCGCGCCGCCGGGCCCGACGGGGAACCCCTGCGCGGGCCCTTGCTGCGCTTCGACGGCGAGCGCGCCCTCGATCGAGCAGACCTCGCGGCCGCCGAGGCCAAGGACGCGGAGTTGCTGGCGTACACCGCCGGGCAGGGAAACTTCTTCGGGCACTCGGCGGCGCTCTTTCCCCTGGCGGCAACGCGAGCCCTGGCGGGAGATCTGCGCGGCGCGCTCGTCGTCGCGCTCCATGCCCACGTCGTCACGCTGTGGCTCGACAGCCAGATCGGCCTCGCCAACTCGTACCTCGCGCTGGGGGAGCTGCTGCGGTCGGCCGACGAGCTGGAGGTCGCCAACCGCTTCCTCCTCGAATCGCTCTCGATGTTCCGCCGCGCTTGCCTGCACCACTGTGAGGTCTACGCCCACGCCGCGCTCGCCGAGGTCGCGCTCGCCGATCGACGCCTGGAGATGGCCGCCGAGTCCATCCGCGCGGCGCTGGCGGCGGGCGCGCAGCACGAGCACCCGCCGGTGGAGACCTACTGCCATGCGCTCCTCGGCGAGGTGCTGCTGGCGCAGGGAGATCTGATCGGCGCGCGGCGGGAGGAGGAGCTGGCGGCGTCGGGGAGCCGCGGCACGGGCTCCCACCTCGACTATCCGCGCCGGGACCATCACCTGCTGGTGCAAGCGCGCATCGCCGCCGCCGGCGGAGACGCGGTCGCCGCCGAGAAGATGGCCGAGGCGGCGCTGCGCCGCTACCGATCGCTCCACCTCTACGAGCGCGAGCTGGCCGCCCGGCTGTTCCTCGGCGAGCTCCTCTTCGCACGTGACCGCGAGGCCGGCGGCAAGGCCCTGGCGGCGCTGGAAAACGAAGCTGAATCCAGGGGTTGGCGCTATTACGCGCGGCTCGCGCGGGAGGCGGCGAGGACCTAGCTAGCTAGCTAGTCTATGATGCGGGGGTGCGCCGCTTCATCCCGCTCTTCGTGCTCGCCGGCATCGGCGGGCTCTATCTGCTCTACAAGGCCTACCTCTCGCGCCAGCCGTACGAGTGGAGCGGCACCGTCGAGGTGAGGACCATCACCGTCGGGTCCCGCGTCGGCGGGCGGGTGAAGGACGTGCTGGTGCGGGAGGGGGATCACGTCGAGGCGGGCAAGCCGCTCGTGATCCTCGAGCCCGGCGATCTCGAGGCGCAGAAGGCGATCGCGACCGGCCAGCTGGAGCAGGCGAAGGCCAACCTGGACAAGCTGAAGCGCGGCGCGCGCCCCGAGGAGATCGAGCAGGCCCAGGCGCAGGCGCAGTCGGCCGACGCGGCGTTCGCCGAGGCGCGCGCCGGGGCCCGGCGGCAGGAGATCGCGGCGGCCCAGGCACGGCTGGTCGCCGCCCAGGCCGCGCTCGACAAGGCGCAGCTCGACTCCGGGCGGGCGCGCCAGCTGCGCGCCACCGGCGCCATCGCCACCGCCGAGGCCGACAACGCCGAGACCGCGCTCCGCTCGGCGCGCGCCCAGCGCGACGCGCAGGCCAAGGTCGTCGACGAGCTGCGCGCCGGCACCCGCACCGAGGTGATCAGCCAGGCCGCCGCCCGCGCCAAGCAGGCGCAGGCCAGCGCGAACATGGTGGTCGCCGGCGCGCGCGAGGAGGACGTGCGCGCCGCCCAGGCGCAGGTGACCGCCGCGCAGGGCCGGCTCGACCAGGTGCAGAGCCTGATCGACGAGCTGGTCGTGAAGGCGCCGCGCGCCGCCCGCGTCGAGTCGCTCGACCTGCGGCCCGGCGACATCCTCGCCCCCTCGATGCCGGCGGGCACGCTCCTCGAGGACGGTCAGCTTTACGTCAGGATCTACGTCCCCGAGACCCACATCGGGCTGGTCCACGTCGGGCAGGAGGTGCCGATCAACGTCGATTCCTTCCCTGGCCGCAGCTTCAAGGGGAAGGTCGAGTACGTGAGCGGCGTCGGCGAGTACTCGCCGCGCAATCTCCAGACCGCCGACGAGCGCGCCGATCAGGTCTTCGCGACCCGGGTCGCGGTGCTGGAAGGCGACAAGGACCTCCGCGCGGGCATGGCGGCGTTCATCAAGATCCCGCACTGATGACCGTCGCCATCTCCATGCGCGGGCTGTCCCGCAAGTTCGGCGACTTCACCGCCCTCGACGGCGTCACGCTCGACGTGAACGCCGGCATGATCTACGGCCTGCTCGGCCCCAACGGCTCGGGCAAGTCGACGCTCATCCGCATCCTCTGCGGGCTGCTCGCGCCGTCGGCGGGGGAGGCGACCGTCCTCGGGCTGGACGTGCGGACGCAGGGCGAGGCCATCCGCCGCCAGATCGGCTACATGAGCCAGAAGTTCGCGCTCTACGAGGACCTGACCGTCCTCGAGAACCTCGACTTCTACGCCCGCGTCTACGGCCTCTCCGGCGACGTCCTGCGCCAGCGCCGCGATCGGGCCATCGAGCTGACCCACCTCGCGCCCTACGTCGACCGCCGCGCCGGCCAGCTCTCCGGCGGGTGGAAGCAGCGGCTGGCGCTGTCGAGCGCGCTCATGCACCAGCCGCGCATGGTCTTCCTCGACGAGCCGACCGCCGGCATCGACCCGGTGGCACGCCGCGAGCTGTGGGACCTGCTCTTCGCCCTCGCCGCCGACGGGATCACGCTGCTGGTGACCACGCACTACATGGACGAGGCCGAGCGCTGCGGCGAGGTCGGCTACCTCTACCTGTCCAAGCTCCTCGTCACCGGCACGCCCGACGACCTGAAGGCGCTGCCCCAGGTCAACCTCCCGGGCATGCGCCGCGTCGAGATCGAGACCCCGCAGACGGCGCGCGCGCTCGCCTGGCTGCAGAAGCAGGGGTACTGCCCGTCGGCGACCATCTTCGGGCAGTCGGTGCACGCGGTGGTCGAGGAGAAGATGACCGACGGCGACCTCACCGCCGACCTGGACGTGGCCGGTTTCCACGGCGCCAGCGTGCGCGCGATCACGCCGTCCCTGGAGGACGTCTTCGTCACCCTCACCGAGCGCGCGGCCGCCGACCGCAAGAACGGGGGCGCCTGATGTGGGCCTCGTTCCTCGCCATTTTCCGCAAGGAATTCCTGCACATCCGGCGCGATCGCTCGGTGCTCTTCCTGGCGCTGTCGTTGCCGGTCTTCCAGCTCATCCTGTTCGGCTTCATCGATCAGAACGTGCGCGACCTGCCCACCGTCGTCGTCGACCAGGATCACTCGACGGCGAGCCGCGAGCTGCTCGCCAAGATGACCGCCACGCGGACCTTCAAGATCAAGACGATCACCGACGACCCGCACGCCGCGCGCGACGAGATCATCTCCGGCCGCGCCCGCGTCGGCGTGGTCATCCCGCCCGACTACCACGACCGCCGGACGCGCGACCGGGGCGCGCGCGTGCTCGTCCTCATCGACGGCTCGGACTCGACGGTGAGCGCGCAGGCGCTGGCCTCGATGAACGGCCTGGTCCTGTCGATGAGCCTGGCCGAGATCGGCGGCCCGGCGGCGGCGTCGCCGCCCATCGGCGCGCAGCCGATCATCCTGTTCAACCCCGAGGGGCGGACCGCGAACTTCATCATCCCCGGCCTGGTGGCGATCTTGTTGCAGATCGTGGCGCTGGTGCTCACCTCGGTGGCCATCGTGCGCGAGCGCGAGCGCGGCACCCTCGAGCAGTTGATGGTGACGCCGATCAACCCGACCGGCCTGATGCTCGGCAAGCTCGCGCCTTACCTGCTGGTCGGCATCGTCGAGATGGCCATCGTGCTCTCGATCATGACCTTCCTCTTCGGCGTCCCCATCCAGGGGAACGTCCTGTTCTTGTTCGGGATGGCCATCATCTACATGTTCTCGCTGCTGGCCATGGGGCTCTTCATCTCGACGCGCGCCGACTCGCAGCTGCAGGCGCAGCAGATGGCGCAGATGCTGCTCCTGCCGTCGATCTTCCTCTCCGGCTACATCTTCCCGCAGGCCGGCCTCCCCGCGCCGCTCTACTGGATCGGCATGTTCCTGCCGGCGACGCACATGATCGCGATCATGCGCGGCGTGGTGCTGCGCAACGCCGGCCCGCTCGACCTCGCGCCCAACGTCCTGGCGCTGGCGGCGCTGTCGATCGTGCTCGTCTGGGCGAGCATCAAGCGGGTCAGGAAGATGACGGTGTAGTGAGGATCAGCCGCAGCTCCTCCGCCTCCGCCCACCGTCGCAGCTCCGCGGCCGACTTCATGCTCGGCAGCTGCAAGACGTGCGGCACCACCGCCAGCGTCGCGATGGCCGCCAGGTCGTCGGCCGGCGTGGCGGTCCCCGCGGCCGGCAGCCCGGCGGCGAGCAGGGTCGCGGAGCCGTCGTCGTCGACGAGGATGTGGGCGCGGTCGATCTGACCGTGGGCCGCGCCGGCGTCGTGGAGCGCGGCCAGCGCGGTCGCGATCTGGGCGAGCAGACGGCAGGCCAGGCGCGACGACAGGGCCGGGCGGGTGGCCAGCGAATCCCCCGCGGGCGCCTCGAAGATCACCGTGCGCGTCGTCGGGTTCCAGTCGAGCACGCGCTGCAGGTGTGGGCTGGCCGCGCCGGCGAGCGCGAACAGCCGCGCGAGCGTCTTCTCGTCGGGGTGACCCTCGTCGAAGCGCTCCAGCACCACCGTGCGCTCGAGCGCGCCGTCGACGGCGCGGGCCAGCGTCGAGATGCTGGTCCGCCCGAGCTCGACCTCGGCGGAGAGCCGGGTGGTCGCCGGCGCGGGCACCTCGGGCGCGGCCGGCGGCGCGGACGCGGCCCGTGGCACGCTGGCGGCGCGCCGCAGCGAGAGGACCGGCGGCGCGGCCGCGTCGACGAGCGCGATCGCCTCGCCGACCACCGCCGCGCTCGCCGGACGGGCCGCGGGATCCTTGGCCAGCAGCGACGCGATGAGCCCGTCCCAGGCCACGCCCAGCTTCGGGTTCACCTCCGACGGCGCCGGCGGCGCGTCGCCGAGGTGCTGGGCGATGAAGTCGGGCCCGAGGAACGGCAGCCGCCCGGTCAGCGCCTGGAACAGCGTGATTCCAAGGGAATACAGGTCGGCGGCGGCGGTGATCGGCGCGCCGGTGACCTGTTCGGGCGACATGTAGGCGAGGGTGCCGATGAGCGCGCCGGTCTGCGTCGGGCCGAGGGCGGCGAGGTGAGCCACGCCGAAGTCGCCCAGCTTGGCCCCGCCGCGTCCGTCGAAGAAGACGTTGGCCGGCTTCACGTCGCGGTGGATGACGCCGTGGGCGTGCGCGTGCGCCAGCGCGGCGGCGAGATCGAGCCCGACGCGCCGGACGGTCGTCGGCGAGAGCGGCGTGCTCAGCTTGTCCGCCAGCGTCCCGTGGCTGCACAGCTCCATCACCGCGAAGCCCAGGTCGGCGCGGAAGTCGAGCGTGGCGACGACGTTCGGGTGCCGGTGGGTCGCGCCCAGGCTGGCCTCGCGGACGAAGCGACGGAAGGCGTCGTGGTCAGTGTCGAGGGCGGCGAGGATCTTCACCGCGACCTCGTCGCCGGTGACCTCGTCGCGCGCCTGGTAGACGCGCCCGGACGCGCCGCTGCCGATGAGTCGCGCCAGCCGGTAGCGGCCGCCCGCCATCTCCTCGCCGGACAGCGACGCCGTGCGCGGCCGGCGCGCGACGTTCTCGCCCACGGTCGGCGGCAGCGACGGATCGGCCGCGCGCGCCGCGGCCAGCGAGACGTCGGCGGCGTCGGGCAGGCCGAGGGCGGCGAGCTCGGGGACCAGCGCGGCCAGCGCCGCGGCGCGGGTCTCCTCGGACTTCGCCGCCGCCTGCAGGTGACGGGCGGCGTCCTCGTGCTGGCCCAGCCGCGCGAGCAGCTGCCCGAGCGCCAGATGCGCGGAAGCACTGGCGTTTCCGTGAGTGATCGCCTTCTCGAGCAGGCGCCCCGCGTCGCGCGGCCGGCCGAGCGCCTCGAGCACCCGCGCGGCGTCGATCATGCGCTCGGCGCGCTGGTAGAGCGAGGCCGCCGCCTCGAGATCGCCGGCCGCCTCGCGGATCTCGCCGGCCACGTCGAACATCCGCTTCGACGAGAGGGCGCTCGCCGCCGCCCGCGCCTCGTCGGGGCCGCGCGCCGCGATCTCCTTCGCGAAGGCCGCGGTCGCCACGCCGTCGCGCGAGTCGGCCAGGTGCTTCAGCGCCAGGATGTCGTCGCCGGCGGCGCGGGCGCAGTCGGCGGCGGCGCGGAAGTCCCAGATCTTGGCGTAGATCTGCGCCGCGCGCGCCGGTTCGCCGAGCGCGCGGAGCGCGGCCGCCGCCTCGGCGTGTTTCCCTTCGCTGATCAGCTGGTCGATCGTTGTATGGGAATCAGATTGGGTCTCGGACACGTTGCTCGCCGCCGGGGCAAATGGTACACCGGTTCCCGTCTCATGACCGAACGCGGTGTGACCATAGGTGTGATCGGCGGCAGCGGCCTCTACGAGATCGAGGGGCTGGAGCGCGTGGAGCGGGTGCGGCTCGACACCCCCTTCGGCGCGCCGTCGGACGAATACGTCGTCGGCCATCTTCCCGTAGGAGCTGGGACCGCGCGCATGGTCTTCCTGCCGCGCCACGGCCGCGGCCATCGCATCCTGCCGCACGAGATCAACAGCCGCGCCAACATCCACGGGATGAAGCAGCTCGGCGTCGAGTGGATCCTCTCGGTCTCGGCGGTCGGCTCGATGCGCGAGGAGATCCACCCCGGTGACCTGGTGGTCGTCGACCAGTTCTACGATCGCACCAAGACCCGCGCGAATTCGTTCTTCGGCGAGGGCGCCGCCGGTCACGTCGGCTTTGCCGACCCGGTGTGCAACGGGCTGTCCTCGATCATGTACGACGCGGCGGTCTCGACGGGCACGCGGGTCCACAAGGGCGGCACCTACGTCTGCATCGAGGGACCGCAGTTCTCGACGCGCGCCGAGTCGCGGATCTATCGGACCTGGGGCGTCGAGGTGATCGGCATGACCGCGATCCCCGAGGCCAAGCTGGCCCGCGAGGCCGAGATCTGCTACGCGACCCTGGCGCTGGCCACCGACTACGACTGCTGGCACGCCGCCGAGGAGGACGTGACCGTCGAGGCGGTGATCGCGGTCATGAAGAAGAACGTGGCCACCGCCCGCGAGGTCGTCAGGCGCACCGTCGAGAAAATTGTTCACCCGCGCACCTGCGGCTGCAAGGACGCCGCCCGCGGCGCGCTCATGACCGACCCGGCGTCGCTCTCCCCCGAGGCGCGGGCGCGCCTCGCCCTCATCATCGGAAGATACCTGTGAACAATTCGCTGCTGGTGGTCGGTTCGGTCGCGCTCGACGACGTCGACGGTCCGTTCGGCCCGCACCCCGATCTCCTGGGCGGCTCGGCGAGCTTCATCGCGGTCGCCGCGTCCTACCTCACCTCCGCGGTCAAGCTGGTCGCCGTCGTCGGCGAGGACTTCCCCCAGCAGCACGTGGAGCTCTTCACCGAGCGCGGGGTGGACGTCTCGGGCCTCGAGCGGGTCCCCGGGACGACCTTCCGCTGGCGGGGTAAGTACTCGGATTCACTCGATTCGCGCGCCACGCTCGCGACCGAGCTGGGGGTCTTCGCGGGCTTCCGCCCGAAGCTCACCGAGGCCCACCGGAACGCCGAGCTGCTCTTCCTCGGCAACATCGACCCGGTGCTGCAGCTCGAGGTGCTGGAGCAGGTCCGCCGCCCGCGCCTGGTCGCCTGCGACACCATGAACTTCTGGATCGGCGGCAAGCCCAAGGAGCTGCGCCGCGTTCTCGAGCGGATCGACCTGCTCGTCATCAACGACGAGGAGGCCCGCCAGCTCGCCGAGTGCCACAACCTGGTGCGCGCCGCCGCCGCCATCCGCAAGATGGGGACCAAGGCCGTGGTGGTGAAGCGCGGCGACTCGGGCGCGCTCCTGTTCCACGACTCGGGGGTCTTCGCCGCGCCGGCGCTGCCGCTCGAGGACGTGCGCGATCCGACCGGCGCGGGCGACAGCTTCGCCGGCGGCTTCATGGGCTACCTGGCGCGCGTCGGCGAGATCACCCCCGACGCGATCCGCTGCGCGATGATCTTCGGCAGCGTCCTGGCCTCGTTCTCCGTCGAGGATTTCTCGCTCGACCGGCTGCGCAACCTGACCCTTGCGGAGATCGGCGACCGGTTCCACGCTTTCCACGCCTTGTCGCAGTTCGCCCGAATCGATCTCTAATAACTCTAATAGCAAGGGAGTTGCTTCATGAGAGCCATCCTCGTGGCGGCCGTCCTGGCCGCGTGCTCGTCGTCCACCACCAACGTTCCCTCGTCCCTCCCGACGAGCCTGCCCACCGTGGAGAACGCCGAGATCACGGTGAGCCTGCTCGCCCCCGACCGCAGCGACGCCGACAAGGCGCTCGACGCCGGCCGCAAGCCGGTCGAGTTCATCGCCTTCACCGGCGCGCGCCCGGGGATGCGCGTCGCCGAGCTGGGCGCGGGCGGCGGCTACACCACCGAGTTGCTCGCGCGCGCCGTCGGGCCGGGTGGCAAGGTCTACGCCGAGAACCCCGAGATGATCCGCGGCTTCGCGGGCAAGGCATGGGACGAGCGGCTGGCCAAGCCGGTGAACGCGAACGTCGTCCGCGTCGACCGCGAGTTCGACGATCCGCTGCCGCCCGAGGCCAAGGACCTGGACGTGGTGGTGAATGCGTACCTCTACCACGACACCGTCTGGATGGGGACCGACCGCGACAAGATGAACAAGGCGATCTTCGCCGCCCTGAAGCCCGGCGGGCACTACGTCGTCGCCGACTCCAGCGCCAGGGCCGGATCGGGCGTGAACGACGTGAAGACGCTCCACCGGATCGAGGAGAGCGTCGTGGTCGCCGAGGTCGAGAAGGCCGGCTTCAAGCTGGAGTCGAGCGGCGACTTCCTGCGCAACCCGGCGGACACCCGCGACTGGAGCTCGTCACCAAAAGCGGCGGGCGCCCGCCGCGGCACGAGCGACCGCTTCATCCTGAAGTTCGTGAAACGTTAGCCACCGATCGCATAACCACCCGACTTGATACGGCTTTTCGTACGCATCTGACCTCCTTTCTTGCCTGCAGTACGAGGGCCGGTCGGGAGCGGATCAGCGGGTGGATCGCTCGATCTGCCCGCCGTACGTGCCCACCCGCGCCGCCATGTGCAGGGCTGCGACGACCTGCCGTAGCAAGAACAGCTCGACCGCGCCCGTGGTGCCCGCGAACGGGTGACCGAGCGTGGCGAGCACGTACGCCGCGGCGATCGCCAGCCAGAACAGCAGGTAGACGAGGTAGTGCGCGAACGCGGTCGGCCGCACCGCCTGCCCGAGACCACGCATAAACGCCAGGAACGCCCGGGTGTGCCCGCGCGTCACCAGGTCGACGCGCGCGTAGTCGACGGCGCAGAAGAGGAGGGCGAGCCACAGGATCCCGGGGAGCGCGCCGAGGAGCATGCGCACGAAGTACGGCGTGAAGATGGCCACCCGCGTCGGATCGCCCGAGTAGAGGACCGCGGGGAGCAGCGTGAGCAGGACGCCGACGAGGAACGGGACCAGCGCGATGAGCCACACGCGCACGAAGGCGAGCGCGTGCCGGGTCGCGGCCTGGCCAAACGGCATCCCGAAGAGCGCGCCGAGGAGGCCGGCGGTGGTGAACATCGAGACGCCGGCGTAGACGATGAGCACCGCGAGCATGGCGGCGAGCAGGCCAGGGACCAGGTCGATGGCCTGCGCCAGCACCGCGTAGAGCGCGCGGTCGTCGCCGTGGACGCCGCGGGCGAACGCCGGCCGGTGGCCGAAGACGGTGACCAGCGCCTGCCGCGCGGCGATCATGAACGCCAGCGCGAAGGCGAGCTCGACGAGGTACAGCCCGACGACCAGCCAGGGGCGCGCGCGTAACGCCCGCGCGCCTGCCACGAACATCTTGCCGAGCCCCGGTCTCACAGCCCCACCAGGGTCTCGAGGGTCTGCTCCCAGTACGACATCCGCGCCGCCGCGCGCCAGGACGCGCCGTCGTCGCCGTCGAAGGCCCAGCCGTGCGACATGAGGTGCGCGTCGAGGAGGATCTGGTCGCGCGGGTCGACCTCGACCTCGACCAGCGGCTGCGGGCCGGTGAAGCGGTAGATCCGCCACGGGCGGCCGTCGGCGTGCTCGTCGAAGCGCTGGGTCTCGCGCCGCCCGTCGGCGAAGAAGAAATCGACGTCGGCGGCGACCGGCACGTGCCCCACGTTCTTGACCAGGACGCTCGACGACCACGCCCCCTTCTCGAAGCGCGCCTCGATCTCGCCGACGGTCAATCGCACGCCGCCGCCGCCGGTGAACGCGGGGACCAGGAACCAGTCGTAGTCGCCGCCCAGGTTGGCCTTGAACGCCGCGAACAGGTCGGCGCGGGTCGGGTGCTGGAACCGGAGCTTGCGCGCGTAGGCGCCGACGGCGGCGAGGACCTGGTCGCGCCCGGCGATCACTTCCAGGGTCTTCATCACCTGGGTGGTCTTGGTGTAGGTGACCCCGGCGTACTCGTGGAACGACGAGAAGCGATAGGACGGCGTGGCGATCGGCGTCACGTAGTGCTCGGCGTCTCCCTCGAATTGCTCCTCCGCGTCGTAGCCGGCGCGCAGGAAGGGCGTGTCGATCAGGCTGGCGTCGGGGCCGAACATCGCGTCGAGCACGATGCCGTTGGCCCACTGGTTCAGCCCCTCGTCGAGGAAGGCCTCGTCGACCTCGTTGGAGGCGAGCAGGCCCTGGAACCAGTTGTGGCCGACCTCGTGCACCGTCACCTGCTCGGCGAGGTGGAGCCCGTCGGGCGGGACGTCGCCGGCGGTGGTCACCAGCGTCGGGTACTCCATGCCGCCCGCCGACTCGGCGGCCTCGGGCGGCGGGTCGATGATGGTCATCGTCGACCAGGGGTACGGCCCGAAGAGCTTGCCGTAGATCTCGAGGGTCTGGCGCGCGGCCTCGAGGTGGCGGCGCGCGTAGGCCGCCTGGTTGGGCCGGTGCACGACGCGCACGTGGATGTCGCCGAGCTCGCCGCGGACGATCCCGTCGGTGACGCGCATGAAGGGATCGGCCATGAAGGCGAAGTCGTGGACGTCCTCGGCGTGGAAGACGTGGGTCCGCTCCTGCCCGTCGTCGCTGGCGGAGACGAGGACGCCGGTGGCGACGACGACGAAGCTGCTGGGGACGCGCAGCTTCACGTCGTACACGCCGAAGTCGGCGAAGAACTCGCTGTTGGCGTGGAAGGTGTCGCAGTGCCAGGTCTGCGCGCCGTTCTCGACGGTCAGCACGCCGATCTTGGGGAACCACTGGCCGGCCATGAGGAAGTCGCCCGCGTAGCCGGTGCGCGCGAAGACCTCGGGGAAGACGGTGGTGAAATCGATGGCGAGCGCGATCTCCTCGCCGGGCGCGACCGGCTTCGGCAAGGGGACGGTGAGCGTGGTCCGGTCCTCGCCGTAGCGCGACCCGGGGACGAGGTTCGCGTCGCTGCCCTGGACGGTGATCGCGGCGACCGTGATCGAGCCAACGCTGTGCTCGGTCTTCTCGGCGCGGCGCAGACGGCCGTGAGATTCCTTCATGAATACCGAGTCTTCCGACTCGAAGGCGTTCATGTAGAGGTGGAAGGGGAGCTCGCTCACCGGCGCGACGCCGTTGTTCTTCCAGCGCACGACCTCCTTGCCCGCGAGGCTGTGCGCGTCGGGGCTCACCTTCACGTCGAGCTCGTAGCTGGCGATGCGCGGCGAGTAGGGGCCGGCGCCGACGAGGGCGGGGAAGCCGTCAGGCGCGGGCAACGGCTGCACCGCGTGCGCCGGGAGCGCGGGCTCGTGGCACGCCGTCACCCAGAGGATGAGGAGCGCGGCTGGTCTCACCACGCGCCGCGGACGACGAGGCCGGCGCTGTCGGGACCGACCGCCGGCAGGAGCTCGATGCGCGCGTCGCGGGCCTCGGCGGCGGCGTGGTCGTCCTTCTGCCCGCCGACGACGTAGAGGGCCACGCCGCCGACCATCGCCGCCAGGCCGAACCCGATGCACAGCTTGGAGACGAGCGCGTCACGGCGCCCGCTCGATTCCTTGTTCGACATCTCCGCAGACCACGGCATCCCCGCCTTGGTCGAGGCCTCGAGGTCGCTCTGGATCGAGCTCGCCGAGACCGCGAAGATCACGCCGATGCCGGTGAGGACGAGGCCGCCCGCGCCGAGGCCGATGCCGCCGATCTTGTAGCCGAAGCCGGGGTGCGGGTCCTCGTCTTCCGTGGGCTCCACCTTCGGCTGCACCGGATGGCGCTTGACCGGCGGTTTCGGCTTCACCGGCTCGTCGTCGGTGGGCTCGGGGGTCGGCTCGGGCGCCGGTTTCGGCTTCGGTTGCGCGGCGCGCGGGTGCGCCTCCAGGTCGGCGACGTACTTCTCGATGTTCGCCCGCTGCGCGTTGTGGGGCGCGTCGTGGAGGTAGCCCTTGTAGTAGAAGAGGGCCTTCGCCTGGTCGCCCTTCTGCTCGTAAGCCTGTGCAATCTTTAGGAGAAAGAGCGGATCGTCCTTGGTCTCGTAGCCCCGCTTCCAGGACGCGATGGCCTCGTCGGGCTTGCCCGCGTCGAGCGCGCGCTGGCCGGCGGCGAAGGCATCGCGCGCGATCTGGATGCGCTCTTTCTCGCTCGGCTCCTGGGCGCGCGCGGCCGGCGCCCCGCCGGTTGCGACGGCCAGGACGAGCACGGCTGCGATCCGCGACTTCACCCGGGGATTGTGTGCAAACATGACCGCGGCGGTCAAGGCATGACGGCGCTCACGATCGACTCCCCCGATGCGATGCACGCGGCCGGCGCCGCCCTCGGCCGCCGCGCCCGCGCCGGCGACGTGATCGGCCTGGTCGGCGGCCTCGGCGCGGGCAAGACCGCCTTCGCGCGCGGCCTCGCCGAGGGCCTCGGGCTGCCGCCGTCGGTGATCACCAGCCCGACGTTCACGCTGATCCACGAGCACCACGGTGGGCGGCTGCCGTTCCACCACGTCGACCTCTACCGGCTGGAGACCGAGGCCGAAGTCGCCGCCATCGGGCTCGACGAGATCATCAGGAATGGCGACTCGGTGGTGGCCATCGAGTGGATCGACCGCTTCCCGCGGCTCATGACCGACGCGATGATCGTCAGGTTCGAGATCGTGTCGGCGACGGAGCGGCGCCTCGAGCTTCCCGACTGACGCGCGAGAAGCGCGCCGCGGTCGCGGTCGCCGCCGCGCTCACCACCGCCGCGCCGCCGAACAGCGCCCCGCCGCCCAGGTGCTCGAGGACCGGCCCGGCGGCGCACATGCCGGTGATGGTGCCCAGCGACGTCGCCGCCACCAGCAGCCCCTGCACCGAGGCGCCCATCGTCGCGCCCGCCTCGGCGAAGACGAAGGTGACGCACGAGACCCAGTAGAGCCCGAAGGTGAGCGCGTGGAGCGGCTGCACCGCGATGATCGCGGCGGGCGCGCGCAGGACCGCCAGCAGCGACCAGCGGAGCACGGCGGCGGCGAAGGCCACCATCAGCGTCCGGTCGGCGCCCAGGCGGGCGACCAGGCGCCCGGAGTACAGCATGAGCGGGACCTCGGCGGCCACCGCGACGCCCCAGGCGAGGCCGATGCTGTCGCCGAGGCCGAGGTGGCTGAGGTGGAGCGAGAAGCCCGCGTCGTACACGCCGTTGGCGAGCGCGCCGAGCGTGGCCGCCGCCAGGAACAGGCGGATCTCGCGGCGCGCCAGCCACTCGCGCCAGCCGCCGCGCAGCGAACGCGGCCGCTCCCCCTCGGCGACCGGCATGACCCAGGCGATGATCGCGGAGCCGGCGAGCAGCGCCGCGGTGATGGCGAGGATCGGCCGTGCCTCGCCGTGCGAGACCGTCGCGCCGACGGCCGCCGCGGCGAGCAGGAAGCCCAGCGAGCCCAGGCTGCGCAGGCGGCCGTAGCTCACCCCGCGGCGCACGCCGACGAGGAGGGCGTTCGCGTCGGCGAGCGCGACCAGCGAGGTGCGCGCGATCGAGTAGCCCACCGCGGTGACGAGCACCACCAGCGGCCGCTGCTCGGCGTAAAAGAAGCCGGTGAACGCGACGAGCGCGAGCAGCGAGAGCGCGCGCAGGAGGTGCCGGCGGGCGCCCCCGGAATCGGCGAGCGCGCCCATCAGGGGCGGCGCCAGCAGGCCGCACAGCGGGCCGATGGCGATCACCTGGGTGGCCGCGGTCGTGGACAGCCCGAACGACTCGAGGAGCGGCCCGTAGAAGGGGAGGAACGCTCCCAACGCCGCGAAATAAAACAGGTAATAGCAGCCCGCGGCATTCAAGACGGGGGCAGCTCGTCCGGCGAGCGGAGCAGGTAGTCGGGGCGCTCGTGCGCGAGCACGTCGGCGTCGGTGTAGCCCCAGGCGGCGGCGGCGACGCGGATGCCGGCGGCGCGCGCCACCTGCAGGTCGGGGAGGCCGTCGCCGACCAGCAGGGTGGCCTCGCGCCGGGCGGCGAAGCGCTCGAGCAGGCTGAGCGCGCCGGCGGGCGCGGGCTTCCGGGGGAAGCCGTCGCCTTCCCCGATGACCGCGTCGAGCGCGCCGGCCAGGCCGACGCCGGCGAGCAGGGCGCGCGCGACCCCGCCCGGCTTGTTGGTGAGCACGGCGCGCCGCCGCGCGGGGAGGCGCGCCAGCATCTCGGCGATCCCGGCGTAGACCCGCGTCTCGACGCAGGGGCGCTCGCGGTAGCGCGCGACCACCATGGCGGCGATCGCGGCGGCGTCGGCCGGGCGTCCCAGGCGAAGCGCGGCTTTCTCCGCGAGCCGGGCGACGCCCTCGCCGATCAGGCCGCGCACCTCGGCGGCGGCGAGCGCGGGGAGCCCGTGCGCCGCCAGCGCGTGGTTGAGCGCGGCGGCGATGTCGGGGAGCGAATCGACGAGCGTCCCGTCGAGATCGAAGATCACCAGGTCGAACACTCAGGCTCCCCGGGCGCGCCACCACAGGCGGTGCAGCGCGGTGAACCGTCCGGCATCGGCGTCGGGCGCGTGGTCCCACGGCTTGTCGATGATGAAGTGGAGGATCTTCACCGCGCCGAGGTCCCACAGCTCGGGGTGGCAGAGCGGGATGGTCTTGAGGGCGTTGTAGACCCAGGGCAGGGGCTGCCAGCGTCCCACGTGGATTTCATTCAGGAAATCCTGCTCGGGGAACTTGTAGGCGGCGAGGTCGGTGAGGCCGGCGAGGCGCTCGGACATGTCCGCGAATCTGCCACGATCGGGGCGAAAGACCATCAGCCCCGAGTTGAAGTAGCCGGCGACGTCGGTGCGGCCGTAGCGGCAGCGGTCGGGAGTCCAGTCCGCCGGGTAGGTCGGCACGCCGAGCGGGTTGCAGGTGCAGGCGTGGCAGGCGGCCAGTCCGTCGTCGGGCAGCGGCAGCTCGAGGAGCTCGTCGATGCGCGCCAGCACCAGCATGTCGGAGTCGAGGAAGCCGACGCGCTCGTACTCGTCGAGTTGCCACGCGCAGAGCTTGCTCCACACCGTCTCGAAGCGCGCGGCGGCGTAGTGCGCGCTCATCCCCGGCGGGACGGCGGGCGGCTCGACGGGCACGACGCGGGCACCGGCGCGAGCGACGGCGGCGCGGGCCGCCGCGGAGACGTCGGGCGTGACCATCACGACGAGCGGGTAGGCGGTGCCGCGGGCGGCGAGCGAGCCGGCGAGCACCTCGGTGCCGGCGAGGTAGCCATCGCCGGAGAGGAGGGTGACCCAGGCGCGCATCAGCCGGCGGCCCGCACGCGCGGTGCCGGCGCCAGCGCGTCGAGGAACGGGTTGGACCAGACCCGCCGCGGGTCGACGGCGTCGCGCAGCCGCCAGAACTCGCGCCAGCGCGGGTAGAGCGCGGCGAGATCGTGAGCGCGCGGCGACCAGTATTTCCCCCAGTGGGGCCGCGCCCCGAACGCCGCGAGGACGCGGTGCACCCCGTCGAGATAGGCGTACCCGTGGGCGGGGACGCGATCGGCGGTGTTGGTGTAGACGAGGAAGCCGAAGTAGCAGACCTCCCGGCCGTACGCCGGGCTGAGCCAGCAGCTGGAGGCGCCAGTGGCGCGCAGGATCACCGGGTAGTGGAGCGGGAGCTCGTCGCCGGCCGCGTCGAACCAGCCGCGCAGCGCGCGCAGGGCCGCCGGGGTCTCTTCGAGCGGCACGGCGAGCTCGCAGTTGAGCTGCGGGGGCGGGGGCTCCTTGCAGAGCAGCGCGTCGAGGCTGCCGTGCACGGTCTCGCCGTCGAGGAAGCGGGTGACCGTCTTCGTCATCCGCCGCGCGTGGCGGCCGGTGTCCGACTGCATCCGCCGCGTCACCTCGCCGATGGTCTCGGCCAGTCGCGCCGGCGCCGGCCCGGGGGCAGCGTCGGGAGCCGCGTGCTCGAGCTCGCCGGCGGCCGTCCAGCGGGCGCTCTTGAGCCGCGCCCCGGCGGGCGGCGCCGAGGCGTCGACCGCCCAGGTGCGCACCTCGTCGGATTGCGGGAACCACCACGCCTTGAACATCTGGTGCGCGCGGCTGCGGGAGACGAAGCTGTCTCCTAGATCCGCGAGATTACTCACTTCTTTCACGCAGCCGAAGGTGCGCGTGGGGATCGTGCGCAGGGTCACCGCGGTCACGATCCCGAGCGCGCCCAGCGAGGTTCGCCAGGCGCCCAGGTCGCCGTCGCCGGGGCCGATGGTCGCGACCGAGCCGTCGGCGCGCACCACCCGCAGCGCGATCACGCAGTCGGCGAGCGTCGACTGTCCGAGCCCCTGGCCGTGGGTGCCGGTCGCGATCGCGCCGGCGATGGTCTGGCGGGTGATCACGCCCGGGCACGCCGGGAGCATCCGCTGGTGGTCGGCGAGGAGGTTGTAGAGCGCGCCGAGGCGCATGCCACCGCCCACGGTGACCGAATCAGGCGACACGGCGAGCACGCGATCGAGGCCCGCCAGGCTGATCAAGAGGCCACCGGGCGACGCCGCGACCAGGCCGTTGTTGGTCATCGCGCTCCCCACGACCTTCACGCGCCGGCCGCCGGCCGCGCGCACGAGCTCCACGAGCTGCCCCTCGTCGGCCGGTTCGAGCGGCTGGGCGCCGAGATCCTGGAGGCGGGCCCAGTTGAGCATGCTCCTTCGCAGGAGCAAGTCATGAGCCACACGGCTTTGCTGGCGCACGAGCAGCGGGCTGCGCGGCTTGCGCAGCCGGTTGCGCTTCCCGCGCGGTCAGCCCCCGAACTGCGCGCGGAGCTTGTCGTCCCACTCGTCGGCGACGGTGGCGATGGTGTGCAGCATGTCCTCGAAGGTGTCGTACTCCAGGCCTTCCAGCCGCCGCAGGATGCGCAGGTAGACGAGGTCGGTCTTCTTGTCGATGGCGAACGCCGCGTCGCTGGTCGCCAGGAACGACAGCTCGAGCAGGCGCCGGTAGAACGCCTCGACGTTGCGCTCGGGGACGCGCATGATCGGCGCGAGCAGGAGGATCACCCCGTGTTCCTCGAGGACGTTGATGCGCACGGTCGCGGAACCTCTCGCGATCTGCGTGAAGCCCTCGGGGTTCAGGGGATCGAGCTCCAGGCCGCGCTCGTTGCCGAAGCGCGTCAGGAGCTCGTTGATCCGCTCGCGGTGGTCCACGCTCAGGCGCTCCGCACGTAGAGCGGGAGCTTCTTGTCGACCGAGGCCCGCGCGCCGTCGTGGATCACCTTCCACAGCTCGCGGATCTGCGAATCGATGAGCTCCAGCTCGCCGGGCTCGTCGTCCTCATCCTCGTACTCGTCGTCCTCTTCCTCTTCTTCCTCGTCGTCGTCCTCGCCCGCGTCGTCCTCGACGGCGAGCTCTTCCTTCAGCTCGTCGAGCACCTCGAGCAGCGCCTGCGCCGAGCCGACGCGCAGGTCGCCGACCTCGATCCGTCCCTCGAACTCGGTGGGGACGTAGATGTCGCAGGCCATGTCGTAGGCCTCGAGGCGGTCGAGGAACTCGACGAGCATGTCGTCGTCGAGGCCGCGGGCCAGGGTGGCGGCCGCGCCTTCGTCGCCCGCCGGCAGCGCGTCGGCGCCCAGCTTGGCGAGTTGCGCCTCGAGCACGGCGATCTCGTCGTCGGCGAGGCTGTTGGCGAGCGGTGCGATCTCGATATCGGCCATGGTCCCTCCGCGGCAATGGCGTTAGCACGGCGCCGGTGGCGCGCGCAAGGTCGCGTATACTCAGGCTTCCATTGGACTCGGCCCTGGAATCTCCGCGCGCCCTCCTGGCCGCGGCGCGCGACCGCGCCCGCGACGCCCTCGCCGCCGGCGCTCCCGGCCTCGCGGTCTGCAACGCGATGTCCGACGCCCTCGACGACCTGGTGCGCTCGGTCGCGCCCGCGCTCCCCGCCGGCCTGGCGCTCGCCGCCACCGGCGGCTGGGGGCGGCGCGACACCTGCCCGTACTCCGACCTCGACCTCCTCGTCCTCTGCCGCGAGGACCAGGCGGACGCCGCCCGCGCGCTCGCCGAGCAGCTCCTCTACCCGCTGTGGGACGCCGGGCTCGAGCTCGGCCACTCGGTGCGCACCGTCGCCGAGGCGGTCGCGCTCGCCGACACCGACCTTGCCACCCAGACCGCGCTGTTCGACGCGCGGGTCATCGCCGGCGACGCCTCGGCGGTGGATGACCTCGTCCGCCAGGTCAGCCAGCGCCTCGCGCGGCGCGGCGACACCAACGCCTTCGTGCAGCGGCTGATCGACGAAAAACGCAGTCGTCACGAGAGGTTCGGTGAGTCGCTCTTCCTCCTCGAGCCCAACCTCAAGCACGGCCCGGGGGCGCTCCGTGACCTCGCGCTCGCCCGCTGGGCGGCGCGGGCGCGCTTCCGCGTGCGCGACTTTCCCGACCTGGTCCCGCTCGGCCAGGCGACCGCGCGCCAGGTGGCCGCGCTCATCTCGGCGCGCGATTTTCTCCTCGGGATCCGGGCGCGGCTGCACCTGGCCGCCCGCCGCCGGCTCGACCAGCTGACCTTCGAGATGCAGGAGAGCATCGCGCCCCGGCTCTATCCCGATGCGCGCGTCCCCGAGGGCGAGGTGCGGCCCGCGGTCGCCCCCGCCGTCGAGGAGCTGATGCGGCGCTACTACCTCGACGCGCGCGGCGTGGCCCGCGAGACCGAGCGGCTGCTCGAGCGCTGCCTGGTGCCGCCGCAGCGCGCGCCCACCATCGTCAAGGTCGACGCCAGCTTCACCGTCTGGAACGGCAAGCTCTCGGTCTCCGATCCGCAGATCTTCCGCGACCGCCCCGCGGAGATGGTGCGGCTCTTCCAGGTCGCCGCCGCGCGCAACCTCCCGATCTACGGCCACACCAAGGAGCTGATCGCCGAGCGGGTCGCGGTCGACGGCGCCCGCCTCACCGATGACGCCGCCGCGCACCGCGGCTTCCTGGCGCTGCTCGCCGACCCCAAGGACGCGCGCCGCCCGTCGCTGGTCGAGGAGATGCACGACCTCGGCCTGGTCTCGGCGCTGATGCCCGAGTTCGCCCCCTGCACCTGCCGCGTGCAGCACGACCTCTACCACGTCTACACCGTCGACCAGCATCAGCTCTACGCGCTCGCGCTGCTCAAGCGGGTGGCGCGCGGCGAGCTGACCCGCGAGGACGGGCCGGCGGCGACCTCGGTGGTCGGCGCCTACCGCGAGGTGGCGGTGCCGCGCGCGCTCTACCTCGCGACGTTGCTCCACGACGTCGGCAAGCCGCTCGGCAAGGGGCACTCCGAGAAGGGGGCGAAGATCGCCCGCACCATCGGCGGGCGCTTCGGCATGACCCCGGACGAGGTCGACCGCGTCGAGTTCCTGGTCCACCACCACCTGCTCATGTCGCACCTCTCGCAGCGCCGCGACCTCGCCGATCCGGCGACCACCGAGAAGCTCGCGCGCACCCTCGGCGACGAGGAGACCCTGCGCGAGCTCTACATCCTCACCTACTGCGACACCGCGATGACCGCGCCCGGCAACCTGACCGAGTGGAAGGCGCGCCTGCTCGCCGAGCTGTACGAGCGCACCCGGGCGTTCTTCCGCCGCGGGCCGGATCTGGCGGGCGCGGACCGCTCGGCGCTGGTCGAGCGCCGCCGCGCGCGGGTGGCCGAGCTCCTCGGCGAGCCCGCCGGCGCCCTCGACGAGTGGTGGGCCAACCTCCCCGATCGCTACGTCGCGCCGCTCGAGCCGGCGGTGATGGCCGAGCACGTCCGCCTCGCGCGCGCCCGCGGAACGCGCGCGGCCGCGGTCGCCGAGATCCACCACGCGACCAAGGGGTACAGCGATCTCATCCTGGTCGCGGCCAACGTCCCCGGCCTGCTCGCGCGCATCGCCGGGGTGCTGCTGGCCAACCGGATGGACGTCCTCGGCGCGCACATCTCGTCGCTGGGCGGCGGCGAGGCCGGCCTGGCGCTCGACGTCTTCACCGTCCGCGACCGCCACGGCCGCGCGGTCGGGGCCGACGACGTCCGCTGGGCGCGCCTCGCCGAGGACCTGGAGCGCGTGCTCTCGGGCGCCGAGACCGTCGAGGCGGTGATCGCGCGCCGCCGCGACACCGGTGGCCTGCCCCGCCGCGTGACCCCCGCGGTCCCCACCGAGGTGCAGATCGACAACGAGATCTCCGACGAATTCACCGTCGTCGACGTCTACACCCACGACCGGGTGGGCGTGCTCTACGCGATCACGCGCACCCTGTCCGAGGTCGGCCTCGACATCCACCTGTCCAAGGTGGCGACCGAGGCCGAGCGGGTGGCGGACATCTTCTACGTGCGCGAGCACGACGGCGGCAAGCTCGTCGACCCGGCGCGGATGGAGGCGGTCTCGGCGGCGCTGCGGGAAGCGCTCAGCGGTCTTTCGCAGTAACAGGCCCAGTAGCCGGGAACTTCACGCCGGTCCCGCCGTGACCGCAGTACCCCTCGGGGTTCTTCGCGCAATACTGCTGGTGATCTTCCTCGGCGAAGTAGAACGGCATGTCGCCCCTGATCTCCGTCGTGATGGCCCCCCTGCCGGCGGCCTTGAGCGCCTGCGCGTAGGCCGCCTCGGAGGCGCGCGCGGCCGCCTCCTGCTCCGGCGTGGTCGCGATGATCACCGAGCGGTAGTTGGTGCCGAAATCGTTCCCCTGGCGCATCCCCTGCGTCGGGTCGTGGTCCTCCCAGAAGGTCTTGAGCAGGTCCTGGTAGCTCAGCTTCTTCGGGTCGTAGACCACGCGCACGATCTCGGCGTGCCCGGTCTGCCCCGACGAGACCTCGTCGTAGGTCGGGTTCGGCGTCCTGCCGCCCGCGTAGCCGACCGCGGTCGAAACCACGCCCGGCAGGTGGAAGAAGTGCTGCTCCGCGCCCCAGAAGCAGCCCATCCCGAAGTAAGCGACCTCGGTCCCCGGCGGCCGGACATCGAGCGCCGTGCCGAAAAGGTAATGTTTCTCATGAATTGGCATGGCAGCAGCGCGCCCGGGGAGCGCCTTGCCAGGCTCCGGCAAGTGGCCCTTGTCGGCCATGCCGCAGTTCGCGAACACGAACAGCCCGGCGAGAATCAACCAGCGTGACATTCGTACCTCCAACCAAGGATACGGCGCTCACGCGGCGCGGGTTACACGTCGAGGAGAGCCAGAGAAACGCCAAGCCGGTCGAAGCCGGTCCAAGATCGGACAAGGTTTTTGGGGGTTCGACCGCCCGAGGTTGGCGTGCGCCCCTCGGGCTCATTCTCTGAACCCCAAAGACTTTTCCGATCTTGGACCGGCTTGGACCGGCTTCGCGTTTCTCTGGCTCTGGCTCTTCTCTTCGCGCAGCTTACTGGTGCGAGTCGACCTTCTTCTTCAGCCGCGGCACGACCTGGTTGCTGATCACGCCGTCGATCGCCGCGCGCAGGCATTCGCGGACGGCGTCCATCCCCTTCACGTTCGCGTCGGGTACCGTCGCGCTGGCGGTCGCGGTCGCGAACGGGACCAGCTTGGGCTGCTGCGACAGCGTCATCTCGACCGCGCAGTGCAGCGAGGTCGCAGACATGCGCAGCTCGGTGACCACCGGATCGACGTAGAACGACCGCGGCGGCGGCGACATCCCCGCCTGGGCGTCGATGATCGGGTAGCGCGACCGCTTCTTCAGGTACTCGACGGTGAGCTCGTGGACCTTCGCCAGCACCGTCTTCTCGTTGATGTCCCAGCCGTTCATGTTCACCCGCACGGCGCCCGGGCCGACCTCGACGGCGACGCTGGAATTGGCCAGGACCTCGGGCTCGTGGGCGCAGGCGAAGAGCATGGCGGCGACGAGAGATGCGCGCATGGTCATACGTCCAGCGGTACCACGACTGTCGGCGCCGGCAAGGTGTGCGCCCGCCGCGGGTCGTTGGCGTCGAGGTGGGCCACCGCGGTGCCGATCGCGGTGTACTCGATGAGGTTCATGGCCCCGGCGTGCGCGGTCTCCTCGACGGTCATGCCGACCACGCCGACGGCCGCGTCGTGCTTGGTCCCGGGGCGGCCGAACTCCCGCTCCAGGTCGTTCTCCAGGTTCTCCATCGCGGTCTCGCGCGCGTTCATGAAGGCCTGGGTGTACTCCTGGATCTCGACGTTGCCGGCGCGCCACAGCCCCATCAGCGCCGAGCGCGAGACCTCGTAGACGCAGTTGCCGAGCGCGATCGAGATCGGCCGGTAGCCGGCCTGCAGGAGGGTCACGAAGTCCTGCCCCGAGAGGTCGCTGGTGAACGGGCCGTTCTGCAGCTTCAGGCTGGGGGCGCCCTTGTACTCGGCGGGCGCGTGCTCGCGGTCGAAGGCGATCGCGGTCCCCACGGCGATGAAGCGGGCGATCACGTGGCCGCCGCGCCAGCGGTGGTGCTCGACGGAGAGCCGCACCCCGACCACCCCCTCGGCGTTGACCGCCTGGGCCTGCTTGCGGAGGCGCTGGACCGCCAGCTGGCGCGCCGCGCGCATCGCCTGGCCGGTCTGGGTGACCTCCATGGTGTAGCCGGTCATCATCTGCTCGAAGCCGGCGTCGTAGACCGAGACCCCGACGACCAGGCCGCAGGGGAGGAAGCCCATGCGCGAGAGCGTCAGGAACTCGGTGACCGAAAGGTCGGAAAGCTTGGGCGTGCTCATTTGTTCGCCGGGATGACCAGCTGGGGGACCGGGATGGGGAGCGGCTGCTCCATCTTCACCACTGCGGTGCCGACGACGATGAACTCGAGCAGCTCGCCGGGGAACCCCCAGGTGCTGGTGAGGAAGGTCCGCCAGGAGTGCTGCTTCTCCTCGATCTGGACGCCGACGATCCCCTCGGCGTCGAGATCCTCGGCCTCGGCCTGCAGCCGCTCGATGGCCAGCTCGCGCGCGTCGTAGAGCGCGTGGGTGTAGCCGGTCAGCTCGAGGTTGCGCGCGTCGGCGAGCGAGGCGTTGAGCTCGGTGGGCGCGACGTAGTACGCGCAGTTCCCCATCACGAAGCCGACCGGACGGAACCCGGAGCGGAGCAGGGTCCACATCTCTTGACCCGTGAGATCACTGGTGAAAGGCCGCCCCTTCTTGTTGCGGAAGTGCTTGCCGTGGCGGTGCTTCACCGCCGTGCCGATGGCGAGGAACTCGGCGATGTGCTTCCCCCAGGCGTGCAGGTTGACCTCGAGGCGCACGCCAATCACGCCGTCGGCGCCGAGCGCCTCGGCCTCTTCCTCCATGCGCGTCATCGCGTGGTCGCGCGACTCGTAGAGCGCCTGGGTGAGCGACTCCAGCTCGTGGCTCATCCCCGGGTTCGCGATGGGCGGCCGGATCTGGTAGATCGACGAGCCCATCACCAGCCCGACCGGGTCGAACCCGATCTCCTTGATGAGCAGGAACTCGTTCACCGTGAGATCGCTGGTGAAGAAGTGCGTCCGCTTCATCTCGGCGAGGCGCTCGCGGGCGTGCTGGGGCAGGTCCGCCGCGGGCGCCTGGTCGGGGTAGTCCTCCTCGTCGCCTTCCTGCTTCCCCTCGTCGTCGGAGACGGTGATCTCGTTCTCGGCGGTGGGGACGAACTTCTCGCGGTCGTCGTCGTCGTTGGGGGCGCTCATCTATTCCCCCTTCTTCTCGTCCGCCTCGGCGGCGCGCTCTTCCTCTTCCCGGGCCTGCTTCTTCAGCTCCTCGTCCTCGGATTCCACGCCTTCCAGCAGCTCGCCGCGCTTCTTGCGGCCGAGCGGCATCATGCCGAGGACCAGCGGCGGCACCCTGGGCGGCGGGGGAGCGTTGGGGATCCGGCGGATCCCGGTGCCGAACCAGGAGACGTCGATGTCGAGGTCGTTGAGCTCGCAGCCTTCCCAGCCGCAGGGGACCTCGTGGACCTCGAACTTGATGTCCGAGCCGACGACGAACTCGGCGCCCGCGTGGCGCGCCTGGTCGGAGACGCGCCCGGCGACCAGCCGGCGCGCCATCTCCACGCCGTCGGAGGCCGCGCTGACCTCGCCGCCCGAGCTCCAGTTCTGCGGGTTCATCACGTGCCAGACGTGGTAGCGGCAGAAGTCGAAGATCAGGCCGCACGGGGCCCAGCCGTCGCGGGCGAGCGCCCACAGGTCCTGGCCGGAGAGATCGGTCAGCACCGGATCGCCGCCGCGCTTGAGCCAGTCGGCGCGCGCCGCGGTGCCGACGACGTTGAACTCGATCACCTCGTCGCCGTCGTCGCCGCCCTTGCCGTGCGCGCCCTTGGTGATCAGGCGCTCCTGCACGTGGACGCCGATGACGACGTCGGCCTTGACCAGCTTGGCCTCCAGCGCGACCCGCCCGAGGGCCAGCCGGCGGGCCTCGCGGTGGGCCTGCGAGATGACCGTGATCTCGTCGGTCTTCCCCTTGTAATCGGGAATCCTTCCGATGTGATAGATGGACGAGCCCATCACCTGCGAGATCGGCCGCACGTCGATCTCGGTGGCGCAGAGGAGCTCGTTCACCGAGAGGTCGCTGGTGAACAGCTTGCGGTGCGGGCCGGCCTCCTCGGCGAGGCGGAGCGCGGCGCGCGTCGGCAGGCCGCCCTGCTTGAGCTGGGTGTAGCTCTTGCCGAGGTCGATGTCCTGGCGTCCGAGCGGCATCAGTCGTTCACCGTGAGCACCAGCTGCGGCGGCTGGATGTGGTGATCCTTGGAGATCGCGACCACCGCGGTCCCGTAGGACGCGAACTCGAGCACGTGCGAGCCCCAGCTGTGGTTGGATTCGTCGACGGTGACGCCGACGATCCCCTCGGCCTTCAGCGCCTGCGCCTCGACCTGCATGCGCTCCATCGCCAGCTCGCGCGCGTCGTAGAGCGCCTGCGTGTAGTTGGGCAGCTCGATGTTGCGCCCCGCGGTCGTCAGCCAGCGGATGAGGCCGCGGTGCGCGATGTGGTAGACGCAGTTCCCCATCACGAAGCCGAGCGGGCGGTAGCCGGCGCGGATGAGCGTCCAGAAGTCCTGCCCGGAGAGGTCGGACTGGAACGGTTTCCCGTTGGGCGCCCGCCACTTGTGCGACTGGTCGTGGCCGCGGTGGCGCACCGCGGTGCCGATGGCGAGGAACTCGGCGACGTGCGAGCCCCAGGCGTGCAGGTTGACGGTGAGGCGCACCCCGACGATGCCGTCGGCGCCGAGCGCGTCGGCCTCCTCCTCCATGCGCGTCATCGCCAGCTCGCGCGAGTGGTACAGCGCCTGGGTGAGGTTGGTCATCTCCATGTTCTTGCCCCAGCGCGCGAACTGGTAGCCGATGTGGTAGATCGACGAGCCCATCACCAGGCCGAGCGGCTCGAACCCGGCCTCCTTGACCAGCAGGAACTCGTTCACCGAGAGGTCGCTGGTGAAGAAGTGATGCTGGCGCATCTCGACGAGACGCTGCTTGGCGTGCTCGGGGAGATCCGCGGCCGGCGCCGCATCCGGAGCGACGAAATCGTCGTCGTCGTCCAGGGAAGTGCCACCACCACCGGGTTCGTCGTCTGATGCACTCATGGGCGGCGTGATCATATACTCCAAGGCATGTCGGCTGAGGCCAAGAAGTGCGTGAGCTGCGGCGCGTCGTTCGTCGCTCGCGTCGAAGACGGATGCTGCACGGCATGCGGCGTGGACCCGTTCCTCGTCGAGGTGGTGGGGCAGAAACGCGCGCTCGCCGACGCGCTCTCCAGCCAGGCACACGACGTCCAGACCTTCGTGAAGAAGCTCGCCGAGATGCTCGAGGAGGGCTTCGGCGACAAGACCGAGATCAAGTACTCGGGCGTGTTCACGAAGCACATCTCGGAGATCCTCGTCACCCTCGGCAGCCACGTCTACCGCCTGTCGGTGAAGGGGAAGCACGCCAGCGGCCACCGCTCGCGGCACGTGCGCGGCATCAAGGTGAAGGAGGACGATCTCGAGCTGTCGAAGTTCCTCGAGGAGCTCTCCGACGACCTGGCCGAGACCGGCGCGCAGAGCCGCGCGGCGCAGGCCGCGCTGGCCAAGTTCATTCGTTAGGAGAACACGTCTTCCAGGTGCGCGCGCAGCTGATCCGCGCGGCTGGCCGAGCGCAGGCCCTGGATCAGCGCGGCGGTGAACGCGATCTTGATCAGGATCCCCTTCACCAGCGCCATCGGGTCATGGCTCCAGATCGCGACGGTGATGTGCAGTCCCCAGAAGCCGATGAGCGCGAGCACGCACGCCGGCTTGGGGCGGTACGCGGCGAAGAAGTACAGCCCGACGAAGTAGCCGAGCACGACGAGATCGATGACGAGGAGCCGCGTCTTCCACACGCTGGTGAGGCGGTTGCTGTAGACCTCGCGCATGATCATGTCGACGACGAACATGATGATCCCGACGGCGAGGATCCAGTTGCGGGCTTTCTTCAGCTCCTGGGTCAGCTCCTGCCGGAGCGCGGTGCGGTCGCGATCGGCCATGGCCTATTGTCTCACTTGCGATAGGGATTGTCCGCGCCCTCGCCGACCCAGACGAGCCGCCAGCCGCCCTCGCGCTTCTGGAAGCCCCACTGGTAGCAGGGGGACGCGCCGCAGTTGGCGGAGTGCAGGTACGTCATGCCCTTGTTCTCGAAGACGTTGATGCCGGGCAGGCCGCCTTTCGGCACCGCGTCGGGGCGCTTCTTGCACGCCTTCGCGAGGTCGGCCGCGCTTCTGTGCTCGACGGGCTTCGCGCGCTTCCCCTCGTCGTCGTCGGCGGGCTCGTAGCCGAACGGGAAGCCGATCGCCGCTGCCAGCTCCTTCTCGTCGCAGCCGGAGAGGGCGCGCTCGATGCGCGGGATGGCCGCGACCAGCTCGGGGTCCGCGCCGAGGACCAGCTGCGCCGCCGGCGCGGTGGTGAGCGTGATCCCGGTGATGCAGCTGTCGTTCATCCGCCCCTTCTTCACCTTGGTGATCTTGAAGTCCAGGCGCTTCACCGGCGCGCCGCCGATGGCGACCTCGACCGCGTCCATGGTCGCCGGCGGGGTCGCGTGGAGGACGCGACCATCGTCGGTGATGACGTCGAGCCCGGTGATCTGGTTGTTGGCCTTCCACAGCTCCTCGGTCTTCCAGAAGCCGGCCTTCACCGAGACGCTGGCGACCTTCGTCGGCGCGCCCAGCTCGACGGTGCTTTCCAGCACATTGGGATCCTAAGCTTAGAATTCCACGTGGACAAGTTGTCGC
>JADMIO011297999.1_pt1 | contig 62745 bp, 54 predicted proteins | sample 8958161 | NCBI WGS metagenome assembly JADMIO01 (sample SAMN16585339, study PRJNA669376) | soil metagenome | isolation source: Crop rotation soil | place: USA: Cullars Rotation, Alabama | collected 2011 | reverse complement strand
CGCGACAACTTGTCCACGTGGAATTCTAAGCTTAGGATCCCAATGTGCTGGAAAGAGAGCGTGTTGGGATCCTTTGGATCCATGGCGAGGTCGTTCACGCCGGTCTTCTGACTGATCTTGAGAATGTGGTTCCAGGTCTTGCCGCCGTCGGTCGTCTTGAAGACGCCGCGCATTTCGTTCTCCACCCATTCCTGCCCCGCGGACGCGACGTAGACCGTGTTCGCGTCGGTCGGGTGAATGACGATGCGTCCGATGGTGCCGGTGTCGGTCAGCCCCATGTGCTGAAACGTCCTGGCATTGTCGGTGGACTTGTAGACGCCGACGCCCGTGTAGGAACTGCGGAAAATGTTCGACTCGCCCGTGCCAATCCAGAGGATGTCGGGATTCGATGGCGCAACCGCGAGCGCCCCCGTGCTCGTCGACGCTTCTTTGTCGAACACCGGCGTCCACGTCTGACCGAGATCGTCCGACGCCCACACACCGCCACAGCAGCTACCGGCGTAGAGTCTGCGCGACGTGCCGTGATCGGCGACGGCCACATCCGTCGTGCGCCCGCTGATGTTGGTCGGCCCGATGTACGACCAGTTCATCGCCTTGTACGGCGACGCCTGCGCCAGGGCTTTGTGCGCGTCCCACGCTTTGAGATGTGCGGTGTGATCGCTGCCTGATGGCGTCTGGGCACGAATGGCTGACAGGCCAAGTAACAGCAGCGCCGCGAACGACGCAACCAGAGTGACCTGCAGCGAGGCTCGACGTGTCATGGGTTGTCCTCCGAGAGTCGGCGGTGATGTTACCTCTACTCGGACCGCAAGGCGCGGATTCCACGAAACGCCATCAGTGCCGGGAGAACGATCATGCCGGTCTGAATGCCGGCGAGAAGCGGGTTGAACGTGTCAGGAGCGAAGCTCGCGCGAGTGATCGGCTCGCCAAGCGCACCAATGCATTCGCCGACGCCGAACGCAATGAGAGCCCAGATGCCGACGCGACCCAGCCGGTCCTTGCGAGGCGCCCATCGCGTCAGGAGCAGTTGGATGGCGATCCACCAGATCGGCGGCGACAGCGCGGTGCCGATCCCAAACAGGAAATCCTGGGACGCCGACAGGCCCGTCGACCGGCCGGCGAAGCCGGCGGGACGCTGCAGGACGATCGCGACAACTCCCGCGATCGTGGCCCAGATCATGTAGATCAATGAGGCGCGGGTCAGCCGCCGGACTCGAGTCCTCTTGCGCCGCGGGCCGGCCGGAGTCGCTCCCACGCCGGATAGATTGCCACGGAACGCACGACAGCCCGATCAGGACTCATCGCGGAAGGATTCAGGTCGTCACCGGATAGCCGTCCGCGAGGCGAGCGTTGATGCTGCACACGTGGTAGGTGCGTCTTTCCTTCTTCAGGATCTCGAAACCGGCCGCGTCATCGCGTACGCGCTGCTCTCCGCGGAAGCCCGCTACGCCACGATGATCTCCGCCGGCCAGACGCGACTCGAGCGACAGTTCGCGACGTCGTTTCAGTGGCTGCTCATCGAGGAGCAGCTGGCCGGTCGCCTCGACGGCGGGCCGCTCCACCGTAACTCCGCCATCGTCGCCCTCCTCGTCGACTCCGCGCAGCGAACGTCCATCATCGTCCAGCATCTGGTCAGCACGCCGTTCGATGACGATCCCGAGCGCGCGATCGAGGTTCTCGACGCACACTTGACCGACTTCGCAACGATGGCGATGTTGCCGATGTCTTCGGAATAGAGGTCAAGGAGTCTTATCGCGCCTCGACCACGCTGTTGCCCCAGACAAGCGTATTGCCCCAGACCACCGTGTTGCCCCAGACCGGCGTGTTGCCCCACACGAGCGTGTTGCCCCACACGAGAGTGTTCCCCCAAACGAGGGTGTTACCCCAGACGAGCGTATTGCCCCACACCAGCGTGTTTCCCCACACGAGCGCGTTGCCCCACACGAGCGTCTGGCCCTGTACGAACTGCGACGACGATCCGAAAGCGAGGCCACCGGCCTCGACAACCTCATCGCCGATCGTCGCGCTCATCGCCTTGCTGAAGTCTCGCGTGGCGACCAGTTCCAGCGCGAGCGGTACGTCGAGGCTGCCGGCACCCTGATCGATGGCGCCGAAATTCGGCAGCCACTGCGCCGTCACCTGCAGAACGAGCTTGATGTCAGCCGGCGTGAGTTCCGGCGCCACTTGCAGCAATAGCGCCGTGGCCCCTGAGACAAATGGCGCGGACATGCTGGTGCCGGACAGCTTCATGTAGCCGTCGCCGCGACCTGAATAGCGCTGCCCCGGGACTTGCTTCCACAGCTTCGCGTCCCCCTTCATTGCCGAGACAACGGCGTTGCCCGGCGCGACGAGGTCGGGCTTCAGCTGCCATTGCGACGGGTGATCGCCATCACCGACGGGGCCTCGCGAACTCCACGACGCAATCACGTCGTCCGAGCGACGTACGGTCCCACGCGTATTCACCGCGCCGACGGTAATCGCGCCCGGAGCGATTCCCGGCGAGACGATCCCGCCGACCACCGGTGTCCCGTCTTCAAGTTTTCCGAGGTTGCCGGCCGACGTCACCACGACGATGCCTGCGGCCACCGCGCGTTCGACGGCCTTGACGAGCGGATCATCTGCCACGGATTCCACCGGGGGATGCCCCAGCGACAGATTGATCACCCGGATGTTGAACTGCGCCTTGTTGGTCACGCACCAGTCGAGCGCGTCGATCACGTCCGACACCACACCGGCGCCATCGTCATCCAGGACGCGGAGATTGATGAGTTGCGCCCCTGGCGCCATGCCGCTCAGCGGAGCTTCGCCCTTGCCCTGGTCGTTGCTATCGACACCATTGCCGACAAGAATTCCGGCGATGTGCGTGCCGTGTCCGTACTTGTCATCGCCGTTCCCGCGATCGTCTACGAAGTCGACGGCGTAGACGACGCTGTCTTTCACGGCCTTGTGATGCGTGCTGATACCGCTGTCGATCAGCGCGATCGTGACTCCCTGCCCCACAATGCCGCCGAAGGGCTTGTGTTTCACACTCGGCGCCTGACGAACGAGATCTGTTCCCGTCGCGCGGACGTCAGGTGTCTGCGTCGCCGCCACGGGCCGCTCCGCGGCAATGCTCGTCAGCTGCGGGTCGTACGACATCAACAGCAGCTGCGGACCGGTGCCGCTCAGCACCGCGCCCAGCTTCTGCCGCTTGACAAGCGTGACGCCGTAGTCGCGCACGAGACGATCGACGATCGACTGCGGCGCCTCGACGATGACCTTGTAGGATCCGGGGCCCTTCTTGCTGATCTTTTCGGCAAGATCCTTGGGCAGCCTCGCGGTGTACGTCACGCTGGCGGCGGGTGCGGCGTGCAGCCTGTCCCGCGTATCGCTCGGATCCGTCGACGCGCGGACGACGGAGGCGACCGCAGCGACCAGCGCGGCGACCAGCAGCGCATGCTCGCCGAACTTCCACGGACGGAAGTGGACCTTTGAGCTCATCGGATCTTCTCGCGAAGATCCGCGCGTGGCGTCGTCGCCGGTGTCAGCTCGGTGCGATCGTGCTGTCGGTTCGCCCGGATTTCACGTGCGTGGCCGAGTGCAGACGTGTACGCCGGCACGGCCATCGCGATGGCGGCAGTCAGAAACAACAGCACTGCGCCCAGCATCTGCGGGAATGACAGCTGGAACTTCGGCAGGGTGCGCGGGCGTGCCCCGGCTTCCAATGGCTCAGCATCGGGCACTGCAACGCCGGTCGCGAACTCCGCCAGCGTCGACTCCGCCTCCTCCGCCCGCGCGAGCAGCGCCGCGAGCTTCCGCGGCGGGACGGGGCCGGCAGCGCACGACAGTTCGGTGAGCGCCATCCGCACCTCGCCCGCGGCTTCTTGCGACCGGCGCACGCGATCGCGCAAGGCGCTCAGCATGCGATCGAGGGCTTCAGCTTCCTCCACCACGTAGTCGTGCTCACGAACGCGGACGCTCCCGCGCAGATCTCCTTCGGCGATTTGGGCGAAGACGCGACGGAACCAAAACAGCGGGCCGGCCACACGTCACGCCGAAGAACAGGGCGAGCAGCGGGATCCAAATCCGGTCGTCCAACTGAAGCAGCGCCGTTGCTCTCGTGAGGTCTGCCGTCCCGGGCACGTCGTTGTTCACCTGCCACACGAGCGGTCCCGTCAACACCGCGACGAAAAGCGCGAAGCAGATCGACAACCAGGCAACCTGCGTCGCGACAAACCGTATTTGAAAGCCTTCGACGATGAGCCTTCGGCGTTGCTGCGTCATGGGCACTCATTGCTGCTAATCGGCTAGAGGGGGACTGACCGAAGCGCGCCATGGCACCGGAGGAAGATCGCCCGCCAAGATGGGAAATCGCAGGCACGTCCCACTTCGCTACGTGATCGGTTCGAGTCTGTTACCCATGTCTCCGGAATCCGCCTTAGGCATCGCGCACTCCCGGGTGGCGTCAGCCGGAGAGGTATGTCCTGTCAACCGATGGATCCGAAGAGAAACGCACGAGCGAAGCGACGTGCGTGATGCTGTTTCAACCGAGATGTTCGGAGAGAGAGCGCACGAGCGGGAGCGAGTGCGCCACACGAACGGAGCGTGATTTGCCTAGGTGATTTCTACTGGAGGCGAATCGCGCGAGTGAGTCTGTAAGGGAGTCCGAGGGACGAAGTCCCTCGGATTGAAATTGGTCGGGGCGACTGGATTTGAACCAGCGACTGCTCGGTCCCGAACCTCGCAAGGCGAACGACTCCGAATGATTTGCTGAGGTTTTTGCGGTCGCGTGTCAGGCGTTACGGCCGTTTGTGGTCGCTTCTGGTGCCGTGTTGGAGAATCCGTTGCAATCGGCTGCAAACGGTTTTCAGGACGCCGCTGAGGAAATGGACCGAAACCAAAACCGGGCCTTGAGATCGACGACGACGTGCGGACTCACCTTTGACGCTTTCAGAATCAGCGGATCGGAAGGAATGGTCAACAAGATCTCTTCGTGATTGGCCAATCCCTCGAGTGGCTGTTTCAGGAACTTGTTGCGGACGTTGACGCCGCCTGCCGTTATGAATTCAACAGTCATGACCGCGCCGTCAAATCTAAGATAAACGCCCGTCCGCCATTGTCCGAAAGGGACGCCGTCGATGGTTGGCATCCAGTCCCATAGTTGAAGGGGCATCACAAACTGTTCGCCAAAGCGAAGACTTTCGAGGTCGAGTTCAAGGCGCAACTGGCCAAGGCTGATGATGTGGTCATGATCGAAGTGGGCCGATAGTTCGGCGCTGCCGCCTGTCACGATCAGCCTTGCTACCGTCGATCGATCCGGCGCCGCTAGGTTCATTCCAAGTGCCGGTACGTTGACTGTGAATCGTCGAATGTCGTCACTGCTGCTAATCATGCTGGTCGGCCGAGGTTGCCGAAAGGCCCCGAGATGGAGCGGCATGATCGCAATGATGTTGCCGTTGGTTGGGCTCCATGAGTGCATTCGAGCCTCAACGTAGGGCGGCTTAGCTCCGGGCTTTGAATCAGCTTTCACGTTGATTTGCATTTTCTCGCGGAGATCAGCGATGACGTTTCTGTTCGCCTCATCGAGCTCGATGATTCGGCCGACCAGTACACCAGTCCGTCCATCGGCCAATTTGCAAATCCAAAGCGGCTTGCCGCCGACCAGCGCCGGAGCGTCATCATTCCACTGCACGCCAGGCGGCCCAACAAATAGGTTGAGCGCCAAGTATTTATCTGGGGCAAACTCGACACCGTGCGCCTTTTGATTCCTTTTCAGCTTCCCTGCTAGTGGCGGCGGGAGTGCGTCTGGGTTGATCAGGAATCGAACCTCGCAGACATGGAGCCAATCGCCCATTTTGAGCGCCGGTGAGAGTTTCCAGCGTCCTCGTTCGTTGAACCTAACGGAACTCTCTCCAGAAGCGTGAACGCTGAGCTTGAGCTGTTGACTCGCCGCGCCACGGGAAATGGCGTAGATGTCATTGCCCTCGTTCCAGAATCGCCACATCGCGGCAGTGAAGATCTCGTCCCGCATTGGCGCTATACGGAAGGCGCCCCCGTGCTGTGGGCCAGTGATTCCTTTCTTTTCCTTAAACACAGAAAGTCCTAGGCCAATCGGTTCGATCTAGCTCAGTGTGGTCTCGAGATCGTCGACGACTTTCTCGCTAAAGCCAAGCAGATTCAAAAGAAGTCCGACCGGCGGCTGGCCCATGGCGCAGACGGGGTTCTTAAAACCGAGCGTATAGGCGTAGTTTTCTATCATCTCCACTTTCGACGGTTCATAAAAGGACGGATGCTGGAACCGCAAGATCTCCGCGCCATTTTCTGCCCCCTCGGCAATGATCTCGTGGCCAAAATTCCCTAGCATCTTCCCTGTGGCTCGATCCCGATAGAAACGCATATAGCCCATCGGGATGAACCCGGTGAGGTTCAGCAATCGGTGCTTATCCGCATTCCACATCTCGTTGAGGTTGTACAGCCGCGACTCGTCGCCTCCATTGTCAAACGGCTGCAAGCGCTTGATGTATGCGGCCGCCGCTGGATTGATGTCCTTGATCAACTTTTCCGCCTTTGCGTCGTACTTCGACGCTTCCCAGACAACCGGAAAGCCAGTGAAGCCTTGGATCGGATTTGGCACCATGTTCCAGACCGCGTGCTCCAAGGCTGAACGCATCTGATGTATGGCCTCGCCGGCGATGATGGAGTATCGTCGGAACAGGTCAGGCGGTCTCTTGAGGAGCAGCACGTACTCGCCCGTCTTCGGATCTGTCCGATCGGTGAATCCGTACAGTTGATCGTTTTCTCCGATATCGATTTCGAGCTTCAATTGCTCCACGTGATGCTTGGCTCGCGCAAGCTTGGCTCTAGCACTTATCAGTAAGTCACACGGCATACGAAGCCCGCATGAGCCTAACGCACATAGCCAAAGGAATCGCGTCTTGCGCTCTGCTCAGCCCATAGTATTCGCGGTACACTGCTGACGGCGGCCACGGATGGCTTCCGCGTCGGTTTCCGAGCATGGTGCGCGGCTTTCACGATTTGGAATCAACCGATGGCGCGCAACCTTCAAGCCATAAGTCGAGCCACTCGCGCCTGAATCTGAGATTTCGGCCGGTGTCGATCCTCGCCGCGCGACACTTTCCGCGTTCGACGGCGGCGTAAAGCAACTTCACACCGACCTGCGCGTAGTCGACCGCCTGCTGGGCGGTCATCCATGTCGTCGTCGCGATCGCGGTCGTGACGGTGTTCGTCGCCACGTCCATCAGCCTTTTCTTCGTCGAACGTGCGACATTTGGCCCGATCCACTGAATGGCAGTACGGCCGTAACTCTTTCTCTTTCACCGGCCTGGATTCGACGAGTCCTTTATCTTTCAGCCGATTCAGATTCGAGACGATCGATGCGCTCGAGCTCGCGAGTCCCTCAAGCTTGTGGCCACGCGATCGCATCTGATCGCGAACGTCCGCAGTTGTCAGCGGCTCAGTCGCAGTCTGAATGATGAGCGCGATCGTCTGGGCCTGATTCAGCCGTTCTTTCTTCGGCATTTCCTCGCCGCGAGCAATGGTCATTGCGATGAGATCAGTTGCGGAATCTCTGAATTGACTCGCTGAAGCTTCTCGTTAAGTTGGGCCTGCTCGGCGGTCGCGCGCTTGAGATCCGCATCTGCAGCCCTCGCAAACTCCGCATTGGTCCGCGCGGCTAGCGATCAGGCTCCAGCGCCGAACTCAGATCAGGCAGGTTTCTGGGAATCCGTTGCAATCTGGTTGCAAACCGGAAGGTGAGAAGTGGTCGGGGCGACTGGATTTGAACCAGCGACTCCTCGGTCCCGAACCGAGTGCTCTACCAGGCTGAGCCACGCCCCGACAGACTGACTATCTTAGCATTGCCTTCCGACGCGACGTCTACGGCCGCGAGATCGACTCGATTCCGCGCGTCAGGTCCTCGATCAACCCGAGCGCATCATGGTTCGTCAGGTCCGGCTGCAGCGGTGTCACCGACGCGAAGCCGTCGCGCACCGCTTGACGATCGGAACGATCGTGCGGCTCCCAATCGTCCTGTGCTTCCTCAATCCAGAAGTATGGCCGCTGACGGGGATCCATGCGACGAGCGATCTTCGTGATGTGATTGCGCTTCGCCTGCACGGTCACGCGGACGCCTTTGATCGATCCCTGCGGGACGTTGACGTTAAGAAACGTTCGCGGCGGAAGTGGATGCTCGAGCACGCCGGCCGCGAGCGCCGCGGCCATTGAAGCTGCTGGCTCGAAATCCCACTCATCGCGGGTGTACTCCAGCGACACGGCAATCGCCTGATGGCCAAGCAGCGCGCCTTCGAGTGCGCCCGCCACCGTGCCCGAGTACGTCACGTCGTCGCCGACGTTCAGTCCTTTGTTGATTCCGGACACGACGAGGTCCGGTCTGCCGTCGAGCACCTGTGAAATCGCGATGTTCACGCAGTCAGTCGGGGTGCCATCCACGGCGAAGATGTTCTCGCCCACTTTCTCGAGCCGGAGCGGACGACGAAGCGTGAGTGCGTGCCCGACGGCGCTCGCTTCGACCTGCGGCGCCACGACGATGACGGAGCCGAGTGGGCGGAGCGCGGCGGCCAGCGCTTGCACGCCCGGCGAGAAGAATCCGTCATCATTGGTCACGAGAATCCGACGCATCGTTCGATTCTATCAGTCGCGATGGGTCGATATAATCCAAGCGCTCCGATGCGCGCATTGCTCAGCGCACCCGTCATCGTCTCTCTCTGCGTTGCGGCGTCGCCGTGTGTCACGACGGCACAACGGAACGCGTCTGCGAACGCGAACACCACACTGACGGCGGTTCCGGGATTGAGGGTCGGGCACCACACACTCTCGGAGCGGCCGACCGGATGCACCGTCGTGCTCGTGGACGGGAACGGTGCGGTGGCCGCCGTGTCGGTGCGCGGCGGCGCGCCGGGCACTCGCGAGACGGATCTCCTCGCCGCGGATAACACGGTGCAGCAGATCAACGCGCTCGCGTTTGCCGGTGGCAGCGCGTTCGGCCTGGACACCGCGAGCGGCGTCATGAAGTTCCTTGAAGAGAAGGGCATGGGCTTTGCCACGTCAGCAGGGCCGGTGCCGATCGTACCGGCAGCAATTCTCTACGACTTGAACGTCGGCGCGCGGCCTGACGTCCGGCCTGACGCGACGTGCGGGTACGAAGCCGCGCGTGCCGCATCAACGGGCGCAGTTACGGAAGGATCGATTGGCGCGGGCGCGGGCGCGACAGTGGGAAAACTCGCGGGCACCGAACACGCGATGAAAGGTGGCGTCGGCTCGACCGCGCTCCGGCTCGACTCCGGCCTCATCGTCGCGGCACTCGTTGTGGTGAACGCGGCAGGCAGCGTCGTGGATCCGCGCACGGGACGCGCGGTCGCCGGAGTGCGGACGAGCGATGGCCGCAGCCTCGAAGATCCATTTGCCCTGATCCGTCGAGGTCTCGCGCCTGGAGGACCAGCGCGGGAAAACACGACGCTCGGCGTCGTCGCGACGAACGCGCGATTGACGCGAGCAGAAGCGATGCGCGTCGCCGAGATGGCGCACGATGGACTCGCCCGCACGGTCGTCCCATCGCACACACCGAATGACGGCGACACCATCTTCGTCCTCGCCACCGGCGCGTTGACCCAACCCTCCAATCTCACGGGCATCGGCGCGCTCGCCAGCGAAGCGGTGTCCGACGCAATCCTGCGCGCCGTGCGCAGCGCTCGCGGACTGCCCGGCTATCCCGCCGCACAAGACATTCGGTGACGCGACGGATTCTGTGACGCTTCAGTCCGCCATCTTCCTCGCCTACGCGGTGGCGCTCATCGGGCTCGGCCTCTGGGTGGGGCGCGCGGTCCGTCGCAGCAGCGAGTTCTTCGTCGCCGGACGATCGCTCGGCACCGGCCTGCTGTTCTCCACGTTTCTCGCTGCGAACATCGGAGCGGGTTCGACGTTGAACGCCACGGGCGCCGCGTACACCGATGGCCTCGCGGCCTGGTGGTGGAATGGCAGCGCGGGACTGGGCTCGCTCGTCCTCGCGTTCTGGATCGGCCCACGCATCTGGACCGAAGCGCAGCGCCACGGATTCCTGACAGTCGGCGATTTTCTCGAGCACCACTTCGGCCGAGGCGTTCGCAGCCTTGCGGCGACGATGTTGTGGCTCGGCAGCTTCGGCGTGCTGGTGGCGCAGTTGAAAGCGGCGGGAGAGATGCTGTCGATCGCCGCCGGCCTTGCACCGAGCGTGGGCGCGCTGCTCGCCGCGCTGGCAACCGCCGGGTACTTCATGCTCGGCGGGCTCGTGAGCGCCACGCGCGTGAACGTCGTGCAACTCGCCGTGAAAATGGCTGGTCTTGTCTGCGTCGCCGTCGTCGCGTCCGACATGTCCGGCGGCCTGCAGGATGCGCCGACGAGCAGTCTCGAGTTCTGGACCGGATCGACCGTCGGATGGCACACCGTCTTCCTGCTCGGGCCCGCGTTCTTCCTGTCACCCGGGTTGCTGCAGAAAGCATTCGGCGCGCGCGATCAGGTCTCGCTCCGACGGGGGATCGCCTGGCAGGCGGTGGCCCTTCTCGTGTTCGCGTGGGTGCCGGTCGTGCTGGGCTTGTCGGTGCGGGCGATGCACCCGAGCCTCGACCGACCCGATCAGGCGCTGCCCACGCTGCTCAGCACGGACCTGCCCGGTCCCATCGGCGCGTTCGGCCTCGCCGCGCTGTTCTCTGCGACGATGAGCGCCGCCGACGCGGTGCTCTTCATGCTCTCCACGTCTGGCGCGCGCGATTTTTATCAGGGACTGCTCCGCCCTCACGCGAGCGACGCACACGTGCTCGGCGCCGCGCGGACGCTCGCGCTCGTCGCCGCCCTGATCGGCTACGCGCTGACATTCGTCTTCGACAGCGTGGGCGGCGCGTTGACGTTCTTCTATTCGCTGATGGTCGTGACGCTCTTCGCGCCAATTCTCGGCGGGCTCTACTTTCCACAGGCAGGTCGATGGGCCGCGCTCGCGGCAATGCTCGTGGGAGTGGCGACGCTCTTCGTGACCGGCGTCGCGACGGCGATGGCGGGGTACGGTTCCGTCTCCCCCGCGTTTCTGGGACTTGTTGCGGGCGGGCTGACGTACTTGCTGCTTGCGGTCTTCTGAAACTCAGAACTCAGAACTTCGAACTCAAGACCTGGAACTCGGGACCCGGAACTAGGACGATATTCTGTCGATGATCTGTCCCGCGCCCGTGGCTTCCTCGCGCTCTTCCGCGTCGATGAACTTCACGCCCGTGACGTACGCCGATGCCCCGTCCGTCGACGCCATGGGCCGCGAGTAGACGACTTCGCCGCGCAACTGCACCGCCGCGCCGTCGCCCAGCGTGAGACTGAAATCGTGAATGGCGCCGATCGGAAACGAAAACGTCGTTTCCATGCTCAGGCCGCCGAGACTCATTTCGCGGACTTTCACCGGCACATCCAGCGACGCGATGTGGCCGTGCACCTGGCCGAGGATGGCCACCCGGGGTGATCGCCGACGTTCACTGCTCATGCTGGTCTCCGACAAGCGCAAGACACATACCACTGCGCAGATCACATTCGCGCGCCCATTCACCGCAGCGCACGTCTACCCTGTCCTGTCGCCTGCACGTCATGTCAACGTGCACACGATTTCGTTACGATCCCGCACGCCTGAACGGCGACGCGGCCGAACCTGTCCTGAGCCCGAACATCCGTCGCAGCCGATCGAGCAGGCCGCCTTCGGAGCCCGGTTTGTCCGCTTCCACCAGCGCATCGAGCGTCTGCGCGACCGTCGATACGACCGCGATGCCCAGGCGTTTTGCGGACACCGGGACATTGGCTTTCGTCCCGCGCCAGATCAGAATCGCACCGGCTTTCGATTCGAGCACGACGTCCAGACAGTTCTCGGGACGATCGTCGACGACCACGTCGAGGCGCAGCGCTTCGGCGATGCGGCCGCGCGATCCATGGACCACGAAGCAGCTGGGCATCGGGAATCCAAGCCGCTGCAGCCATCGCTGGCTTTGACGCTGCACCGTGAGACCGGCGGAGTGCGGACGGCTGGTGATGAAGATAATTTCCCACCGGCGCTCGTCGGCGAGCGTCGCGAGGCGCTTGATGGCGCCCGACTCGATCTCGCCGAGCGTTTCCCAGAAGTTTTCAACGGATTCGAGATGCTCCCAGACCGCGTCGGTCTGTGCGCGCGTCATCGGCACATCGCCCGCGGGCGATGGATTCTCTTCGTGCGGCGTCTCGCCCGATTCCGCGTCAGGCTCGGGCGGCGAACTGCCGACGTCCTTCGACCCAATCGCTACGGGATCGAGCTCCGGGTACAAACGGATGGCCGCCTGCACAAACGCTGTGTGCAGGTCCGCCAGACACCCGTCGAGGTCAAATCCGATTCGCACGGCCTGAACGGCGCGGCCGATGCATGGCCAGCGCGGCAACGACGACAAACATCATGGCGTTTCCGGGCATCTGCAGGCTGAACTCCATCAACGATTGCACGGCGATTCCGGCCAGCCCGGCGACAGCGCCGACACGCACCCACGAGGTCAGCACATCATCGTCCGCGGCGGCAAGGCGCCGTTGGATGGCGCGCACGAGCAGAACGATCGCGACGATCGCGGGAATGACGACCAGGATGCCGCCCTCGGCAGCCAACTGGAGGTAGTCATTATGAGCCTGAGCGTACATCAGGTCGCGACGCCCGGTCTGATAGACGAGCATGGCCTGGCCGAACGTGCCGAGCCCCGTGCCGGTCACGGGAAAATCGCGAATGATCGTCGTCGTGTCATGCCACACGGAAAGGCGGCCTTCGATGTCGTTCGGCGCGGCGGCAATGCGGTTGACCGTCGTCGAGGCACCGGCCCACACGACCGCGCCCACGACCAGCGTCGCGCAATAGAACAACGCGGCGGCGCGAATCATCGGCTTCGTCGCGCGAGCGACGATGAACAGCGCCACCACCGCGACGCCGACCGCAAAGCCCAGCATGCCCGAGCGCGACTGCGTCAAGACGAGGGCCGAGGCCATGACGAGCGTGGCGCCCATCCCGAGCAGAAATCGATTCGCCTGGACGGAGACAGCCCAGTGCAGCCAGTCCGACAGACCACGGCGATGGGGCAACCTCAGCGATCCGACGACACCGCATGAGTAGCCGATCACGATCGGCAGCGCCATCACCATCCAGCCCGCGAAGTGGTTACGGTTGACGAACGGTCCAAAGACGTTGCCGCCGTCACGAGGCTTCCAGAATCCGTACACCAGCGGATGCGCGTCGTCGACCATCGGCTTCTGGATGATGCCGATCAGCGCGAGCGTAACGCCGAGGCCCATCAGCGCGTGCACCAGCCACTCGAGCGTGACACCGCGAAGCGCGCGTCCAAGACCGACGAGCAGGATGGCGAACGACAGAAACAGCGCGAGCGTGGTCAGCGTGATCGCCGGCGAGATCGACAGCGGCTGAAACGTCGGCGCCTGATAACCGAATTCATAGCGCTCGAAGTACGTCTGACGTGCCGGAGAGATCCATCCCACGATGCCGGATGGCAGAGGAATGAGCTGAACGACGATGGCGAGCGCGATGGCGATCAGCGCGACGGCGAGTGCCGTCGATCGAGGATCACGCCATGGCTCGCTCTTGAGGACCGCCCAGGTGCCGAGCAGCGTGCAGCCCGCGGCGAGCGGCCAATACGCCCACGGATAGACCGCGCCAAAGGCCAGCGCGCCCCAGGCCAGCAGGGCGACGAGAATCTGGCCAGGCCGTTTGGATGAACCGGCGCTTGAAGTCCGCTCTCGGGGTGTCACTTAGATCAGCTCGCCACTTCGCGCCCAGGACTTGAACGCGATCTTGCGAAAAGCCGGATGCCCGAGGAGCGCGATCGCCGCCTTGCGATGCCAGTTGAAGGACGCATGCTCCTGGAGCAGCGGCACGACGCCATCGACACGAGCGAGCTCGATGAGCGCGTCGATCGACTCATCACTCAGCCGAGCTGCAATTTTCCGGAATGCGAGGCCGATGCGGATTTCCTGGCCGAGCCGGCGGCGCCAGCGGCTCTCGTAACGGCGCAGGTAGGATTCCTCGAGACGATTGCGCTGGAGCGCCTCACTCAGGATCTCCGCGCCAATCGATCCACTCAGCAATCCGTAATAGATCCCGCCACCGGTCGTCGGCTTGACGAGGCCGGCGGCGTCACCAACCGCGATAACGCGATCGGAATAGGTTTTCCGGACGGGGCCGAGTGGCAGCATCTTCAGCCGCGGCTGCACCACCTCGTCGGCGTCCATCCCGACGCGCGTGCGCAGCGACGCGTAGAAGGCGTTGAATCGTTCGGGGGCGCGCGACTCGCTCATCAATCCGATGCGCGCGTAGGAATGATCGCCCCGCTTGAACGGCACGAGCCAGGCGAATCCCGCCGGCGCGACGTCGCGGCCGAAACGGACTTCAACTTCCGGCATCTCCGGAAATTCCATTTCGAACTGCGCGCTCTGAAGGAACACATCGGGCATGCCGAGGCCGAGCTCGCGGTGGAAGCGGTAGTTCGCTCCGCACGCCAGCACGCACGCCCGCGCTTCGATCACCTCGCCTGTCCGACCAGTCACGACGACGCGATCTGGACAGACCAGGATGGTTTCCGCACGCCATCCGGATAACAGCTCGACGCCGGCATTGACGGCGCGCTTGCCGAGCCAGACGTCGAGTTCGACACGATCGATGACGGTGGCCTGGACACGATCGCTGCGAATGCCGACCGACTGACCGGCAGCTCCCCAGAATCTCGCCGAGTCGGCGCGTCCGAGAATGAGTGACTGCGGAAGGTTGAACTCTTCAAACGCGTCGACGCCGAGCAACCCTGTGCAGTGCACAGGCGTGCCGACCGAGGCATGCTCTTCGAGGACGACGACGTCGTGCCCGCCTTCGGCGAGCAGTCGTGCCGTCGTCGTACCGGCGGGGCCGGCGCCAATGACGACTACATCACGCACGAGCAGCTCCCGGCGTCCGATGGCAACGGTTGAGGCAATGCAGCCCGTATCGTATCCAAGCTCCATGCCGTAGGGAAAGAGATCGTGACATCACATCGACCATCGCTTGAGTGTCGAGTACAGGAATGCGCGCTGCTGCAACGTCCTGCGCGGATGCCCGCAGAATTTCCGCACGCGATGCACCAGGCGCAGCAGTTGATCGCTCGGCACTTCGGCGCGTCCGCGAAACTTTTCAATGATCGCCCGGGTGTCGGCGAGCCGTTGCGCACGCAGTAAGGGCGTGCCCGTAATCGACTGCGGATGGATGCGAAACGCCGCGACGAACTCCTCGAATCCATGGAAGCATGCGCCGGCACGCGCCAGATCCGCCCACAGTTCCATGTCCCAGCAGGTGCGCATCTGCTCGTTGAAGCCCCCGACCTGCTCGAAGGCGCGCCGACGGAAGAACGTGGATTGCTGCACGAACACGCACGTGCCGTACTCGAACCGCCGCGCATTCCATCGATCGCTGAACACCGGGACGCCAAGTTGTCCAGACGAGGTCGCCAGGAATCCGTGACCGGACACGACGTCCGCGGACGGATACATCCGGAATTCACGCGCGACCTTCGCAAGACCGCCGGGCAGATAAAAGTCGTCGGCGTTGAGAAATCCCAGAATCTCGCCGGTGGCGTGCTTGAAGCCTTTGTTCAGCGCCTGCGCAGGCCCGGCATCACGTTCACTCGACCACTGCGTGAGCCATTGGCTGTAGCGCTTGATCGTGTCGACCGTCTGATCCGTCGATGCGCCGTCGACGACGATGACTTCGATGTTCGGATAGCCCTGGAGCAGCACCGATCTCAGCGAGGCTTCGACGAAGTCGCCTTGATTGAATGACGGTGTGACGATGCTGATGCGCGGCCAACGACGCTCGTCAGGCGCAATCTCTGGAAGATTTGGTGAGCCTTCGGTCCACGGCCAACCGACGCGCCCTTTCGGCGGCGCGGGTAACTCCGCCAATGTCGGACAACGCATGCTCACCGGGGGTTTCATCACGCGTGTCGTCGCACGGCGCGCCACGCCGCCGTGCGGCTCCATCATAGCCCGAGACTCGATCATCGCCCCGCTCGGCATCATGGCGTCGCTCGCACCGCGCCGCGATCGAATGCTGCGGCCGCATACACGAACAGCAACACATCCAGGCAGCTCTTGTGACTGGTGTGCGCCCAGAAGACGGCCGTCGTGATCCCGAATGCCACGAGAATCGCGACCGCGAGCGAATGCGTCGCCCAGTTCTCGCGATGTCTCCATAGCCCGGCGATCGCGAGCAGATGAATCGGCACGAACATCAGCCGGTAACTCCACTGCGTGAGCGCACCGCGCGCCGGACTCAAGTCTGCAGACACCACCACCCAGAGTTTTCGAGCGGCGTTCGCGAGCGTCGCACCGGGATGTGCGGCGATTTCCTCAATGGCCCAGGCACGCAGCAACTGATCCCGGACTGCTTCGTCGTGTTCAACCGCGGCGAACGATGTGTGCTGTGCGGCCGTCAGCCCTTCGTACGAATCCGTCACGCTCAGATCGATGCTCTCTTGTGGGAAATGAGCCATCGCCCACTTGTTGTTCGCAAGCCAGAGGCTCTCGCCTGATTCAGTCGTGAGCACCGGTGCACCGACAACCGACAGATTCCGCAAGGTCCAGATGCCAAGCGCCATCACCACCGGCAACGCGATGACGATGGCGTTACGCAGTCGCAATTGACGTGTTGGCCCACTGCTCACCAGCGCCCACACGACGATACCGGGCAGCACGAGCGTCAATCGCGCGGTCGTGAGCATGAGCGCCGCGATGGCGGCTCCGCCGAAAATCCACGGGGTGAGCGCTTGCCTTCTCTGCGCCTGCCATAAGAGATAGGCGCCGGCCGCGAGAAAGAAGTTGACGAGCACCGTGTCCTGCAGCGACGTGTCGTGCACGATGGCGTACGGACTGATCGCGGCGAGGGCGGCGGCGATGATGCCGACGCGCGCGTTGAACAGCTCGCGTCCAATACGCCACGCGATCCAGACCGTGGCCGCGCCGATCGCCGCCTGGGCGATCGCGAGGCCGGGATAGAGGCCTCCACCTGCGATGAATGGCATCAGGAACGCGGGATAGAGCGGAAGCCGCACCGCGCACGCCGCACCGTTCGCGAGGCAGAACCCCTGTCCACTGAGTGCGCTGGTGGCAAGTTCCACGTAGAACGAGTAGCCCTGAGTGAGGAACGCCGTCTCGCCCGCGGCCAGACGAAACGCGAGTCGGCCGAAGAATGCGAGGCTGACCAGGCCCGCGACGATGAATGCCGGCTGCACCGCGGCCATCGACCCGGCCGCCGGCCATCCCGCGGGCCACCCCGCGCGGATCCCGCCAGGTACGTAGCTCTCCGATGCAGACGTCGACCTAGTCATTTCCCACTTCTATTAACGGCCGGAGCGCACGAGTACTTGAGACTGCGCGGGGGTGTTCAGCGATGGAATGATTGGGCCAAATCGAGAAATGGCGCACCCGTGATGATGGCGTGCGCAATGCGATCGATGACCGGATCGCCGTCTGGTCCAAGTGCGCGGAAGCTGGGCAGGGCGAAACGGCGGCTCGGAGGCCTGAGGAGGGGATGACGAATCACGTAGCGGAAGAACCAGAGATAGGCGAAGCGCTCGGCTAATTCGACTTCAGTACCTGAGAGCTGCTCGTCGAACGTACGCGCGTCGAGCAGCCCAATCATGTCCTGCGGCGACGCGACATCGCGTGTGAAACCGCGGCCACGATAGGTCGTCTGTCCACACATCCAGGGACGGCGTCCGCGCACGGCGAGCTCGAGACCGAGTCGCGTGGCGTACATCATTGGTACTTGGGCGAGCTCGGCGAGCGTGTATGAGCTCACTGCGGTATTGCCTTCGAGCAGCGTGATGCGTGACGGGAGATTCGGATAGCGATGGCGGATCTCGTCGACGACTCGCGTCCGCGACTGCAAATCGGCGGGCACATTAATCTCTGCCGGATGCGCACGGATCACGAGATCAATCTCCGGGCGCGCGAGCGCATAGTCCACGAGCGAGAACAACCAATCGAACATGCTCGTGAAACCGACGTTGCGATCGACGGCCGCCATGTCCCAGGCGGCATTCGCGAACGCGACGATCAGGGGCGCGTCGGGCCGGAGTCCGAGCTGGCGCTTGATCGCCTCGCGATCCTCGAGCGGATTCGGGTTATAGGGGAAAGGCGTGTCCTTGCTCCGCGACCAGCGCTGCAGGAATCCGGTCAGCGACTCGCGCTGTTCGCGGCTCAACGGTTCGTGCCGTGCGTGCGTCCAGGCTTCGTCGAGCGGCAGTAACACGGCCGGCTCGTCATGGCTGAATGTCAGTCCGTCGCGGTGTGAATCCTCGAGGTCCCAGCTGACGGCGCGGATGCCGAACGAGCGGGCGACGGCGCTCAGACTTGCCGCGAGCAAAGTGCGACCACTCGAGATCACGAGAATCTCAGGCTGCTCCCGCTCGAACAGGCGTCGAGCGAGCATGACGAGCAGGACGCCGGCGACGATCCATCGCCGATATGCCGGATCCTTGGACGGTTCGAACACGAATCCGCGGTGATAGCGCTGCAGCTCCCGGCGCGCGAGCACGCCGATTTCGACGCCTTCGAACGTAAAGCCCTCGAGGTCGGCGTCAGCGATCGACGTCACCCGCTGCTCCGCACGCTCCCGATCCTCGGGCGTGAGACTCGTCGTCAGTCGCGCGAATTCGAATCCGAACGCGTCTTCGAAACGCGACGCCCACGCCGAGCAGACACCGCACGGAGGTCGGTCGAGATGTCCGAGATTCATCTCGCAGATCGGCAGCACGCCATCGCAGAGAACGCCGCGGACCTCGTGACCACGCAGCCGGAGCGCCATCGCGAGGCTGTACGAAATCTCTGCGATGGGCGGCAACTGCTGCAGGACGCAGACGAGTACGCGCTTGCGCCCCGGTTCGCCGCGTTGGCGTGCGATCGTCTCTTCGATGAATGGTGTTTCGGCGTGACGAAGACGCCGGACGGCGTTCGCCCAGTCGGGTGTCTGCAATGCGGCCTTCGCCCGCCGGATCAGCAACTGCTGCCCTTCCGGGAGCGTGTGCACCACCCGTCGCAGCGACTTGCGAAGAGCGTCAGTGCCAGTTTTCGCGGACATCCTGGTACCAGCGAAGATGATCGTCGACGACACGCGTTTCGTCGAAGCGTTGCCGGGCGTCGCGAGCGGCGCGGTCGCCCATGGCGATCCGGATATGTGCGTGCGTCATCAACGCGAGCACCGCCTCCGCAAGCTCGAGAGGATCGCTCGGCGCAACCAGCGCGCCGGTTGACGTTGACGCACACTCACCCGCTTTCAGTCGTTCGGCGTCAGTCGTGATGATCTGCTCGGGAATGCCGCCCACGCGCGTCGCGACGACAGGTGTACCGCACGCGAGCGCTTCGAGCACCGCGGTCGGAAACGTGTCGGCTCGCGCGGCATGCACGTACACGTCAGCGGCCTGATGGTATTTCGCCAGCGTTGCCGGGTCGCTCTGATAACCGGCGTAGCGGACATTCGGCGCATTGCTGAACGCCTGTCCGCCTGGATCCTCGAGCGCGACAAACACAATCCTGCTGCCGGCCCCGCGCTCGACGATTGCCGTCATGGCTTTGTCCAGCGTACGTCGATCCTTCCAGACGCTGTAGTGACTGCCGGCGGTGAGCAGAATGACGAAGGCATCCGGCGGCAGTCCGAGGTCGTGGCGCACCGTCATTCGATCGGCCGGATGAAAGATCGAGAGATCGACGCCGTTCGGGATCACGCGGAGGTCAGTCACCGCGGCAGCAAGGATCGACTGCTGCACGCGATCGGCCAGCCACTGAGACGGCGTCGCGACATGCAGTCGGCTGCGCGCGTAAATGTCCCGCTTGCGATCCCAATTCTCTGCCGTGCCGTCGCGGCGAATCGCCGGATACAGCCGCAAGTCGGGACAGGCACCGCAGCCGGCCTTCCACTTTTCACAACCGATCGAGTGCGCACAGTGACCGCTCAGCATCCACGCGTCGTGGAGCGTAACGAGCATGGGCACGCGACGGCTCAACTCCGGCAGCGCGCGCAGATCAAAGTACCCGCCATGAAGGTTGTGGCAGTGCACGACGTCCGGCGTTCCCGGCAAGAGATCGAGCACGTGATGGCTGCCGGGGAATTCGAAGTCCTCAATCCCTCTCTGCTCCTGCAGCCACACGCGAGGATGTGTCAGTTGTCGCAGCGTCCGGCGTACGAGGCCCCATCCTTTTCCGGGATTCCGTCCGGCCTTACGTCGAAGATTTGTCTGGAGTGCGGTGTACCCGAGCGTTCGAAACAGGGGCCGGTCGTCATCAGGAATCATGAAGACCCCGGGATCGTCGCTGACCTTCTGTCCGACCGCGCGCCAGGACACGTGACCGCGCGCCTGGTAGCCACGATGCAATCCACTGGCGATCGCCGCCGCCCCACCGCCTGATTCCAGCGTGCCGACCAGCAGAATGCGGAGCGGTGACGGCGCGTTCATTGCCGCGCAATTCTGACGTGAAAGGCGCCCGCGTCGTTAGGCGCGTCCAAGGCGTCCATTCGATAACCTGCCGCGGTGACGATCTCTTGCAGCTGCGTCATGGACGACCCGCAGTGACGCATCTGTTGCGGATGGACCTCGCACAGAATGACGGACCGGCCCGTTGCGAGCACGTCCCTGGCTCCGGCGAGCACGAGGGCCTCTGCGCCTTCGGCGTCGATCTTGATGACGTCGGGCGACCGTCCGATGCGCGTCGCGAAACTGTCGATCGTGATGGCCGGCATCACTACTTCGCGCACGGGTGTGTTCAAGACTTCTCGATTCAACGGAGACTCGAGGTTCTCGCGCGCGATCGAGGCCGCGGTCGTGGTGCCCGACGTGAAGAACGAGCGCGTGCCGTCGCGGTCGCTCACGACGGCCCGTACCACTTCGGCTCGATCCTGCCACCGGTTCAGCGCGAGATGCGTGGCGATCGCCTCGGCGCTGGCCTCGGTCGGTTCGAAGGCGTACACGCGGCCGCTCCCAATGCGTTTGGCCGCTGCCAGCGTGAACAATCCGACATGCGCACCAATGTCGAATACGGTCATGCCCGGTCGAATGACGTCGGCGAACGCACCGTAGAAGACGGCCTCGTACTCGCGCGGTGCATGCCGGCCGTATCGCGAGCCAATCTCGTTCGACAGGCGAAAGACGTCCTGATTGATCTGCGTGGGCAGACCACGACGTGCCAGCAGCCCATGAACACGCTGCCATGCCGGCGAGAGACGCTGCCACACGGCGTCGTACGGGCGAAGAGCCCGCGATCGCCGGAGTCGCGATCCGAAATAGTGAAGGTGCTCAATCATCCATTCGCTCGTATCGGGTCAAGCGATTAGTGCGAAGCACCGCAGTCCCACCGGCCGTCATACAGGGTCTTGACGCGCATGGCGAACGGCACCGCTTCCGGATGCTCAGCCGTCGCCGAGCACGGATTCTGCGCGAGCAGCTGATCCACTTCTTCGGACACCGCCTTGCGCGTCCGTATCGCCTGCACGGCGAGCAGCGTGCCGACCATCACGAAGACGGCCGACCGCATCCACGCGGTGCGAGCCGACCGCGCACGATCCTGGCCGGCCAACACGGCGACACCACTGCCGATCAACAGAGCGATGGCAACCACGGCGACGAGCTGATTGCGCGGCTGGTAGAGCATGAAGCTCAACAGAGTGTTGCCCGCCACGATGAGCCATGAGCGCCGCACGTCACGCGATCCCATCCACCACCCGGCGACGGTGAACGCCAGCCAGCATGAAGACAAGATCAGCGGCAACCGCGCCAGTCCCAGCCGGCCGTCTTCTCTGAAGAGTCCCTGCAGGACGCTACCGATCGCCGTCGCCGCAATGTTGTAGATCATTTGTCCGGCGGTCGCGAGATCGGCGTGATAGCAGGCGCCCTTGCGAACAGTAAAGAGGTAGCCGATGTCTCCGCAGTACGGCTCAGCCGCACCACGCGCGAACACGAGACGAAGCACAGCATAGAGGAGCCCGGCCGCGATTGCGCTCGTCACGATCTCGCGACGCCGCTCGAGCCATCCATACACGAGCAATGCCCCGCTGAACGCGAGGCCGTACTCCTTACTCAGCGCCGACGCGAGCAGCGCGAAGCCGACGCCGGTAAGCTCGATCGGCGCGAGGCGGCGCCCGCCGCTTCGGACCACCGCCCACCAGGCCAGCAGTCCGAACAGACACGCCATCGACGACTGTCGCTCGACGATCCAGCTCACTGCGGGAATGGCTCGCGGTTCCGTCACCACGAAGAGGGCGGCGGCACACGCAGCCAGCCGAGATGCCGTTAGCTGGACAGTGAGGAGGTACACGAGCCACGCGACGAGTACCCAGACCCCGACGTTGAACACGTAGTAGTCCGACATTCGTGCGAGGCCGGCCCACTGGTACTGCAACCACACCGTCTGATAGGCCAACGGGCGCCACTCGGGATAGATGGAGGGATCGAGATGCAAGAGGCTGCCCGCCGACGCGCGATCGATCCACGAGAAGACGTAGAAGTTGTCTTCGCCGAACGGCCGGACGTCGAAGACACGCCCGAAGAGGAGCACGGCGATGACCGCCAGCCCGAACAGCACGATAGCGTCCGCGCCGCGCGTCCGGGTTCCGGTGCCGACATTCACCACGCCGTCCGCCCGCCGTCCACGATCACGTTGGCGCCCGTCATGTATGACGACGCGTCGGAGACGAGAAACAGCACGGCCCCCTGGTATTCATCCACGCGCGCCATGCGGTGAAGCGGAATGCGTGACGTGACCTGATCGACAAAGCCCGGATCGTGCCCCGCGAACACACCGCCAGGGGACAAACAGTTGACCCGAATCCCCTGCTCGGCCCAGTACGTCGCGAGATAGCGCGTGAAATTGATCAACGCGGCCTTGGTCGTCGCATACGCAATCGGCGTGTTGAAACCTTTGCCCGTGTGCGGACTGATCGCACCCTCGTAGATGCGATGGTCGGGGCTGATGTTGCCGACGTCGGACGCAATGTTCAGGATCACACCGCGCTTCTGCGCGACCATCACACGGCCCACGGCTTGCGTGCACAAGAATGCGCCGGTCAGATTCACATCGAGCGCCGCCTGCCAGAGATCGAGTGGATAGTCCTCGAACCTGGCGAAGTAACGCTCGGCGCGTTCGCCGCCGCCTTTCACCGTGAGGGCGGCGTTGTTGATCAGAATGTCGATGCGCCCGAATACCCGCATCGCGGTCTCGACGGCGGCGGTGACGTCAGCGGGTTTCGTGATGTCCGCCTGAACGCCAAGCGCTTTGACACCGTGCGCGCCTTCGATCTCGGCGGCCGCAGCCGTCACAGCCTCTGCTGACAGATCGACGAGCACGGGACAACCGCCAGCTTCGGCAATCGCCGCCGCATGCTGCCGGCCGAGCATGCCCGCGCCGCCCGTGATGAGGGCCACGCGATCGGTCAGGTTGAAACGCTCACGTACGCTCATGATCGAATCTGCTCTACACCGGATGCCGTACATCAGCGGCCGCGGACTGCGGCCACTCGCCGCGACCGAGCGCAATCAACGCCGCTTCGATCTCCGGGATCGATTCCGGGTAATCGAGTTCGAGAATGGGCTCGTCCACGATGAACGGCAGCACGTGATCGCCGGCCATGAACCCGCGCTCGATGACCCGCGGCCGGATGATATCGACGTAGCCGTTCTGCCAATACACCGGCGGCAGTCCTTGCCTCGGGCTGGAATGCGCTTCGGCCACACCCGGAATCCGGAGCAACGGCTCGAGCCGTCCCTCTACCATCCGCCACATCTTGTACGGACTCTGTATCGGCATGCCGACCGACCGCAGCGAGTCGGCTTCTGGATGGGAAAGCAGCATCGAGATCGCACTATCGATCCGCTCGACGCGACGCACTGGTCCGGTCGGCCGCAGGTGAACGACCGCTTCGGGACGATAGCCCTCGCGATCGCGCAACCACTCGAGCGCGTGACGAAAGACGTCGATGTCCGGCGACCGATCCTCCGCGTACATCGCGGGGCGCATGAACGGCACTTCGGCGCCGCACGCACGCGCGACCTCGGCGATCTCCGGATCGTCGGTCGAGACGATCGTCCGCGTAATGTGCCGCGATGCGAGGGCCTGCGCAATCGAATGCGCGATGAGCGGCTTGCCGGCGAGGACGAGCAGGTTCTTTCGCGGAATGCTCTTCGAGCCGCCACGTGCCGGGATGAGCGCCAGAACCTCGGGTCGCATCACGCGAGCTCCATGACGCGTCCGGTCTCGAGCGCGGTACGTGCCGCCAATGCCATGCGCAAACTCTGCACGGCATCGCGTGCCGTCACTCGCGGCGTCTCCTCGCCTCGCAGACAGGCGAGGAAATGTCGCACTTCGTCCAGGAACAGTTGATTCCGCTCGAAGCCCGCAAACGAGTACGTCTCGGCGACCGAGCCGTCGATGCCGTGCCGCGTGACCGTCGCCGATCCGAACTCAAGTGTGAGTCGTCCGCATTCTCCGAAGATCTCGTAGACGCGTCGCGGCGGACGTTGCAGGAGATCCTGATGCACGGCGATCGGCACCACGCCGCCATTCACGACGCCTTCCATCAGCATGGAGGCCGTGTCCTCCACCTCGATTTCCAGCGCGCTCAGATGTCCGCCCAGCGCAAAGATTCGACGCGGCAGCCCGAACAGCGCGTAGATCAGATCGAGATCGTGAATCTGCGCAAGGAGCACGCCGCCGCCGAGTGCTCGTCGTGAGACGTGCATCTCACGGTAGTCCTCGTACGGATGCCAGCCCGGCAGGTACTCGCCGAACACCACACGTGCGGTGATGGTCCTCCCGATCGATCCCGACCTCAACATGCGCTGCAGCGCGATGAAAGCCGGATGAAATCGCAGCTGATAGCCGACGAAGCACGTGAGCCCGCGGCGCTCGACGAGCGCGATCAACTCGTCCACCTGCGAGAGATCGTGCGAAATCGGCTTCTCGAGAAACAGATGACAGCCGGCTTCCGCCGCCGCGATCGCGACCGGCATGTGGAGCGTGTTCGGATTCGTGACGAAGACAGCGTCCGGGCGTGTCGCCAGCGCCTCGTCGAGATCCCTGTACACACGAAGACGCAGGGCGGACTCGACGTCCACACCTGCGTCGATACCGAGACTCGCGGTAATGGCCTGGCGGTGCCCGCGGACGCGGTACGCCAGCAGCTCGACACCGTCACCAAGCAACGTGCGCAAGTTGCGCGCGTGCCGCTGGCCGACGCTGCCGAGGCCGGCGAGAAGAACCTTCACGTGATGCCGACCCGGCGCAACTTGTCGCGCGCGGGCAGCTCGCTGGGATACACGCGCTTCACGCCGTCGCCCAGCGCGGCTTCCACCGCGCGAATGTCCTTCACCAGTCGCGCCATGCCGCCCGGTTCGACCGACGCCACCTGATCGGTGCCCCACATCGTGCGATCCAGCGTGAAATGCCGCTCGATCAGACAGGCCCCCAGCGTCACGGCGGCGAGCGTTGTGTAGAGGCCGACCTCATGACCGGAATAGCCGATCGGCACCTGGTAGCGCTCTGCCATCGCCGGAATCACACGGAGGTTCAACTCACTCACCGACGCCGGATACGCACTCGTGCAGTGCAGCAAGACCAGCGGCGTCGCCCCGAGGAGCGTGACCGCGCGATCGATCTCTTCTTCGGAGCTCATGCCCGTCGACATCAGCACGGGCCGGCCGGTCTTCCGCACGGCCGCGATCAAATCGTCGTCAGTGAGACACGGCGACGCAATCTTGTGGCACGGCGGATCGAACCGCTCGATGAAGTCGACGGACGCCGTATCCCAGCACGAGGCAAACCACATCAGCCCAAGCCGCCGGCAGTGCCGATCGATCTCGGCGTACGCGTGACGATCGAGTTCGAGGCCGCGTTTGAGATCACCGTTCGTTGTGCCGAACGGGCTCTCGCGCGGGCGCCCAAGTTCGTCTCTCGTGTAGACGACATCGACCGTGCGTTTCTGGAACTTGACGGCATCGCAGCCGGACATCGCGGCCGCTTCGATCAGCCGCCTGGCCAGATCGAGATTGCCGTTGTGATTGATGCCAATCTCGGCCACGACCAGCGTGCTCTGGCCTGGACCGACAAGTCGATCGCCGATGCGTACTACGCTCATGAGCCTGCCTTCGCCGACGGGCGTTCTGACCACGCTTTCAGCAGCCGTTCGGGCCATTCTGTCAGAGGCTGACCGGTCACGGCCTGCCATCCGAGCCGCGCTCGTCGCGTCCATCGCTGCAGGAACAATGGGATGCGCTTGTACCAGAGCGTGTCCACCGCGGTCCGCGCCATCGTCCAGCCGACCACCGCAAAGAAGTATGGCAGCGTGAGCGCGGCTGCGATGGAAGGCGTGACGGCCGAGCGGCACCATTGGACGGGACCGGTTTCAAACGTCATTCCCGCGAGGCCCCAATTCCGGCCGCTTGGTCTGATGCCGCGATCCTCTCTCGGCGCCTGATTGTTCACCTTCCGGTGCGCTGACGACGAACGCGGTCCGCGCGGATGGTAATGGTCGAGGTGATAGAAGTCGTAATCAACGAGTTTGCCGAGATCGATCATCGGAAACCTGGTTATCAGCCGGGCCGCCATGTCGATCTCCATGTCGTTCATGTAGATCATCCGCTCGTCGTAACCGCCACCCGCATCCCACACGTCGCGGTGCATGAGCCAGATTCCGACGCTGCTGTGGTAGAACGTCCGCCAGATCTCGGCCGGGAGGTACCGGCCGAAGAAACGAATCAGACGGTCGACGTGCAGATATTCGGGACACCGCACGGCAAACCGGTACGGAATGTCGCGGCGGCACGAGAAGAAGAGCGCGCCATCAAGTGGAGCGCGCACTGGCGCACGGCCTTCCGCAGCCCAGCCGAGAAATGTTTTCAGGAACCGGCGACCGACGAGCGTGTCCTGATCGATCCGGCCGATGTACTCGCCACGTGCTCGACGCGCCGCGGCATTGATCGCGATCACTTCGGCAAACGGGCTATCGCGCTGCAGTTCCCGGGCGACGTCAGGTGGAATGGTGACGAATGAGGTGGCGCGGGCGGCCGCGGGATCGAGTGCCAGTGCCTTCGCGAGCGGCTGCTCACTGCCCCAATCGGCCACCACGATCTCAACCTGAGCCTCGACGCCGAGCGCCGCGATCTGCGCACCGGCGTAGTTCAGGCTCGTCTCGAGACGCCAGCGCGAGTTCCCCATGTACGCGTCGTTGCGCGCACACAGCACGAGCGACAGGATCGGCGGTCGATCAGCTTTCATGCCGCACCGACTCCTCTCCTGTCCCGGTGATGTTTCGCACCCGCCGCCATCGTCGCGCCCACAACCGCGATTGCGTCGTCCAGTAGACCACCGATCGATCGGCCACCGTGTCTCGCGCCAACTGCCACATCAACCGGCCGAAGTCGTTCACGTCGTCGTTTCGATGTGACGGCTGGAACTCGACGGGCTCCGGCGCCAGACGCGCGGGCGAGATCCTCAACTCGACGTCGCGCAGTCCCCAGGACGATCCATTTGGATGCCGTGGCGGAGCCGGTCCCGTGAGGTTGACCGGTGCGTTCTTGATCACGTGCGGCCGTGTGAACAACGACGTGCGCGGATGATAGTGCTCGAGATGGTAGAAGTCGTAGCCGGTGAGCGCGCCGAGATTCACGACCGGATAGGACGCGCGCAGCCGGCAGATCATGTCGGCTTCCATCCAGTTGTAGTAGATCATTCGCTCGTCGTAGCCGCCGCATTCTTCCCACAGATTCCGATGCATCATCCAGATGCCGACGTAACTCGTCCAGAACAGATTCCCCGTGTGGCGATTGTGTCGCTCGACGAAGAGCGATGATCCAGCCAGTCTCACGAAACGCGTGATGTTCGCGAAGCTTGGTCTCTGCGCGACAAACCGGAATGGAATACGGCGCCGGTTCGCAAACAGCAGCGCCTTCTCCCACCGACCGTCCTGGGGCCCTTCACCAACCCACGACAGGAAGTCACTCAGAAATCGGCCACCGACGAGGATGTCCTGATCGATGCGGCCGATGTATCGGCCCCTGGCGCGACGAGCCGCAGCATTCAGGGCCAGCACTTCCGGGAATGGGCTGTCCTGCTGAAGCTGGTGGGCGATACCCGGGGGGACATTAATAAAGGATGTGATCTCGGCGGCCGCAGGACCGAGGGTAACTACCTCAGAGAGCGGGACTTCACTGCCCCAGTCAGTGACCAGTACCTCGACGTCGCCCGTCCTGCCGAGGTCCGCCACGCGGTTCCCCAGGTAGTCGAGCGCTGTCCGCAGCCGCCAACGGGAGTCCCCCATGTAGCGGTCATTGCGGGAGCACAGGATGATCGAGAGCAGCGGCTGGCGCGGTGTCATTAGCGGGCGCGGTCCACGCGCCGGGTATTCCAGAGCTTCCACAGGGTGCCGGGCCAGAGCGTCACGGGCTGACTCGCAAGTTCGCGTGACGCTGTACGGGCACGGCGTCGCACGACATGCGACGCGCGCGCAGACGCGATGACGATTTGATCGATCAACAGTTCACCGGCGAGCCGAAGCATGAGCAAGGGAAAGCTCGCGAGTCCTCTCACCGACGCCAGTCCTGAACGAGACGGCGCGACGGTTGCTGCTGAGCGTTGAATGACGAGCTCGCATTCCGCGAGTCCCCACGTATTTCCATTCGGCCGCATCATCGGCGGACGGCTCAAGCGATCGATATCGGGGTTCTTGCGCGTATGCGCGCGGCCTTCAGCGACGCGACGTGGATGGTAGTGCTCGAGATGATAGAAGTCGTAGCCGGTGATCTCGCCGAGATTCTGGAGTGGGTACGACTGGCGGAGACGGCGGATCATATCGGTCTCCATCCAGTTGTAATAAACCATCCGCTCATCGTAGCCGCGGCACTCATGCCAGAGACGACGATGCGTGAGCCAGATACCGACGGAACTGCTCCAGTACTCGTGCGCAAACCACTGATTGTCTCGTCGCACGGGCAACCACCGCCCGAACAGACGGACCACGCGATCGATCTGCTCCCGCGACGGACAACGAACGGCGAGCCGGTACGGCACGTCGCGGCGATTCGCGAACCACAGCGTCGTCTCACGCTTTTCCTCGCGCGCGAGCGCATCGCTGAAGATCCACTTGAGGAACCAGTCGCCGACGATCGTGTCCTGATCGATCCGGCCGATGTAATCGCCCCGGGCACGTCGAGCGGCGGCGTTGAGCGCGAGGACTTCGGGAAATGGACTGTCGCCCTGACGGGACTGCGCAATCGCCGGCGGGATCCAGATGAATGAAACGACTGCGGCCGCCGCCGGCTCCAATTTTACGACATTCGCGAGCGGAACGTCACTGCCCCAGTCGGCGACGAGCACTTCAACGTCTTCAGTTCTTCCCGCGCGCTGAACTCGCTCACCGAGACTGTTGAGCGTGGCCTCGAGGCGCCACCTGGAGTTGCCCATGTAGGTGTCATTGCGCGAGCACAGAATCAAGGACAGGCGCATGGCGTCTATCTCGAGCCCGTCAACAGATCCTCATCACCGGAGTCGCGAATCCAGCGAACGAGCCCATCGATGTCGCGCGCGGTCGCCCAGGCGTCGGCAGAAGGGACATGGATCGCCCCATGGGTCCGATCGCCCATCCGTCCGTAGTCCCACGTCACGCTTGTCATCATCGTCGGACGAGCAACGAACATGCCGTACGCGAAGCGATCGGCCAACTCTCGAGCCGCGGGCGTCAGCGCGGGAATTTCCTGAATGTTTCGCACCCGTGCGAGGTACTCGTCCGGCGTTTCGGAATCGATCGTGAACCCGCGATGCGAATACCGGCCAGCCGCGGCAGTCAACACCGGAACACCACGCGCTGCGGCCTCCATGCCGACGGTGCCGCGCACGGTCAGGCAGTAATCCATCACTTGATACACGGACGGCGCGTTCACCGGTGTCTCGGGCGGCAGGATCTTCACGTGCGCCGGCAACGACCCGATCTGCGTTCGCAGGGCCCTCTGCTCGGACGACTCACCACCGAATCCTTCACGTGCGCCTTTGCCGACGTTGGCAGGGTGAATCTTGATCACCCAGTTCACGCGATCGTTCGCTGCCGCCGCGCGCACGGTCTCGACGAGCCACGCTTCGTACGTCGGAAACAACGGCCGCGCCCACGAGAGCGGCGCGTCCCACAGAATGTGCGAGAAGACGACCGCGGTCTTCTTCGACGAATCGAGACCCAACAGCGCGCGCACATCGGATGCGTTCATCGCGCGCGCTTCCGATTGGGTCCAGCACTCTTTGAACCAGTCGCCGCGCGCGTAGCTCGAGACGATCTCGGTCTCGAGTTCCTGTCGCTTTGCGGCCGACCAGTCCATCTCGCGCATCAGATCCCACGAGCGTGCCGAGAGCGACGAGACCTGATCGTCGCGATTCTGCGGCGAGTAGCGCTTGAAGAAGAGCCCATTGGTCTGATGCGACGTCCGATAGGCGATCGCCGCGACGCGTCTGCCGACACAGGCGTCGAAGAGTTCTGCCGACGGTGAGTACTCCGTATCCCAGAACAGTGCCGTGTCCGGACGAATCGCGCGAATCATGCGATCGGCCTGATCCGCGGCGGTCAGGCTCATGCCTAGGCACTGCTCGAGGCGCTCGCGATCCACCGGATCGTTCAGACTCACGGATCCGACGCGGTGCCTCCGGAAGAGCGTCGAGATAGCGGCCTGTCCCACGCGGACGCCCGCGTGCGTGATCGCCTGCACGTCTTCGATTGACGAACACGCGGCGAGCCTCGCCTCGCCATCGAGATCTTCGATCGACGCCGCGTCGAACTCGCTCCAGAGTCGAATGTCCTCAACACCAGCGAGCGCGTAGTACGGCCGCAGCATTCGCCACTTGTCTTGCATGACGACCACAGGACGGCAGCCCGCGAGGCGGAACGCAATGATGAGCGCCAGCTCAACTTCGAGCGTCGGAAATCCAGACGCACAGATGAGCGCTGTCCGCGTCGGAGTTGGCACCGGGACGTTGCCGAGCAGCGCCCCGTACCGTGCCCGGAAGGCGCCAAACTCGTCGCGGTAGCGGCGCGCGTGCCGGCGGATCCTGCCATCGGTCGCAATCCACCACTCGCGCCGTACACGACGAACGGCCGGCAGCAGACCGGTCGATGCGAGCGCGCGCTTCACCGATCGCGTCATGAGAGCGTCACCACGTCACGTCGATCTATCGACTCGCGTGCGGCCAGCGCCACACGCAGACTGCGCGCACCTTCCGCCAATGTCACTATCGGCGCCGCTTCGCCGCGGACGCGCGCGAGGAAGTGCGACATCTCGTCCATGAACATGTCGTTCCGCTGGAACTCCGGGAACGACACACTCTCGCCCGCCTGCCCCGACGCGTCAATCAGTTGCAACGTGTTCGCCCGCAGATTTACGTCGATGCGGCCTCCCTCGCCGATCACCTGACACGTCCGCGTCGGCGGCTGCATGACGTAATCCTGATGGACGTACACGGGAATGATCGTGTCGCCGGCCACGCACTCCAGCAGCAGACTCGCCGTGTCCTCGACGTCCAGTTCGAGGCGGCTGAGATGTCCGCCCAGCGCGAACGTCCGTCGCGGCATTCCGAAGAGCCAGATCAGATAGTCGAGCTCGTGAATCTGCGTGAGGATCACGCCGCCGCCGAGGTCGCGCCGAGACGCGTAGAGATCCCGGTAGTCCTCGTACGTGTGCCAGTCCGGCAAGAACTCGCCCACCAGCGCGTGCACCGCGATCACCCGACCGACGGCGTTCGCATCCAGCAACTCACGCAGCCTGCGGAGGCACGGATGAAACCGCATCTGGTAACCGACGGCGCCCGCGAGTCGCTGGCGCTCAACCACGTCGATCAGTTCGTCGACGCCGTTCCAGCGGTCGGACAACGGCTTCTCGACGAACAGATGGCTGCCGGCGCGGGCAGCGGCCAGCGCAGTCGAAATATGAAGGCTCGTGGGATTGCAGACGAGCACGGCATCGGGGCCATCGGCGAGCGCACGGTCGAGGTCGTGCGTCTCGGTGAGACGGTACGTGGACGCGAGGCCCGCCTCCGCATCCACCTCGAGAGTGTCCGTGAGCACGCGTGCGAGGCCACGCGTGCGGCACGCGGTGATTTCGAGATCGTCCCCGCAGAGCCGGCGCAGGTTGCGCACGTGCCGCTGGCCGATCCCGCCCAGACCCACCACGAGCAGCTTCATCACGCGCGCGGAGAAACGGCCTGCAGATGACCGCGGACAAACTCGAGGTTGGTCGCGGCGGCGCCGAGAAAATCGGCGTTCGTCGCCGGCTGAAGAATGAGCGGGCCCTTATAGCCGGACTCGGCCAACGCGTCAAAGAACGCTGCAAAATCCACGTCGCCGCGTCCGAGGGGCACGCTGGGACCGCCGCGCCGGCGATCTTTGATGTGCACGCCCCCCAGATGCGGACCGAGGATGCGGACGTCGGATGCGACGTCAAAGCCCTTCGCCGTCGCGTTGCCGACGTCGTAGTACACGACCAGCGCCGGATGCGACGCGGCCTCCACGAGTTTGCGGTACTCCTCGGCCGGCAACTCCGTTTCGAGGCCGAGCCGGAGGCGATGCGCGGCCGCGAGTTCGAGCGGCCGGCGCAGACTCTCGAGCAGTTCGATGCGATCGCGGCGCGAACGAATCTCGGCCGTTTCGAGCACCGGAATCAGCACCGTCCGCGCGCCTGCCGCGGCGCCGCGCCGAATCAATTGCTCCAGGACGCTCGTCGTCTCCTGCCGATCGCGCTCGGCGGCACCGAACAACGGGTGCGTCATGAAGTAGTCCGCGCAGATGGAGTCGACGCGGACGCCTGTTTCGTCGATCTGACGCCGGATGGCCACGACGCCTTCCTGCGTCCAGATCGGATTCTGCTCGTAGTTATCCGCCTCGAACACCCACTCGAGCGACGCGAATCCGCACGTGCGCGCGCGGCCGAACTCCTCGCGCCAGGTCCGTGACGGAAATGCCTGCAGCCGTCCCGGCACCGGCGGCGAGAGCCGGCCCTGCACGATACCGATGGAATTCGTCATGACCGGGACCGAGCGTACACCGCTTCGGCGGGATGGGAAATATCCGGGTGAGATGGGAAGCGCGGTAGACGGAGCGAAGGAGTCAGCGCAGACACGACGATCACGTCAGGCTGCCGATCTCCTCGTCCACCTCGCGGGCCGGCGCCATGGCGCGCCAGGCGTAGTCGAGTCGCAGCAGACCGTCGCTCTTGCGGTACTGACCGGCCAGCGGTACCGGGACCGATGCGTCGATCATCGAAAAGCGCAACGCATCATGCACCGTGTCGGCGCGCGATCCATCGGCCATCGCCTTGAGACCCATCGAGTAGTTGCCGGCCTTGAGATGATTCGGATCGAGACGCACGCCAATCACGTAGCGCCCGGGTTCGACATGCTCCTGGCGCGGCGAGGTCACGTGAAAGACCACGACGTTCTGGTCGAGATTGAAGACGCCGACCACAATCTCGACGGTTTCAACGCGACGAAGCACGTTGACGCCGACGCGGACTTCGATCGCTTCGCCTTCCTCGAATACGCACGACGGCGCGCCTTCGGGTGTCGTGAGCCGGAGAAAGTCGAGTTGCACCGCGCCCGACTGTGCGATCTCCATCGGCCGCTCGCGCCGCTCGAGCACGGCGACGCCGGTCTCTTCTTCAGCGCTCAGGCCGCGTGCGAGATAGTCGCGCACGACGTCCGCGGTGGAGCCGGCGGAAACGATCGCGCCCTGGTCGAGGCAGATCGCGGTGTCCGTCAACGACGAAATGGCGGCGAGATCGTGTGAGACAAAGAGCACCGTCCGCCCCTCACGTGCAATCCCCGCCATGCGTCCGAGACACTTCCGCTGGAACGCGGCGTCACCGACGGCGAGCGCTTCGTCGACGATCAGGATCTCCGTCTCGAGGTGCGCCGCGACCGCGAACCCGAGCCGCACGGCCATGCCGCTCGAGAACTGCTTCAGCGGGGTGTCGATGAAGCGCTCCACGCCGGCGAAGTCAACGATCTCGTCGAAGCGACGCGCGATATCGGCGCGCCGCATCCCCAGCAGCGCGCCGGTGAGATAGACGTTGTCACGGCCGCTGAGCTCGGGATGGAAGCCGGTGCCGACTTCAAGCAGCGAGCCGATGCGTCCGCGGATTTCCGCACGTCCTGAGGTCGGCGTGGTGATCCGCGCGAGGATCTTGAGCAGGGTCGATTTGCCGGCGCCGTTGCCGCCGATCACACCGAGCACATCGCCCCGCTCCACGTCGAAGCTGACATCACGCAAGGCCCAGATCGCGGACGCGGCCTTCGCGCCGGCAAACGCGCCGAACGGCGCCCGCATCAGTCCCGCCAGCGTGTCGCGGAGCGTGTGATAACGCTCGCGCCGGCCGAGCGTGTACTGCTTGCTCAGCCGATCGACACGGATAGCGATACGGGATTCAGACATTGATCGGTGCGACGTGCGTTGTGCGGGGTGCGCCCTGCGTGGTGCCTAGAATTTCTTGCCGCGCACTTCCCACGTGCCACGGAAGGTGATCCAGAACGAGAGCACGATCAGGCGGACATCGAGCCCGAAGTTCTGCCGTCGGATGTAGACCTTGTCGTAGCGGAACTTGTTACGGCGCGGGATGTCGCGCGGCGCGTAGATCTGCGCGACGCCGGTGAGGCCGGGACGAACACGGCAGCGCTCTTCGAAACCGGGCACGTCCTCGAGGGCGACGTGCTCGCCGGTGCCGAGCACCTCAATTTCGCCCGGACGAAGCGCGCGCGGACCGACGAACGTCATGTCGCCCTTGAAGATGGCCAGCAACTGCGGCAACTCGTCCATCGCCGTCGATCGCAGGAGGTGACCGACGCGCGTGATACGCGGGTCGCGATGCGAGGCCTGCAGCGCGCCGACCTTCGCCTCGGCATTCTGAATCATCGAGCGGAACTTCAGGACGCGGAAGACACTGCCGCCTTGCCCCACTCGCTCCTGACCAAAGAAGATGTCGCCGCCGTCCTCGAGTTTGATCGCCGCGGCGGCCATCGCCCAGAGCGGCAGCGAGCAGACGATGCCCGTGCCGGAGAGCAAGACGTCGAGCGTCCGTTTCGCAAAGGACACCGGAATCATCGGGAGATGAGCGCGACGCGCCGCGGACTTTGCCGGAGTCGCTGGTCGAACCGCGACCGGCACCGACGCCGGCTGAGTCGTAACACGATCCATGACGGCTGACACTCAGGCTCTCCGTTCTGCGGCCTCGATCGCTCGCGGCGCCAGTTCGCGCGCGGCGGGCCGCCGCACGGCCTTGAACACTTCCACGTACTTCGCGACCTGTGCGCGCCTATCGAACGACAGGCCGGCTGTACGGGCATTCGCTCCGCAGCGCGCCGTCATCGCGCGATCGCGATAGAACGCGAGAATCTGATCGGCCATGGCCTGCGCATCGCCCGGATCGGCGACGCGACCGCAGTCGTACCTGCGCGTGATGGCGGCAACCTCGCTGCCGTCGTCAACCGCCGCGATATACGGCCGGCCCGACGCGAGGATGCCGTAAAGCTTGCTCGGGACGATATAACCGGCAAGCCCGCGCTGCAGCGACACGATGAACGTATCGGCCGAGGCAAACGACTCGCCCAGACGCTCCTTGGGCGTAAATGGCAGGAACTTCACGTTCGTCAGACCGAGCGCCGCGGCTCGCGCCTGAAGCGGCGCCTTGTTGACGCCCTCGCCCACGAACACGATCTCTATGTCCTTCACATCCCGAAGCAACGCGGCCGCGTCGACGACCGTCTCGAGACTCTGTGAGAGTCCGATGTTGCCCGAGTGCATGACGACGAACTTGTCCGCGAGACCATTCGCTTCCGAGAAGGCGTTGCGCTTCGGGCCGGGGGCGATCTTCGTCGTATCCGCCCAGTCCGGGATGATCTCCGTCCGCTCAGGTGGCGCGCCCTTGTCCTCGATCAACCGGCGCCTCATCGTCTCGCCCAACGCAAGATTGCGGGCCGCGCGTTTGGTGAGGAAGCGATTGACGCGCTGCAACGCGCCGTTGACGTTCTCACTGTGAAAGTCCTTGAGCAACGCCGCCACTTCCGGGAAGAGATCCTTGAACGCCATCACGAATGGCGCGTTGAAGCGTTTTCCCGCCAGCCACGCGGCCAGCCCAATGATCGGCGGATCGGTCTGCGCGACGAGCACATCCGGTTTCTCCAGCCGGAGTCCCGCCCAGCAAGCGGCGAAGAAATACGTCATGTAGTTTGTCGCCCGGCCAACGAATCGGTCTTTGGAGAGACGACTGCCGCGGACGCGATAGATCTTCACGCCCTTGTAGTCCTCGACCGTGAAGAGGCCCCAGCCCTGCTTCTTCACTGCCGCGGTCGCAAGCAACGGCGGACCCGTCACAACCGACACCTTGCAGCCGTGCTCGCGGACGAGATCCTCGCAGAGATCCGTCAGCAGCTGACCCGTCGCGGTCGTGTCGGGATAAAACGAACGGTTGAAGAACGCGATGTGCACTGTTGCGCTCCGATGTGGTGTGTGTGGCGGTCGGACGGGCCGGGCTTACGCCCGGCCCCTCCACCTACCCTTTCGCGCTCCCGACAAGCTCACGCTCTTTGTTGCTGCTCTTTACGACGGCTGTCTTCGTGATCACGTGGTTGCCGAGCACGAGGACGTCCATGCGCGTGCGGAGGAAGCAGTCGAGCGCTTCGGCCGGACGGAGCACGATCGGCTCGTTCTCGTTGAACGACGTGTTGAGCAGGATGGGCACGCCCGTCTTCTTGTCGAACGCGCTGATGAGCTGATGGTAGAGCGGATTGCCGTCCTTGCTGATCGTCTGCAGACGGCCCGATCCGTCGACGTGCGTCACGGCCGGGATGACCGACCGCTTCTCGGCTTTGATCGGATAGACCTGCATCATGAACGGATCGTCCACCGAATCCTCAAAGTACTCGTGGTGCCGTTCGACGAGGACGGACGGCGCGAATGGACGGAACTTCTCGCGGAACTTGATCTTGGTGTTGATGATCTCGCGCATGTCCGCGCGACGCGGATCCGCGATGATGCTGCGATTGCCGAGCGCGCGGGCGCCCCATTCCATGCGGCCCTGGAACCAGCCGATGACCAGACCCTCGGCGATCTTGCCCGCCGTGTACTCGCAGAGCGCGGCGTTGTCGTCGAACGTGCGCACCTGGCAGCCGGCGGTCTTCATGTCGGCCGAGCGCGCGTCGAGCGCCGACTTGACGTCGCGGCTCTCGAACGACGGGCCCCAGTAGCCGTGCGACATGACGAAGTTGCGCGGCTTGCCGAGCACCTGATTCCAGACCCAATACGCGGCGCCGAGCGCGGTGCCGTTGTCACCCGACGCGGGCTGGATGTAGACCTCCTGGAACGGCGTGTTCGCGCGAATCTTGCCGTTGGCGACGCTGTTCATCGCGCAGCCGCCGGCGAGGCAGAGACGCGTCATCTTCGTCTGGTCGTAGACGCCGCGCAGCACATGGAACGCGGCTTCTTCGAAGACGACCTGCAGTGACGCCGCGATCGCTTCGTGTTTCGGCGTGACCGGTTCCTCGTACTTGCGCGTGGGACCGAGCAGTTCTTCGAGTTTGCTCGTGTAGACGCGCTCGAGCGTCGGCTCGCCTTCGTCCCACGTCATGCCCGCGCCCTCCGACCAATGACGGAAGTACGGCAGGTTCAATTCGAACTGGCCGCCGGGCAGCAGTTTCACGAGCTGGCGGATCTCGTTCACGAAGTCGGGGCTGCCGTACGGCGCGAGGCCCATGACTTTGAACTCATCGCCGAACCGGTTGAACCCCAGGTACTGCGTGATGCCGAGGTACATCAGGCCGAGCGAGTGCGGGAAGAAGGTCCGATGAATCACCTTCATCGACGAGCCACGGCCGACCGCCCATGAGGTGCTGACGAAGTCGCCGAAGCCGTCGATCGCGCAGACGGCGGCCTCGTCGAAGGGCGAGACGAAGAACGTGCTCGCCAGATGCGCCGGGTGATGCTCCACCCAATGCACGGCCGCGCTCTTGTCGCCCGCCTTGAGGCCCAGCGCTTCCTGAATCGTGTCGGGAATCGCGCTGATGCGGCGATAGTTGGTCGCGCGGTCCTTGATGAGTCCGCCGCCCGGCCGGTTGCGCAGCGCAAACCACGCCTTGCCGAAGAGGTTCGCGCGAGGATTGCGCGAGACCGCGACATGATCGATCTCCTGCGGCTTCACGCCGGCCATGTCCAGGCAGGCGCGGATCGCTTCCTTCGGGAATCCGGCGATGTGCTTGATGCGCCGGAAGCGCTCTTCTTCGACGGCTGCGACGAGCTCGCCGTCGCGAACGAGCACCGCGGAAACGTCGCCATGGTAGGCGTTGATGCCGAGAATGTTGGTCACGTCTACTCTCCTCAATAATCCGGAGGGCGTCGTCGCCCCGCGGTCCACCCTACTTGAGTCCTAAGCGACTGCCGACGTAGTGCGGCAGGTGTTTCACGATTTCCCTGATCGGATAATTCTTCGGATCCGTGTTCTTCTCGTAGAGCGCCGGATGCACGACGTTCGCCATGAACGGCCGCCGCTCGAGCCCGAATCGGCGCTCGGCGATCTCGTTGGCGAAGACCAGCACGTTCTGCTGGTACCACCACGACACGCGCTCATCCATCCAGATTTGCGGACGGATCAAATCGAACGCGTGATACCCCTGCGACCCGAATGCGGCGACCCATCGATCTTGATACTGCTCGTTGATATGGCCGTGCCCACCCTGGCCCGGAATTGCAGCAGAAAACAGCACGAGGTCGGACGCGCGACACAGAAACTCGATGCACTTGACTGACGTCGGCGCATCCACGTGTTCGGCCACTTCCAGACTGACGGCCAGATCGCAGCGCGAGGTCGCCGGCAGCGCCGCGTGAAAGTCGACGGCGGTGAACGACGTGGCCGGAATCTTCAGTGACGACCGCGGCACCCAGACACCGTCGTAGCCATGTATGTCGTCCGCACCGTACCGATGAAATGCCTCGAGCCAGTCGCCCGTGCCGCAGCCGAGATCGATCACGCGTCGCGGTGCGAAGCGCGTCATCACGATGGGCACAATGACGTCCGCCGAGCGCGCGACGTCTGCGACGCCTGGCTGGCCCTCGGTATAGCCGTAGGCGTCCGCGTACTGAGCGGGGCGATTCTCGGTCACAGCTGCCTCACCAATCGACAGACGAGAATCAATCTGCCAGCCGGAATGCGTCCCAGGCGCTTCACGCTGACACCGCGCCGGAATGTCGTCGCGCCGATCCACCGCCGTCGGCCGGATCGCCGGGCCGGGGTCCGCGCAGCCATGAGCTCGCGCACCGCGGGATGAGCTTCACGGCGTTGATGAGCACTTGCGGCCGGCGCTGCAGCGTGGCGCGCACGGCGCGACGCGCGGCAAACTTCACGAGCTGTAGATGAAAGCGCAGCGATTCGCCTTTAGAGAGCGTGGTGCCGAACCGCGACACGAGCATCAACTGCTCGACGAGATCCTGATGAACCAGAAACGACCGCGAGGACAGGCTCCCGCGATGCTCACGGTAGATGAGCAACGTGCGCGGAATGTAGTCCACGCTCCAGCCGCGGTCGAGCCCGCGCATGAGCCAGTCCTGGTCGGCACACTGTGGATAGGCCGGATCGAATACGCCGACGTCCAGAAAGCCGCGGGTCCGAATCGCGCATCCGGAAAAGTGCCACCAGCAGCCGCGAAGCAGCGTGCTGCGGACAGCAGAGTCGCCACCCGCAATCACTTCGATCTCGCGAGCCGGGTTGTCTTCGCCTGGCACCGTCGTACCGTCGGGATGCAGCGAATCCCAGCTGGAGCAGATGGTCAGCGTCGGCGGCGTGCACGTGCGAATCCGATCGCACATCATCGTCAGCCACGCCGGCTTCACCATGTCGTCGTCGTGCAGCAGCAGCACCCAGTCGTGCTTCGGTGCGAGCTTCGCAATCGCGTGGTTCACGTTGCCCCACGTGCCCGCGTTCTTCGGCGGCTGCAGCAGCGTGAGCGGCACGCTCGACGTCCAGCGCTGCATGGCCGCGGCAACGGTGTTGTCCTTCGAGCAGTCGTCGGCGAGGTACACCGCCGCGATGCTCGAGAGCGACCGCTCTTGCGCGAGCAGAGAGTCGATCGTCTCCAGAATCTGGACAGGCCTGTTGTAGGCCATGATGACGACCGCAATCGACGGGTCGACCGCGGTCGCCGGCGTCTCTCGTTGAGTCATCAATTCGTCAGTCTCTCAGTCGCACGGGCGCATGGGCGGCGATCGCGTCAGCCTCAGGTCTGGTCGCAGGTGCGGCCGTGTCCTTCATCGGCTGTGCCTGCCGCGTCTGCTCGTCGCGATTGATGTCGACGAGCAGCCGGTACCAGAACGCCTGCATGAAATGGAAAACGAAGCCTTCCTTGCCGTCGAGGAAACCGAGCCGCAGCACGTAACGATAGAAGAAGTAGCCAATCGGCCGAAGGTAGAGCGGCAACCGGCCCCAGATCGATTTCATCCACGCCGTGCGTTCGTCCGGACTGCCGAAGAGCTTCGGCGTCGCGCCGGAATTCAGGCGCTGAATTTCCTGCGTGGCCTGGAGGCGGGCGTAGCGATTGTGCTTCTGGATCCAGTCGAAGATCTTCGCCTCGTTGCGGTTGTCTTCGACGAGATCGCCCTTCAGGCGAAGCAGCCGGCCGCGGACGTGAAAGTGGTGATCGACGAGATCGCCGTCATGCAGCGAGACGGCGCTGCGACGGAACATCTTCAGCAGGTACTTCGGGTAGTAACCGCCGTACTTGATCCATTTGCCACGAAACACCTGACGACGGTTCAGAAAGTAACCGTCCGTGCTGTCCGACGTGCCGCGCTCGGCGAATGCCGCGGCAATCGCGCCAGCGAGTTCCGGCGTGACGTGCTGATCGGCATCGAGCGCAATCACCCACTCGGTCTTGAGCGGGAGCGTCTCGAGCGCCCAGCGCCACTGACGCGTGTGCGTCTCGAACTTGTGCGCGACGACCTTGGCACCGAATTCCTCTGCGATCGCGAGCGTCCCGTCGGTGCTGCCCGAGTCGACGATGAAGAGATCGGTGACCCACCCGGCCATGCCCTGGAGGCACGCGCGCAGGTTCTGCTCTTCGTTGAACGTGAGGACAATCGCGGAGATCGGAAGCGGCCGGCGTGTCATGCCGTCACCCCGCTCTGCTCGAGCCACGCATTGAGCGCGACGAGCGTCCACGGCCTCGACCACGTCGTGCGGCCGTCGTTCGCGAGGAACGACTTCCACATCGAGGTCACTCGCGCGGCCTCGAAGGGGGCACGGAAGGACAAGCCGTGCGGACCGAGATGGTGTTCGCAGAACTGACGCAGTTCTCCGCGCATCCAGAGATCGAATGGCAGCACGAATCCACGCTTCGGCCGATGCACGCATTGATCCGGCAGAGGCGTGCCGAGGCTTTCGAGCAGGAGCCGCTTCGGCGTGTCGCCACCTTCTTTGTCCGCGTCCGGCAAGCCCATGACGTACTCGACGAGGTGATGGTCGAGGAGCGGGACGCGAACTTCCAGACCATGACGCATGCTCATTTGATCCGTGTCCCGCAGCAGCACGTCGTGCATGTAGGTCCGTGCTTCCGCGTACGAGACCAATGACATCAACTCGAGATCTGAATTGGATTGGACGGCGCGCTCCAGAAGGGACACATATGGGTCTCCTTCCCGCGCGGCCGCCGCCATCGCCCGCTCACCCAGCAGTGCGCGTCGCTCGTTGACCGAGAACATCTGACGCATGAGCGGAAAGGTCTGCGGCAGCGATCCATCACTCTCGAGGAGCGCCGCGGCCTTGGAGGAGGCGACCGAGTCGCCGCCGAAGGTCCGTACCGCACGGGCCGCGACAGCGCGCATCGGCTTCGGCGAACGGCGCCAGGCGCCCGCGTACGACGCAAATTTTCCAAGCCGGCGGAATGACGGGTAACCGCCGAAGAACTCGTCACCGCCGAGCCCCGAGAGCGCCACTTTCACGCCGGCCTTTCGGACCGCTCTCGACACGACATATGTATTGATGCCGTCGCCGCTCGGATGATCGACGCTCGCCATCGCATCCGGCAGCTGCGCGCAGAGTTCCCCTTCGGTCAACGGAATCTCGGTGTGATTCGCGCCATACGCCTTCGCGACCATGCGCGCGTACTCCGACTCGTCGTACGACGTACCCGGAAACGCGATGCCGAACGAGTGCGGGACGATGCCGACCTGACGCATCAGCGCGACCATCGCGCTCGAGTCGATGCCGCCCGAGAGAAACACGCCCACCGGCACGTCGCTGACGAGGTGCGAGCGCGCCGCATCGACGAGGAGCTCGCCCACACGATCGCGACTCATCTGCACCGTCGCGCGTCGCGCCGACCGCGATGCCGACGCCAGCAGGTCCCAGTACTTCTTAATGACGGGTCGACGCGACTGCCCCACCGTCATCAGGTGTCCCGGCGGCAGCATCTCGATGCCTTCGACGAGCGTTCGCGGCGGAGGCACCGACTGATACGCCAGGAACTGCTCGAGCGCGATCGCGTCGAGCCGCGCGGACACGAGGCCAGATGCAAGCAGCGATCGAATCTCCGACGCAAACAGCAGCTGTCCGTCGCGCTGGGCGAGGTAGACCGGCTTGATGCCGAGTCGATCGCGCGCGATCAGCAGCTCACGGCGCGTGCCGTCCCAGATCGCGAGGCCGAACATGCCGTCGAGGCGATCGATGACTCGCTCGCCCCACTGCTCGTAGCCCTGGAGAATGACTTCGGTATCCGAGCTCGAGCTGAACGTCCGGCCGTGATGCGTTTCGAGCTCCTGCCGGAGCGCCTGGAAGTTGTAGATCTCACCGTTGAACGTGAGCCAGATCGGCTGTCGCGGGCTCGCCATCGGCTGCGCCGCGCGATTCGAGAGATCGATGATTGCGAGACGCCGATGCCCGAACACAACCACGGGCCCGTTCGGCTCCCCGGGACGAGCGCATCGGACGACGCCCTGTCCATCTGGACCGCGATGTGCCATCGCGTCGTTCATTTTCTGCACGACCGCGGTGGCGTCCGTGTCGTGACGTCCATCCCAGAACGCTGCGCCGGCAATGCCGCACATCAGCGTTCCACTCCAGCGACGGGACGTCGCACCAGTACCGTGCGCTGCGCGGGGATCGAGGGCGTCGAGGTCATGAGAACCTGTTGATAGAGCGCGGTGAGTCTCGTGCCGACGGTCGACCACCGGAAACGCTCGGCCACCGCACGCGCGTGTTCTCCGCGCTGCGTCAGATCGTCAGGGTGCCGCATCGCGGACTGCAACGCGTCGCGCCAGGCCGGCATCTCTCGCGGAACGACCCAGCCCGCGCCACCGGTCTGAATGTCGTTCGCCAGATTCACGGCGGGACTCACCATGACCGGCATGCCATTGGCCATCGCTTCAGCAACCGCGATACCGAAGTTCTCCTGATGCGACGGCAGCGCGAACAGACTCGCGCGGCGGAACAGCGCGACACGCTGCTCGCCCTGCACCCAACCGTGGAACGTGATGCGCGATTTCGCCGGACCGGCGTTGGCCAGCTTTCGCAGGTCGGCGACGTACGTGGGATCGCCGTCGCCGGCGATCTCGAGGGTCCACGCCGAATCGTGTCCCGCTGCGTCATGGAACGCGCGGATCAGCAGATCGACGCCTTTCTTCGCATCGAGCCGCGACAACAGCAACACGCTGCGATCGCGTCGTCCGACGCTCACCCCCGCTCTCAGAAACAACTCGTCGTCGATGCCGAGCGGGACGATGGCGCCCTTCGGGAGCCACGGCAACACGGACTCGGCAAGGCGACGCTCGTCGTCGCTCGTGTAGTGCATCGCTGCCGCACCAGTGAGCAGACTTCGGACGCCGAGATGAAAGAGCAACTGCTTGCGCAGCCGATGATGATTCAAACTCCAGGGGTCGAGTGTGCCGAGTGGCCGCACGATGTACGGCACCTTGGCCGCACGACAGGCCCTTCCCGCCGCGAGGGATGAGTGCGAGAACACGGCGTGCACGTGCACGATGTCGAAGTCCGAGACGCGCGTGCGAAGCCAGGCCTCGAGCGGCGCCGACCACTTGAACGACTCGCTCGCGACGCGCGGAAAGAAGATCGCCGGCACGCCTGAGTACGATTCGATTTGCCCGGTCGAGACCGTGAGCCGGCCGCGCCCATCCGCATCCGTCGAGGCGATCAGCGTCGGCACTCCACCGGCGATCAGCACGCGACACATGCCGACGACGGCCGTGCTCGGACCGCCGTAGCGCGGTGCGAGGGCCGGGATGACGTGCAGCACTTTGCACGACATCAGCGGCCCGCCCCCAACGCGGAGACTTCGTGGATCGGATCGCCGATCGTCGTCTCGATGTGCGCGAGCAACCGGCGCGAGAACTGCGCGTAGCTGAACTCGCGCTGGAGACGACGGCGCCCTTCCGCGCCCATCGCGCGGCGTAGATTCTCGTCTTCGAGCAGGTACACGATCTGATGCGCGAGGCTCTCGATATCCGTCTGATCGACCAGGAATCCCGAGACGCCGTCTTCGATGATTTCGCCCGCCGCGTCGTGCATCGAGCCGATGCACGCAAGGCCATAGGACATGGCCTCGAGATAGACGAGGCCGAAGCCTTCTCCGCGACTCGGCATCGCGAACATCGCGGCCCGCTCGTAGATCGCTGCGAGTTGCTCACTCGACACGAATCCGGTCTGAATCACGGCGTGACCGATCCCAAGGGCCTGCGCCTTGGCCCTCAGGCGATCCCGGTCGTCGCCCGTGCCGACGAACACGAGCTGTGCATCCGGCACCCGCGACAGAACCGACGGCCAGGCCTCGAGCAACTCGTCATGTCCCTTGTAGTGCTCCGCCGTCACCATTCGAGCCACCAGAATCACGGCGTGCGGCCCGATGTCGGGAAGGCTGGCCGCCTGCGCGCTGACCGGACGCACATCCGACGGCGGCAACGACAGCGGGCAGACGGCGATCGGCCCGACGCCAGGATGCGCCTCTGCGACGCGTCGTGCCGTGAAGTGCGAATTCGCGACCCGCAGTGCGGCGCCGTCCATGACACGTCTCAGCGCAGGTGACAGGTTGCACCAGGCTTCGATGCCATGCAGAAACACGGCATATGGTCGACGCACTGGCGTCGGCACGAATTGCTGCACGCGCGCGACGCCGAGATGGCTGTAGAACACCCACGGACACTGCCGCAGGACTTGCGCGCGCGCGACGACGGTGCCGAATCCCACGCGCGCCGCCGTCGAGGATTCCAGCGAGCGCAGTTCCTGGCCCTGCCCGTCCACCAGGGTGAACAACTTGCAGTTCTGGCCCCAGCGATCCTGAAAGACCTGCCAGACCAGACGCGATACGGTCGCGACACCACCGCCCTGGGGATCGAGGGTGATTGCAGCGAGACAGGGACGCGTCACGAAGTCACTCCGGGAGTGGCTTTCACCACCGGCCGTACCTGCAACTCGTCCTGGCGACGCCGTTTCATGCGCTCGGTGACGTGGCTGACGACAAACACAACGACGAGCGCCGCCGCACCGGAGCCGGTCACCTCGGCGAACAAGCCGCCAACGTTCAGAAGGCTGAGGCCCGGCAGATACCAGCGGAGGAACGTGTCGGCGTCGCCGCTGCGCAATGCCGAACCTGCGGACCGATCGACGTAGACGACCGCTGCGCCGATCACGAAGAAACCGAAGAGGACGCCCCAGGTCCCGAAGTTGACGTAGCACTCCATGACGGCACCAATGCCGACGCTCGTGCCTTGTGCATAGTGGAAGCCCGTGTAGTCGGCGACCAGGTCGCCGCTGCCGGCGAAGACCGGCTTGTCTGGCCACATCGCGCGCGGCACCATGGACAACACGGCATCCCACAACGTCGAACCATGGGCGAAGTCTGCTTTCTCGGCCCCGAGATGGTGCATGGCTGCGCCGACAAGGTAGTTCTGATTCAACCGGCTGTCCACGCGCTCGAGGTGGTCGGCATTGGAAAGATCGAACCACTCGGCGGATTCGACGGTGGTCTGGAGCTGCGTGACGCGGTCACCGACGTCCGCACCGGCCCAGACGACGTCGCGGATATCGTTGCGGTCGCGCATGTATGTCACGTAGATCGACATGCCAAGATACGCGAGGATGAGCGACGCGACCACCGTGTACCATCGCAGCCGCTGGAAGGCCGCGACGAACGAGAAAATGGTCAACATGGCGGCGAAGCCGTAACCAAGGAATCCCTGGCCGATGACCGTCACGACCGGCAGCAGCAGGGTGCAGCCGATCCAGAAGGCCAGCAACGCCACGCGCCGGCGCTGCCACGCGTTCCAGCACTTCAGCCCGATCGCGGCGACCGCGAGCGTCGACGCTGTTGACACGACGGCGGAAGCGCTCGGAACTTTTCCGGCAAACGGCAGGACGATCGCATACACCACGGCGCCGATGAACAAATAGACATTGACCAGCCGGGGTTCGACGAGCGTGGCCTGCGCCGTACCAGCTTCAGCACCCTTGCGCCGGAGGTGGCGGGACAATGCGAACTCGCCGCCGACGGCAAAGCCAATGATGCCGTAGACGCTCATGTGCAGCCCGGCCTGCGTGTACGGATCGACCGGGTCATGCCATGGGAGCAACCCGAGCGCCGGCGCCAGCCAGTGCAGCGCGCCGAAGCTGAGAATGTACGTCGCGACGAGTCCCGTGCCCTGATGTTCGCGCCAGTGGCGGACGACCACGTACGTGGCCACGATCGCCCACACGGCGACCCACCAGAGGAGTCCCGAATTAGCCTGCATGGACCATTACTCCTTGCGCGCGCGCGGTCCGCTGTGTGCGCACGATGTTTTCGAAGTCCGCGGCCACGTCCGTCCAGCTCCGAGATGTGATGTGGGCTTCCCCTTCGACCATGCGCGCGAGTGCCTCGCGATTGGCGTCGCACCACTTCAACCGGGCCACCATCGCGTCGGCATCGCGGATCGGCACGATCCAGCCATCGCGATCGGCCTCGAGCAGATCCGGCCCCGCCGCATTCGGCGTGGTGATCACCGGCAGGCCGGCGGCCTTCGCCTGCGCGAGCACGACGGCAAAGCCGTCCTCAATCGTCGGAAACAGAAAGACGTCTCCGTTTTGATAAATCTTCGGTAACTCCGCCTGCGGGATCTTGCCGATGACCTGCACCTCCGGCGGCAGCGCACGTGCCATTGCCTCGGCCTCCGGCATCACGGCGCCGACGAGCACGAACTTGAACCGCGCCGGATCGACCGACGCAATGACGCGCGCGATGTCCCACATGCCTTTGCGGAACGAGAGCGTGCCGACGAACATGACCGTCAGCGGATCGCCGCGGCGTATCCGCGCGACCCGGCGCTTCACCACCTCGGCGGGCGGTTTGAACGCATCGACGCGCACGCCCAGCGTGAGCCGCGAGATCTTTTCCGGCGCGATGCCCTGATCGATGAACGACTGCTTCGCAAAACTCGAGAGCACCACGATGTGATCCGCCAGCTGGTACTCGCGCTGCTCGCGCTCCACGATCCAGTCGCTCGGCTGATCGAGGGGCACGGACACGCGCGCTTCCTCATCGCGCAGCAGCTGCCGCTGCACCTGGATGTGTGACGATCCGCGCATGAGCAGTCGAATGGTTTCCCGAGGCATCTGCGCGCGCAGAGTCTCTTCAGCCACACCGCTCCAGCAGTGAATGGCGTCCCAGCGTTCGCGTGCGAGCATGCGTGCCGCCCATCGGCCGAACATCTGATGTCCGTAGGCTTCGAATCCTCGCGCGAGCGCGACGGATCGCGTTGCCGACACCGCGCGATTGAGCAGGCCGTGCGTCGGGAAGCTGACCAGGCGCGTCTGCGGCAGGCCGAACCGCGGGCCCGCCTGCTTCGGATAATTCGTGAGGATCGTGATGTCATTGCCGCGCTCGATCAGGCCGCGCGCCAGATCGAACGAGTGGAACCGGCCATGCACCACGATGGCAATCTTCAACGGCGCCATCAGGCAGCCTCCAGCATCGAGCGGAGCCGATCCGCATACGTGTACGGACCACCCGCAATGAGATCGTGCGAACGACCGGCGAGCCGCTGCCGGCGATCCGGGTCCTTCACCAGCGTCCGCGTGGCTTCGACCATCTCCTCGGGCGTGTTGGCGTACATGACCGCTTCACCGGGGCCGCCAAAGAACGCGCGATGCTCGTCGGTGTCTTCGATCACCATGCAGCCGCCCATCGCGGGCACTTCGAACGTCCGCATCGAATGTCCATCACGATTGGCGCGGCGCACGAGACAGAGCGACACATGCGCGCCGCCGATCGCTTTCCGCAGCCGCTTCGGATCCGCGTGCCCTCGCGCATACGCCCGCGTGCTCGCATAACGATCCCAGTAGCCGCCGTAGAGCGCCACGCGCAGTCCGGCCGCGAGGAATGGCTCGACGATGGACACACGCTCGGGATCCGCGCCGCCGGCAAAGACCACGTCCGCTTCAAACTGCGCGCGCTCGTCACCCACGGGAGGTTCCGGGAAGTGCTGATCGGGCGCGTAGGCGAAGGGCAGATAGCTGACGGTTGGACCGCCGATGGCGGCGAGTTCGTTCATGTTCGCGCGACGCGGAGAAAACACGTGGTCGTACTGTGCGAGCGCATCCATGAACCAGGGCGCGCGATGCGCGGGATTCCAGGGATCGTCGGTCAGATAGTTCAGCCGGCGCGCGCCGAGTTCACCAATCATCCGCAGTGATTTCGCGTCGAGCGGCGCCAGTCCCGTCGTGATGACGTGCGTCGGTTGCGTGCGGCGGACGGCATCAACCACGCGCGCGCTGAAGTCGGTGAGCTGCGCGGGTCGATGACCGCGCATCCACCAGTCGAGTTTCTGCCGCCAGCGCGGCCCCTCGAAGGCTTTTCGCGAGTCCAGCAACTCGACCGGCACGTCGAGCGCCTTCGCGGCCGTGAGCAGGTGTCCGCCCACGTGAATCACTTCAGGATTCGCCACGAGCACCACCGAGGCCTTGCGCGTGCTCATGCGCTCTGCCTCGCGAGCGCCGTGGCCTGGTGATACGCGTCGGCGACACCCTGCGCGGCGCGTTCGACGCTGTAGTCGGCGACTTTGCGACGACACGCGTCGCGCACGTCGGCGCGTCCGACGAGTGCCATCGCGCGCGTCAGTGCCGCCGTCAACTCCGGCTCGGAATCCGCCGGGAAGAATTCGCCCGTGCGGCCCGGCTCGATCAAATCCGGCCGGCAGCCCACGCGAGTCGAGACGACACACGGCAAGCCGTGATGCAGCGCTTCGTTCACCACGAGCCCCCACGTCTCGCTGAACCGGCTCGGCAACGAGAGGATGTCGGCCGCGTGATAGAAGCGGCTGAGCTGCTTCTGATTCTGAAATCCAAGGAACAGCGCACGCACTTCGTTCCGCTGTGCGGCGAGCGACTCGAGATCGCCGCGGAGCGCGCCATCACCGAGATACGCAATGACGATGCGATCGCGAGTCTCCGCGGGCAGCGCCTTCACCGCCTGCATCAGCAAATCGACGCCCTTCCGCCGGCTGAGCTTGCCGGAGAACAGCACGACGATCTGATCGTCTCTGACTCCGAGCTCACGTCGCGTCGCGGCGCGCAGACGTCCGCGCGCGGCTTCGTCGGTCTCGAACGGCGTGACGTCCACGCAGTACGGCGAAAAAATCAGACGGTTGCCGTCAACGCCCATGCGATCGTAGTGCTCGCGTGAGTTCCGTCCGATGAACAGCAGCCGTGCGCAACTGCGATACGCGAGCCGCAACGCGGCGCGACGCCCCTGCGTCTTGAGCCAACTGCGCGAACCGGCGGCGTCCGATGTCTCGCCGCGAAACAGGACGGGGCGGCCCGATCGCCACGCTTCGAACCACGCCGCGCGATTGAACTGCGGGCTGTAGCCAACGACCATGACGACGTCGGGCTTGAGGCTCTGCAAGACCGTACGCAGTCCCGTCGCGGACACGTCTTCAAAGCTGCCGGCACCGCCGTCCTTCACACGCGACAGAAACACCGACGAGTAACCGGACAGAAGATCCGTGTCCCACGCGAACTCCGCGCCGAACTCCTTATCGCGATAGCCGGCGACGCTGAAGTCCGATCCATAAATCACCGTGACCGGAATCCCAAACGACTGCTGCAGCGTCCGGTAGACCGGCGCGTGGTATTGCACGGGATGCGTTTCAATGACCGCGAGCACCAGTTGTCTCCCTCAGCTCCGTGCTTCAAAGGACGGATTCGCGACCTTGCGCGCCGTCGTCGTCATGCCGCGCTGCATCTGCGCCAGGACGGGCGCGAACTGCCGCTCGTAATTCCATTCCGTCGCAATTCTGGTGCGTCCGCCCTCGCCCATCCGCAGGCGCTCGTCGGGATGTTCGAGAAACCAGCGCAACGCCTGCGCGATGCTCGCCGCCGAATCCGGCCGGACGACCTTCGCGAAGCCCGGGTCCGCGTACATTTCACGCCAATCCGGCAGATCCGAGACGATCAGGGCAAGCCCGCAAGCCAGGTAGTCAAACGGCTTGTTCGACGCACCGGTCATCATTTGCTGATTCAGATCGTCCGTGGTGACGGGCTGCAGCGAGAGACCGATGTCGCACGTGCGGCAGATTCGCATCAAATCCGAACGCTCCGGCACCGACCCATGGAAGTGCACGCGGGTCCCGAGTCCGAGCTCGGCGACGAGCACCTTCAACTCGTCCACGTAGCCGGCGTGTCCGACCGTCTCATACCCGACGACGTCGAGAGACACGGCATCGGGCAACTCCGCGAGCGCCTGGATGACGGTCGCCGGCAGACGCGACGGCACGATCGAGCCGTGATACAGGACGCGCATGGACAACGGTGATCCGGGGGCGCGACGTCGCGCTTCGACGACTTCGTCGGACATCGGGCAGTTCCAGACGGTCAGTACCTCCGACCGTCCGGTATCCGCCGAGAACACGTCACTGCGCTGAGCGTTCGGCAGGACACAGAGCTCACTGCGCCGCGCGAGCGCGCGACGCGCGCGCATCACGATCCGCTGAAACATCGATCCTGGTGCGGCATCGCGTGCCGGCGAATCATGCTCGTGGTACACGACCTTGATGCCCGGCAGAAGCGACGCCAGCCAGACAGCGGGCGCTGAGAGCGGATCGGAGGCATAGATCCAATGGGGCCGCGAACGCAGCACACAGCCGAGGACCCACAACGCAAACCGGACGTAGTGCACCTTCTGCCGCCAGCCCGCCGGCTCAAACGGCATCAGCGACACTTGAATCCGCGGATGCGGCGTCGACCGCAACGCATCGGTGCGACGCCGGATCCCGACGAAGTGAATGTCGAATCCCGCGTCAGCCAGCAGTTGTGCGCTGTGCTGAATCGGCGGATACGCCGCCGGATTGGTGTACTGCACGTACATCACGCGCGGTGCGCTACGGCGATCAGACATGAGCGAAGCAAACCCTCTCAAGTTCAGCGAGAGCCGACGGCTTCCGGCTGCGGGACGCGCACCGCCTGCCGTGTTCTCTCGGCTCCACAGATTCGTTCGTATACCGCTTGCATTTCGCGCGCGACGTCGCTCATGGCCCGAGGCGGCCGCACGCCCTGCGTGAGCCGGGCGACCAGCGGACGATCGGTCGCCACACGGGCGAGCGTCGCGCTCCACGCATCGACGGCATGGTACGGCCGGACCAGCAATCCGTCCACGTCGTCATGAATCTTGTCAGCCAGTCCGCCGAGGTCGGACGCGATCACCGGAACACCCGCGGCGAAGGCCTCGAGCGCGACCAGCGGGCCGGTCTCCATCCATTGAGAAGGAATGGCCACCATGTCGTACTCCGCCAGGCGATCGACGACGGTGTCGTAGTCCATCGGCGGCAGAAACCGAATCCGGCCGTCATCGTTCGCCGCACGACGCCAACTGTCGAGGAGTTCGGCTGCCTCGCTGCTCTGCACGACCCCGAAGATGTCGACGCAGACGTTTGCGTGCGGGACGGCGCGCATGGCGTCAATGAGCAGCTTCGTGCCCTTGACCGGATCGACGCGGCCGAGATGCGCGATTCGCAACCGGCCCGTTGAGACCGTCCGCCGCCGCGCGGGGGGACGGCGCGCCACGATGCCGTGCGACACGCGCGTGATCCGGTGCGCCGGTACGCCATTCGCGAGCATCAGTTGTTCGACCCACGGCGCGAGCGCGATGAACGCGTCGACCGACGCCACCAGCCGCTGCGACGATGCGACGCGCTTGTCCATCAAGCTCGACATGCGAAGTGCCGTCCACGGTCCACCTTGCAGTCCTGCCCGTTCGAGAACTCTGCCGGCGGCTGACGGAAGGTGCGCGAGCGTCTTGCTCGTCCCTCGGCCAAGACCGAGTCCATGCAGCGTGCAGGCCCCACAACGCGCGGCGTCGAGCCGCCCGTCGCACGGCGTCGTGCCCCATTCGAGCAGCGTGCCGCGCTGACACGTTGCCGTCGGCGTGTGGTAGGTGAACACGACTGGCAGACCACGTCGGCGGGCGCGATCGATCAGCTGGATTGAACACGCCGGCGTGATCGCGTGCTGATGTACGAGATCGGGCCGCTCTTCGTCGAGCAATCGTTCGAAGCTCTCCGCCGCCACATCGTCGCCGTCGCCGTACAGCGCTCCAAGGCCAAGCGCGCCTTCCTGCATCTCAAAACGGCGAACCGTCAGGCCGTCGTGCCGATAGCGCGAATCTTTGGCCCCCGGCGCCGCGACGTTGGCCTCGAGCCCCTGCGCCTTCAACTCGCGGCACAGTGCCGCGACGTAGAGTTCAGTGCCGCCCGGAGGATCCGGCGGAAAAGAAAAGACAACATGAAGCGTCTTCACGTTGTCCTCTACCGCCCCGCACGCACAAGCGCCATGCCCGTTGAGGGACGCGCCGCCGTGATTTTCGCGCCCACCACGGGACGATGACGCACGGCCGCAACGTGGCAACGGCGTGCTTCGCTCATGTATCCGAGTCCGAGATACCGCTCGGCGAAGTTCTGGAACTGCGAAGCGTAGATCGTGCTGCGCGCACGCCGTTTCGCGCGTTCGAGCGCCGGCGTGGTCTCGACTTGTTCGAAGATGCGGTCCAGCAACCAGAACACCGAGCGCTCTTCGGAGCGCGTGCGGGCCAGCGTCATCTCGGCGTTGGTCCCGTGCTGATGCTGTTCGGCGATGATCGCGTTCACGTAGCCGAGCGGCCCGCGGCGCGCGGCCATCAGCGTGACGTACCAATCACTGAACGCGAGCCCTTGCGGCACCGGCAGCGCATCACACCAGGTCTCACGTCGAGCCGCGAAGGCTGGCGCGGAGATGAAGTTGCGCGACAGCAGGGAGACGAATGCGCCACCGACGACATCGCCTTCAGACGAATGCGGACTGTCCGATCCAGCCTGCGTGCTGACACTCGCGGCATTCGCATAGACCAGGCTCGCCGCTGGATCCCGTCGCAGTCGATCGCAGACCGTCCGCACGAACTCGGGTCGATAGCGATGCACGGCATCGATGCGCGCGACGATCTCGCCGCGGGTGAGCGGCAATGCCTCGTTGAGGCACGCGACGTGCCCGCGATGGCGCGCGTGACGGACGATGCGCACGCGTGGGTCGTCGATCCCGTCGAGTAATTCCCTTGTGCCGTCCGTTGACCCGTCGTCGACGATCAGCACTTCGAAGTGCGGCGCGCCCGTCTGGCCGAAGATGCTCTCCAGACAGCCGGGCAGAACCCGTGCGTCGTTGGAGCACGAGACGACGATGCTGATGTCCGGGGTTCGGGAGGACATGGGGTCCTAGCGACTTCGGACCTCGCCGGTGACTGGTCTGGCCGCATCCACCCTGTGATCCGCGTGCGCGGTCACCCCGATGGGCGCGAGTTCCGTCAGCCACTTCGGATTGCGCGCGAACGTCGCCTCGGGATCGGGAATGGCGCCGCTGACGATCGCGTCAACCATTTCCTCGGCGCCCATCTCGACGCTCATGCGCGGACGAAATCCGGAATCGAGCATGCGGCGATTGGAGACGCGGCAGTTACGTCGCATGAGATCCGTCGCGACATGCACGACCTCGAGCCGTGGATTGAGGCCGCGGAACGTCTTCACGAGATCCACGACGCGGAGGTTTTCGTTCGTCACGTTGTAGCAGTGACGTCGCACGTCCGGATTCTCGAGGAAATGAATGAACGCGCGCGCGCAGTCGTTGACGTGCAGGAACGGCCGCCACTGCATGCCGTCACCGAAGATCTTCACTTGTCCGTAGAGCACTGACTGCAGGCTGAAGATGTTGGTCACCAGGTCGAACCGCATGCGTGGAGAAAACCCGAACAGCGAGCCGGTGCGCAGAATGGTGGCGGTCCAGTTCTCGTCCGCCAATTCGCGCAGGATGCCTTCCGCTGTGACTTTCGAGCTCGCGTATACGGTCTGCGGATTGGTTGCGCCCGTCTCGTCGATCTGTCCCTCGGCGTCGCCGTAGATCGCGCACGAAGACGAAAACAAGAAGCGGATGCGCTCACGGCGCGCAATCTCCGCGAGCCGCGCCGTGACCCCGACGTTGATCTCGTCGGTGACGTCGGGACGCTCATCCGCCGTGGGATCGTTCGAGATCGCCGCGAGGTGAATCACCGCATCGCAGCCGTCGAGCATCTCGCGCCCGAGATTCGGATTCGTGAGGATGCCGCGCAGATCGTCACGAATGACGTCGACCCGGCGGGACCGCGACGACTCCTGGCCGGCCGTCGGGCCCTGCATCCAGAGGCGCCGCAGATGATCGAGTCCGCAACCGCCGAGGTCGACCACGCGCACCTGATGCCCGCGGGCAAGCAGTTTGGGCACCAGCACCGATCCGACATAGCCGGCGCCGCCCGTGACCAGAATCTTCATTCGGCCGTCATCTCCTTGTCGTGGACTCGTCCTGGAACACCGCAGCGTGACGACGCGACCATTGAGGTCTTCGTCGTCGGCCACGGCCGATCGGCGTGCATCCGGGAGAACGTCTTGCTCGTGAAGTGGCTGGGGTCGACTTACACGATGTCGGCGAAGGTGCGCTCCATGCGGCGGAAGTAGAAGAGTCCGCTCACGAGCAGCAGTGCCACAACGCCGATGGAAATCAGCAAGGAAACGGCCGACGATCCCTGGTTGCCAAGGAGCGCCCAGCGAAAGCCTTCCACCACGCCCACCATGGGATTGAGCGCGTAGAACGGACGCCATACCGCGGGAACGATCGAGGCGGAATACGCGACCGGTGTTGCGAAAAGCCAGATCTGCGTGAGGAACGGCAGCGTGTAGCGGATGTCGCGGTACTTCACGTTCAGCGCCGACAGCCAGAGGCCGACGCCAAGCGCCGTCACGACGGCGAGCAGGGCCCAGAACGGGACCGTCCACAACGCCGCGCTCGGCGTGACGTGATAGAAGACCATCAAGCCGAGCAGCACGCAGAACGAAATGCAGAAATCCACCAGGCCGACGCAGACCGAAGCGATCGGCATGATGAGACGCGGAAAATAAACCTTTGTGATCAGCCGCTGGTTGGCGACCACGCTGTTCGACGACTCGCCGAGCGCGAACGCGAACAACTGCCACGGCAGCAGCGCGCAATACGCGAACACGGGATACGCGATGCCGTCAGAGGGCATCTTGCCGAACTTGCTGAACACGACGGTGAAGACCACCATCGTGAACAGCGGCTGAATGATCGCCCACGCCACTCCGAGCGCCGTCTGCTTGTAGCGGATCTTCACTTCCCGCCACACGAGGAAGTACAGCAGCTCGCGGTACTCCCACAGCTCGCGCAGGCGAATGGGCACCCACCCGCTCGCCGGCGCGATGACGTGGACCGGAAGTTCCGGTCCGACGTCAACGGATTGCGCTGAAGAGGCCAACGACTAGGCCTTCGTGCTCTGCGGCGCGCGCTGGTAGTACTTGCCGTACGCCTTGTGGTAGTAGGCCGAGTAGTAATACGCGTGACGTTCGATGTGCACGCGATTGAGCACGGCGCCCAGGAACTTCGCATTCGCGTTGCTGAGCTGCTCGATGGCCGCCGCCGCGCTTTGACGCGGCGTCATCTCGGCACCGATGACGAAGAGCACGCCACCCGCGGTGTGCGCGAGCAGTGCGGCGTCCGTGACCGGCATGACCGGCGGCGCGTCGATGATGACCGTGTCGAACCGGCGCTTCAGTTCCGCGAGTAATTCGTCGTACTTCTTGGAGCCGAGCAACTCCGCCGGGTTCGGCGGAATGTGACCGGCGGGGAGGATCCAGAGATTCTGGATCGTCGTCGGGCGCACGGCATCCGTCAGCGTCGCGTCGCCGACGAGCAGGTTCGACACACCCGGCTCCTGCGATCGGCCGAGGGCCTCGTGCATGCGGGGACGGCGCATGTCGGCGTCCACCACGATGGTCCGCTGCCCCGTCTGCGCGAGTGCAATCGCGAGCGAGCTCGCGACGAGCGTCTTGCCTTCGTGCGGGCCGGTGCTCGTGACGACGATCGAACGCGCGCCTTCGTCGGCTGACGCGAAGAGCACGGCCGTGCGGACCGCGCGGATCGCTTCGCTGAATGCGGCGGTGGCTTCGCCGTTCAACAACGGCGTCTCACCGTGCTGGTTCTTGATCGGAACGACGGGCACCATGCCGAGACACGGCATCTCGAGGTACGCCTTCACTTCGTCCGGCGTCTTGATGCGGCTGTCGATGTACTCGAAGCCGAACGCGAGCGCGAACGCCAGGAGGCAGCCGCCGAACGCCGCGACCATGAGGTCGCGCTTGACCTGCGGCAGGACCGGATCCCGCGGGACTTCGGCCTTGTCGATGATCGTCACGTTGCTGCCCTTGAACTCGCCCGCCGCGCCACTTTCCTTCGTGCGCTCGAGCAGGTTCTCGTAGAGCTTCTTGTTGCTGTCCGCTTCACGCGCGAGCTGCGTGTACTCGATGACCTGGCGGTCGAGGCCGATGACCGCGCTCGTCTGATCGGCGAGCTGCTTCTTGAGGTCGTTTTCCTTGGCGGCCGCGGCCTGATACTCGGCCCGGACGTTGGCGACCGCTTTGTCGGTTTCACCCTTCAGCCGATCCTGCGCACTCTTGAGCCCGACGGCCAGCTGCGCACGCTCGGGCGCTTTGGCCGCGAGTCCCTTGGCCGCAAACTCGGCGTCCTTCGTCTCGTAGCTCGCGATTTCGGCCTTGGCGCGGATTACCGCGTCGTTCGAGCGAATGGCCGGTACCGCGTCGATCGGGACGCCGGCCTTCTGAAGGTTCATGATCTGGTTGTACGCCTCTTCCTTTTCGGAGCGCGAGATCTCGGCCGCCGTCAGGTTCGAATTCAGCGTGTTCAGACGCTGCACGACGATGTTCTGCTTGTCGTCGACGGAGACGGTGTTGTGCGTCTCCTTGTACTTCTGGAGCGCGGCCTCGCTCTCCTGCACCTTGGTCTTCTGCTCGATGAGCTGCTTCGCCAGGTAGTCGGCGGCTTCACGCGAGCTGGCCAGACGGAAGTCCAGCGACTGATTCCGGTACTCCTGCGCGAGCATGTTCACGGCCTGCGCGGCGTATTCCGGGTCGGTGGAACGGAAACGCAGGTTCACCAGGCGCGAGAGGCGGACCGGATCAACGTAGAGGTTGCCGATGATCGCGTCGATCTTGTGCGACTGCGCGATGGTTTCGTCGACCGGTGACTCCGGCTGCGGCTTCGCCTTGGACACCACCGACGAGGCCCCCGAGCTGACCGATCCGATCAGGCCGCTGACGCTGAACGCAAAGCCGCCCGATGACTTCGGCTCGCGTTCGGCGATCTGCGCCGCGTCCAGCGCATTGGCCGTGCGCAAGGCGAGGGAGCGGCTCTTCAGGATCGTGTACTGCGTCGGATAGAAGTCGTCATTCTCGAAGCCCACCTCGGTCTGCAGCGCATTTTCGAGGGTGGTCACTCGCCGCTGATCCTTCTCGATGAGCAGCTGTGCTCTGGCTTCGTAGACGGGCACTGCGCGAATGGTCCCGATCGCGCCCGTGAGAAATACGAGCAGGAAACCCGGCAGGGCCACCCAGCGCCGCTTGAACAGAACGCGGAGATAGTCCGTGGGGTGCCAGAGATGGCTCAGCGCGTGCGGTGGTGGTGAATTCGGCGATTTGCTGGTCATGGTGTCTGTCTGCTCCGCTACCTTAGAAAATCCGTGGCTTGACGGTGATGGTGTCGCCGGGCATCACCGGCGTCTTGTCGTATTTCACGTTCTTGACCTTCTGGTCTCCACGAGTAATCTCGATGCGATCCTTGGAGCCGCGCTCCGAGATGCCGCCGGCCAGCGTGATGACCTGCTTCAGCGTCATGCCGGGGGTCACCGAGTAGGCGCCGGGACGGCTCACGTAGCCGTCGATGTAGACCTGCTCGGCTTTCCGCACGAGCAGACGATCGCCGTCCTGCAGCACCAGGTTCTTCTCCGGATGCAGACCGCCCTGCAGTTCGCGCAGGTTGACTTCAATGACATTCGCGTTGGCCGGATCCTTCGAGTCGGTCGGCGGCGCGAGCACGCCGGTCTCGGTCGCGACGGCGCGAATGACGAGCACCGTATCGCCCGCATCATCGGTCGTCGATCCCGCCTGCAGCAAAGCCTCGAGTACGGTCATCTCGCCGGCGAACGCGACCGAGCCGGGCCGCTGCACCGAGCCGCTCACGAGCACGCGCTTGTTCGGGCTCTGCTCGAGCTCGGCGTTGACCTTGGCCTTGACGGTGAGCCAGCCCTCATCGAAGAGCTTGTCGCTGATCAGCTTCTCGACCTCGCGGACGGTGAGGCCCGCGACCTTCACCGCCTTTTCGAGCGGCGGAAAGCTGATCGTGCCGTCGGAATCCACGCGGCACTTGCACTGCATGGAATCGATCCCGAAGACCTCGATCTTCACCTGGTCGCGCGCAGAGATCTTTGGATTGCTCTGCTGCGCTGCGCCGAATGCCACGCACCCGACGACGAACGCGGCCACGAAGCCGAGACGCACGATCTGCTTAGCTGCCATAAGTCACCGATCCCCCAAATCGGAAGCCATGAAACCCGCGGCCATCAATCACCGACACACGACGCAGATAATCCGCGTCGAATCCGACCCGCACGCCGCCCGACAAATGCCGACCCAGACCCAGGCCCCAGTTGCTCATCAGGTCGCGGCGTTCCTCGCCGGCCGTTGTCACGATGTTGTGGTAGTTCAGCCGGCTGCGTCCGGTCTTGGCGAGCAGGTCCCAGCGCGGACCGAACATCTGCATCACCATGAAATCGGCACCAGACGCGATGTAGTAAGGCTGAAGATTTTCAAACGAGTACTCGAGGTCACGGCGTGCATTGACGAATACTTTCGTCATCTCGCGCACCACATAGGTCACGTTGACCTCCGCCGTCAGGCCGGCGTAATCGGGCACGCTCGGGTCGAGCGCCGTAAATCTGCGGTACCCGACGAAGGCTTTGCCGGAGATGAGCGCGAACGGCTTGAACTCGAAGCCCGGCGTGATGCTGACGCTGTTGCTGTTGCGCAGCGGTGTGAAATCAAACCGGTCATGCTGCACCGCGGTGCGCACGACCAGCGTCGTGAGCGGCGTCAGCTCGTAGTTGGCGGCCACCGACATCGTGGTGTCCGTCCGGTTGAGCGCGTTCGCGTAGTCGGTGCCGTTCTGCGTCACGTCGTCGAGCGCCAACGAGGACTGCATCCCTTCGACATCGACGCGGAACCCCGGGGACACTTCGGCACTGACACCGATGCGCTGCTGCGTGGTCGTCTGCGGCAGACGCGTCGTGACCTCGAGACTGGTCGGCTGCTCGGTGCGCAGATAGCTGAGGCCGCCGTACGGCGAGAACCTGCTCAACCGCAGTTCGCCCATGACGTTCGCGCCGCGCCCGATCGAGCGCTGCGACCTCGTGTGCCCGTAATAAGTCCAGTCCGACGTCGTGCGGCCGGCGAGCCGGACGTCCCGGAAACGGAAAAAGGAGTCGAGTTCCGGCACGAACGTCGCGGTGAAGTCCTTCCGCGGCGCGTCGGCCGACTGGAGCGCGTTCGAATCCACACCGAAGTTGCGGATCGAAATGCGGGGCGTCAACCCGAGTGGGCCGACACGGATCCGCGCGGACGCGCCATCTTCGACATGTTGGGCAAGCGCGCGCGCCGGCGTGAGAAGCGCCAGCACACACACGGCCGCACTCATCAGTTTCACACTCACGAGAGTCGCTCTTTCGTTTGTGGTCGTGCAGTTGCTGAATGCCGTCCGGCCTGCCGCGCGAGGCGCCAGGACCGACACGGCAAAGTACGACGTGATTACACGAGCTGCTTGCGTGGACGTGAGCTGGGGGGAGACGTCCTTCGAACGAGTCTTGCTACGTGACGAATTCGTCGGGCGAGTCGAGCCTGTTCATCAGGCCGACTCGCCGACCTTGTGTGCTTATCGGCTTCCGCTTGCGGTTGCCGCGCTGACGGTTGCGGCCGAACCCGCGCCCGCAGCCAGGAGCCACATCGCCGCCGGAATCTTGGAGGCAACGGTCGAAACCATCACGCCGCTCTTGACGATCGACGTCGCTGACGAGAGCAGGTATGGACCCTGCGTCGCCAGGACCTTGTTCGTCGCGGTGTCCACCAGTTCGACCATGTACTTCTGGCCGAGCGGCAGCTGCGTGAACGAATACTGGCCCGCGGAGCTCAGCGGCTCGGTCTTGAGGACCTGACCGCTCACGACGTCCCGAAGGCGGACGGCGTAGCTACCGGTTTTCAGATTCTTGGTGTCAACTGAACCGCTGATCGATCCGATGACGCTCTGCGGCTGAGCAGCGGCTGCAGACGGCAGTCCCACCAACAAGACCGCCATTGCGATTGCCAAAATGCGTCGACTGAACATTGACTTTCCTCTCCCCCGCACGCGGGAACACTGATACGTAACTTGGTTCACAATCTTCGCGTGTCGAACGAGATTAGTCAAGACTCTGAAACTGTAAGTCGTATCATATCAACAAGATGCAGTGACAAAAGTGATACAGGCACTTATTTCTGGCTCGAGAGCAGTGAACGCGCGACGTTCAGCTGCCGCACCTTCCGATAGAGATTCGTCCGCTGAATTCCGAGCGCTTTTGCGGCTTCGCCGACTCGGCCGTGGTGCCGAATCAGCACGGCGCTGATGCAGTCACGCTCAAATCTGTTCTTCGCGTCGCGCAGCGACACCCCAGAATCGAACCGGGCCGGCATCCCGTCGAGGCTTGCCTGGTCGAGCAGGTCGTCGAGATGGATGACCGGCCGATCCACGGACCGCACAAGCCCCTCGATCAGGCTGCGCAGTTCGCGGCCGTTGCCGTGCCATGGGAGCGCAGTGAGCAATGCGAGCGCCGCTCTGCTGAAGCTCTTCGGCGCGCTGCCCTGCGCTTCGCACGTCTTCGTCAGGATGTGTACCGCGAGCAGCGGGACGTCTTCACGACGTCGACGCAGCGACGGCATGTCGATCCGCACCTGCGCCAGCCGCTCGAAGAGATCCTCGCGCAGCCGTCCTTCTTCGACCGCCGCGTCAACAGCGGTGTCCACTGCCGCGATCGGCCGCACGTTCAAAGGCTCGGGGGCGCCCTTCTCGGGAAACCACGCTTCGCCGTCGCGCAAAAGTCTCGCGAGCTTGGCCTGCACACGTGCGGGCGCTTCCGCGGGATTCTTGAGAAAGAGCGTTCCGCCGGCCGCGAGCGCAATCGCGCTCGTCCGGCTCACACGCTCAACGGTCGCTTTCTCCGTCCCGGGCTGGCGACTGTCGCCCGTCACGCCGAACAGCCGGCGTTCGAGCTCGAGCGCTTCCTCGCCGGCGCAGTCGACGACGACGAACGGACGATCTGATTCCGGTGGCCGGCGGCCATGGATCGCGCGCGCGACGAGTTCCCGTCCCGTACCAGGTTCTCCGCAGATGCACACGCCACCGCGCACTTCAGCCGATCCGCGCACGAGTTCCATCACGAGCCGCATCGCCGGTGATTGCGCGAACAGTTCGTCCTGCCCCACAGCCGAGATCTCGACGCTGCTGCGGTCGAGGATGTTGGCGACGAGTGCGACGAGGTCGCGATCTTCAAACGGCCACGTGAGGAATTCCGTCACGCCTGCCGCGATGGCTTCACCGGCGGCTTCCGCTTTCGCGGGGTCCACAATCGCGGCGATCGGCATGTGCGGCAACCGGGCGCGGACGACGCGCATCGACGCCAGTGCGGCGCGGTCGTCCGACAGGTCGAAGAGACACACCGCGAACTTGCGCGCGTTCATCAACTGCAGCGCTTCCGTCACGGAGGCGGCGATCGTGGACTGCATGCCGTTACGCGTCAACCGATCGCGCACCGCCGCGCGATCGCGCGAGGCGCCGGGCACGTAGAGCACGGACGCACCGGCGGCCGCAGTCTCGTCTCCCATCAGCACGCCCGTCGAGCCCGGTTTGGGCGGCGCTCCGGTCACCATCTAAAAACCTCCACCTTTCTTGCCCTCGGGGGCCGGCACGAACCTGCCGTGACCGTCCGGATCAACTTCGACGCGGACGACGTTACCGTCCGTGCCGTAGACGAGCCGGCGATCTGGATATCCATGACCCGAGAGGTCGAACTCCACTCGCGCGAGGACGTCGTTCTCGTAGTACTCCCACTTGTCCATCCGGCCGTCACAGTCCGTGTCTTCCTCGGTTCGCGCCAGGATGCTTTCCAGCACAGTGGGATCCGAAGCTTGGAATTCACGTGACTTGAAGTCGCGGC
>JADMIO011638341.1_pt1 | contig 62773 bp, 61 predicted proteins | sample 8958161 | NCBI WGS metagenome assembly JADMIO01 (sample SAMN16585339, study PRJNA669376) | soil metagenome | isolation source: Crop rotation soil | place: USA: Cullars Rotation, Alabama | collected 2011 | reverse complement strand
GCGACAACTTGTCCACGTGGAATTCTAAGCTTAGGATCCCAATGTGCTGGAAAGGGCCAGTCATCAAAAGGGTGGCATAAATATGGAGGCGAGCCGGTTGGGAGTGGATGGAAAATTGCTGATGGTACGATCTATCTTGACACGGCAGTAGTAAAACAGAACCGGAAGGCAAATGGGGGAGACATTCTTACCGATGAAGAGTTTGAAAACTTTGATCTCAAACTGGAGTGGAAAATAGCGCCGGCGGGGAATAGCGGTATCATGTTTTATGTGAATGAAGACACCATGAAGTTCAAACATCCTTATGAGTCAGGTCCTGAGATGCAAGTGGTAGATAACGACGGTCACCCGGATGGAAAAAAGATCAAGCACCAGGCTGGTGATCTTTATGATCTTATTTCATCAAGTAAAAAAACAGCGAAGGCGGTAGGTGAATGGAATGAAGCGGAAGTAAAAGCAGTTAATGGAAAGCTGGACTTATATCTTAATGGTGAAAACGTCGTGTCAACAACGATGTGGGATGACAAGTGGAATGAAATGATTGCAGGTAGTAAATTCAGGGAGTGGCCGGGCTTTGGCACATTTAAAAAAGGTAAGATCTGTCTGCAGGATCATGGAAATACTGTCTGGTTTCGGAATATCCGGGTAAAGAGGTTATAAACATAGGGCACGATAATGTGCACAACCCGGTTTATGCATTGCGGATAACAGGGAAATTGTTTATTTTTCTTTAAACAAACCAACTGTTATGAACTCCGCATTATTTTCTGATGTTAATTGGCTTGCCGTGCTGGTTGGCGGAATCGCCTACTTTATGCTTGGCGCAATCTGGTATTCCTTTTTATTTAAGAATGCCTGGATAAAAGCTTCGGGTGTAAATCCAAATGATCCGGGCGCAAAATCAGGAGTGGCGCAGATCATGCTTGCCTCCCTCGTATTAATGATCATTGCAAGCATCGGGCTTGGAATATTGATCACCCGAATCGGTTCTTCTGGATGGATGACCGGATGCAAAGTCGGGCTACTTGCCGGCGTTTGTTTTTCTGCAACAGGCATTTCCATTTCTTATCTGTATGAGAAGAAGCCTATGGCCCTGAATGTGATCAATGGACTTTATAATATAGTAGGTTGCGTGGTGTCAGGAATTATTATTTCGATCTGGCCAAAATAACGGCACGTCTGATCATCCAACCAAAGCCGGGATAATTCGTGATTCAAATGAAAAGCGTTTGAGAGATTTTGCGCTATTATCTTTCTTAACTTTTCCATGTCACATTTTCAAATTGGGATTTAAGTTACCTGGTTTCCTTTGGCGATATACATCCATGCTTTTTCACCAGAAGCAAGTTGAACAATTTCCCTTTTGTATTCCGGAGGTTCATATGAGTCGGCCATTGTAAGTTCTTCTGCGGATAATTCAAAGACCATTCCTTCGATCATGTCGGCGGGATTATTTGTCTTCCGTGCAATTCGCTGGTATGTCCCATCGCCTTTGGCAAGGAATGATTCGTCGGTGATCACGATCACTTCAGCTTTATATCCCTTCAGGAGATCGTTGTTCCCTGATAGCTTTCTTCCAAAAACTTCGAGTTGTACTTTTTCCCTTTGAAGGGTACCGTATGAAAAGAGATATTCGGTCATGGGGAGTGGATATTAAGAAATTTAAATATTATGATATTGAGATATTATGATATTTGGCAGTTAAAGCTTTGATGAACTTTAAACCTGCCTTCGTTGCACTACGGCAGGCACGCCTTAAACCGTTAACCGAAACCCATACACTGCTAACCTTTCCTGCATAAAATCGAGATCCTCCGATCTTTTAAACCCAAGATGCTCATACATTTTCCATGCCGTTTCCATTGCCTTTGTGCTATGTATGATTACTTGAGATAACCCGGCGTCTTTAGCTTTCCGAATACATTCATTGGTCAATTGTTTGCCAATTCCCAATCCTCTTGTGTCGGGGTCAACCGCAAGCAAGCGAAATCCGGCCGCATCTGTCTCACTTGTCGCTGTACCGCCTGATCCATAAGATCTCATATCACTGAAATAAACAACAGCCCCTGCTATTTTACCTTCTGGAGATGTAGCGACTAATAATTCCGTACCAGGCTTCTTAAGTAATTCTCCGATGTTGCGAAGCATGTTGTAGTAAGCGGGTTGTTCATCCGGGGTTGGGAAGCCTTTCAACTGAGAATAGACATTCACCATTAATTCGCCTATCTCGTTGAGTTCGTCGGGCCTCGCATTTCTTATCACATACTGCACCGCTGTCATTTGCTAAAACGATTATTTATTTTCGACCGATCGTATTGCGAGCTTGACTAAATCTGCCAGCTTACTTCCATCCAACCACCTTGCAACGATTACAAGATCGTGTTCCATATCCACAACTATATAATTTCCTCCAAACCCATCTGCATAGTATATATTCTTCGAAAGATCCTTCAATGCATTTTCTTCATTTAACCACCACATTAAACCATATGACTTGTTTGCTGCAGACGGTTGATGTGCCGCATTTACCCACGACTCAGAAATTAGTTGTTGATTCTTCCACTTCCCTTTGCGTAAAAATAATAAGCCAAACCTTGCATGGTCTAGCGTATTAATGAACAAGCCGCCACCGAAATGACCTCCGCCACTAACTGATTGTACCATTACACCATCGATATTTACAAACGAATTATCATAGCCATACCAACGCCATGTCGTCGAAGCACCGATCGGGTCCATGATCTTTTCTTTTAAAATAACGGGCAGCGGTCGTCGCCAGACCTGGAGTAAACTATATGCAAGCAGATTTACCCGCACATCATTATATTCAAATTGAGTACCCGGTTTCAGCAGTTTCCTGTTCCTCCAATCATCAATACTGCCTTCTCGTGGCGGCCGGTCGGCCCAATCACAGAAATCAAACAGGCATCCCGACCAATCGGAAGACTGTGTTAATAAATGACGCCATGTAATTTTAGAATTGTGTGGACCTTCAAACTTTTCATCGGGTACATAAGAAATTACCGGCTCGTCGATTTGTCGTATCAAACGTTGGTCAAGGGCGAGGCCTGCTATCGTAGATAAATAGCTTTTGGTGACACTAAAGGTCATGTCTACGCGATTTACATCTCCCCATTGCGCAACGATATAACCATTCTTTAGAATAACACCGGCGGGTTTTCCTCTTTGCTTCATTGGGCCAAAGATTTTATAACCCGGTTCCCTTGCATATGATTTCATGTTGGCAACCCTGAGGTCATAATCGGTCTTCGTTTCGTTTTGAATGGCAAAATTGACCGCGCTATCCAGCCATTGCGCATTCATTTTTAATTCTGAAGGTTTTTTAGTGAGCCAAACAGAATCCGGGTAATAGGATTGTCCTTTTAAGCTGAGAGCTGAAATTAAAAATGATAGAACTATAAATGAAATTGATTGTTTCATAGATTTAAAATTACATCAATGCAACTTCGCTTACGGGATTCGCTGGTTGTCCCGAGGAACGGCTGACTTGTTATAGTATCTCATTAAAATATAGATCAGGCAGATCGCCGCAACAAACACAACGATCCAAACTATTTCCCTGCCTTTGAGACTGGATAAAACATACATGATCGCGGCGATCGCAATAAATGGAATCAGCAACCCACCGGGTATTTTAAATCCTTTGTCAAGTTCCACCTTACTTTGCATCCTGAATTTTATCAGCGACGCAACGACCGCCAGGTAAATGAGCAATAGTGCACCACTTGCCAATACCGCCAATTGATTAAATCCGCCAATCGCGGAAAAGCAAAATATGAGCGATCCATAAATGACAATGGCCCAGTGAGGCGTTGCAAAACGAGGGTGAACTTTTCCCAGGAAATGAGGGAACAATCCATCTCTTGCTCCTGCAAATAATAAACGTGGTCCCGAAAACACATCGCCCATCACCGTACCAAAGCAGGTGATCGCACCAGCAACCAATAAAGCTGTTGCACCGATAGATCCGATAACTCTTTCGGCGACTGCGGCCAAAGGTGCTTCTTTAACCTGGTTCACTTCAGAACCAAGAACGCCAACCGTTACTTGTTGAATCGCGACATAAATAAAGAACGTTATCAAGCCCCCGAGTAAAATACCTCTCGGTACTGTTCGAGCAGGATTTTTTATTTCACCTCCGACATTTAGTGTTGTTTCAAAACCTGCCAATGAAAAAAATAACGTGAGCGACGCAAGATTGAAAGAATTAAGAGACGGAAAATGATGAATCTCGAGATTGCTTAATTGCATCTTAAAAATACCAAAGGCAACGATCGCCAATAAGGGCACTAGTTTAATGATAGTGATAAACGCAAGAAAATAGACGCTTAATTTACTGCTCCGGATGTTGATGAAAATTATTAGAGCCATTACCGCTCCCAGGAGCAATACGCGAATGAACGGGGTAGACAAAACCGGGAAAATGGCGATCACTGAATCAACTATGACATTCATGATGGCTGCGTCGCTTAATACACTCCACCCGAAGAATACTAACCAGTTTACAACGAAACCCGCAAACGGACCAAATGCGGCTTCTACATAAGCGTAAGAACCGCCGCTCACTTTAACCCGGCTTCCCATTTCTACATAGCACAGAACGATCGCGGCAAACATTAACCCGCAAAACAAAAAACCGATAATTCCCGCTGCGCCGAGATACATGGCTATTATTGCCGGAAGGGTGTATATGCCTGCCCCCACGGAAGAATTTACTACGGTAGCCGCGAGAGTGGGAATTCCAACAACACGTTTCAAACCTTCGTTCTCGTTTTCAGAAGGAACGGTTGATGCGGAGGTTCGTTCAATATTCATGGGTCTTTTGCAATGTTCATTAACGGCTATTGCTCAAGATATATAATTAAGTTTAGAATTTATCGACACAGGACACCTCCAAATAAACATAATGCGGCTACTTAAAGAGATTCCACTTTATTTGCCTTCTCTTGTGAGATGATCTTTTTTATTAACACGATTTGTCCAAGATGATAATGAATATGCTCGATGACACCATGTAGGTTTCGGTAGTATGTTCCATATTTACTGTCGACAAAATCCTCCGACAACCTGGACTCAGGTAACTGTTCAATAAGATTCGCAAACTCCCCGGCGTCTTTCCAGGTTTTGTCAAGCAACTTGTTCCAGTCACCGGGTGATTGAATGGGTGGCAGATCGAAACTATATTTATCCTTTGCATCCAGGGAGTTTCCTTTTAAGACCTTGAGTACAGCGTCAACATAATAATTCATATGAAACACAAGTGCAGCTATCGTGTTGAAACCATAAACTTTTTTTGTTGCTTCTTCCCAGGTGACGTCGGCAAGTTGATCTTTTAAATTGGAAGACGTCCAATTACCACCGAAATGAACATCCCTGAATTGCTTTGCAATTAGTTTTACGGGATTCATATAAAACTTAAGTTAGTGGATGATTTTATTTAATTAAAAAAAGAGAATTCAAGGTAAATATCCAGACTTATGACAAAACAACAAATAGGGTAGCTGCAATGGCCACGATCAAGCCAGCCACATTTGCATGTAACCTGTTTTTGAAAATATCGTCAATCGCGATGCCAACAACCAACAACAGCAAGCCGAACACGCTAATCCCGATCATACCAACAAGGCCCCATCCTTCGCCTTCAGAAAGAGTTTGATAGTTTATTATTGTATATCCTGCGCATGATAAAAGAAAAACTACTGAATAGATCTTTAAAATTGATAGTCGGAACTTCACGAAAGTCTATTTAGATACAGCCTCAGCAATAATGACTCCGAAATTTCCATCAGTATGAGTGACGTTTTGTTCGGGTAAATATGTTCTCGAAACAAAACCATCCAGGTAGAGTGCATTGCGGCATCCTGCTTTTTTAAAATAGTTGGCGAAATCATAAAAGTTGATGCCGCTTCTTGACATTGCAAATAAAATATCACCGTTAGAAAGTATTCCAACTCCATTGCGGATGTTCAGGTTTTTAGATCCTGCTGTGAACGACGGATGGATCTTTCCATCTATCACCAGCATCGGCCCGGATTGAGTAGCATATTGGATCTTTTGATCGGAGTTAAATTTTTCTGTTCTGGAAATTACCGCCTGCCCATTGCTTAAAATGTAAAAAACGCCATTTGGTTTCATGTAGAAATTACCACCTGCAGACCTCGTATTCAACCTGGTTAGCACCTTCGAATTTTCTATATACAATCCCAATGGAGAATTATCTGTTTTGTACATGCCGCCATTCATTGCGAAGACTAATCTTTGTCCTTTAGATTCGAGCCAATCCTTCAAATTTTTTATACTTCTGAATGGTTGGTCCTTATCATCTTTCCAATATAATTTAATTGCGTGTTTCCGGGGATCGATCCTGTATTCAATGAAAGTTTGTTGTTGAACCTCCTTGTGGAACCCCAATATCGCCGGAAGAGCAATAATGAGTAAGAACGAATAGATTTTCATAAAGGCATTACATTGTTTTATAGGATTACGAAACCTGGGCTTCAATGGGCTTTAAATTAAAACTTTTTTCCGCCCGTTTTCCAAGGAACCGTATTCCAATAATAACGAGCCAAATCAACCAAAGCGTACTACCCAGAAACCCTGCCATTTCGAAAACGGGGATATTGGGTATTACAGTTGAAAACAGTTCAGCTTGCGCCATCAAATAAATGACCGCACCAACTAATCCAAGTACGTTGATCCATTTCGGAAATAATTTCATACTGAAAAATGCGATTGTCATTAAGATTGTCCAGGTTACAGTAAATAATTGACCTAAATGTTCACCTAATAGTACGCCTCCAAATTGGTGAACGGTCTTGAACGACATGATCGCTGCGGCTTTTGTTGCTTCATCTGTTGCGTGAACATAACTATCAGCGAGTACAGGTACAACAAATGTCCAGCGAAGCAGCCCGATCACCTGGACTATTAAACCAATGACGCCAATTGTAGTGGCAACCCGGACAAGTGGCGACCGGTTTTCAAGTTGTTTCCCGATCAGAATATAAGCAGGGATCAAAGGAAGCCCTGTTATGGCGAAGGCAAACCAGGTTAACGTGAGACCAGTTCCACCTTCATGGAATTTAGTCAGGATCGTGCCCGTGTCTTGTCGAAGAATGTCGGGGTAATCGAATATCATGGTGAGCAGGGTATAAGGAATAATGACCGCTATAGCGCCCGTTAAAAGAAGGATTCCAATGGTTTTGGTTGGCTTGTTAGTTTGCGTCATATGTGTGTTTTGATTGATGGTACAAAAGTATAGCCCATTGCTCCCGCGCCACCGGACATTTGTCTAATTCCTGCGAATTTGCTTTTACCGGGCCTGGTTCCGGATGCGACTTAAATGACGTGGCGTAATTCCAAGCATGGACGCCAGGTGCTGTAAAGGGATCTGCTGAAGAAGGTGAGGTTCTCGCTCAAGTAATTTAGCGTATCGTTGATCGGCGCTCAAGACAATAAGATCATGACGGCTTTCATCAATTCCGCAGATCGATTGTTCGAGTAGTGCGATGTAAAAATCTTTAAAGGCAGGAATACTATTGACGAGTTCAAATAAGCTGTTCTTACTTATCATGAAGATCTTTCCATTGGTCAACGCCCGGATGTTCTCCTGTGCCGCCTGCTGACTTATAAAACTTTTGACTGAGGCAAGCCATGTGCCTTCGACCGAAACATAACTTGTTATTTCGATGCCATCTTTTATGACATAATATTGAAAAATACCATTCTCAACTAAACCGATATGTCTACTGACCTTTCCTTCGGTTACTACAAGGTCATTTTTGTTGAAGATTCTTGACTGAAAAGAGGTAATAATTTTATCAAGCGTTTCGCCTTTAAATCCAACTTGAGAAAAGTATTGTTTTAGTTTTTCCATGAATGATCTCACCCCAACCCTCTCCGCGGTGCGGAGAAGGAATTAGACCTCACCCCAACTCTCTCCGCGGTACGGAGAGGGAATTAGACCTCACCCCAACCCTCTCCAAAGGAGAGGGGGCCGTCTCCGTAGAAAGTTTATTTTTTTTGTTGCGCTATCCTATTAACGACGCAGGCCTTTAGAAGCCTCGAACCTTTGACTTCAACACATATACCTGCCTTCGTTGAGCTACGGCAGGGAGGCGTTAAACCTATCTTGCATTTTTTAAAGAAGGCGCACTGTTGATCGCTTTTGCAAAACATTCTTTCATTGCTGCTTTTACTAAGCCTGCGTATTCTTTCATTTCCGGTGAATCAGGGGGAAGGCCGATCAGGCAATGAATTTGCCCGGCAAAACATTTATCCCAGACTTTCACTCCAGCTTTTCTAAGTTTACCTGCATACAAGAAACCATCATCTCTTAACGGATCAAATTCGGCATTTATAATAACTGCGGGTGGTAAGCCACGCAAATCGTCATTTAGTATTGGCGATACCCGCGGGTTATCAGTTTGCCCCGGTGCATACATTTCGACTGCGAAATAACAAGCCGCTTTCGTTTGAAAATATCCTTTAGCATTTTGTTGATATGACATCGACGTTTCCATATTAACAGGTCGAAGATCAACAGGCAGACCATTCATTACTTGCAGCTTGATTTTTCCTGATATTCCTTCTTTCTTTGCTTGTTGCGCCACGACTGCGACAAGATTAGCTCCCGCACTGTTTCCCAGAATGACGATGCGACTCGTGTCACCGTCAATTTCGGCGCCATGCCCTGCAACCCATTTGAAGGAATTATAAGCATCGTTAACTGCAGCAGGAAATTTATGTTCAGGTGCCACCCGATAATCGACTGCGACCACAATCGATTCATATGTTTTTGCCTCTTGCCAAAGTGAATATTCAAGAGCAGGTATTAAAGGCGCAATGAAACCACCACCATGATAATTGATTATAATGGGTAGGTTCCGGCCATGACTTGGATTAAATACTAATACAGGAATGCTATCGGCAGTGATCCTGATCCTTCTTACATCTTCTTTGGGATACGGTATAACAGGTGGTCCGGCAAATTTGATCTTTTCAATTGGTGTCGCACGAAGCTGTTCAAGTGTCAGATCTTCCTGCATGATCAATTTTAAAAATCCTGCAATCCTGGGATCGAGTTGTCTCGTGCCACAACTTTGTGCTTCGAGTGCCTGATGTTTAAGTATGAATAAAAAAATGGCGGATAAAATGGTGACTGACTTGATCATAAATTGAAGATTACTGGTGGCTAATAAAGTATATCGGAGAACTATAAACTTGTAAACTTCCGCAAGTGAACGTCTCTGGTGCCCTTACTTATTATTCAATGGATACAGAGTCATCAGTAATTTCCATCCTCTGCCACACGGATCACGATTTTTCCTTTATGCTCGCCTTTGCCAAATATTCTGAACGCCTCAGGCACATCTTCTAATTTAAAAGGGCCATCTATAACTGGTTTTATTTTTCCGGATTGAAAAAGTTCGCTCATATAACCAAGGTCTTTATTAATCTTCAGTACAACGATACGAAACTTCTTTTTGCTAAATAAAGATATTCCCGGTTTTAGCAATAAGGCTTGTAAGAAACGACCCATGTCGCCACCAACGGTTACATAAGCTCCTGATGATCGTAGGGCACGCATATAATCAAGAATCGAGCGATTTGTTTTTACATCAAGAATGAGATCATACTTTTCACCGCCTTTTGTGAAATCTTCCTGCGTATAATCAATTAAACGGTTAACGCCGAGTGTGCGCAGCATGTCGAATTTCTTTGCATTGTCAACCACGGTGACTTCAGCTCCATACAACTGTGCGATTTGGATTGCAAACGTACCAACGCCACCACCCGCGCCATTTATTAATAGTTTTTGCCCTTGTTGGATTTTGCCTACATCAATTAAACCCTGGACAGCCAGCATCCCGGCTTGCGGAATAGCAGCTGCCTGGTCAAAGCTCATACCGTCAGGTTTTATAGCAAGTTGATCTTCGCGGGCGCAAACATATTCAGCAAAGCCGCCCCATTTACCGCTTAGATCACCGAACACTTTATCTCCCGGTTTAAATCGCTTCACACTTTTACCAACTGTTTCGATAATGCCGGCAATATCGGATCCGAGTATTGGCCTTTTTGGTTTTGTAAGTCCGTATAATACCCGATTAACAAATGTATTTCCGTTGAACAATCCCCAATCCCAATCATTAATAGACACAGAGTGAACTTTCACCAACACTTCATTTTCTGATGGTGCGGGCTTGTCTGTTTCTTTTAATTCAAGTACTTCGGGCCCTCCGTATTTTGTGTGGATAATAGCTTTCAATATTAAGTTTTTCTTCTTGCCAGGCGATAATTAATCGATAGGTCTTTCGTAAGCCCTTCCTTGTTTAAGTTGAATCACGCCGATGGTCGTCTTAAACTTTGTTCGCCTGAAAGAATTCATCTCGTAATTAAAGGCGTTCTTAACCGAAAAATGCAAATGAGGGCGAAGCACCTGGCCCGTCGCTCCACTAAAAGCAATGTGTTGTCCTTTTGAAACCCGCCCACGTTTTATCACTACTCCATTTTTTTGCAAATGCCAATAACAGGCAAAGCTTCCGTCGTCATGCCGGATAATTATGTAGTTCGCTTTCCTTATGTTTTTTGGAAGAATACCCCCATCATCACTATTGTCTTTATAACTATAAACGGTTCCTTCCCTTGACGCATAGATGGGAGTGCCAACAGGCATATCAAAATCGATTGCAGCAATATGTCTGTGTGTAAATAATCCGCCATAACCCTGGCTCACCCGGTATCCATCTCCGGGTTTGAATGGTAAATTGTATTCGTATGAGTCGAGATTTTCCGTAACATCGGTTGTAGTGTTGTAGAGCAGGAGTAGAGTAATTATTAAAAGCAGGATTACAACGCCCAGTATTTTGAAGATTTTAAGAAGCGTTTTTGACTTTATCATATGTAAAGGGTAGGAGAGAAATTTGATTGTTAGTTAACGAAATTATTGGAAGGGTTTTTCTCACTATCGGTAGACGGGGAAGATGCTCGCTTATCTTTTTTTACATAGAGCCTTATCCCGATAATGGCAAGCACACCCAAAAACAGGTAATTATAGAATTGACGATTCTGTTTTGTATTCCTATCGATTGTTTTTACTTCAATGGGATCAATCAATTGGTGGTCATTAATGGACATGCCGATCACAGCGATCTTTGAGGATGGGTTATCTAATTTCAAAATATCGGATTCCCGTATTTCGATAATTGCTGAATCAGCAGGTTCAATTAAATCAAGAGCTTCCTTTTTAAATTCATTTTTTCTGACCAATTCAACGGCCCCTTCCGTGATCCTAAATTCACCCGGATATTCTCCTGAGGTAAAATAATAATAGTTAACGCGGGTAATGCCTCCAAAATGAAATTGAGGAGGACCTGCAAAAGTGATTCGTACGTTTTTTAGAGGCTCCCCATGATAATAGGGATCATAGGTCAATATGTAGTAGAGCGTCCATGCGAAAGCACACACAACTAAAAGGAGTGGTATCGATTTAAATATCTTTCTTAGTTTCATTTTGGGTGCGTATCTGTCAGGAATTATGGTACTTCTACAAAAGAAAAAATGTACCCATCAGGATCAGCTATATAAAATTCTTTCCCATAAGGTCTTTTAGTCAACGGATGAGTGATGTCAATTTGCTGCTTCAGGCATTCATTATAGAAGTCTTCAATGTCCGTTATAGAAATGACTATATCCAAATCTTCATTATCTCTTTTATGATTTCTTTCATTTACCAACGGATCTCCGGATTTAAGATGGATCGAAAATCCATCTTTGATGATCCCAACATAAAAATCTTCGTACCGAAAATCTACTTGAAAACCGAGTTTGATTGTATAAAATTCTATTGACCGTTCAAGATCTGAGACAATAATCTGTGGGCTCAGTTGAGTAATGGTCATGCTGGTCGTAGACGAATTCACCGCCTGCTTTTCTTTCTCGTTGTTAATAATCTTATTGCCAGTGGTAAGGCGGTCTTATCATCTTTGACGAAATATCCCGGCACGAAATCTTCCCTGGGGATGCCATTAATTTGATATAATTTTTCCACCGGTATTGAGAAGCCAATATTCGTTTCAGGCAACGTATATGAGTAAATAGCTCCTAAAAGACTCGCCATTTTATCTCCCACAATTTTTGCCCGCTTCATTCCGTCAAACCCGATCGCCATTCCTTCGCCCATACTACCGGTCCATCGGTTCACTAATATTACAAGTGGCTTATGATAGATCTTACCCCTCGGAGTAACTAATTCAATCCAGCTTCTCTTCACGCCAAACTCTCGTTCTTCATCCGGCATGGTATGTTTTTGATATGCCATTTCTTTGTCAATGAAACGACTCATGATAGCCCGTGCAACAGTAGTATTTCCACCGCTTGGGGTTTCCCGCAAGTCAATAATTAACCCGTTCGTATTCTGCATGCCATCCAATGCGTTGTCAAAGGCCTGTATCAGTGCATGATCTCCCAGGGAATTGTTGATCCGGATATAACCAATGCCTGGTGAAATGATTTTTTGATCAAGTAATGTTGAGTACCCGGATTCATCTACGCTGGAAACACTATCGGGATTATAAGTTCTTACCACGCCGTTAAAAATTGCAGTTATGGATCTCTTTACGTTGTGTCTTCCGGCTAACAACATATTGCCGGCATATTCATACATTCTCTCGTCATAAGCCGAAACAGATTTAGGAAGAAACTGTTTGATTGCATTTTCCATCCTTTCACCATTAAACTGGATGATCTTCATTCCTGGTTTCAACCCACTTCGTTGTGCAGGAAAACCATCCCGAACTGCTGTAACGACGAACTGCTTTTCCTTATACAACACCCAAAGATCGGTGCCAGTAGGAATGAGCCGGTTCGAAGAGGGCAGGTTTGTATTTAAGCTGATATGACCATTATACAACTCATCGTTGACAGTTTCCAGGAATTTTATGAAACTCGAATTGTTTGTAATTGTATCAACAATCGGCTGATAAATTTCCCTGACCTTGTTCCAATCCGTTTTTTGTTTATCAAAATAGCCAAAGGCATCATGGACAGCGGTCCAATAAAACGAAAAATCTTTCTGGTATTTCGTTTGGCCTTGCGATGAAAGATGAAGAATTACAAAAGAAAGAAAGAGGAGGTTTTTCATGCTTTCTGGATTGAGTTCATAGAGAGGACAAATTCGCTTGATTAACCTGGAATAATCTGGAACTTATCCGTGCCACGGATCCTTTCAAGCTGTGTGCCGATTGGTAACTCTAAATACGGGATGATCGCGGGATCAAAATTAGCAATGGTATTTACTTCAAAGATTTCAGAATTCGATGGATCATCTACATAATCCTGGTCTTCAGTTCCGGAAAAGAATCGCCAGCCGCTGTCTATTTCATTATGTGGTTCGTCACGCGTCATATAGTCGATGAGTTCGCCGTCAACGGTTATTTTGTCGGTAGCAATACAACCACCCATTGGTTCGATCAATTGTTTTATACCTTCGGGAAGTATTTTAAATTTCTTAGCTGATCCCATCAATTATACTATTGATTTAACTGGAAAATGATATCTAGTTGTACCGAGGCGCCAAACGGTAACTGGGCAACGCCCGTCGCGGTCCTTGCATGCCGTCCATTTTCTCCGAAGATCGCAATCAAAAGATCCGATGCGCTGTCCAGAACTCTTGGCTGGTTTGTAAAAGCAGGCGAAGAACGAATGAACCCGGTAAGTTTGACAACTCCTTTGATCAAATCTAAATCGTGTATGTCTTGTTTGATGATTGCAAGGATTTTTAGAACTAAATCTTTGGCGGCATTGGCAGCCTGTTCTTCCGAAACTTCTGTTCCAACTTCTCCAATGAGGTCACTCACCCGGCCAGCGGCAAAGAGGATGTTGCCAACGGATTTACTTCCAAGATAATTTCCAACCGGTGGTTTCGCAGGCTGCAGTGTTAAACCGAGTTCTTTTATCCTTTCTTCTATCTTTCCCATTTTTCAGTAATAACTTAAAACGCCAACGCGTCATCTAGACGCTCTCGTTATAATGATATCCAGCATCTGTTATCAAGCGCTTTCTAACTTAAACCGCCGACAGGGCTTTTAGCCGCTGCCAGGGATTAAGAAATCCAGTATCCAGCATCCAGTATCCAGTATCCAGTATCCAGCATCCAGCATCCAGCATCACTTTGCCGCCGCATTAATCATTTTTTCCAGGACTTTTATGTCAACATCTGCCAGTTTATTAATATAAACGCAACCGACGCCGGCCTTATGCTTACCTAGTTTGCTTAATCCTTCCGGGTAAGCGTTCAGGTTTATGAGGTGTAATGATAAATTTGATTTGCGGGGAGAAAAACCAATTTTGAACCAATCTACTTCGCGGCCACTGGTCGGGCTTTTGTATCTGACGTTTCCGAATCCAATCATTGAACTGCCCCACATCTTTGGTTTTTCTTTTGTCGCATTTTCCATCATTTTAAGTATTACAAGGCTGTCCTTACGCTTTTGTTCATCAGGAAGACCTTCGATAAAACCACTTACACTTGCCGAATTTTGTTTCGTTTTTATTTCTGCTAATTTTCCCATAACCTGGTATTTTTTGTCAGAATCGATGCATTATATAATTAGGATACGTTTAATGAACTATTGCTGCAAGGTCGTTACGCGTTTCCTTCGAATTATAAAAAATCATGGGTTGCCCTTTGATGGTAAAACCCAGAGGAGCTTTTAGTTCGCCGTAATCATACATGTTTATAAAAATGGAAACCGTGTCTTTTGAGCCTTCCCATGTTACGCGGTAGTTGTCCAACATTGCCATTCCCATAAAACCATTTTTACTTTTGACGGGACAGCAACTTCCTGCCCGGTAATAACTCACTCTTTCACCATTCGGACCAGCCAGGGCATTTAAGAATCGCCTTTCATTTAATGGCCCTTCACTGTTTTGTGCTCCACCGACTTCGATGGGATGTGTTTGTGAATAGCCGTAATTCCTGTCAGTCGAAACTTCAGTCAACAGGAAGGTTTGACTATTTGCCAGTTTAGCTTTCGAAACGTTTTTGGAACCTGAGCAGGAAGAAATAAAGAAGGTGATAGGAATAATCAGAATTCTCATATGCAGTTAAATTAAGGTTATTAATGTTCAGCCATTCAGCCGTGCAACAGGCATTGAAATAAAATCTAAAAAGCAAGGACACTCTCTTTATTGTCGCCGCAAACGAATAAACATTCAATTGATAAAAACGTCCAAATCAATTATCCGGAATAACAGGCTCGACAAGTTTAGTTAGTTTATCAAGCGATTCCTGCCAGCCCAGGTAACACATTTCTGCGGGGATGACTGACGGAATATTTTCCTGTACGACTTTGAAGTCTGTTCCAACCGAAACTTTTTTCAACCACACTGTGGTGATCATTTCACCGGGAAGATTGGGGTCGTCAAACTTATCAGTGTATTTTAAAAACTCATTGGGTTTTATCTCCAGATAATTACCACCGAAAGAGTGGCTATGACCGGTAGAAAAATTATGAAAGGACATTCTGAAAGTTCCACCCGTTTTCGCATTCAGTTCATGAACAGTGCAGAGAAAACCATAGGGGGGCAACCATGAAGCTATGGCGACAGGATCTGTAAATGCACGGAAGACTTTATCCGGAGTTGCTTTCAGCACTTTGTGCAATGTGACGCTGTTATTTGACATATATTGACATTGATTTATAAAATTAAATGTTTTGCTGTTTCAACGGAAATGCATCCGTTACTGCTTCATTCTTATTTTCATTTTAAATATTCCTGGTGCCCATAGCTAATAATGCGGGTAACTTTCCATTCTCCATCTTTTTTCTGCCAAAGCTGGACAAATTTGGCTTCACTGCTTAACTTTTCCTGCTGTCCTTTTTCCGTGGCATAAAAGCGATGGATTCCGGTTTCTACGGCGCCATAATCTTTAATTGGATAAACTTCCAAAGTGCTTTTGATAAGTTCTCTTCTTACCCGTCTTTCGCTTTCAAATGTTTTCTTAAAACCTTCCAGGTTTTGATTATAGTTCGTTACACCTCCCATGTCATGATAAAATTCCAGGGTTTCAGAAATCATTGATTTTAGGTTTTCAAAATTCCGGGTATTAAATGCATTAAAGAATGCTTCATCAACCCGTGCAATGGTGTCATATAATTCTTTCGAAACCGGTGTGTAATTGGATGCTGGATTGCTTGTTGTAGTTTCTGATGAGCAGGCAGAAGCCAGTAACGTTATTGCAAAGGCAAATAATAAGATTGCGTGAGATGATTTCATAGTTTAATGTTTTGGATAACCTTCAACGTTTTATTTTTTAGGCGCGGTGGCTAGTCGCTAAAAGCGACAAAATAGTTCTGCGAAACTATAAGTTTCGCAGAGCGTGAGTTGCTTTCAGAACGTTGTGCAATGAGATCCTGTTGTTTGAATATTTTTATTAATGAAATTAATCGACACTCAAATGTATGTGATCATGATGTCCACTGACAGAATAAGGTACGCCATGCTTTAGTTTTTTAAACGGTCCGAAGTTCTCACGGCGACCGGGCACATTTTCAAATGCTGTCTGAATATATTGGACTAAATTTTTTACCTCTAAATCGGAGTTGTAGGTATTTACGCTCTTGCCATTAATTTTTGAAATATCGATCGCTTTTTTTTGGTTATGTCTGCTTTTAGGTGATTTTTCGTGCGAATCATTTAATGACGAAACGGTTAAAGAAGTAAGAGGATATTTCCATGGAATATTATACGTGATTACTTTATTCAGAGCATTCACAAGGTTTTGATCAATGTCATTATTTACTCCATTTTTAAAAGTAATGGTAATTTGGTTGAGAGTTGATGCAAGAGAAGCCATGTTTGTAAGGTTTTAGTTTGAATTAATAATCTTATGGTTGCTGACCGCTGACTAAACATGTGAATTATCGAGAGTCTAAAAGTCGCCAGTCGCTAAAAGCGACAAAATAATGTTGGGAAACTATAAGTTTCGCAGAGCGTGATGGTCGATAACAATTTGCTGCCCGCACACTTCGTGCTCCTCAGTCACATCCAAACGAATGCCTGCCTCATAATCGGCTATTTCAGAGATTAACCCAATAAGAATTCAATGGACGGAGAAACAAAATTGAATAGACGTTAAGTTACTGAAACTTTCGTTTTGGCTGAAAGTATCAAGAAGAGCGCCGAAGCACAGGCTTGTACCTTTCACCTTGCACCTTGCACCTTGCACCTTATACCTTGTACCTTGTACCTTGTACCTTGTACCTTGTGCTTGTACCTTGCACCTTTTCACTCAACTTTTGTAATCTTCAGCACATTTGTAGGAAGGTGGAGATGGACCGGTGTACTTCCGGTGCTGACAACGATATCACCAGCTTTCAAAAATCCTCTTTCCTTGAGAATATCAATCTGGTCAGCGAAGATTTCGTCCAGGCTGTTTTCTTCATCATAATAAAATGCGCGAACACCCCAGCTGAGACTTAATTGATTTACCAGGGTGCGTTCTTTAGTAAAAATAAACAACGGTGCTTTTGGACGATAACTGCTGAGCATAAAGCCAGTATAACCGCTTTGAGTCATGCCGACCAATGCTTCCGCGTTGCTGTCCTTTGCCAATTCACAGGCATTATAACAAATGGCGTCACTGAGAAAGGAGGGCGACTTAGGCTGAGGTTGTAATACTTCTTCGAGATTGTAACGATAGTCAGTGCGTTCAACTTCCATAATGATCTTGTGCATCGTTTGTACAACAAGTGTTGGATGTTGACCTGTCGCTGTTTCGCCGCTTAACATTACGGCGTCTGCGCCTTCAAGTACCGCATTTGCAACATCGGTGATCTCGCTTCGGTTCGGTTTGATACGATCGATCATGCTCTCCATCATTTGCGTGGCTACAATTACTGGTTTAGCACGATGCAGGCATTTACGGATGATCTGCTTTTGGATCAGGGGCACTTGCTCAACGGGTAACTCGACGCCCAGATCTCCGCGGGCGATCATCACGCCATCGGATTCCAAGATAATATCGCGTATGTTGGTAAGGGCTTCGGGCTTTTCAATCTTGGCAATGATCTTTGTCTTGCTTTTGTGTTTGTCTAGTATAGCCCGCAAGCCGACGATGTCTTCAACTTTTCTAACAAATGAAAGAGCGACCCAATCCAGTTTTTGTTCTATAATAAAATCAAGGTCGACCAAATCTTTTTCTGTCAATGCCGGTAAAGAAATTTTTGTATCAGGAAGATTGATCCCTTTCTTCGAAGAAATTGTTCCGCCCATCGTGACTTGTACCTGTACATCATTGTTTGGTAGTATCTTCTTAACTACAACTTCCAGTTTGCCGTCATCGATCATGATAAGATTACCGGGCTTCACGTCATTATGCAAATCCGGGTATGATACATAGATCCTGTCTTTTGTCCCCACCAGTTTCTCATTGGTAAAAGTGAGAATGTCGCCCGGGATCACCGGCAATGCATTATTTATGATCTCTCCAACGCGTAACTTTGGGCCTTGCAGGTCGCCGAGAATAGCTATGTTATAGGGCTCTTTCTTATTGATCGTACGAATGTGGTCGATGATCTTTGTCTTGTCGGAATGTGCGCCGTGAGAAAAGTTCAGGCGGAAGACATTTACACCGGCCTGTACCAGCGCCAGGAGTTTTTCATATGTATCGCAGGCCGGGCCTACCGTCGCAACGATCTTCGTGCGATGGTTACTGTGTTCAAGCCCCGCCTTTTTATCCATTTCCTTGTGGAAATATTTCGCTGCATGTTGTGCCATAGGTATTGGTGAAGTTCTAGTGGTTTATGGTTTAAAGTTTTTGAGTTTTGGTGGTGGAAACATGCAATGCACATTTAAGCCAATTGCATACTGACTCATGATGCCAAAATTTTTACTATTCTCATCCATTCGCCACCAATACTGCCTTTATTCTTGACCGCTTTCTCCAGCGGTATGTAATGCATTTTATTATTCATGATCCCTACGAAGACATTGTGCCTGCCTTCTATCAGACATTCAACCGCATGATAACCCATGCGGCTTGCGATCAGCCTGTCAATCGCCGATGGTGATCCACCGCGTTGAATATGTCCAAGTATGGCAACTCTTATTTCTGCTTTCGGAAGATGTTCCTGTAAGATCTTCTGCACTTCATTCGCGCCACCAAAATCATCACCTTCCGCCACGACAATAAGATTGACAAGTTTTTTGCGTTTTTCTTTTTCCTGCAGCGACTCGATAATGTCTTTGATATTTGTCTTTCGTTCGGGTATTAAAATGTTTTCGGCGCCAGTTGCAATACCGCTATGCAATGCAATATATCCCGCATCACGGCCCATCACTTCGATGATAAAGATCCGGTCGTGCGCATCCATGGTATCACGGATCTTATCGATAGCTTCGATAGCAGTATTAACTGCCGTATCAAAGCCAATAGTAAAATCGCTGCCATAAATATCTTTATCAATTGTACCTGCAATCCCGATACAGGGAATATCAAACTCCTGGCTGAATTTTACTGCGCCGCGGAATGAACCATCGCCTCCAATGATCACAAGGCCATTAATACCTTTCTTCTTTAAATTTTCATAAGCTTTACGCCGGCCGGCCTCATCGAAAAATTCTTTGCATCGTGCGGTCTTAAGAATCGTACCCCCGCGCTGAATAATATTTGCTACTGAACGACCTTCCATTTTTGAAATGTCATCTTCAATCATGCCCTGGTAACCACGCATGATGCCGAAAACTTCTAATCCGTGATAGATGCCTGTGCGGACGACAGCCCTGATAGCTGCATTCATGCCTGGTGAATCACCTCCTGAAGTAAGAACGCCGATCCGGGTAACTTTTGTAGCCATTAATTAATACAAATAACTTTTTGTAAAAAGATCATCCGCGTTGCAGCAGTATTTATGAAGTGGCAAAAATAAGATTTTGTTTTCATTATATGTCCAAACGACACAATATGCTTTTGATTGCACGAATAAGTGTTAGCACCGGATTGGTTAATGAGTATTCATTACTAAATATGGATCGGTTTGAGCTTATTTACTATTGACACGATGATTGCATCTTGCATATTAGATATTGGATATTAGATATTGGATAATGATGGAAGTTTGGGGAGGGTTTGATATTCTGTTTACATAAGAATACATGGATATTGAGATATTTCGATATTGAGATATTGGGATACTCGCGTTCCAGTCTCCGCTCTCTCTGCACTTGGATACCGGAATAATAAATAGCCAATAATTCATAATTTCTGCAACATGTTTTTACTTTTGGATTCGGAAAAGCAAAATGAAAATCTTAATCACCGGCGCGAATGGTTTTCTCGGATATTATCTCGTTGAGAAATTGTTACAAAAGAATTATACAGTAATAGCGACCAGCAAAGGTCCTTGCCGGCTTCCTTTTCAGCAATACAAGAATTTCACTTACTATGAAATGGATTTTACTGATCCATTCAAGGTGCATGATGTATTTGAAAAGACAGCGCCCGAGGTTGTCATTCATAGCGGGGCGATCAGTAAAGTGGATGATTGCGAATTAAACCAATGGGAAGCTTACAGGGTCAACACAGAAGCCACAGTAACATTGCTGGTAAACGCTGAAGATTACAATAGTTTTTTTGTGTTTGTTTCAACAGATTTTGTCTTCGATGGCGAACGTGGTATGTATAAAGAAGATGATAAACCTAACCCGGTGAATTTTTACGGCAAGACAAAAGGTGAAGCGGAAGATGCCGTTAAAGAACATCCCCATGAATGGGCGATTGCCCGCACGATATTGGTGTATGGTAAACCGCAAGCTAATCGCGGTAATCTCCTGACCATTGTGAAGGAAAAACTTGAAAAAGGAGAGAAGTATAACGTGGTAGATGACCAGGTGAGAACTCCCACTTTTGTAGGTGACCTGGCTGATGGAATCGTCGCCATCGTAGAAAAAAGGGCGACGGGTATTTATCATCTTTCGGGCGCAGATGTTTGGACACCGTACCAAATGGCCGTCACAACTGCTGAGTATCTTGGATTGGATAGCTCTTTAATCAATAAGGTAACTGCAGCCGATTTCTCTCAACCGGCAAAGAGACCGCCAAAGACAGGTTTTGTAATTGATAAAGCGAAGAGAGTGCTGGGGTTTAAACCGATGTCGTTCCGGGAAGGATTGAAGAAGACGTTTGAGAGGTGAGGGGGTGAGTTGAGAGTCGATAGTCGTTAGTCATTAGTCGTTAGTGGTGAGTGTCGATTGGTACGTGCCAATGAATCAGAGTTGATAATAAAAAAACTAACTAATGTTTTTTGCCAAAGTTTTTCTCACCAGCGAGTATAGCGACGGTCATAGCGTTTTCTTTTGGCGGAATCGGGCAATTGTACTTGCCGCTTACATATGCGCATGAGGGATTGTATGCTTTATTAAAATCAATGACCACTTTGTTATTGACAATATCTTTAAAAGTAAGATCGATGTAACGTCCTGCCGCATAGGTGTCGACACCAGAAGTCAGATCTGTAAACGGTAGAAATAAATAGTCCTTGTATTCATCCGTTGCCATCAGGTTTTGTGATTGATATATGTTTAGCTTAACAGCAGTATCATGTAAACTGAAACGAATAACCCCATAAACCCTGAATACTTTCTTGATCGTTCCTGAAGTTTCCATCGAAAACCATTTGCCATCGGCAACTCTTTCAAATTTTGCCACAAAGCGATAGGTGCTGTTGACGGGGTAGAAATGCAGGTATGGCTTATCTTCTTTAGCGACTGCATCATGATTGTCTATATAATTCTTAATAAATGTTTGAATGGAATCCTTATAGCTTTTCTGAGCAACGCTACTGGTAGTTACCAGGAAAAAGCATAGGAGGGAAATGATAAGTCTTACAGCCATGCATCAAAAATACTCAGGATTTCTTATCCTTTAGTTTATAACAAAGGGAGAATATTAAGAAGCTAAAGGAAAATAATAGGAGTGGAACATAACTCGTGATGTTCATGGGAAGCTGCGCGGAAAATAAACAAGCAAGGGCAATCACTTGAACATATAACAACAATATACAGGCAATAGCAGCCAGGAATTTTGTCAAAAGGCCGGACATCGGCGCGTTAATCAGTGCCCAGAATACAATTTGGTAACCCATCATACACGGTATAAACAGCGGCAAATAGAGAAGAAGCAATTCGACATAATTTAAACCATGACCCAATAGAGATACTTCCGTTTTGAAAGAAGAAGACAATAATATTTGAAGAAGGGGCGTGGCGAGCAAAGCAGATATACATACAAGAAACGGATAAGCCAGCGGACGATGGCGGGCTGAAGGGAATTCATAAGAGGGACTGTTTTTCATGGCCCCCTAAATTTAGAAAAGGAAATGTTACAGTACTGGTAAATGTACCTCTGCCATCATACACCTTGCACTTCCGCCACCGTTCGTTTCGATCGTGGTCAGCGGGGAATGAATGATCTTATTGAAGGATTGTAATTTTTTCTTTTGCTCATCTGACAGCGAATCAAAAGCCTGGGTTGACATGACAATCAGCTTTTCACCCTGTCGGTTTTCTACCTGGAGCATGTTGCCCGCAAATCTATTCATCTGGCCTAAGGTAATATCGATAAGTTCCTTCCCGGTCTCTTTAATTTTTTCAATAACATGTTTCTTTTCGCGTTTATCCGGAATGCTATCCAGGCAAATCACGATATACTTATCCGCGACACACATCATCACATTTGTATGATAGATCGCTTTACCTGCGTCATCAACTGCCGCGAAAATGACAGGCGTATATCCCATTTGCCGGCAAAAATCTGATAGTACTGTGTCATTTGTTCTTGGTGAAAGACAGGCATACGCGATCTCATTGTCGCGGTCCAATACCATGCTGCCCGTTCCCTCCAAATAAATTTCCCGGCTTTCGTAGTTGCTTAGATCTATTTTCTTCTTAATAGTAAACTTTTCTGCGATCGCATCAATCACATGTTGCTTTCGTTCCGCGCGACGGTTTACTGCATACATTGGGTAAAGCAATACGGTACCATCATTATGAAATGAAACCCAGTTATTGGGAAAAATAGAGTCTGGAGTATGCGGTTCTATTGTGTCTTCAGTTACGATTACGTCGACTCCGTTTTGGCGCAGGACATTTACAAAAGCATCAAACTCTTTCAAAGCTTTGTACTGCACATCATCCTGTTCGCCTTTTACCTGGAACGCGTTGTTGACTGCCGTTTCAGCATTGTATCCAAAGCTCACAGGCCGGATCATTAGAATATGCGATGTGGTTTGCATAAAATGAAATCTGAATCAAAGGCTGGCTTCGTCGTTAGATATCGTCTCTTAATAAAGGCATACTCATGCAATGAAATCCTCCTCTTGCCCTGGAAAGCTCCGCGGAAGGCATTGTAATCAAAACATCTTCCATCTCCTCGGCTTTTATTTTACCGCTCTCCAGTTGCGGAATGAGGTCGTGCGCATGAACAATATTAAAACCAGCATTCTTAAATGCCTCGACTGTTTTATCATTTCTATCATACCCAAGTACAACTCCTTCTTTTAGTGCCAAAAGGTTGCAGGAATCAGTCCATTGCTCGCGGGCATCAAAAGGAAATTCATTGTTACCCGAGTAAATGAATTTTATTCTTCCTTTGCAACCCAGGTCATTTTCACTGATATCAGTAAGCAACTCTTCGAGATTGTCAAACTTCACCGGGTCGGATGGATCTTTCTTGCGGAACTGCGTGATCTCTATTTTATCATCTTTTTTGCGACCCTCAAGAATACGTTGCACCGGGTCAGCATCTTCTTTCTTAATAGATTTCTTTGAAAAATTGCCGAGCATTACCCAGATATCTTTTTTCACCTGGGTAAAGATCGTGTCGATATGCATATAGTCCCGTTTCTTCGGGATCTTCACGACGGTTATCTTTTTGACGATATTTTTTTCAAACAAAGTATTAATGACAAGGTGAGCAGCTTCCTGGCTCGTTCTTTCACTAAGGCCAATAATTATGTGATCTTTTGTGATCACCATTATGTCGCCACCCTCTAACGTTACTTTTTTATCATCACCTTCCTTCGGGAGCAGGAAATGGTGGGAGGTGTCGGGAATTTCAATGATGTTATCACGATATGTAGTAAACATCGGGTGATTATAAAAGATGTATTTAACTAACAAAGCTTCTCTTGTTCTTGCTTTCTTTGCCGGTTTATTCAGCAATACATAATCATTGATAGTAATCCCGATATCTCTGGTAAAAATGAGGTTGGGTACTGGTGGAAACAACATTTCTTCATCGTTGAGCGAGCCACTGATAAATACTTTAGCCAGTTCGATCGATGAAAGAGATGCCAGGTTGTCCTGCGTTTCATATGAGCAATTCTCAATTGCACAAACCGAAGCGATGAGTTTTAGTTTGATTTCCCGATCATCGAGAATGTCACTGAGCAGCCATTGCAATTCCACGACTTTTTCAGACCTGAAAAATTCAGGATGTGAAGGCTTATAAAAATTGTAATTATTTTTCGGATCGTCAATCGTTGAGAGCTGTCCTTTTATTTTTCCGGGATCCAGAAAGTACAATAACAGTTTCGTGTAATAATCGTACTCTTTTCGGCGGATCGTCTCAAGATGAACGATGTCTTCAAAAAGCCAGTCCTGCGCCTTTGAAGGCACAACTTTTCCTAACCCGCTGTCTGGACTGTGAACCAACAGTCGTCGTAACCGACCTATTTCTGAAGTAACAGATATTTTATTGCCTGTCTTAGCCATTGTGCCTGGTTTAAAATGGTCAGCTTTGTCTAGAGTTATTGCAGGGAGCAGGTGTATCAACCCGGGATATAAAAGCCGGCCGGAAGCAATTGACCGGTTTTATCAATGCGGATCATCTGGAATGCATTACGCATAATGCCTGCAATCGAAGCAAAAATAAGAGATTAAATGCAGATTTCTGAAGCCGCGAAATCACCAGGCATGCGAATATTATTCGTGCGCCGCCAGTATGGGAACTAAACTATGAAATGCCAGTTTCTTTGTATGACTCGCGCTAAACATTCTATTAATGAAGGAATGATTTTTTGGTATGACGATCAACAGATCTATGTTTCGGTCCCTGGAAAATTGTTCAATGGCTTCATAAAAATCATTCATTCCGATAAAATAAAATTCAGGACTAAATGCCGCAAACATGCCCTGCATTTTTCCACGCTCGGCAAGGTATTCATCAGTTAATGATACGTAATGTTCATTGTCCACGTTCACTATGTGAAGATTTGCATTGAACATTTCCAATATTGTTTTTATCGCAAGCACCGGCGTGGTTGACTCGACACTTTTAAAGTCCGAGGTTAGCGCAATGTTCTTAATGCCTGAATATTTGGAAACCGGCGGTACGATCATGACCGGGCAAATATTTTGCTCAGCCATTTTAACTGTATTACTGCCTAACAGCAACTGGGCCCATTCATTTTTTTCTGAAATGCCCATAACGATCAGTTCTGCATTTTTCTGATAGGCAAGCCGACCAAGACTATCGATCAGGTCTTCGCCATATTCCTTCACGCACTCTATATTAGTGCCGACCCCTTTTTGTTCCAATTCTGCTTTAAGATTTTCGAGGTATTGTCCCGCAGTCTCTCCTTCTTTTTGATCCGTAAACATATGGTAAAGGACAACGTGCGTATCCGGTTTGCCACTAAGCATATCGGCTGCATATCGCGCGGCGTTCAATGAAGTTTCAGAAAAATCGACTGGGATAATAACATCTTTCATCTGTGGGATTGATTTTGTGATCGTGCAAAGAAACAAAAAAATAAACTATCACAAGAGCCGATTCATTTACCCAGAGCAAATTCCACAGCTGCAGCAGCATGAATCCGGGTTGTATCGAAAACGGGAACGGGAACATCTGACGGTTTAATGAGAAGTGGAATTTCTGTACACCCGAGAATGATTCCCTGGGCGCCCTGCCGGATCATTTGATCAATGATTTGCACGTATCGTTGTTTTGAAGATTCTTTCAATTCGAATCTTCCCAATTCTTCAAAAATGGTATAATGAACAAACCCACGATCGTCATCACCCGGGATAATTGCCTCGATGCCTTTCTGTTTTAGTTTAGCAGTAAAAAAATCTTTCTCCATTGTAAATCTTGTTCCCAGTAATCCTACTTTTTGAATTTGTTGGTTGTAAATAACGTTAGCCGTCGCCGATGCAATGTTGATGACCGGGAGACCGGTGCTTCGTTCAACTTTGTCAGCAATCAAATGCATCGTATTAGCGCAAAGAATGATCCCTTCTGCTCCAGCAGTCTTTAAATGGTTGGCCGCATTTGATACCATCTCAAAATTTGCATCCCAGTCATTTGCATCGTTGTTTCGCTTAATATCTGCATAATTGAATGAGTAGATAATGCATTGCGAAAAATTCAATCCACCCAGTCGTTCATTAATTCCTTCATTGATCAGCCGGTAATAGTCTATCGTAGATACCCAGCTCATACCACCGATAAGTCCAAGTGTTTTCATGATGGATAAAGTTAATGAAGTTGATAAATCGTGACGGGAAATAGTGTTTTAGTGTTAATTTACGAAACCATAAGTTCTCATTAAACTCAATTGTACAAGATGAAAAAAGTATTATTTGTCCTGGGATGTTGCGTTGCTTTCAATTCCGTATTTGCCCAGACTGTTTATAAATTATACGCCACTGTTCCTAACAGCAAACCTTCGCCGGACAAAGAATTGTCGGTAACCACTGATAACATTCTCCGGATCAGTAATGTTTCAATACCGACGCTCACGATGTATGTTCCAACGACCACGGGTGAAAAAAAGGCGGCTGTGATCATTTGTCCTGGCGGAGGATACGCACGTCTTGCAGCGAGTCATGAAGGATCTGATGTAGCAAAGGTTTTTAATGAATGGGGAATTACAGCTTTTGTCTTAAAATACCGGTTGCCAAATGATACGATCATGATCGATAAATCAATTGGTCCTTTACAGGATGCACAACGTGCAATCCAAATGGTCAGGGAAAATGCTTCGAAGTGGAACATCGATCCAAACAGGATCGGGATCATGGGTTTTTCAGCCGGTGGCCATCTTGCCGCAACAGCATCTACTCATTTTGCCAATTCGGTAATTGATAATCCAAACAGCACTTCATTGCGTCCTGACTTCTCTATATTACTGTATCCTGTGATCAGTTTTACTGATAGTCTTGCTCACATGGGCAGCCGCAATAATCTTATCAGCAAAGATGCTTCCGCTGCGAAGGTCATTGAATATTCAAACGAATTGCAGGTGAATACCCAAACACCGCCTGCGTTTCTGGTTCATGCGGCTGATGATAAAACTGTCAAAGTGCTCAACAGTATCAGGTATTACGAAGCATTAGTGAAGAATAATGTGCTGTCGGAGCTACATGTTTATCCGAAAGGAGGGCATGGTTTCGGAATGAATAATAAGTCGACTAATGACAAATGGATGGAACGGTTGAAGAATTGGATGCAAAGTAATGGTTGGCTTTAGACCAGAGGGTGTTGTCGGCCCTTCACTACGAAGACCCTTGCACCTTGTGTCTTGTACCTTGTCCCTTTGTAATACTTTACTATAAACCTTCAATCGCTCAAAGAAGATTTCGCTTTCTGATTGAAGAGTACATAAACGGAGTAGGCAATTATAAATGGTAGCAGGAGTATGGATAGAATTGAATACAGTAGCCCGAATAATATAAGCAAGAAAAATAGCATCATATCTGCGATATTTCCCCAACTATTTCCAGGAAATTTGTTTAATAACAAGCGGTCCTGGATCATGGAAACAGGCATGTCCATTATTACTTCGTCAGCAAGATCATCACGGTAGAGGTTGAGCGTCCTTCTTCCTCTAACAAAGGCTTTATAGACGCCCACGGGATTAAATAACAAACCAACCATTAACGCGGACATATCCAGCACAAAGGCCACCCAATAGTGGCGGCAACCTGAAGCAATCTCCCAGGCACCGATCTCGGTTTCGCCTTTAAATGTGCTCTTGTAACCGGTCGCGATGTGATGCACATCGTGTTTGAAAACAGCTTTTCTTCTTGCATCAAAATTTGGAAAGTATAATGCAAAGTGTTTACTAAATTCTATCCGGACATATGGACTGTTTTGTCCGCCGTCGTCATCCAAGTCGTATTGTTTATAAAAAGCGGGGAGTGACTGCCTGGGAGTTAAGTCATCTTGTCCTGGGTCTGACTGGAACATAACATTGGAAGAACTTTAGTCGTTCTTTCAAAAAACAAAGTTAAGGATTCATTTCACCAGTCACCGGTTTACGGTAGCTATTATTTATTATTGATTATTAATTATTGCATTCACTCGCCGCTTCCGAACCTATCCTGATATCTAATATCGAGTATCCAATTAAACAATCCCTTTCTGAACATGCAATTGCCTATACACATTCTCCAATATCTAATATCCAGCCCCTTAAAACGCTTTTTTAGGTTCTGCCGGCTTCGCGTTCGGGAACTTTGGTGTCAAACCCATGTTATAGAACGTAAATGAATAAATATCGGCGCTTAATTCCAGTCCTTTTTTGAGATTGCTTGAACCGTGACCAGAATTGGTATCAATACGAATCAATACTGAGTTATTGCCCTTATACTTGTCTTGTATCGTCGCGGCATATTTGAAGGAATGAGCCGGTACAACACGATCATCATGATCAGCCGTGGTGATCAGAGTAGAGGGGTATTTCAAACCCGGCTTGATATTGTGCAAAGGCGAATAGGCGTATAAATTCTTAAAGTCAGCTGCGCTGTCACTATTTCCATATTCAGCGATCCAGTTCCAACCAATCGTGAACTTTTGATACCGCAGCATATCCATTACTCCTACCTGCGGGATCGCGACCTTAAAAAGCTCCGGGCGTTGATTCATAACCGCACCCACTAATAGGCCTCCATTCGATCCACCCTGTATGGACAAATAATCGGGTGAAGTGTATTTCTTTTTAATAAGGTATTCAGCGGCCCCGATAAAGTCATCGAATACATTTTGTTTGTTAAAGCGCATTCCGGCCTGGTGCCATTTTTCACCATATTCGCTACCACCTCTCATGTTGGCAAGAACATAAATGCCCCCTTGCTCTAACCACGTAATCCTTGTCGTACTGAATGATGGATTGCTGCTGATATTAAAGCCGCCATACCCGGTCAACATGGTTGGATTCTTTCCGTTTTTCTCCATGCCTTTTTTATAAACGACGAACATAGGGATCTTCGTTCCATCCTTACTTGGATAAAAGATTTGTTCAGTTACATAATCTTCGGGGTTAAATTTTACTTCAGGTTTCCTGAAAACGCTGCTGGTGCCTGTAGCGATATCATATTGATAAATAGTGGGAGGAAAGGTAAACGAAGTGAAAGTATAAAACACTTGCTTATCGTCTCTCCATCCACTAAAACCCCCGGATGTACCTAATGCTGGCAATTTGACTTCCCTTTCAAATTTGCCGTACATGTCATAAACGTACACGCGGCTCGTCACATCTTTGAGATAAGTGATAAACAATTTTCCACCGGCCGATGAGATGCCAGAAATAACTTCTTCTTTCTCTGGTATGATCGTTCTCCAGTTGGCCTTATCAGGATTTTGCGGATCGATCATTACTATTTTCCTGTTTTTTGCGCCATCATCAGTGCTGATCAAAAATTTTCCATCTATATCGTCAACAAGATTGTAATGAAGGTTGCCCACTTCTTTTATAATCGGTTTAAAAGTTTTGTCGCCGCTCTTGCTATCGTAATACCAAATCGCATTTCCATCTTTTCCTTTTCCGCGGTCACTGATATTTAGAAAAACGAAGCGTTCATCTTCATTGGTAAATACGCTATGAAAACGTTGTGGATTGGCTTTATCCTCGTAAACTAATAAATCATTTTGCTGGCTAGTTCCGACTTTATGATAATATACCTGGTGATTTTCATTCTTGGTTGAAAGCTCTTTTCCTTTGTCCGGTGTCGGATAACGACTATAAAAAAATCCGTCGCCCTGCCAAGATGCTCCTGAAACTTTTACCCAGGCTAAAGAATCAGTGAGATATTGAAGGGATGTCATATCCATTACAAAAAATGTTCGCCAGTCACTACCACCGGTCGATTTTCCAATTACCGCGTAATGCCCATCTTTTGACAAAGAGAATGTAGCCAGGCTGGTAGTGCCATCCGCTGAAAATTTGTTTGGATCCAAAACAAGTTCTGGTTTGCTGTCAAGACCTTTTTGGCGATAGATCACATTCTGATTTTGCAAACCATCATTTCTTGAATAATAGTAATAGTCATTAGTACGTGACGGGGTTGAGTATTTGGGATAATTATTAAGCTCTTCCAATCTTTGCAACCATTGCGCGCGGTAGGGTATTTTTTCCAAATAACTAAACGTGACTTCATTTTGTTGCTTTACCCAGGCCTTGGTCTCCGCGCTGTTATCATCCTCTAACCAGCGATAAGGATCGGCGACAAGAGTTCCGTTGTAGTTATCGACTACATCGGTTTTCTTTGTTTCCGGATACTTTAGCTGCGCAAATAAAAAATTTGGGAGAACAAGAAGCAGGATAACAAACCAGCGTTTCATATAGCAATGTTTTAATCCGCTAAAGATAAGAAGGCTGGTAATTTGACGATTGCCGCTGGAATAAAACTTTTCCGGGCCGGTCAAATAGATGCAAACAAGGTCCTTAGATCTTCCTCATCCTGGAAGCTGATCTTGTTCTTTTTTAAAAACGCTTCTGCTTTGGCCTGTTTTTCAGCGGGCAATAATTTAAGAAGGTTTGATTTATTGGCTTTAATCGGTGCAGAGTTGCCTATCATAAGAAACCAGCCAACTTCTTCATATAATACTATATCCTCATTCACAACGAGACTATAGACCGAGCCACGAATTGAAATGTCCTTGAGTTTAGTAATAGCACCTGTTGTATTTGGAACGCCATAGGCACCGATCGTTTCAGATTGAGTCCGGATATTTATTTTTTTCAACAGCTGAATGGAATCAGATTTAGCCACCAGTTCCATAAATCCCTGGTTGTAGACAAGAGTCAAATTTTCAAACTTAATTGAATCAGGCGCCGGGGAATTGACAAGGTCCAGGGTGTCACCCTTGGGACTGATGAATTGAACACTACTGATTAAAAGATTGTAGTTGAATAAGACACCAGATTTTCGGGGCTGTGATCCAAAATACAGGGTTGCGGTTTCAAATTGAGGGAAGCGGTAAAATCCATTTACCGAGTATGCTTTGGCCAGGTCTTCGCCGCCCTTTACCCTTATCGTGCGTCCGCCCTGTGCATCAGCTGCGGGGGCAAATAAAATAATCAGCAGTAAAAGGAAGCATGAATACTTCATAAGAAGATAGTTTTAAACCCGGGGAATCCGAAGTGTACTCCAAGTTAATAAAGTCTTGGCAACTTTGAACAGCGGGAAAAACAATTTCAGCCATGAATTATCAGCTTTGGAAAGGAGGTATGAACTCCAAGATCAGAAGATTGCAAGTGCAGGTATAAAAGAAAAGCATCCCGTTGACCAGGATGCTTTTGCCATATCAAAAAGCAAAATGTCTCTTACTTGATCTTAAGCACCGGGGAAAGCTTATAATCCCCGGAACCATCCTGGTGAATGGATAGCGCTGCATCAAAATCGATAATCAATGAATCGATAGGAGCAGTAATCAACTTCCCGATTTTAATCTTTAATCCTGACTCGCTTCCACTTGGAATTGTCAATGGATAAGTGTTGTTATCGATCTTAATACTATTGTCATCGCCCAGAACAAAGCGGATCTCTTTTAAAGAGCCAGAAGGAACTGTGCCGGATGCCAGCACTGTGTCTACACCATTTTGCAGGTCGAGTAAATTATAAATGCCGGCCGAGGTGTTTAAAGTCATCCACCCCGAGTCATCATCTCTTACATTGACCCGGACCTCCCTGATGTCGACGTTCACTTCTGATGCATTGTAAGGATTGTCAGTTAAATGAACGGTCACGAAAGAAGTTCCGTTCTTATCCTTTTGACAGGAATTAAAAGTCAAAAGGATCGCGGCAACCATAATCGCCCCTGTAGTTTTGCGTATCAGCATAACATAAAGTTTCCCGTGATCAGAAAAAATCATGCCGTAGGGCCGGAAATAAGTGACATGTGCATTAATATGACGAACAAAACGGCAGTTTGCGTTGATTTACATGTAACTCTTTCGATACCCTGGCTATTTCAACAACCAAATTACAAACGGGTGCATCAGTCATTTATCTAATTAATAAAACACGCTGATATATCAATTCCTCTCCGGTATTGACCACGATCAAATAAACACCTGGTGCTTTGCCGGCAAGATCTTCTATTGTTATTGCGTTATTACCACGCTGCACAGTGAAATAATAAGTATTTGTCAGTTTTACCGCCGGATCAAATACATCCACTTTAATCTTTGTATTCAAAGACGATTGTACCTGCAGTTGCACCAATCCTTTTGTCGGGTTGGGATAAATGCTCAGTTTGTCCCTGCCAGCCTTTGCCAGCCAGAGACTGATTGTATTACTATACCTGACGCTTTTATCTGTACTCAGAATTAGAATCCGGTAAAACACACGTTCATCATTTAACGCACTTATATCTTCATTAAAGTTGTATCCAACTAATTCCGTTGTTGAGGTTCTTTGATCCAATTGACCCACCGTGGTAAAATTGATACCATCAGTGCTTCTTTGAATAAGAAAATACTGGACGAGTGAATTGTTCGTAATGTTCCATGAAAGTTGCGCCTGGCCATCTTTAGCCGCGCCACGGAATCCGGTAATGCCTGCAGGCAAAACAATACAGCCATTCGATTGAACAATCGTTATCGTGTCAGACGCATAAGCGGGACATCCGGTCATTAAATACTGTGTAACGATATAAGTTCCCGGTGTATCAACCATGATCGTCGGACCGGTAGTTCCCGTGATAATATTTCCGTTCGTTGTGGTCCATTGATAAATTGACGAAGCGATAGGATTCGTCACATATATGGAAGCGATCGATCCGTTAAGACAAATACTGGGTGAACCGGTCGCGACATCTGCTTTCGGTGAATTGAATAGCGCAACAGGACCCACAAAGTCTTTTAACTGCGCGGTAAATGAAGCCGATGCTCTTGTCTTCACTAACAATCTTCTGAATGGCATACCACATGGATTACCCGTAATCGAAGTGACCGGGTCCAGGCCAAGTTTGGTAAGATTAACGGAGAACTCTACAAATTGACGCGCAGCATAGTTAGTAGCAATGGCATCGTTTTGCAGGATGATAGAAAAGGGACCGCCCCATGTATTGTTGCTACATTGAAGACCGGTATAATAAACACCGGCTCCTTTGGGTTGTATACTCGCATACCCATACGTTGATCCGGAAGCAGCCCCATCAAACTGACCGCTCCATGCAAATGAAACGGGGTTAATGGACAATGAAGCTTTGTTGATCCAAATCCTTGCTTCTATAAATGTCAGGGCTGCACTTTGGTATTCAGCGCTGAAAATAATGTCGCCGGCTTTAATAATATTACCGGCTGCATCAAACTCCCAGCTTGTATGACCAGCATCAGGTCCGAACCCAGTAAAAGACAATGTCGGCCTGTTATACACCAGGTCAGTCTGGTACATTTCAAAGTCAAAATATCGGTCCCCTGTTGTATTATCAAGAGAGGCGCCGCCGAACATCCAAAGAGAATCCGAAAAGTTGGGACCGGCTCTTCTTATATGCACAGCCACATCAAGAATGTCATTCTTATCTGGGATACCTTGAGAGACAGGTGTATTCCAATCGCCCGGGCTATCACCATTTTTGCTCGAGCCTGAAGCGAACACAGTAGAATCGTCTCCATGATAATCGCGCACAAATGCCGCGTCAAGTAATAAACGGTTATTAATAATACTGTATACCGGGAACCGCATCATACGAATGAAGCTCGACCGGCGAAAAGGGACATCAATAGCATATCGGGCCACCATTGCAGCAGAGCCTGCTGTATCAATTATGAATTGGCCGGTACCAAGAGATCCGGGCAAATTAAACCAATCATCATTACCTGACTGCACGAAGCCGTTAAAAAAGTTTGAGCGCATGTCCGCATCCACTCCGAAGTTTGCCCGGATGGCAGGTCCTGTAATTTGTCCTATACTATAAAAGGAGTTGAACAGGACCAACAATAATAGGGGTAAAGCTTTCTTCATAGGCACTGATTTTTCATCAACGTCACTAGCAATTGAATTAGCTAACTGATTATTGGTTGCGGGCGATTCTCACCTGCGTTAAAGGCGAAGTAACGATGCTGCCATCGTACTGGTATGCCGCGATGCGGTAAGTAATGAAACCGGGAAAAACATTTTCATCGGTCCATTTAAAAGAACGGGATGCGTTACATGCCAGGTAGTTTACATCTTCCCACACTGCATATGGATCATTCGCATCTTCATAAGTGCGTTGCACCATGAAGCAGCCGGTGCCTGTATTAGTAGTAAGACCCCAGGTTAAGGTGATGCCTTTACCCTGGCGGTGGGCCCTTAAAAAAGCAAAGTCTGTGCCCTGTGGTTTTGAAATGTTCGCAGACCCTTCATTGTTTGCGGCGAGAATCGATACCCGCTCTGGTGATTGAAGAGCCATGATGGCAATTGACAGAATAATGATTTGCGTTTTCATAAGGTTCATTTTAGGAGATAAAACTATTCATTTCATCTATTCGAAAAAAGGGTAAATACACTGCCGGGTAAGATTGCGTTTAATACTTAAAGGGTCAATTATGGAAAGGGATATGTTTAAGGAAATTCCCGTTATATAATTCCCGGCGTTGCAGGTAAATTACTCCGACCGGGTTGAAGGTCATTATTGCTTTATTGTGAAGATCAGGGGGAAAAATGCATGGCCTTTCAAAACTCAGTGTTTCCCATTCGTGGATATACGACTCCTGGTTCAATATTTCTGTAGGGCAGTTACCATTGTATTCGTTGACCGGGTTCATTAATTTAACTGTTTGATCCCTGCTTATGAAAAAGATACTTTCTATTCTTTGCTGTTATATGTACCTGCATAGCATTTCACAATCACCCGTGGTAGTTACCACGCCAAAGACATCGGGTGAAAAGGTGTTGGTAAAAGCATTGACTGCCCTTGTTAACCGTGAAGGGAACAAGAAAACACCGCTTAGAAAGATTAACCTCGCTTCTTTCGAATATCCTTAAGGCTTTTCGCTTTCCTGGAGTTTCTTTTTCTGGACTTCTTTAATGTCGGTTTCAATCTTTTCCTTTTTCAAATCTATCCGGATGAGATTATAGATGCCCATGTAGACATTAGCGATCCATACTAATGAAAAGCCGGCTACCAGGTATCCGCGCCAGTCAGTAAAAAGTAGGTGATATTTTGTTATTAACAGCATGACCACGGTCACGTAATGGCTAAAACAATATTCGCAGGTGAACAGGTAAAAGAACTTTCGCCTGAAAATCGATTTACCATTTTTAGACTGCCTTACGCAATATTCGCGGGGCTCCCTGAACACTTCTTCATGTGTTACAGTCCATGCGATACAGGCAATTGGTATGGCTAATAGAAATAACCAGGATATCTGCGTGCCAATCGTCATATTCAATACCATGATTCAATCATTTTTAATTCCGGAATTCCTGGCTGATCATCAACCCGTGAAATCCTCCGTCCATAATCCCAATACCGAGCCGGCCGAATGCGGGATTCATTATGTTCGCTCTATGTCCCGGCGAATTCATCAGGTTGGTATGAGCAATCCTTACCGTTTGAGCTAAAGCGAGATTTTCACCGGCTGTTTGAAACGTTACATTAAACTCTTTCATTCTGTCAAATGGGTCCTTGCCGTCAGGATTGAGATGAGCAAAATAACCTCTTTTAAACATATCATCTGAATGCACTCTTGCAACGACGGTCAATTCCGGATCTGCAACAAGTGGCTTTAAGCCTGCCTTGGTTCTTTCTTCATTCACCATTGCGAGCATTTCTTCTTCAAGCTTTGGTTTTGGTACAGCTTTGTTATATGTATAAAGAAGCGCGACGCTTTCATTGGATTTTGGATGCACGGTCAGGCTATTCATCGTTTGCCTGATTGCTTCATCAAACACGATAGCTAGTTTCCGGTTAGCCCACTCAGATTGCATGGCCAGTTTCGGTGTAAACTTGCTGTTGCGCGCCGCCGTAGTTAAACTGTCTTTTAATGGTAAGGCAAGAAAAAGGGTAGCAAAAATGATCGCGTACAACCAGCCAGTGATCGCACCCGGAACAATTCCGAGAAATCTATTAAAGACGTTTTGATTAATGTTTTCAGGAACTGACCGGCCTAGGTAACCGGTTATCAAGCCAAGTAAGATTCTCGCTATGAGGGCTGTTAAAAGAAATGCAACCGGCAAAAGCCATGGGCCCATTGTAAATAATGAATGGATAAATTCTGCTGTGTAGGGATAAAAGATGTAACCGACAACGATACTTCCGACCCAGGTAATAAGATCGAGGCTTCCTAAGATGAAACCGCGTTTCCAGCCAACAAAGATCGCGAGCAAAACAATGATGACGAGAATTACGTCGACAAGATTCATGAATTTCAACAATTGATCAACAGAGAATGATAACAAATAGTATGCCTTAGAGGGAGAGAGGGTTTAAGGTTTAAGGTTTGAGGTTTAAGGCTTAAGGTTCATTAAAGCGGGACGATAAAAATAATAGTCGCAGAAGTTTCCTACGAAGACTTCTCCCTGTCCGCGCAGTGGAGAGGGTCAGGGTGAGGAAAGGTTCATCAAAGCGGGACGAAAATTATAATATACACGGAATTTCCTACGAAGACCTCTCCCTCTCCGCGCAGTGGAGAGGGCTGGGGTGAGGCAGAGTCGGTTTAAGGTTTATAGTTTTAAGTTTATGGTTCATTAAAGCAGTACGATAATCCAATATCCCAATATCTAATATCCAATATCTTATATCACCTAGATATTCCTAAGTTTCTTTCTTTTCAATAAAAACTCTTCAAACTCTTTCAATGAAAAACTGCTTAAATTATTTTCTTTGATTAGACCTGCTTTTTGAGCGGCGAATGTGCCATATTTTATGTCATTAAACCCTTCCAGGTAATGTGCGTCAGGATCGATGGATATCAATACATTTTTTTGAATCGCATAATCGATCCACTTCCAGTGAATGTCCAATCTCCTTGGATGAGCGTTGAGTTCAATGACAACGTGATTCGCTGCACAGGCATCGATCACCTTTTGATGATTTACGGGATAACCATTCCGGCTAAGAAGTAATCTTCCTGTCATGTGACCAAGTATGGTGGTATAAGGATTCTCAATCGCTTTTATTAACCGCATCATCGCTTTCTCTTCGTCCATTTTAATATTACTGTGGATGGATGCGATCACCAGGTCGAAAGTGGCCAATATTTTATTTTCATAATCCATGCGACCATCATTCAGGATGTCACATTCGATGCTCTTAAATATCCTGAACGGCTTTAGCTTTTCATTTAATTCATCAACATACCGATGCTGCTCACGGATCCTTTCTTCTGTGAGTCCGTTCGCATAGGCTGCTGCCTTTGAGTGATCTGAAATGACCAGGTATTCAAAATTTTTACTGATGCATTCATTCGCCATTTCTTCAATTGTTGAGGCGCCATCACTCCAATTGCTATGACTATGTATGATCGACTTTATATCCGACGGTTGAATCAGAGTTGGCAGGGCTTTCTTTTTTGCCTTTTCGATTATCTCAGGCGACTCACGCAGCATCGGGGGAATGTACGCGATGCCTGCTTTTTGAAAAACAATAGCGTCATCTTCTGTTTCATCACCTTTGAAGGTCAGTTTCGGATAACTCTTCTTAAATGCTTCTACAAATTCTTTGCAGCCTGTGGTTTTGAATAATTCATCCGCACGATTGCTGCCTCCTGTATACAACCGGAGTTTCAATCCATTTTTTAGTTTGTATAAAAGACTGGTTGCTGTTTCCTCCAAAAGTTCAGGCGGCTGAGCAGTTTCGAATTTAGGTTTGATCAATTGATTATTTTCCATGATCACGAACTCGAGTTCATCAATGGTTAATTCCTGTCTTCTGAATGCGCCGGTAACCCGCACGGTATCCGGTGAAAAGATCTTTTTGAGATATCCATCGACCTGTGGAAACAATTCATCCAACTGTGCATACAGAAAGCTTCCCTGGTTTTGTAAATAAAATTCAATCGCTTCCTGCACATTGACCTGCGTCTTTCCCCCAAACCCTTTATAAAGAGTCAAGCGGTTTTCATTGCAGGCATATAACAGTTCACCGATCGATTCAATCTCCATTTCTTTCCAGATCGTGTTTATCTTCTTTGGACCAATTCCTTTTATATTTAACATTTCAACCACACCTGGCGGAGTGCGTTGCAGGTATTCGGTCAACACTTTTAATTCACCCGTGTCGATCATCTCAACTACTTTTTTCCCAACACTGTCTCCAATGCCTCTGATCGTGAAGAGTTTTTCTCTTGGAGTATCCTTAAGTTGTTCCGGCATTTTATCAATATTAAATGCCGCGATGGAGTAGGTCTTTGTCTTGAATGAATTCTCGCCGTGGATATCCATTAGCTTGGACAAAAGCGAGAAATTATCGGCGATGGCGGAGTTATCCATGTATGCAATTTAGAAAAAAGCTGGTTTCTGTTTAAAGGATAGAATAGGGATTCTTACTCAATCGCTTAAGGTTGAATTATTAATTACTTATTATTGATTATTTGCCTGCTATCGTGCCTTTTGCTTTTGACAAACTTGCGACCAGTTGGCGGCCATCAGTAATTAATAATTAATAATCAATAATTCCGTCGATTACGAAGTTTCGATCAAAAAAAAATCCCACCTTTCGGCGGGACTTTTGATTAGTTGAGAATATCAACTTATTTCTTCTTTGCAACTTTTTTCTTAGCTGCTTTTCTTTTTGGAGCTGCTTTTTTCTTAGCTGCTTTTTTCTTTACTGCCATTTTGTTTAGAATTTAATGTTTAGTAAATGGGTTAACGACAGTAAAAGTAATAATTATTTTAAATCATCCAAACTTTTTTATGACAAAATAGCAATACTGACAATTTTGCTTAAGCTCCAACAGGTGTTACTGAAACATAACTTCTGTTGTTTTTTCCTTTACGAAACTCAACAACACCATCAGCTAATGCAAATAAAGTATAGTCTTTTCCAACGCCAACATTTTTTCCGGGATGATAAACAGTACCACGTTGACGAACGATGATATTACCTGAAACAGCAGGTTGACCGCCGAATATTTTTACACCTAGACGTTTGCTATGTGAATCGCGACCATTCTTTACACTGCCTTCACCTTTTTTGTGTGCCATGATTTATTTTTTTAAAAGTCCAAATCTCAAATAACAAGACCGGATCGGGTTATTTGGTTATTGTGATTTTTATTTAATGTCGGTTACTTTAATTTTTGTGTATGCAGTACGATGACCTTTCTTTTTATGAAATCCTTTTCTTCTTTTCTGTTTGTATGCAATGACGGTATCACCTTTTACATGATCAACGATCTCAGCTTTGACTTTTGTTTTAATGCCATCGCCAACTGAGATCTTTCCATCTGCATCGGCCATCAACACTTCCACTTCTACTTTATCACCTGCTTTACCTGATACATGAGGCACATATAAGGTTTGGTCTTTTTCCACTTTAAACTGTTGGCCACCAACTTTGATTACTGCTATCATACGTTGAAAATTAAGGAGGGCCCGTGCGACCGGCCCATAGTTTATAATGTCAACTCCCGGATAAATTCCGGGCGGGCAAAGGTAAGGGGAAATGGCCAATTGGCAAACGGTGAATCAAAGTTTTATAACAGTTTCAGGAGCCCGATTGCCTCCGCTTTCCATTATATTTGCAGGCCCAGAGTGTAAATCAGCCTGACATCAGCTGAAAGTATGAAAATCAAGTCATTTTTAGCCAAGCCATTCGCTTCATATATATATAAAGGTATCCGGAAAGGGATGGCTACCGCTGTGGCCGACCAGGAAAATATTCTTAAAACGCTGCTGAAGATCGGGCGGACGACAGAGTTTGGGAAGCAGTCGGGGCTCGACAAAGTAAATACATACCAGGAGTTTAGTGATGCGGTCCCCATCCGGGATTACGAAGACATGAAGCCTTTCATTAACATGATCAAGGAAGGCAAACACAACGTACTTTGGAAGGGCCGGCCTATCTATTTTGCCAAGACCTCGGGTACGACAAGCGGTACCAAATACATCCCAATCACCAAAGATTCCATTCCCAATCATATTAATACAGCGCGTAATGCCCTGCTCTGTTATATGGCAGAAACAGGTAATTCGAGGTTTGCGGATGGAAAAATGATCTTTCTTTCCGGTTCACCTGAATTGGAACGGATCGGTGATATACCTACTGGTCGTTTGAGCGGCATAGTCAACCATCATGTTCCGGGATACTTGCGGGCCAATCAACTTCCCTCATATGAAACTAACTGTATTGAAGATTGGGAAACCAAGCTCAATAAGATCGTGGATGAAACGATCGGTAAGGATATGACTGTGATCAGTGGCATACCGCCATGGATGCAGATGTATTTCGATGAGTTGATAAAACGAAGCGGCAAAAAGATAAGTGATTTGTTTCCGAACTTCAGCGTGATGGTACAAGGTGGCGTTAATTTCGAACCATACCGCGCTAAGTTGTATGAAAGTATCGGAAAGAATATAGATTGCATTGAACTGTTCCCGGCAAGCGAAGGGTTCTTTGCATTCCAGGATTCACAAAAGGCAGAAGGATTATTGCTAAATACAAACAGCGGGATTTTTTTCGAGTTCGTTCCGGCGGGTGAAATATTTAATAAAAATCCCACGAGGTTATCGTTACGGGATGTAAAGGTTGGCGAAAACTATGCACTGGTAATTAATAGTAACGCGGGTTTATGGGGATATAACCTTGGAGATACCATTAAGTTTCTTTCAACTGATCCATACCGGCTGGTCGTAACAGGGAGGACGAAACATTTTATCTCTGCTTTTGGTGAGCATGTGATAGGAGAGGAAGTGGAATACAGTTTGCTGAAAGCGGCAAAGGAAGAAAACATACATGTCACAGAATTCACCGTAGCTCCTTATGTAAGCGGTGGCGACGGTAAATCCTATCATGAATGGTTTATTGAATTTGAAAATACTCCGGCAGATATCCAGCGTTTTGCCGGCAAATTGGAAGAAAACCTCAGGCAGAAAAATGTTTACTATGATGATCTCATTAGCGGGAGTATTTTATCTCCGCTTAAGATAAGGCCGGTACGAAAAAATGGATTTATTGATTACATGAAATCTGTCGGTAAATTAGGAGGGCAGAATAAAGTCCCCCGGTTAAGCAATGACCGGAAAATTGCTGATGATTTAGCAAAATGGGCCGTGAACTAAACTGCAAAAGATCTCTTGTTTTGAATTATACAAAAAATGATTTGCTGACCTAATGAATTCCAATACATCCATCAGGCGTATTGCAATATTCGGATCCACCGGTTCGATCGGAAGGCAGGCTCTTGAAGTCATTGCTTCACATCCCGATAAATTTTCGGTAGAGATACTTACTGCCCATTCCAATCATGAGTTACTTGCAGAACAAGCGCTGAAGTTTAATCCCAACATGGTCGTGATTTCAGATGAAAAGAAATACCAGGCTGTGAAGGATGCGCTTGCTTCAACAGAAATTAAAGTATTCGCGGGCGAAAAATCACTCGAGGAAGTTGCAGGAATAGATTGTTATGACCTCATGCTGGCAGCGATCGTAGGATATGCAGGTTTACGCCCGACGCTGCAGGCAATAAGCATCGGTAAGCCGATTGCACTGGCCAATAAAGAAACATTGGTTGTTGCAGGCGATATAGTGATGCGTAAAGCAGTTGAGAACAGAGTTCCGGTAATACCTGTGGATTCAGAGCACTCCGCCATCTTTCAATGTTTGATTGGCGAAATAAGAAATAAGATTGAGAAAGTGATCCTAACTGCTTCCGGTGGACCATTTCTTGGGCGGAAGCCGAATTATCTTGTTAATGTAAAAAGAGAACATGCTCTGCAACACCCGAATTGGAACATGGGTGCAAAGATCACTATTGACTCGGCGACTTTGATGAATAAAGGACTTGAAATGATCGAAGCAAAATGGTTGTTCAATTTACGTCCTAATCAAATCCAGGTGCTGGTACACCCGCAAAGCATTATTCACAGCATGGTACAATTTGAAGACGGAAGTATCAAAGCGCAAATGGGTTTACCGGATATGAAATTGCCGATCCAATATGCACTGGCGTTTCCCAAACGAATACCCAGCCAGTTTCCCCGGTATGATTTTAAAAAAGTAAATACACTGACGTTTGAAGAGCCCGATATAAGAACTTTCCGAAATCTTGTGCTTGCCACTGAAGCATTGAATAAGGGAGGTAATCTTCCTTCGGTGATGAATGCGGCAAATGAGATCGCCGTATATGCATTTCTACGGAACCGAATTAACTTTCTTGATATGACCGATGTAGTTGAAAAGACAATGCAAAAAGTGCCATTTATTGAGCAGCCGACATTAGAAGAGTATTTTGACAGCGATGGTGAAGCCCGCACATTCGCCGCCGATCTGATACAACTTTAATTATGATACATCGCGAGATAAGATTTTGTGACATGAACAAAAGCTCAGCAGGAAATTTGAGGTTCAATTCTGTTTCGGTGTCACTCTTTACCTCCTTTTCTCTTTTAACCTCTTAGCCATATTTCTTAACAAATTCAAATATTTTACCTGCGGGTCAGGATTCTGTCTGATTTGGCGGATATTTGCAAACTATTTATTGATTTAAACCGTTTTAGGGATTTATATATGACATTATTAGCTATCAATTGGGCTGCGGTAGGTATCCAGGTGGCGCAATTACTTCTCGCGCTATCGATCCTGGTGATACTACATGAATTTGGCCATTATATCACCGCCCGTTGGTTTGGTTGCCGGGTGGAAAAATTCTTCCTGTTCTTCGATCCGTGGTTTGCATTGTTTAAAAAGAAGGTCGGCGACACTATCTATGGTATCGGTTGGCTTCCGTTAGGGGGATATGTAAAAATATCAGGGATGATCGACGAAAGCATGGACAAAGAAGCGATGAAGCAGCCGCCAAAAGAATGGGAATTCAGAAGTAAACCGGCATGGCAGCGATTGATCGTTATGCTTGGCGGGATCATTATGAACGTTCTGGTCGCATTTGTTATCTATGCGTTCATCCTGATGGTATGGGGAGAAAAAAAGATCCCGACCGCCTCAATGAAGTATGGCGTGCATGTAGTAGACAGCACACTTTATAAATTGGGAATACGCAATGGAGATAAGATCATTTCCGTAGACGGAAAACCTGTTGAGGATTATGAAAAATTGCGGCGTCGTGTGTTGCTTGGGAACAGCCTGACAATTGAAAGGGGCGGCCAGACAGTCGATCTGCCTTTGCGTGAAGACCTGATCGGGCAATTGGTTGAAAACAGGAATAAAGATGTGGTAGGTTTACTGGAACCAAGGAAGCCGGCGATTGCATGGCTCGTTCCTGATACATCGGCGATTTATAAAGCCGGGTTGCGGAAAGATGACCAGATCATTGGTATCGATTCTGCGCGATTCGAATTCTTTGATGAATTGCAGAATCAACTGAGCGCAAAAAAGAACCAATCAGCATCTTTAACTGTTTTACGCGGGGGCAATACAATTAATTTCCCCGTCCAGATCAGTGCTGATGGAAAATTAGGTTTTGTACCATATGGTCCAAGCGGACACTATCAGCAAATGGATAGTCTAGGATGGTTGAAGTTGAATGTGACTAAATATGGTTTTTTTGCAGCTTTCCCCGCCGGTATTCAGAAGGCAGGAAACGAGTTGACTTTTTATATTGCGCAATTCAAAAAAATTCTGAACCCGAGGACCGGTGCTTATAAAGGCGTCGGAGGATTCAAAGCAATTGGTTCAATATTTCCAAAGTACGGATGGAACTGGGAAGCATTTTGGACGATCACAGCATTCCTATCCATTGTACTTGCATTCATGAACCTGCTCCCTATTCCCGCTTTGGATGGAGGACATGTGATGTTTACCTTGTATGAAATGGTGACAAGAAGAAAGCCCAATGAAAAGTTTCTTGAATATGCCCAGATCGTAGGTATGGTATTTCTTTTGTTATTGATGCTGTACGCGAATGGGAATGATTGGTTTGGTTGGGGCAAATAACAGTTATTCAGTCTGCAGTTTAGCAGTTGGCAGTTATACTCGGGGACAAATGAAAGGATGATGAAATAGGAAGTTGACATTTAATATAAAAATGAAACTCTTTGATAAAAATTTGTTTTTCGATTGTGTTAATAAGCATTCCGATATTTTGTAACTGTAAACTGTGAACTGAAGAACTGATAAAATGAAAGGGGGCTGTCCCGGTTTCGACAGCATAGATCTTTGAGAGTGTAAGCATGCAGTGCTTTGTGTACTCAGCACTTTAATCCGAATACTCAAACATTAAATGGCAATACTCAGTATGCCATGGCTGCCTAATCAGTGATTAGTTAGTCATTAGGGCCGCGGATGCGGGTCGTTCTGTTACCATGTTCCGCCGCCGACTCAAAACAAAAGCAGAATGCTGCAGCAGAAGGCTGTGACTGCTGCAAAAGATCCTTTCGGGGAATGCAGCTACGCATGGAATTGGTTTGTTCGTTTCCTGTTCTATGCCGACAAATAATAATGAAATAAGCATGTAGAAAGCTTTTGAGGAATATGTTTGGACGCGGGTTCGATTCCCGCCAGCTCCACTATTAAGATGTGCAAACCCGCTACTGCAGCGGGTTTTTTTATCGGCCAGAATTATTAATTATTGATTATTTACTTTCTAAGAAAGACATTAAACATTTAAATTCTTCGAATCGATAGGGAATGTACAGTAATCAAGAAATAATTAATAATCAATAATCCTAACTCAATAGAACTTCTCCATTTTTTTTCATATTCTATCGCTTTTACTGAGCATAGCGGAAAAGATTTTTTCATAATCTTGAAAACGAAAGCTTATAAATTCCATCTCTATTAAACTCCATGCCGTTAATGTTACCGTTATTGTCTCTTGCAAAATGAATAATATTTGTTCCTATAAAATCGCAGCTAAACAGATCACCCTCATAGGCTGTTAACGGGATGTCATAAGCATCAAAGAATTTTAAATGCAACAATCCTTCTTTCTCAAAAAAATTATAAGTTACTTTTAGTTCGTCTGAATAATATTTGCCCGCTAAAATCTTAACGTCATTAACGGAATGAGATACTGCTTTAATTAGATGAAAAGTCGCTTTGTCTGCTCTTGTTGCAAAGTGAATGACAGTTTGTTTAAAAATGTAATGATCAGTTTCAATCCCTTCCACCCCAAAATCACAAGTACCATTGTTTAAAAGAGTTTGATACCATCCATCTTTATTTGCGGCCAACTGCACTTTACCCGCTCTTCGTACAAAACGCATAGCAGCAAGGTTTGTTTTGTTTATATAAGTTCCTTCTTTTACGATACAGGCGGATTTTCCGGCTGAAGTAGGCTTTTTTTGCAATTTGATAAAAAGCGCAGCTATTCTAAAGAGTTTATCTGTTAAACTATAAACATCTTCACGATTCGCTAAACAGATAACCGTAAATCTGTCGCCCGGAAAACGAACTATCTCTGCTTTATAGCCTGCATCAGAACCGCTGTGTGTTATCGCCAGCTTTCCTCCAAAAGCCTCTATTTCCAAGCCTGCTCCATAGGGAATGTAATCACCATTGTTCAACTTGCCTCTTTGCAATTGCAATTGCTGTACTTTTTTACCGAATACGGGTTCATAAAATATTAGGTCGTACTTTGCCAGGTCTTCTGCTGTTGTTAGCAAGCCTGTTGAGCCATAACTACTGCCTTGGAAATGTGCAGGCTCAAATTTTAGCGTACCGGCTGCGTTGGTTACGGAATACCCAAGGGCAATACTGCTGTCATCTGTAGGAAAACCTTTTACAAAACGGCTTTGATCCATGCCAAGCGGCTTAAATATTTTTTGTCTCGTATAATCCGTCAACGACATTTTGCTTACGCGTTCTATAATTTGGGCAAGCAACACATAGCCGCCATTGTTATATTCAAATCTTTCACCTGGTTTGAAATTCCTGCCCTTTTGCATCGAAAGATATTTAATGACATTTTCGCTGCTATATTGACTTTCATCTTTATAGCTCATCGCGGTCAAAGTAAACCCGTCACGAAGGCCTGATGTATGGTATAACAAATTTTTTACCCGTATCGTATCGCCGAAAAATGGAAGTTCGGGCAAGTACTTCCTGATGTCATCTTCTAAATTAATTTTTTGGTCTGCCACCAGCAATAAAACAGATAATGCGGTAAACTGTTTTGAAACAGATGCGACCCATATTTTTCGGTTACTGCTGTTAGGAATCTGTTTTTCCAGATTTGCAAGCCCATAAGGCCGATCCCATATGACTTTCCCCTTATGAAGTATTATTACTTCCATCCCAGGACTATTTGGCTTATTCCAGTTGGAAAACAGCGAATCTATTTGTTTGCCCTGGGCAGACGTTACCTGAGAAAACGCTTGGCTATTAACTATTGCGGTCGAAAGCCAGAGTACCAGCATCCCTTTGATCATTCTGCTATTTACGTTTCCGGGGAGATTATTCTTCATTTGATAAGTTGATTGAAACGCGTGATTTAATTTAATTCAATGATCTTCTTGCCGGAAATATAAGAATCACCGCCCGCAAATAATCCTGCGATCTGACCTTCCTTTACTTCAAGGTTGACGTGGATGCGACTGGGCGAAGGTGTTTTCATAAACCTGCCCTGTTCGATCAAAAATTGTAGTTTATTAATTTTCTCTACTTCATACAGGTATGTTGCGAGAGGTCCTGCAGCCATTCCTGTTGCCGACTCTTCATCGATACCGTAAAATGGGCCGAACATCCTGCTGGTGGCGTCGAAGCCCGTATTGGCTGGTGTTGCATATACATAAAATCCTATCAGGTCATACTTCTCTGAAATCCGGTACACCAGTTCCTCGTCATATTCTATTGCCTTTAATTCGACTTCATTACTTAATGGAACGACCAGGAACGAGTTTCCCGTGTTTACGATTGTAGGATTGATCCCCGGTTTTATATTATTCTTCCTGATGCGGAGTGACAAAAAGATATCTTCCATCGATTCATTTGGCACCACCATCACGGGAGCCGTCTGTTCCATGAAAGCCAGACCATTTCTAAATATGATTTTACGAACACCATCAATAGTTTCTTTCGATGACAGATCACTCGCAATTATTCCCTTCTTTTTTAAATATGAGAAAGTAGCGATCGTTGCATGGCCGCAATGGGGAATTTGTTTTGTGGGGGTGAAGAAGTCAAGTTTATAGTCAGCTATCGTCGAGGAAGACACAAACGCTGTTTCCGGAAAGCCTGCTTTTGTTGCGATCAATTGTTTGACTTCTTTTGTTAAGTTGTCCGCGTTAAAAACTACCCCCGCTGGATTTCCACCCGTTTCATCTACACTGAAGCCGTTAATGATCATTACTTCTACTGTCATAATATATATGAATGAATAAAGTTGGTACAGTGGTTATTTATTTTGTCTTTCTACTAAAGCCTTCAGACAATTAAATTGTACGAATCAATTGGAAATGTACAGCAATCAAGAAATAATTAATAATCAGTAATCAATAATCTTATCTAGATAGAACTCCTCATATCTTTCATAATCCATCATACCCGACAAACACCTCCCGCAAACGATAGCTAAGTGTTACTACTTATTTTCCCTTGTTGCCATCGTTTTTTATTTTTTTGAACAATGAATTTGTTTGACTTTTGCCAAATAAACACCTTACCTATCAAAAATTTACAACCCGCCTCGCCATGAAGCAGATCTCCATCATACTGGTGGATGATCACAAATTAATCAGAGATTCGTGGTCATTCATCCTTAACAGCGATTCCCGGTTCACTGTAGTCGGCGAAACAAATAACGGCGAAGAAGCCGTTGAAATCGTTAAAAACATTAAGCCCGATGTGATATTAATGGATGTAAACATGGCCCCGGTGAACGGCTTTGACGCTACACGCCAGATCATGAAACTTTCGCCCGGTTCTAAAGTAATTGCTGTGTCGATGCACACCATGCCTGCTTATGCCAAGCGAATGATGCAACTCGGAGCGATGGGTTACGTCACTAAGAATTCGTCTAAAGATGAAATGATCAAAGCCATCCTGGAAGTCTACGAAGGCAGGAAATACATTTGCGAAGAGGTTAAGAATATACTTGCGCAAAAAGAATTGGAAGAAGAAGAGTCACCGACCGATATGAATAATCTTTCCCGTCGCGAGATCGATATTATTAAATTAATAAAGGAAGGATTGTCTTCAAAGGAAATAGCATCACAGCTTGACATATCATTAAAGACTGTCGAAGTGCATCGCTATAATATTTTAAAGAAGCTTAAACTGAGAAATACAGCCGCGTTGGTAAATTTCATTAATGTAAACGGCTTATAGTTAAGCCCGGGCTTTACTACTTAATTACCTAAAAAACTGCGAAGAACTGTTAGATTAACCTCTGAACCTTGCATTGCTCTGCTGATTCATTGGGCAACCATTTCTACGGGATGAATAGCAAGAGGTTATAACTAAAGCCAGGATTAATATTGCCAGGATAGTAAGGAAATTCTTCTTCATTTTGTCTGTTTGTTGTTAAACGATAGGGCTACGTAATTATTTCACAAATATAGAGCCATCATCGGAATTTACATAGCTATTAGGAAATAAACTAACGTGTTGTTCCGATCTTGTTTCGATGATAAAAACAACGGTTGTTCGTCTTTTTCTACTAAGATTTCCTTTTTTAAAAAAATTCAAACATTTACCTTTACCGCTCTGATTATTAAGCAAATTCCACCGTGATGTTGCAACTGAAAAAGCCTCTTGCATTTATTGATCTTGAAACTACTGGTACCAACATGGGTACTGACCGTATCATTGAAATTGCCATCGTAAAAATTTTACCTGACGGCAGCAAGAGCGTCAAAAGGAAGATCATTAACCCCGAAATGCCGATTCCCCAGTCGTCAACTGATGTGCACGGGTTTACTAACGAGATGGTCAAGGATGCTCCGACGTTTAAGCAAGTTGCACATGAATTGAAGCAAATGCTTGATGGATGCGATATCGGTGGATATAATTCAAACCGGTTTGACATTCCATTGCTCGTCGAGGAATTTCTTCGCGCGGGAGTGGACTTTGATATTCGTGGAAGAAAGTTGGTGGATGTCCAGAAGATCTTTCATCAAATGGAACAACGCACGCTCAGTGCTGCATATAAGTTTTATTGCAATAAGCAACATGAAACGGCTCATAGCGCAGAGGCCGATGCCTGTGCAACGCATGAAATTTTCCTGGCCCAACTCGAGCGATACCCGGCGCTGGGCAATACCGTTGATACAGTTTTGAAAACTATCGGTGAAGAAGTATTCGTTGATCTTGCCCGTCGTTTTGTGTTTGAAAACGGAGTCGAAGTATTCAATTTTGGCAAATTCAAAGGACGTATAGTGGCTGAAGTCTTAAGAATTGAACCTCAATACTATGACTGGATGATGAAAGGTGATTTTCCTCAGCATACCAAACAAAAACTCACGGAGATTTACACGAGAACTATGCTTAAGAAGGTGTAATTATCCCTTTTTGTTCTCTTTCCTGTTAACAATTTTAACAGGGCATCATTGTTGATTATCGTAAATTCGTTACTCGCCTTCATTTTATTACTGTGGAGAAATTAGTCGTCATACCAACCTATAACGAGAGGGAAAATATAAGCAGTATTCTCCACGCAGTTTTCAATCTCAATCAGCAATTTCATGTATTAGTGCTCGATGACAGCTCTCCTGATGGCACAGCCGATACTGTAAGAGAACTTCAATACAAATTTCCCGGCCAGCTTTTTATTGAAGAAAGAAAAGGTAAGCTTGGATTAGGTACCGCTTACATTCATGGTTTCAAATGGGCGATGTCAAATGGATATGCTTTCATCTTTGAAATGGACGCCGACTTTTCTCACAATCCTGCCGATCTTTCCCGGCTTTACGATGCATGTAAACGCGGCGGTGCTGACCTTGCAATAGGATCGCGTTATGTAAAAGGCGGCGGTGTACGCAATTGGCCGCGCAACCGGATCGCCTTATCAAAAGGCGGTTCGCTATATACCCGCATGATCACCTGGATGCGTATTAAAGATCCAACTGCAGGCTTTATTTGTTATCGTAAGGAAGTGCTTGAAACCATCAACCTTGATGAGATTCACTTTACCGGCTATGCATTCCAGATTGAAATGAAGTTTGCCGCCTGGAAGCTCGGCTTTAAATTGGTCGAAGTACCGATCATCTTCCAGGATAGAACCGTAGGGATCTCCAAAATGAATAAGGGCATCGTGAAAGAAGGCATCCTGGGCGTACTGAAACTTCGCTGGTATAGTTTATTTACCAATTACCGCAAAAGAGTTAAGAATACCTATTCACAGAGCGCTGCTGACGAACCAATCCAACCTAACAATGTATTGGTCGAAAGCAAATGACCCTTGTTGATCCTCATTTACTATTTCCTTTTCCTTAGTTTGCATCCCGGATGAGAAAGGCTTTTGTACAACTTCATATTGCTGTATTCCTTGCCGGGTTTACCGGTATTCTTGGAAGACTAATTCATCTTAACGAAGGATTACTCGTGTGGTACCGGCTTTTGATCACGTCTGCAACGATGTGGATACTTTATTCGATTACAAAACGTCTTCAAAAAATTTCGCGCAAAGATATTCTGAAACTATCCGGTGTCGGCTTTGTCGCGGCAATGCATTGGGTTACTTTTTACGGTTCTATTAAAAAGGCAAATGTATCGGTGGCCCTGGTTTGTTTTTCAGCAGTAGGTTTTTTCACGGCATTGCTCGAACCATTAATCCTGCGTGTGAGGATCAAATGGGTTGAAGTGTTTTTGGGAATATTGGTTATTGCGGGAATATCCATCATATTTACGTTTGATACGCAATACAAGACCGGTATTATTCTCGGCATAGTGTCGGCGTTGTTGCTCGCATTTGTTATGATCGTTCTCCGTCAATTTGTTCAACGCATGAACTCGGAAACAATGCTGACGTACCAGTTAAGCGGAGGTTTTTTGGCATTGACCGCACTAATGCCCTGGTATTTGAATCAATTTCCAACAGATTATTTAGTTCCGACTTTGAGCGATTGGGGATGGTTGCTGATCTTATCCTGGCTTTGCTCGGTTTGGGCATTTCAATTGTCAACAAATGCTTTGAAGAAGCTTACCGCATTTACAGTTAACTTAACCTATAACCTTGAGCCGGTGTACGGCATTGCGCTGGCATTTATCGTCTATAAAGAAAATAAGTTTCTTAGTCAATGGTTCTTTCTTGGATTTGGCTTGATCGCCGCATCACTGATCATACATATTGTTTTACTTCTTAAAGAAGAAAGGCAGGTTAGTAAACATGCAGACGCAAGAATATCATAAACGGATCGTCGATTATTACGAGGCTACAGAGAATGCGTACAAAGATTCCTGGGACCTTAAAAATAGTCTTTCGATCCATTATGGATATTGGGATGAAAAAGTCCGGTCATTTCCCGAATCACTTTTGCGGATGAATGAAGTAATGGCTGATGCAGTATCCATTCAGCCAGGCGAAAAAGTATTGGATGCGGGATGTGGAGTTGGCGGAAGCAGTATTTTCCTTGCATCAAAGTTTGGCTGCAAAGTAACCGGCATTACACTTAGTAATCGACAGGCGAACCAGGCAATGCTGAATGCAAGAAGCAAGAATGTTGATTCGCTTATTGACTTTGCGATAATGGATTATTGTAATACTTCTTTTGCCGACGGGAGTTTCGATGTTGTCTGGGGTTGTGAAAGCATTTGTTATGCTGCAGATAAAAATAAATTTATCCAGGAAGCGTTTCGTTTACTTAAGCCCGGCGGGCGATTAATCGTAGCTGATGGATTTGCTTCTTCCTTTGATAGTAATGAACACCTGCTGATCCGGCAATGGCTGGATGGCTGGCAGGTAAATTACCTGGAAACGCTGGACCGATTTACACACTTTATGCAGGCTGCGGGTTTTACCGATGTTGAATCAAAAGATATTTCGAGGTTTACAAAACGATCATCCAGCCGGTTATTAAAATTTTATTACCTCGCAACGTTATATGTAAATTGGAAAAAATTAACCCGTTCCAACCGGGCCACAGATATTCAATTAAAAAATATCAGGGCGTGTAAATATCAATATAAAGGAATGAAGAAAGGACTTTGGTTATATGGATTGATCCGCGGCAAAAAGCCCTAAATTTTATTTACCTGCATAAGCTATCTTTAAAAAAATAATTCAATTCCATGCGCACCATTTTCATTTTACTCTTGCTTTTTATTTCTGTATTAGGGCTAAGCCAGAAAAAACCACTCGACCATTCTGTTTATGATAGCTGGCAAAGTATCGGCGAAAGAATGATCAGTAATGATGGGAAATGGGTGGTTTATTCTATAAATGTCCAGGAAGGAGACAACGAATTGGTCATTCAATCCTCGGATGCAGCGTACAAAAAAATCATCCCCCGCGGATATAATGCGGTGATTACCGAAGATAGCCGCTTTATGATCTGCCGCATAAGACCACTGTATAAAGATACCCGCGAAGCACGGATCAAAAAGAAGCGGCCCGATGATTCGCCAAAGGATTCGCTGGCAATAGTAAAACTCGGGAATGATAATGTTTGGAAACTTCCGCGGGTAAAGAATTTTAAAGTCCCTGAGAAAAGCTTCGGCTGGGTAGCTTATCATCTTGAAAAAGCTATTGAGCCGCCAGGGGCAAGAGCGAGAGCAACCACACCCGATTCAAAAAAGACAATTGATAGCCTCAGTCGCGTCATAGATTCTTTGCAAATGGTGATCAGGACGGTCCCGCAAACAACGGGTAAAAGAAAAAACCGTGATGATGAATTTGGGAATGAATTCAGTTTTGAATCAATAGAGGATGCGGAAGGGGATGAACCCCTTTCAACACCGGTAGAGGCCGGGACTAATCTTGTGCTCCGCAAACTTGAAAATGGAACTGAAAGGGTATTCAATAATGTACTCGAATACTTTTTCAGCAAGAACGGGCAAAAGTTATTGATGGAAGTGTCAAAGAATCCCAAAGATTCATTAACTAAGCCATTTGTTTTTTTATATGATTTGCGCAAAGGCTATGGCGACACATTGAGCCGCGGTGGCAACGACTTTAAAAACTTTGCTCTTTCTGACGATGGTTCACAGGTTGCTTACCTCGCGGAGCGTGATGCAAAGCCAAAAGACCTTCAAAAGTTTTACCGGTTATGGTATTTCAAGGATGCAATAGATAGTGCCACATTGCTTGTCGATAAAAATTCAGTAGGCATGAAACTGGGAATGACGGTAAGTGAATTTGGTAACCTGAGTTTCAGCAAAAGCGGAAAGCGTTTGTTTTTTGGAACTGCACCGGTTCAACCTCCCAAAGACACGACATTAGTTGACATTGATCTTGCGAAACTGGATGTATGGCACTATAATGACGATTATCTCCAAACGGTACAGCTATTCCGCCTTCAACGCGATCTGCAGGAAAATTTTCTTGCCGTTTACAATTTTAATAATGGAACTATTCAGCAACTGGCCTCAAAAGAAATTCCACTGGTGTACTCAACAAACGAAGGCGATGGTGATCAATTTGTCGGTGTTACCGATTTTGGAAGAAGAGTGGAAGGTCAATGGACTGGTGTGACCAAAAGGGATATTTATGCGATCAATGTGAATGATGGTTCAACAAAGCTGGTAAAAAAAGATCTTTTGGGAGTTATTACACCTAACTATATCTCGCCTACGGGTAAGAGTATTTTATGGTATGATAGCAAAGCGAAGAATTATTTTGTGTGGGATGGCAAAGAAACAAGGAACATTACCGCGAAAGTTAAAGTGCCATTGTGGAATGAAGAGCACGATTCACCTTCTGATCCTCCGCCCTATGGCGTTGTGAAATGGGAAGAGAATGACAATGCAGTCTTGATCAACGACCGATTTGGTATCTGGAAAATTGATCCTTCCAATGTCAAGGCGCCCGTGTTATTACTATCCGGGCGAAATGAAAAAAAGCAGTATCGCTATTTAACTGTTGATCCTGAAGAGAGGTTTATTAAAAATGGCCAGAGAATAATTATCAGGAGTTTCAACGAGGAAACAAAAAAGGCGGGACTATGGGATGGAATTTATGATGGGACATTCAATGTTAGATTATTAAAACCTATCAGTCCTGATAGTGATTATGGCATCGGGCAGCCAATTAAGGCGAAAGACGCGGAGACGTTTGTATTTTCAAAAGAATCGTATGCCACGCCTCCCAATTTATACTATTGGCGTAAGGATGCTGCTTCTGACACCTGGCAAGGAAGTTGGCTATCTTCTATCAATCCCCAGCAAAAAGATTATAACTGGGGTACAGCAGAATTATTCAAATGGAAAACATTTAAGGGAAAACCTTCAGAAGGAATTTTATACAAACCAGAAAATTTTGATCCAAAGAAAAAATACCCGGTCATTGTTTATTTCTATGAAGAATTATCTGATGGGTTGAACGGGTACATTGCTCCGGCACCTACACCAAGTCGGTTAAACATTTCCTTTTTTGTGAGTCGCGATTATGTAGTATTCGCGCCTGATATAAAATATACCATCGGTCACCCGGCGCAAAGCGCATATGATTATATCGTAAGTGGAGCAAAGGCCTTGACTAAGTTTCCCTGGATCGATGGAAAGAACATGGGATTGCAAGGTCAAAGCTGGGGAGGTATACAGGTAGCGCAACTGATCACGATGACTGATATGTTTAAAGCAGCATGGGCAGGTGCACCCGTAGCCAACATGACGAGCGCTTATGGTGGGATCAGGTGGGAGAGTGGGGTCAACCGGCAATTCCAATATGAAAAAACGCAAAGCAGGATCGGTGCTACGTTGTGGGAGAAACCGCAACTATATATTGAGAATTCTCCGTTGTTTCATTTACCCAAAGTAAAAACGCCATTGGTGATCATGGCTAATGATGCCGACGGTGCAGTTCCATGGTACCAGGGAATCGAATTATTTACAGGTATGCGGCGCCTGGGAAAGAAAGTGTGGATGCTTACTTACAATGGCGAAGCACATAATCTAGTCGAGCGTCGTAACAGGAAAGATATTCAAATCAGGGAACAGCAATTCTTCGATTGGTTATTGAAAGGAGAAAAACCCGCGAAATGGATCACCGAGGGTGTACCCGCTGTCAAGAAAGGAAAGGATTGGGGATTGGAGATTGTCGAGTGAGGGAGAGGTGAAGGCTTGCCTACCGAAGAGAAACAAAGGCAGGTTTAAAGTTTAAGGTTTCTATGTTGGAAAGTAGGCAAGATCTATTCTAAGTATAGATTTTCGAAATTCTGATAATTAAAACTGTAAACTGTAAACTGCTAGACTGCAAAACTGCTCAAGCGGCCTGGCCCGATATATATTTTACAAGACTCCGTTTTGCGACTGGCAGCAAAGTTTCATCAACCGGGAACGTGAGATCCACTTCGATAGAATACACAGCAGGATTGGGTAAAGCTTTATGATAACGGATCAGGTCTGACTTGATATGTTCATAAGTAACAGCAATACCGCGCTGCCACATATCCACATAAGCTGTCTTAATGCTGCGGTATTTTTCGTCATGTTTTTCAAAAATGGATAAACGATAATGGTAAACACGTGTACTTTTCGTATTGCCACTGCTTAGAAAGAAATACCCTTCTTTAATGTCAAGAGGAACAATACCGACAGGGGAGATGCTTATCTTATCTTCTACAAATTCGTATATGGATACACCAGTCTGCAAAGTTTGTTTAATGGTAACTGCTGCATAATTGATGATCTCTTCAAGTTCCTGCATCAGTTCCGTGTCTTCTATCATTTGCTGGTATAACAGTTGCAATTTTTCCATTTGGATCCCCGTAAGCTTTTTGGGAAAATGCTCCTGGAGAAATTTTTTGTTTTCACGAAAGGCGACAAGGTTATTATAATGAAACACGACATCACCAAGCTGCGGGTAAAGTTTATTCTGGTTAAAGTATTTATTGATTTCCTGCAGGTAAGCGAGCAACGTGTATTTCTTAAGCTCGAAATCAATATAGCCTTCAGCGAACCAGGTGTCGGATAATTGTTTCATATTACGACGGTGTTTGTATTCCTAATTTACATAAAAGATGCCAAGTATAAAAGAAAGTTTAAGAAAGAATAATACTTTATAGGAATTTTCATGATTTTTAATCCTCAAATACCAGTCTCATGATCAGGATTTTGACATTTGTTGGCGTTATTCTTGTCTTTACTTCGTGTACCCATTCTTATTATATCGTTCGCCATGCCGAAAAAGCAACCCAGGAAGCGAATATGACAAGTGATGTTCCTTTAAGTGATCTGGGTAAACAAAGAGCCGAAGAGTTAAAAGATATAATGAAGGATAAAAAGATCGGTTACATTTATTCGACGAACACCATTCGTACGCGTTCAACTGCCCAGCCAACGGCTGATGTATTTAAGATTCCCATTGAGAACTATGGCCCGCGTCCTGATTCAGCCTTTATCAGCAAATTGAAATCAAAGAATAAAAACACTTTGATAGTCGGGCATTCCAATACAGTTGATGATATCGTTAATCTCCTTTGCGGCGAAAAGGTGGTAGCGGGCGACTTAGCCGATAGCGAATACAATAATTTATTTATCGTAAAAAAGAAAGGAAAGAAATACCAATATTCGCTTCAGAAGTTTGGCAAGTAACTAATCAGCCACACCATTCGCTTTTTCTGTTTCGTGATGTTGCCTGTGAACATTTGCTTCGATAAGAAAAGTTACCTGTACATAATGTTTACCTGAACGTGTATCATCAGGCCGATAGTTGGTTTGATAAAGATAACCGGTTTGGATGGCCACATGTTCTGACAATCCATAGCCGGCCCCTGCAAACAATCGATTAGCTTCAAAATGAGGATCGGTATTTGTCAGAAAAACTTCATCCCAGCCATTAACATAGATGGTTCCGGGGTGAATGTCACGATGATTGATGGGTACAACCAGTTGCATGCGGCATTTTATTCGGTTCCTGTATCCAAGACTGGTTGTCCATCGCTGCTCAACACGAATACGGTTTTCGAATTTTACGCGACCGGCATAATAATTCACCAGGAACTGTTCCCATAATCTCCATTCCTGGTTGACATAAGGCTTTTTGAAATTATCGCCATTGGAATAGGAAACAAACCTGCCGAAGCCTAACAGCGAGGAAAATCTTTTTTTGAAAGCATAAGCAACCCCGCCTTTTACTTCATAATAGGAAAAGTCGTCGTAGAAACGCTGGGATCGCACTTGAAATTCATTGAAGAGACTCCAATGCGGGTTAATATTTAATTTCAGTGAAAGCACGGTCCAGGCACCCGTACCGCTTTGTGAATAGGCAAAGCTGCTAATGAAAACGAAATTGAAGTAAATGATGGACCTGTAAATTTTCCTCAAGATCTTTTGTTTTGAGATCAGAAATCTCTATCCCCATTAAAGTTTTCCAGTTCATTCGCCACTGACGTGAGGAATGTAGCACCCAAACTTCCGTCAACGATCCGGTGGTCATAACTTAACGACAAATACATCATGTGACGTATCGCGATGCTATCGCCATGCGGCGTTTCAACTACGACAGGGCGTTTCTTGATTGCTCCGACTGCAAGGATGGCTACTTGTGGTTGATTAATAATCGGAGTTCCCATCAGGCTTCCAAATGTTCCGACATTCGTCATTGTAAATGTGCCTCCTTGTGTGTCATCTGCGCTCAATCGTCCGTTCCTCGCATTATCCGCAAGATTGTTTACCCGTTTTGTGAGTCCAACAAGATTTAACTGGTCTGCGTTCTTAATCACCGGCACGATCAGGTTTCCACTCGGCAATGCTGTCGCCATGCCTATATTAATATCTTTTTTTACAATAATCCTATCTCCATCGACAGAGCTGTTGACCAGGGGGAATTTTTTTATACAACGGACAATGGCTTCAATGAACAGCGGGGTAAAGGTGATCTTTGTTCCTTCTCTTTTTTCAAAATCCTTTTTCACCTTGTCCCTCCACATTACCATGTTGGTAACATCGGCTTCCGTAAAACTTGTAACATGCGGGCTCGTGTGTTTGCTGCGTACCATATGTTCAGCAATCAACTTCCGCATACGGTCCATTTCGATGATCTCGACATTCCCGGAATATGTTGTAAGCTGTGACGATTGCGAAGGGCCACCCGACGTTTCTTTAACCAATGAAAGTTCATCCTGGCGCGAATGCTGTTGATGAATGGTCGTGGACTGCCGGTTGCTGATTGGTGACTGGTGACTGCTTACCGTCGACTGCCGGCTGCTTCCCGACTTTCGTTCGCTCACATATTGTAAGATATCCTTCTTGGTAACGCGTCCTTCGCTCCCTGTTCCCTGGATATTTTCCAATTCTGAAAGGTTGATCCCTTCACTGGCCGCGATATTCAATACTAAAGGCGAATAAAACCGATTGGATGATCCGTTATACCCGGTTTGTTGCATCGAAGGTTTCTGAACAGATTCTACTACAACAGCTTTTTCTGCTGGTTGATCATAGTTTTCTTCATGTGCGGGGGAAGCGGTTACGGGCCTGGAGGCTGCAGATTCCTGTACACCGGTCCTGATCTTTGCGATGACGGTCCCGATGGGTACCACATCATTTACTTTATATAATATCTCCTCAATAACGCCTGCGGAGGTACTCGGTACTTCGCTGTCCACTTTATCGGTTGCGATTTCCAATACCGTTTCATCCATTTTTACGGGATCGCCTGGTTGCTTATGCCATTTTAAAATGGTAGCCTCCATTATACTTTCTCCCAGTTTCGGCATTACGAGATCAACAATAGCCATAATATTCTATTTGTAATCGAGCTTGAGTTCTGATCAACCTAATCACAGGTAACTCCGTATTCCGGCAGCTTGCTTGTAAGGCCAATTGAGTTTAGCTGCTACAAGAAAACTGGCAAGCAATTTTTTGACCGGCCAAAGTTAATGATTTGCGCATAATCATCCGATCAACTGTTAGCCAGTATAAATTTTCTCAGGAAATCCAGCGCTGTATACGCCGTTTGTTTTATGTTTCTTTCGCGGTCAAAGCGAAAATGAAATTCTTTTGCTTCTATCTTTTCTTTGTTGCCGGCCGCGATCCAAACCATTCCTACCGGTTTATCTTTCGTTCCCCCTCCTGGTCCCATAATACCTGACGTAGCTAATGCAAAGTCAACATTTAATCTTTCGATTGCACCTTTTACCATTTGCCTCACTGTTTCTTCGCTGACTGCTCCTGCAGAAATGAGTGTCGAATGGTCAACACCGAGGATTTGTTCCTTTGCTTCATTCGCATAGCTAACCACCGTTCCTTTATAATATTCTGATGAACCTGCAACAGAAGTTAATAAATGAGCAATATACCCACCCGTACAACTTTCCGCGGTGCCTACCGTTTTGTGTTTCTGCTTTAATATTTTACCAATGACTATTTCCAATCCATCATCATTATCCGTTACCAGCCATTGATCAACCAGTTTTTTCAATTCTTCATATCGTTTGTTCAGGTCATCCTCGATCATATGCTGATCATCTCCACGTGCTGTCAATCTCAGCTTGACCATTCCAAAGCCTGGCAAATAGGCTAATTTAATGTGTGCCGGCAATGCGCTTTCAAAGTCTTTGATATGTTCCGCTATCATCGATTCACCCACGCCAGAAGTAAATAACGTGCGGTGAAGAATAACAGGCATATCAAACTCTTTCAAAAGACGTGGAATCACTTCATCAATCATCAGACCTTTCATTTCGTGAGGGACACCGGGGAGGGAGATGAAAACGGCCCCCCTGCCCCCCGAAGGGGGGTTCTTAGCCTCCCTGCCCTCCAAAGGAGGGTTCTGGGTCGTTGAAAGTTTGGAATTTTCTTTCGCTAGGTGCTTTAATATTTCATTCAATACTTCGTCTGGCTTGTTTAGTACTTGATCATTACTGAAACGTAGTACTTCGAAACCAAGCGTCCCTAGTTTAAAAGTTCTTGCTTCATCACTTAATGCCTGATCAGGAAGCTCATGTATTAACCCGTCTATCTCTACAATTAGATTTTGTTTGAGACAAATGAAGTCGGCGATATAACTAGAGATGATATGTTGTCTTCTGAATTTATATCCGGCTAATTTTTTATTCTTTAAGATCTGCCAAAGCACGGCCTCTGCTTCAGTCGGATTACTTCGATGTTCCCGCACGAAAGTCTTCAGTAGTCCATAAACGGTCGGGTCTGCTGTTTGATAACTATAATGTTTCTTGCTGCTTTCAGACTCTAAAGCCCCTCCTTCGGAGGGGTTTGGGGAGGCCGGGCGGGGGCCAAACCACATCCCAGGCGCTGTTCCTCTCGCATTATGCAATACGGTACATACATCAGGCACCTCGGCTTGTTTTAAATTTCTTTCGAGCAGTACTCCGGGTCGTCGATAAACCTGTTCGAATAGATACTTCACGTGCTTTAAGACGTCTTCATTCACTACCAGCTTTCCTCCAAAATATTGGCAGAGTAAAGGTTTTGTGATATCATCAGCTGTCGGACCTAGTCCACCAGTAATAATAACGATATCGGATTCTTGTCCTTCATCATCCAATGCCTGCCAGATCTCTTCCCAAACATCACCAACCGCCACGCGCCGTTTTACCCAAACGCCGATCTTGTTTAATTCCTGTGCAATAAACGCACTGTTTGTATCGATGGTTTGACCAATCAAAAGTTCATCGCCAATCGTGATAATGGAAGCATTAACAATCTTCATGTATTTCAAATTCGCTGCAAAGGTAGGAGATGGTTAAATTTGAAATCTTTTAATGATGACTCAAATGAAAAACTTTGTTCTTGTTTTGCTATGTTGGTTGTGTTCGGCTACTTGTGTTGCTCAAACCATCACGCAGAAAATTCAAAAGGCTTATTCGCGATTTGAGGCGGACTCGCAGGTGAAATATGCGAGTAGCTCACTTTACATTGTTAATGCAAAAACGGGCAAAGTTGTCTTTGATAAAAATTCCCGTGTTGGATTAGCCCCGGCCTCCACACAAAAGATTATAACCGCTGCAACTGCATTTGAATTGCTTGGAAACAATTTCCGGTATAAAACTGAACTCGGATACGAAGGCAGACTAAGTGAAGGAACAGTAGAAGGCAACCTTTTTATAATAGGCAACGGTGATCCGACATTCGGGAGTTGGCGATGGGAACAAACAAAGCCTGCGTATGTATTGCAAGAATTTCTGCAAGCGATAAAAAAGAATCGCATTCGGTCTATCCGTGACTCGTATAATTATGGTGTGACGCATTTCGAGGATCAATTTATTCCTGATGGATGGATCTGGCAGGATGTTGGAAATTATTATGGCGCTGGCTGCACTGCCTTGAACTGGCGGGAAAATCAATTTGATATAATTCTGAAATCTGGTTCGACCATTGGTGAACTTGTAGACCTCGTGCAAACTGAGCCCGCTTTGTCTTCATTCAAAGTCCGATCGGAAGCAAGGACAGCAGGTACAGGCACAGGAGACAACGCTTATGTTTATTTGCCCTTCGATGGCAACAATTGGCTTGTCATACGAGGGACGATCCCGGCTAATGAAAATGCTTTTCGTATATCGGCTACGATACCTGATCCGGCAAACGAGTTCTTTAACAGTTTAGTGGATTCATTGGCGATCAATAAAATCAATTTTGGTTTTCGTGAGCAGAATTATAACGCACATTTGAACGGAGATGAATTAAAAAAAAGGAGAGATGCCAATGTTATTTTCACTCATTATTCACCCACCCTTGACTCCATTATTTATTGGTTTTTACAAAGGAGTATTAACCTCTACGGGGAAGCATTGATAAAAACGATAGCTTATGAATCGAATGGTTATGGATCTACTGCTGACGGATTGCAAGTGCTGAAAAACTTTTGGAAACAAAAAGGAATCGATTCACGGGAACTTAACATGATCGATGGTTCCGGGCTTTCACCGCAGGATCGTGTTACTACCCATGCACAAGTTGAAATACTCCGATATGCAAAATCTAAACCCTGGTTCGGTTCTTATTACAATGCTTTTCCGACATTTAATGGCATGAAGATGAAAAGCGGAACTATTAAAGATGTGAAAGGATTCTGCGGTTATCAAAGATCAGCGGATGGGAATGAATACATCTTTTCTTTTTTGGTAAATAACTATAATGGGTCTTCGTCCGCACTCGTAAATAAAATGTACGCCGTATTGAATGTATTGAAATAAGATATTTGGTTATTAGATATTAGATATTAGATATTTGATTAGATTGGATAATTGTAAACTGTAACTGTAAACTGGTAACTGTAAACTGGTAACTGTAAACTGGTAACTGTAAACTGCTAACTGTAAACTGCTAACTGTAAACTGCTAACTGTAAACTGGTAACTGTAAACTG
>JADMIO011200116.1_pt1 | contig 62779 bp, 60 predicted proteins | sample 8958161 | NCBI WGS metagenome assembly JADMIO01 (sample SAMN16585339, study PRJNA669376) | soil metagenome | isolation source: Crop rotation soil | place: USA: Cullars Rotation, Alabama | collected 2011 | reverse complement strand
CGCGACAACTTGTCCACGTGGAATTCTAAGCTTAGGATCCCAATGTGCTGGAAAGAAATTTCCGGAAAGCACTCTTTTTTCCATTCCCATCCGTCGATTTCTGTCGGACAATCCCCCATCTTGGCGGGCGATGCCGCCATCTTCGATGTTTTTCGAACAGGCAATCTTAGCTATTTACCTTTGAACCCGGTTTACGCCATGTCGGTGGATGCGAAATTGTCGGAGGTCGCGCGCCGGGAGTTGGGTGCCTGGTCCCCAGAATTCTGTTTTCCCTTCCGCTCAGATGAAGGCCCCTTTGGGCTGCTCCTTCTGGGCAAAAAGGTGAGCGGAGAGTTTTTTACCGCAAACGATCTTTTCATGCTCGATTTGCTGGTGAAGAATCTTTCGATCGTGCTTAACCAAATCAGCTTGAAAACCAAGGTGTTGCAAGCGCAGGAAATGGAGCTTTTGGGCCGCATGTCCCGCGGCATGGCCCATGATTTGAATAATTTATTGACCCCCATTTCCACTTTCCTGCAATTATGCGCGGCGAATCGACCGTTGAACCAGCTCGAGACCCTCCTTCCGATTGCCGGCCGGAATATCGGGACGATCCGAGACTACATCCGGGAGGCCTTGTTCTTTTCCGAGACTCATGCCGCCCAGTTTCGCCCCTCCCGGTTGGACTCATTGATTGTCAAAGTCGCCCAAACATTTCAACCTGTTTTGCAGAAAAAATCGATCGCCCTGGAGGTCGAGGCACCCACCGAATGGGAAGTCGAAATGGACGAAGTTTTGATCCAGCGATTGATGAATAATCTAGTTTCGAACGCCATCGATGCCTCGCCCGATCATTCATTGATTCGAATCGAAGGCCAGCGGGCCAAAGTCCCGCGTGGCCAGGGTGATTGGGTCCGCCTGCGTGTCATCGATCGAGGTTCCGGCATTAGCCGTGAAAATCTCAAACGCGTCCGGAAACCTTATTTCACCACCAAAGTTCATGGGGACGAGAACCGTGGGGTGGGACTCGGCCTTGCCATCAGTGAAAGAATCGCGCGATTGCATTCCGGGGACCTCTCAATCCAAAGTGAAGAAAACAAAGGAACGACCGTGCAAGTCGAATTCCCAGCGGAGCAGCCTAAGGCAAAACGTTCCGTGGTGCAGCTCAGCGAATGAGGACCTTGTTAGTCATAGCGAAGCAATCCGGGCTCGCCGCGGCACTCCGGACGGTGCTGGACGAAAACGAATATCGTTTGTTGTCACACGAGGAAGTTTGGGAGGCAGAATCGCTTTTGATGCACGGGGCGGTGGATATTTGCGTGCTTGATGCCGAGTTGACTGATGTTCAACCCATGCGGGCGCTGAAACAAATTCGTCGTTACGCCTCCGCCTGTCCCATCATCATCTATACTTCCAACACCCAATGGGAATGGGAGGAGGAAGCGTACATGCTGGGGGTTCAGCACATTCTGACGAAGCCGGTGCGAGGAGGATTGCTCAAATCGCTTTTGCAACGGCTTTGGTCATCGGAGGATCGGTTAGTTCCCTTGCGGGAAAGCGGCAGCCCGGCAGCGGTTCGGGATTTGGGAAACCTTGACTCTCCGCCTCGAAATGATGGCGCGCTAAAGGTGTTGCGGGATTTCTCCACGATTTTGACCCACAGCCTTTGTTCGGACTCTTTACTCAAGCAGTTTTTACTCCTGCTTCGGTCGGTATTGGGTGTGAATCGGGCGGCGATTTTTCTGCGCCAACCGGTGCGCCCCAAGGGTGGAATCGGGAACGAACGCGAGGATCTGGTGCTCCGCCCGGCCTGCGCGTTGGGACTCGCCCCTGGATTATTGGACCATCTGGTGCTATCGCCCCAGCAAGGAATTGGACATTACATCTATCGCTCGGGAAGAATCTTGAAAAACGGGAGCGACGAGGCTCGCGCCGACCTGGTGGCTCAAAAGGAGTTTGCCTTGCTGGGAGCCCAGGTGGCTATCCCGATCCTGGATCGCGAGTCGGTGGTCGGGGTGGCCGTCTTCGATGGACGATTGACCGGAGAGTTCTTCGCCAATGAGGAGCTGGCGTTGATTTTTCATTTGCTGGAAGGGGTGGGGCTGGCGATCAAGAATAGCTGGCTCTACGATCAACTGTCCGAGGGGCACGAGATGTTGACCGATGTCCTGAATGAGCTCGAGGGCGGCTGCATTGTGGTGAACCAACAGTTGGAAATCATCCATGCGAACCCGGCAGCCCAAAAGTTTTTCCATTCGGAGAGCGGAAGCAAGAGGGAGTTGGTCTTTGCGGATCTTCCCCAGCCCGTTGCGAGCAAATTGTTTCAAGTGCTCCGAACCCAGGAGGTGCAGGGACCCTTTACCTATCGTCCGGATGCCCCAGCCGGAGCAGTTTATCAGATCCGGGTGCGTCCCTTCAAAAGGCTGAATTCGGTCACAACTAATTCAGCGTTGCTCCTGGTGGAAGATGTCACTCATCGAGAGCGGGTGCATCAGCTCGAATTGGAAGCTTCGAACGTTGCCCTAATCAAGTCGGTCGCCCGTCAGCTGGCCCATGAGATTGGGAATGCGGTTGTTCCAGTCATGACCTGCCTCAAGTTGTATTCGTCTTCGGGAGAGGAGTCTGTGGATTTGGCCGAAACCAAGTTGCGCGAAGCTGCGGATGGAGGTTGCGCAAGAATCGCTCGTCTCGTTAAACAAGTCCAATACCTGGCGAGCGATGGACTAGGCATGCAACGGAGCATCAGTTTTCGGGAGATCGCCGCCGCCGCCGCCAAGGAAGCTTCTGTCAGCCAGCCCGGAAAAGTGATTCTGTTGCCGAACGGCGATCTGGACTCGGACGAGGAAGCCGCGATTAGGGCTGATGTCGCCCAGCTCAGTCATGCATTCTTCGAGATTTTTCTGAACGCCTTGCAGGCCACGCCTGCAAACAAGCCTGTCTCGGTGAGCTGGAAGTCCACGGAAGAAGCCGCGAACCTTTGCGTTGAAATCCAGGATGGTGGTGAAGGCTTTGCCGCCGAGGCACTTGAAAGAGCGACAGATCCCTTTTATTCGACTCGGACAGTGGGCTTGGGGCTGGGGCTTTCGGTGGCTCGAAAGATCATCGAGATGCACCAGGGAAAGATGCAGTTTGCCGCCCGGGTGGATGGACAAAACAATACCGTGCGGGTTTTTCTCCCGCAAGTCGCGGCTCCGGCTTGACGTTGGGGTCTGACTTAGCAATTCTGTTGCCAAACCGATGGCCCTCCTTTCAGCCAAATTCACCAGAGGTGATCAACGGGATATTAAGGGTGGTGACGAATCGAGCACTCGTGCCTGGAGGTTCTCTTCGAACATGCCAGCATCAACCTGGACCGCGCACGATCCCTTTGTGGAAGCCGCGCGGGCCGCGTAGCCTCGGCTGACCACGAAATTTTATGATCCGAAACCTTAGAATTCTTTCGTTCGGAACAGTCCTCACGTTGGGGACCGTGTCCGCTTGGCCTCTTGGCATTCGCATCGCGGATCAGGGTGCCCAGGCCACCGCCCGTGGCAATGCCTTCGTCGCCACCGCGGATGATCCTTCCGCGATTTATTACAATCCTGCTGGAATGACTCAATTGGAGGGTCAGAACGTGCTGGCGGGGACATATGGGATTACTTTCGGTTCGGAGTACACCGCGCCAAACGGAAGCCGAACTAAATCCAAAAGTGAAGTCCAATTCACCCCCCAATTCTTTTATACGCTTACTCCCAAGGACCTGCCCCTTTCTTTTGGCCTCGGTTTTTATACGCCTTATGGATTTAGCCTGGAGTGGCCAGACAACGCCACATTTCGGGCGCAGGAGGGAAGCATCAATTACCTGACCTTGAATCCCGCAATCGCCTGGAAAATCCACCCGACCCTTTCGATTGGGGCGGGAATCACATTAAATTACGCGAAAGGGGATCTCACCCAGACTATTCTCGGATTGCCGTTTGGGGGGCAAAGTAAATTTAACGGAGACGGGACGGACATTGGATTCAATGCCGGCATCATGTGGCGCCCCTTCGAGAAGCATTCCTTCGGTGCGAGTTATTACAGCGCCACCCGGGTGAACCTGAAGGGAACTTCCAGCACCAGCGGAGCGGATCTGCAAGGAATCCCGTCCCTTTCGGGGCCAGCGGAAGCAAAGTTCCAATTTCCGCAACATATCGTGGCGGGCTGGTCCTATCGGCCAACACCAAAATGGAATGTGGAATTCAATATCGATTGGACCGATTGGGACAGCCTGGAAGTGGTCACAGTCAATCAGAGCCCCCGGCCCGCGAACGGTCTGGCTTTTAATTGGCAATCCTCCTTTTTTTATGAATTCGGCGTGACCCGATATCTCGCCGACGATTGGTATGTAAGTGCGGGCTACATCTATAGTGAAAACTCTGTTCCCGATGCCAACTTCAGTCCTCTCATACCCGACTCGGAGAGGCACATCTTCAGTTTTGGCGTGGGAAGCAAATTCAAAAGCGTGGCGTGGAAATTAGCCTATCAATTTGCTTATGGACCTGAACGAAACGTGACAGGTTACATTCCTTCCTTTCCCGGAGCTCCCAACGCCAATGGGCGTTACGAATTCTTTAGTCACGCCATAGCTTTGTCGCTCGGCTATGGATTCTAAACCGCCATTAGGGGTGGGACAAAAGAGGAGGCTTTTGATCGTGGATGATGAGGAAGGACCCAGGCACTCATTGTGGGCGATTTTCAAGGACGACTACGACATTCTCCTGGCCGAAACGGGAAGCCAGGCGCTGAGTTTGGCGACGAAACACCCCATCGACGCTGCGGTCCTCGACATCCGCATGCCGGATATGTCGGGAACGGAATTGTTGGAGAAGCTCAAAGCAATCGACCTGGCGATTGAAGTCGTCATGCTGACGGCCTATCAAACGGTGGAGACCGCTCGGGAAGCACTTCGTCACGGGGCTTGCGAGTACTTAACCAAACCATTCGATATCGGGACCATGTGCGCGGCGGTGGCCTATGCCATGGATCGGCGGGCAATCTCGACCCAGCTTCAGGCCAATGCTCAATTACTTAGGGAATTACAGGTGGAAATTGGCCGTGAGCGCCTTCAGCACGAACTAGCCAGGAAACAGCGGGAAATCTATGCAAGCGTGCTCCACGATATCAATAATCCCCTGACGATCGTCAGCGGCTTGATCGATATGATGAATGCCCAGGTCGAAGACGTGAACCGGTTGGAAGGGGGGGATCTGCACGCCATGAAAGCGAACTTGACGCAGACCAATCGGCAACTGATCAACTGTATCCACATTTCACGCCGGTATCTAGGCTTTCTCAAGCCGCAAACGAATCTGAATGTTCGAGTAAGTCTTAATCAAGCTTTGATTGACTTGGGTGAAATGTTGCGGAACCATCCCAAAACCGGGAAGAACCAGATTGTGATCCGAAAACTGGAGGAAGATATCCAAGTGGGCATAAATGGTCTTGATTTAATTCAAATCCTTTTAAATCTTGCTATGAACGCTCTCCAATCTACCCCTCGCGAACATCGAGTGGATATTTTTGCGCGAGTGCTGACTCAGCCCGTTGTGGCAAGCGAGATGCAAGGGAACGATTATTCCAGATTCATCAACCCAAGCGGGATGGACAACCGGCCGCCACTTGTAGAAATAACTGTGCAGGACGATGGACCAGGAATGAAACCCGAGATATTGCAGAAACTTTTTCAGCCATATTTTACGACTCGCAGCGGGACTGAGGGGACCGGTCTGGGTCTTATTATTGTCCAGCGCTTGGTCGAGGAAGCTCGCGGGGGCATCCAGGTTTTTACCAGCCCGAAAGGGGGAGCCACTTTCCGCGTCTACCTGCCCACCCCCAGCTCCATAGCTCGCCCTCCTTTGCCAGCCCTCTGACCAAACGGAATATCCTTTTCACATCCCCGAAATCGATGCCTAAACTAATCCTGATCGTTGACGATGATGCCGCAGTCGGAGATACCATTTCGTACCTCTGTCGGGCCAGTGGTTATTCGGTGAATTGTTTTCGGGACCCGCAGGAATTAATCGCGGCTCTTCCCTCTCTCCCCTCAAAGCCGGAACTCCTCATCACCGATTATCAGATGCCCAAAATGAACGGGCTTGAACTTATTCAATATATCAAGTCTGCGATGCCTGAGGTAAAGACTATCTCGGTCAGCGGTGCTTTGATGGAAAGCGATTTGGCGGAATATCCAGTTAGACCCGACGCCATTCTTCCCAAACCTTTCCAGCGAGCCCAACTGGCGGATTTGATCAAGCGACTGATCGACGAGAACAAACCGTCATGAGCCTGCAAGGCAATCCTGCGGAGCTTTGCCATCAGGCTTTTCAGAACGATGACGCGGAACTGTTGCGCAAGATCCTTTCGCAATATCCCGACCTCAAGAAACGGATCAACGACCCGGCTGGTCCTTTTGATTCTCCGGCCATTACATTTGTCCGAAGCAAGACGATGCTCGATGCGCTCCTGGAGGCTGGTGCCGACATCAACGGGCGCAGCCGATGGTGGGCTGGCGGGTTTGGCTTGCTGGACCATTGCAGTCCTGACGTAGCGCAATACGCTCTCCAAAAAGGAGCACGATTGGATGTTCATTCGGCTGCCCGTTTGGGCCTGCTATCTGAACTCAGGCAAATGATTGCGAGCGAGCCAGTGCTGGTGAATTCGCGAGGGGGCGATGGGCAAACCCCTCTGCACTTTGCGAGTTCAATCGAAATCGCCGACTTTCTCCTGGATCAAGGCGCGCATATTGATGCCCTGGATGTGGACCACGAGTCCACTCCGGCGCAATACATGATTGGGGACCGTCAATCGATCGTGCGCCGTCTCGTCGCTCGCGGATGCAAAACGGATTTGTTGATGGCGGCGGCGCTGGGAGACTTGCAACTTGCGAAAAAGGAACTGGCGAACCGTCCGGAGTCGATTGGAATGCGGGTCAACGCGCGCTGGTTTCCCATGAGAAATCATCGGGCAGGGGGAACGATCTATCAGTGGACTCTCGGGTTTCATGTCTCGCCGCACCAGGTCGCTGAAAAATTTGGCCATCAGGAAATGAAGAATTGGCTCTTCTCTGTGAGCCCGCCGATGGTGAGATTGGTGAATGCATGCTGGACGCACGACCGGCCAAGGGTTGCTGCGCTGCTTTCCGAGGATCTTTCCTGGTCCTCATTGTTCACCGAAGCTGATCATGCCCAAATTGCCGACGCCGCGCGGAACAACGATGTGTCGGCAGTGGAACTCATGCTCGAATCTGGGTTTTCTGTTGAGGCGCGGGGCCAGCATCGAGCGCCCTCGCTTTACTGGGCAGCCTGGCATGGGAATACGCAGATGACGAATCTCCTCCTCAAAAAGAAAGCCGCGTTGGAGGTCGATGGCGTTGAGTTTCCTGGAACTGCGTTGAGCTGGGCCTTGCATGGCTCCGAGAATGGCTGGCACCGATGCACGGGAGATTATCCCGGGACAGTCACAGCTCTGCTGCGCGCGGGAGCCCGGGTGCCTGCCGATCCCAAAGGGACTCCCGAGGTTAAAAAAGTGCTGCAAGAGTCGGTGATTCGTTGATCGGATGCTTCTCCCCCAAGCCCGATAAAGGCCTCTGCATCGCCTTTATCGTAAAATCGCAGTCAGTTTCGTTCTCCCGGATCTTCACGCCAGCTCGAGGCCGCGCATGGTCCCGGTCGCGGAGGCAAATCGGTCCGCTGGCATTCCCATTCGTTGCAGCATGGAGAGGAAAAGATTTGGAAGTGGATAATTACGCTCCGTGTCGAATGCCAGGTGTTGCCCGTGTTTGAAACCGCCACCCGCGAAAATTGTGGGGAGGTTGGTGGTGACGTGGGTGTTCGCATTTCCAAGGTTTGTGCCGTAGAGGATCATGGTTCGATCAAGCAAGGTGTCGTTATCCTCTCGAATCCCCTTCAATTCGCCGAAAAGGTTTGCCAGCAACTTCATGTGCCATTCATCGATGGCTTTCAACTGCGCAAGCTTCTCCTTGGATTTGCCGTGGTGAGAAAGATTGTGGTAACCATCCGTAATCTTGATGTCATCCAGGTCGAGCGCGGGGGAATTGACGCTGTCCAGCAGCAAAGCCACTGAACGAGTCGAGTCAGTTTCGAAGGAAAGACGGGCCATGTCGTACATTAGCCGAACCTTTTCCATGTACGCGCGAGGACTGGTGGGATCCAGGGGTGCAGGGGCCGTCACCACTGGCTTGGGTTTATGCTCCCACTCTTTCGACATGCTCATGCGCTGCTCAAGTTCACGGACACTTGTGAAGTATTGATCTAACCGGTCTCGGTCTCGAGTGCTGACCGTTTTCTGCAAGCGTTTGGCTTGCTCGCCGACCGTGTCGAGGATGCTTTGGCCAAGTTCCAACTTGCGCACCTGGCTTTCCATTTCTTCCTTTGTCCCTTTTAAAAAAAGGCGGGCGAAAACATCCGCCGCCTTCTCTTCGCACGGGATCATCACCCCAGAGCTGGTCCAGGAGAGGCTTCGGGCGCCTTGTTGGACGTTCACACCGAGAGTAAGAGATGGGAAGCGGGTTAAATGCCCGATCCTTTCCGCCAGGTATTGATCCAGCGAAATCGTGTTCCGGAATCCTCCCCGGCCTGGATGAGGCGCGGCTGTCAGGAAGCAGTTGTCGGCTGGATGGCCCCCATCGACATCTGGATGTGAAACGCCGCTAAATACGGTGAAATCATTGCGGTGTTCCTTGAGGAGATCCAGGTAGGGAGAAGTAGTGTAGTCGCGTCCCGACCCTTTAGGAAAAAACTGCTCGGGCAACAGTCCGAGGTTGTTGCATATAGCAAGCATGCGTCGCGGTTTGCCGCCGGGACTGGATGCTAAATCCCCCGGCAGCGTGCCAAAAGCCGGCCGCATGGCGTCCAGGAAGGGAAGTGAGAGAACGATGCCGGCGCCGCGCAGAAATCGCCGGCGTGACAGGGCTCGTCGAGTGGATATCAAGCTTCCAAAAGTCGGCGTCGAGTTTGGCATGCGTTTTATAGACGAAGGCCAATGTCTTCTTATTTAGGATCTTTAACATTTTACACCAAGGGAACTTAAAAGCCGCAATTGGCCGGCTAAGAAATTGTTGTGGATCCTGGAAACCCATGGGAGGTCCTCTTCACGACTACCCAGTGGCGGCCGGGATGGTGGCGTTGGAAAATATCTGTATTTTGGTTGGTTCGACGATCTTCGCTAAGGCCCCTTCAATTGATGGAATTGCGTGGAAGCGATCCGAGGGTTCGGCAAGACGATGTGGCCGTTGGTGAGGGCGGGGGGCGTCTCGACATCTTTCCACAGGGGCTCCGAGGTGAGTTCTGTGGCAGATTGGAGAACAAATGGGACTGAATTGGTGGGCCAGGAGATGATCATTTGCTGCGGATCATACCTCCAGTGATCCGTCCTGCTTCAAAACCAGCGAATGGTATGGTCCCGCGGCGATGCTTACCACTACACTCCGAGCTGATGCGGGCATGTTCGTGCCGTCCCATTCCCAGGCCACAACTGAACCATCCACTCTCAACGCAAGCGCTTGATTAACTGCGACGGCCAACCCAACCACACCACCCTGCGCTGCCTTCGGAACCTCCATGCCATCCAGACTGACCAAGGTGCCGGGAACCGGTGTTGGATCCTCGAACAAGAGGACCGGGGACGTGTTGCTGGCTGTGCCGAGAAAATTCGTGACAACGCGCAGTCGTGGTCGTTGTCGTGACACGAGCGGTGCTGGCGGAGTATGGATTAAACTGTTCCTTTCTTCGCCGGACAGCTTGGGAACGATCAACTGCCGCTTTAAGGATCACTGTAATGAAGGGGTGACGTGAATTCGGTAGAAGACTCTGGAGGTGGGCGGGGTGGGATCGATCAAACGGACGGTGAATCCGTCCAATTGCACCTGCGCATTGGTGACGGGTTGCCAAATGAAGCTGGAGAGGTTTGAAGATTTCCAAAGGGTGAATTTCAGTCCGCTCACGTCATTGACCTCGACGCTGAATTGTCCATCGGCAAGGCGGGGAGAGGAAGCGTGGATCCAGGGCTGGACAGGGGCCGGTATTTTTAACAGGCCGGCCCATTGTGAAAAATCCCGGCCAACGAATTGTTGGAAGCCGTTAAACCGGGCCTGCTCAGTTTCCAGAACGGCTTTTAGCCCGGGGCTTGCCACCTCCGACAACTGGAACCAAAACTCCCGCAGTTCGTCGATAGGTGTCTGGGTAATGCGCGCCGACGCTCCTTTACCTGAGAGCAAATTGTTAACGGCAGGTTGGAATTCTCTGAGGATTGAAATGGCTTTTGTCATCAGGTTGGGATTCGCAATTGAAAGACGGATGACCTCCGGGCCATGCTGGTAGTAAAGATCCCGCAAACGGCTTCCCTCGCTGGTTTGCCGCATCAAGAGTTCCAAGGCACGCAAGTTCGCCATGGAAAGGGGAATCCGGACGGGAACTGCGGCCGCGCGAATTTGATTGGCGGGTTGGGAAAGACTGTTCTGGCAGTCATCCAAGATCTGCGCGGTGCTTCCAAAACAATCGACACTATAGGGAGAGATGCAGAGATAGGACTGGAAGGGACCGGCTTGTGCGATGAGCGCGCAGGCGGTCAAAAACGATTTGGTCCTGGAAAAGCTGCGGTTATCGATTTCGTTCACCTTGTCCGGAACACACCCGGACCATGTGACCGATAGCATGGGAACAGATCCACGGAAGCCGTCTGAAAAACTACCTTCCACATCGACAATGAAGTCCCCAACGGCGATGGCATATCCAGGGTATTCATCGAGGCCGTCGGTGCCCAGGACATCGATCCCGACCAAAACAGGAAAGGAGATTTCCTTGCGGAATCTTGCCGTCACGGAGCCGGCGCTGGAGAATTCGAGTTCGATGGTTCGTGACGGATAGCTCGAATTCCATTGAGTGAAACGGTCTACGCCAAATTGGTTGTTCTTGAATGCAAGGCTTCGCACTAGGGCCTGCACGGCCTCAGCCGTGGCTTGCGCATTGAAGGTCCAGTTCCTGCCGTCCCCGCCGACCAACGGGATGGTTTGGGCAAATGGTACACCGCGAAAGCTGACTCGTGCTCCCAAAAACCCATCGGAAACACTTGTCAGATCGGGACCATAGGTGGCTTCCAGGGAGTCTTCATTGAGATGGAAGTTCTGGGTGATCCTGGCGTTCAGAACCACACCATCCCAAGCAACGTCCGCTCGATTCTTAACGACCGCGGCGGGATAGACTGGGATGGAAAAGCCCGGGGGATTGGGCAATGGGTAGACAATCGACTCTTCCGATAAAACGATTCCCAAAGGCAATGGTTTGAAATCTCGCAGGACGATCGATCCTGGCTCGCCGGGCGACTCAGTCACCAGGAAGGAACCTTGATCCCCGATAGTCCGGATGCGCTGACCCAAGGGAGCCCAGGTATCGCCACCGACGAACACCCCAGTGCGGATGGCCAGCACTTTAAATGCATCGGTGGAGTGCACGCTATTCTCGAAACCACTGGCAAATCGGATGTTTAAGCTTCCGGGTGAATTTCCGGGTCGAAATAATTGACCGGTCACCACGGTTTGATCGAACGCGCCTTCAGACCGCCCGCTCAAGGAGACCTCCAAGGTTGTTTCCGGAAATAGCCAGAGCTGTTCGATGATTAACCTGCCAGCCAAAATAGCCGGATGCCCCCCCTCCCCCACTTTTGCGGATCTGACGCGACCCTGGCCCTTTAGAATCCCCCCTGAAATAGTGAGTTCCGTCGTGGTTCCGTCGACCTGGATGGTCCCCGCCTCCTGCGTGAATCCGCGTTGAAAATTAACGGTTCGATTGCCGATTTCCACGAAACCGTAGTTGAGGAAGGCCGATCGAACAAAGTAAGTGTCCGCAGCAGTCAAAAAGCGAATGATACCCAGATTCTCCACCTGAGGACCATCCGCGAGAGAATCAAACGTTCCTTCGTTCAGATCCATCCGACCAGTCGGTTCGTTTCGGACCCGGGCGCCATCTTCGAGCTGCAATTGCACGGTCGTTTTCGTCGTGCCATGAAGCGCCAGCACTCTGGAACGCAGGACGAGAAAGTCCGAAGTGGCGCTGGCCAGCAACTCAGCGTCTCCCTTGATCGTGGTCCTTCCGTGGCCGGTCATCGTCCCGAAAGTGCCCCCCGCGGTGAACGGCCCGGGAGTCCATAGTAACTTGCCTTCGACCACCAAATCAAAATCGCCGGTGAGTGTGCCGCGGGCGGCAAAAGTGAAATTCCTGATGGTCACTGGCCCATCCAAAGTGATGGTGATAGGAGGCTTCTCCCAAATAACATCGTAAACGTCCGCACCATTGTTGTTTGGAACCCGGGGAGGATCCCAGTTGGTTGCGTTCTGCCAGCTCCCATTCTGGGTTCCAACCCACCGGCTGGTGTACTCTCCAGCAGAAATTATCTGTCCGGCGAATAGGGAATAGACCAGAAAGGCGCAGTGACTGGCAGTGATTGTCAGCTTCGGATGCAAGAGTTTCATACGCTCGCTGAAGTACTACGCGCAAATTTGCCGGAAGTTACGGTATGAGCACCAAGAGATGACTTTCGGCGGGGGGACTTCAGAGCGTGTCTGAAAATTCAGTGACACCATCGGCCCGCGCGGGCTTCATGATTTTCGATTTCCTGAAAGGAAGGAGCGTGCCAGACCCGCAGACCGGAGGCGTCACCGATCAGCAAATCATTTCCGTTCGGCGAGAATATGATGGAACTGAGGTCTTGGATGGGGAGTTTGTAGGTGGCTAATTGCTGCCAGGTAGCAGTGTCCCAAAGGATTAAACGATCACTGCCGGTCAGCATCCGACGACCGTCAGGAGAGAAGGCGATATCTTCAACAATGAGTTCGTGCCCTCCCAGGGATCTGCGGGTCCAGGTCGAGGTGTCCCAAACAAAGAGCTGATCATCGCCATGCGCGGAAGCGAGGTAGCGGCCATCCGGAGAGAACCTTAACGACAGGCACGTTTCGACGCCGGTGAATGTTCGCACGGTTCGAAGAGTGGAGCTTTCAAAAATCGTTAACGTTTTTCCGCTGGCGGCTGCAATCAAATCGCCTGCCTCTGAAAATCGCACGCAGAGCGACCAATGCGAGTCGGGGACATCCGCGAGCCGGGCGGAGGCGGTTCGGGAAAGTGTGGCCAGATCCCAAAGATGAATCGCGCGATCTTCACCGGCGGAGGCAAGAAATCGTGAATCTGGTGAGAAGGCAACGCCACGAACAGCAGCAGTGTGGGCCTTGATTAGCACTTTCGGACGGGCCGGAAGCGTCAAAAGTTCAATCGCTCCGTTGGTGGCGCCAAGGGCGATGGCACTTACCCCAGGACTGGCGGCGACCGCAAGAGTGAGAAAATCGAGTGTCGGAGGGGCGACCAAGGCTTGCTGCAGATCGATGTGGCCAACAGTTTTGAGCGGTTTCAGGGAAGTGGCATCGCGGAGATGAACCTCGCCACGGGCATCGAGGGTGACGACGGATTTTCCTCCATCGGAAAACCCGAGGATGCAGGTCCGTTCGAATGTCGGAACGATGACCACTTCTGCTTTCGTTCGGGAGGCCTCCCAAAGTGTCACCGCATTGCCGCCCCCGCCGGTGGCGATGGTTTGACCATCGGGCGAGAAAGCCAATTCCTGGATTTCCTGCCACGCACCGTGCAGGCGGGCCCGTTCCTTTTGAGCATCGAGATCCCAAAGCCGCACACTTCTATCCCCCCCCGTGCTGGCGAAGCGATTGGAATTCACCGGACTAAAAGCGATCGCCAGGATTCTGGAGGGCTGCCTGATAACGGAAGGTAACTCTCGTCCGGAGACGCCATCCCAAAGCCGAATGTCTCCACTCCAACCTCCCGTCAAAAACAGATCTCCAGCCGGCGGAAAAGCCGCGGAGGAGATGTCCTTGGGAAAATGCTCACTTCCGGAGACAACCTCGAGCGAAGGCAAGTGGAAAAGCCGAAGCTCGCTGGTGGTGGAATAGGGAAAGCCTCGAGCGCACGAAAGGAACTTGCCGTCCGGCGAAATAGCCAGGGTTCCCGCGACCCACCAGTTGACCGGGCCAAAAGAGTTTGAAGAAACAAGAGTCCAGGTTTTGGTTTGCCAGACCTGAAGCCCCTGACCGTGAACCACCAGAAATTCTGCATGAGGCGTAAACGCGGCGGTCGCTTCGAAGTGAACGGTAGGATCGATCATCCGTTCCGTCCATGAATCGCTGTTCCAAAGCTTCAGCCCATTCTGACCGGCGGTGATCAAGGCCGGGGAATTCGGAGAGAAGGCCACCGGACGATCCCCTTCCGGCAGCCTTTTGATGACCAGTTTGGTCGCAAGATCCCAAACGACTGAAAGCTTTCCGCGCTTTTCACCCGCGGCGAGCAGGCGGCCATCGTGGGAGAAGACGACACGCCGAGGCCAAACGATCGTTGGTTCGAACACATATTGTTCATCTCCCTGGCACAGATTCCATAAATACCTCCATTCGAATCCCCGCATGTCCTCCTGGCCGGTGCGAGGACGGTGACGATCCAAGAGCGCACGAGCGCGGACGAGATCCGCTTCCGCCAGGGCCACTTGCGCGACGTTAAGATCGGCGCTGTAGAGATTTGCCTCGGCAATCTTGCGGGAGTGTTGGAGGTGAAGCGCAGCGATGGGACTGCCGATGGCAACCACCAAGAGAAGCAGAACCATGACAGCCGCAACGGTGGAGAGGGCCGGTTTGCGACGGCACGCCCGCCAAAACCGTTCTGGACGCGATACGGGCCTGGCGAGCACAGGTTCGCTGCGCAAGAATCGCTCCAGGTCTTCGGCGAGCGCCTCGGCTGAACCATAACGTTGCGCTGGCTCTTTTTGCAGGCACTTCAGGCAAATCGTTTCCAGATCATTCTCAATCGCCGGATTGAGAAACGAAAGTTTGCGTGGATCAATTTCCAGCACGAGGCGAATCGTTTCGTAGGTGGTTGCGCCAAGAAAAGGCGGCTGCCCAGTGAGCAGGTAATAGAGCACAGCGCCCAAACCATAAACGTCCGCAGCCGTGGTGAGGCGCTTCGTGTGGCCGGCCGCCTGCTCAGGCGCGATGAAGCTTGGAGTGCCCAGGACGTCCATGGTCTGGGTCACGGTGCTTTCCTTCTCCAACAACTTCGCCAAACCAAAATCGGTGAGGTGGGGCTCGCCGCTGGCATCGAGCAAAATGTTACCGGGTTTGATATCGCGGTGCAGAATACCCCGTTGATGTGCATAATGAACGGTGCGGGCCACGTCCGCAATCAGTCCGGCCGCGCGCCGACTAGAGATCTGGTGAACCGGCACGATCTGATCCAAGCGACCTCCTTCCACGAACTTCATGCTGAAGTAGCAAAAGTCGTCACTATCGCCGATCTCGAAGATGGGGACGATGCGTGGATGATCGAGACTGGCCGCCGCTTCTGCTTCCAATCGGAATCGTTTTCGATTGACGTCGGCGGCCCATGGGCCCAGAGCGATCAGTTTGAGCGCGACGATCCGGTTAAGACTTTTCTGGCGTGCTCGATAGACGACACCCTGGCCACCGCGCCCCAGCTCTTCAAGCAATTCATAGTCACCGAAGCTGTCCTCCGCGCTCGAAGGGTTTCGTTCGCAGACCGCGGATTCCAAGAGGCAAGCGCCGCAAAACTCCTGATCCGGAAAAAGGGTGGCGGCGCATTTTGGGCAGATGCGTTGACCGGCATTGGATATTTTTGAAATCACGCTGCTATTCCCTTGTACTACCAAAAACCCTTCGGCGAGTTACGGAAATAGCGCATCGATTCTCTGCTATTGCCGGAGCACGGCCACCAAATGACGCCATTCGTCTTCGATTTCCCCAGGGGTTGCAACCGTCCGGGCGATCTCGGCGCGCAATATCTCTCGATAACGTTGTCGAAAACGGAAGAGGGCTTGTTTGATGGCATTTTCGGTCATCCCTAACTCCGCAGCGATGACGGCCTGGGTGGGTGCATCGCCCGTGTCATTCAGGAAGGATTTTAGCCGGTCGAATAACAAGGGCTTTGCGCCATCCGCATATTCCGACCGCAGCCGCGCGAAAACCTCGTCGAGAATGGTCAGCGCCCAGCGCCGTTCATAAATCCGATCTGCAGTCAACAAGTGGGCCGGTTCAAGCCCGAAGCGTTCCTCCGCGAGGATTTCATCCAACGGGACGAACGCTCGATCTCCACCCCGTTTTTTGGCTTGGCCGCGGCGCCATTCGTTCACCAGGAAGTGTTTCAATGAGACGAGCAGAAACGACCGAAGCCGCCCCCTCTCCTTCCGGGCGCGTTCAAAATCCCTGCGCTCGAGGAGGCGCGCGAAGAAAGCCTGCGTCAAATCCTGTGATTCTTCGGCGGAATGGCCTTCGCGACGGATAAATGCATAGAGCGGATACCAATAGGCGCGACAAAGCAGTTCCAGCGCGGCGTGGGCTTCAGCGGAGGAACCTTGCCCCGCGGCGAGGACCACACTCCAATGCGTTGTCTGGAATTCCGGGCGAACCAAGGCTCTTTCGCTCGCTGCTGATTCAGGCATGGTCATGGAAGGCTAGCAGTATGAAAACCGACTTGCCAGTCGTCATGGGGTGATGGGGTGCGTGGCAGGCAAGAGAGGTGATGCGACCGGGCTACGCCTCAAAAAATGGAAAGAGCTTCTTAGTTTCCTCCTTGTCAGGCTTGCGGCCATACTCGCAGATCTCAAAAGCCTCCGCGAATTTGATTCGTTTCGCGTGCTCCATCCCGTACTGCTGGGCCAGCGCGGCGCGGAAACGATCGGCGGTTGCGGAGAACAAGTTCGAGAACTCGTCACGAACCTCCTTCTTGCGCTTTGCCACCGCCGCTGAGTCTTTGGGATTTGGGACCAGATGCGGGCCGCCATTGCAACCGCCTTCATAGAACTGGGATTCGAGCGCTGCCACGGCCGCAAATTTCTTCTCCACCACATCGTCGATCCCCACCACCACATCCGGCGTGAGCGGATTCGGACGTTGGAATCCGTCCTCGGCGAAAAGAAAGACGGGGTTCTTCGTTAAATGCGGAACGTCAGGGCAGAAATGCGGGACCGTGACCATATAGGCGGCATCCATGACGAGAATCCCCACGTAGCGATGATCAGGATGGTAATCGTTTGGGCGATGGCTGATCACGATGTCAGCGTGCCAGTCGCGAATCAGCCCGCAAATCGTCCGGCGGTGCTCCATGGTCACCATCAGTTCGCCGTCATGGATATCCAGGACTTGAACTTGGTTTCCAAGGATCTCCGCGCATTTGTCGACCTCGGCATGGCGGCGGCGAGCGAGCGGGCCGCCCGCCATTCCCCAGTGGCCGATATCGCCGTTCGTGCAGGAAACAAATTTGACATGGTGACCCTGGGCAGCCCACTTCGCGCCGATGCCACCAGCACTCAATTCACAGTCGTCAGGATGGGCCCCGAAAACGATGATGCGCAACTTGCCGTCATTGGCCGGGGGCTTGCGCTCCGTGCCCTGGGGCGCGGGTTCGGCGCCCCGCGCCAACCGCGCCGCCGCAAAGGAGGAGAAGCTGAATGCCGCGAGGTTGAGAAAGGATCGCCGAGGCATCTCGGGGTCACGAAAGAGTCGGGGGATTTTCATAGGCAAAAAGAACTTCGTTTCAAGGGTTGATCGATGAAGGTCATTGCAATGAAGCCGCTCTCGAATGTCTAGTCAGATTTCCAAAACCTGGTGAGGTTGATTGGGTTGACCTCGCGGTCGAACGTCCTCGCCTCCAGCGGCGAGCCGGTCAATTCGATTCATCTGTGCTCAACAAAGTGCGGGAGGCAATTGGCTGGATGCTGGAAATCGGAGCCTGAGCATCATGCCTCGAATGCTCAAATGGCTCTGGGTTGGTTACAACAATTGATCTGAGCGAGGCAGGAGCAGTCGGACTCGCAAACTCGAAAAGCTGCCTGACCGCGGGGCGATCGGAACTCCGCTATCTTCGATCGGTGAAAAGCAGGGGTAGAAAATCTTCCAAACCGCGCCGCCATACGACCCATTCATGTCCACCGTCCATGGGGACGAAGGTGTGGCGCACCCCGCGCTCGGTTAAGGTTTTATCCAAGGCTTGGTTCTGTTGGATCGCGCCATCGGACTTGCCACACGCGAACCACAAAAGCTTCAATTGCCGGTTGGTCAATTCTGGCTGGTTGACGACCGATGCAAGCGTTGAATCACTTTTCGCCACCACCCCGCTCATTCCTCCAACCCAGGCGAATCGTTCGAGGTGAGTTAACCCAATCGTGAGCGATTGACCCCCTCCCATGGACAGGCCGGTAATGGCCCGGTGTTCCCTGCCCGGTCTAATCCGATAATTCTTTTCGATGAACGGAATGACGTCACTCAACAAGTCTTCTTCGAAAGCCGTGCGACTGCCTGCCCCGCCACTTTTGTAAGTTCCGGAAGGACTTGGCGTGGCGAAGCCATCCAACATCACAACGATCATCGGTCTGGCTTTTTTCGCGGCGAGTAGATTATCCAGAATGAAGTGGGCGCGTCCGTATTCCGTCCAGGTAGCTTCCGTATCGAAACCACCGTGCAGCAGAAACAGGACAGGATATTTGACGCGCGGACTCTGGTCGTAACCGGGCGGAGTATAAACGCGCATCCGGCGAAGTTTTCCGATCGATTTTGAATCGTAATCGTGCAGCCGCACCGTGCCATGTGGAATGGCGGGATCGAAATCAAAACTTTGCGGCCGCTCGGCTGGCACTTCGAACATGCTCGAGACCGGCATCGGTTCCGGTTTCACCGCCTGACTTGCGAGATCCGGCACACGAATGCCATCGATCCAAAAGCTGTAAGCATAAATATTAGGCGACAAGGGCCCCACGGTTAGATGCCAGATACCACCCTCATCCTTCTCCATCGGCTTCGTTGTGGAGGATTCGAAGGAAAAACCGACGTTTGTCGCGTGCGGGGCGCGGATACGGAAAGTGACGGTGCGATCGGGGTGGACTTCAGGGGAAAGTTTTTGGGCGGCAACTGGCCAGGCCAGCAGAGCCAGGTGGATGATGACCAACCATTGTCTCAGAAACGGTCTCTGGCCAGCAACAGCCCTTGAGGGGCGATAACCTTCGTTCCTCATGCCACGCAGCCCTGAAATAAACGGAAAGCTTCGGGAGAAAAAGAGAGAGTCTCGAAATGTTTGGAAAAGCATGGCTGGATTTTGCTGGAGCATCTAAGTCGCACCTGTATGGCCTGTCAATCCATTCTGCTTTTGACCGTTTTATTGACCCTCACCCGGCTGCTAGGAGGTGCGGAGCAGTCGCAACTCATCCCGCAAAAAGCACTGCAGCGAGAAGTAACGGCTGTGCTGATTGCTTCAAGGTCAGATACCTTCTGCTTGATCGCTCACCCTACACTTTTTAGAGTGGACCATGCGTTTCCTCGGTTTCCTGGTGCTTGTCGCGACGTCGATCTCAATGGCGGGAAGAGCAGCGTTGCCCACGTTGCCGGAGGGCCTTGTTTATGCGAAGGATGGGTCGGGAGTTTTCGGGTATAAGGATGGTCCGAAGCTGCCCTGGTGCGATTTTTTGGTGCACGACCCGGACCGCCCAGCACCGAGACGAGTCGATCCAGGCCAGGCGCCGCATCCCGCAGCACCTCCAGAGGATGCCATTGTCTTGTTTGACGGCAGAGATATGTCGCAATGGGCCGCAAGTGGTTGGACGTTGGAAAAAGGTGAAATGGTCGCTCGGGCAGGGAGTCTCGTGAGCAGGCAATCCTTTGGAGACATTCAATTGCATGTGGAATGGATGGCCCCGGCGAATTGGGAGGGACCGTGGGATAGCCAGGGGAATAACGGGATTTTGTTGATGGGGCTGTACGAGATTCAGATCTTCGATTCGTTCAACATCAAATGGTGTGCGGATGGTCAAGCCGCAGCGATCTATGCGCAAACGCCGCCTTTGGTCAATGCGTGCCGCAGGCCTGGCGAATGGCAATCGTATGACATCGTTTTCACAACGCCAAAATTTGATGGCGAAAAGCAGGTGACAGCCCCGCGGATTACGATGCATCACAATCGGGTGCTGGTACATCTGAACCAGGAAATCTATGGGGAAACAGGACACAGAGTTCTGCCCGGCCATAGAAACCGGAAGAGCCAGGGGCCGGTTATTTTGGCGGGCCACGGTTGCCCAGTCCGGTTCAGGAATATCTGGCTTCGGAAATTGTAAGGCACTCAGGAGCAAGACACGGTGCGCCAGGATCTTTGGCTTCCGCGGAAAACCCCAGGAGGTGGGATTTCGTTCCAGTTGGAGCTTGCTTGGGACCAGGATTCCGGAAATGGTGTTTCGACACCGCGCACCCAGGCTTAACATGCAACTTCAGACACTGGATTGGATTATTATCGTCCTAACATTCGGGATTTGTTTTATTCCTGGTTTGCTCGTGGCGCGGCGATCGAGCTTGAGCACCACGGAATTCTTTGCGTCGGGCCGGGCAGTGCCCTGGTGGCTGGCGGGCTTATCGATGGTGGCCACCACTTTCTCAAGCGATACGCCCAACCTGGTCACGGATATTGTGCGGCGACAGGGAGTGGCGGGTAATTGGGTGTGGTGGGCTTTTGTCCTCACGGGGATCGCGACGGTTTTCTTTTATGCCCGGCTGTGGCGGCGGTCAGGAGTGATGACGGATTTGGAGTTTTATGAAATTCGTTACTCGGGCAAGGCGGCGTCGGCGGTGCGTGGGTTCCGGGCGGTTTACCTCGGGCTTTTCTTCAATTGCCTGATCATGGCAAGTGTGAATCTCGCGGCCTGCAAGATTGCGGGAATCCTCTTCGGTTTGCCGCGCTGGCAGACACTCTTGTTTTGCGGCGTGCTGAATTCAGCCTTCGCGGCCCATTCGGGCCTTTGGGGAGTGCTGGTAATCGACATGATCCAGTTTTTCATCAAGATGACCGCGGTGATCGCGGCGGCCTGGTTTGCGGTTCGATTGCCAGAGGTCGGCGGCCTGGACGGTCTCGTGTCGAAAATTACTGCGTTGAAGGGCCCGGGCGGACTTCATTACCTGAACGTGCTGCCGGATTTCACGAACAATTGGGAGCTGGCGGTGGCCATATTCATCATGCCCATCGCGGTTCAATGGTGGGCGGTTTGGTACCCAGGAGCGGAACCGGGAGGCGGAAGCTATATCGCGCAACGCATGCTGGCTTCCCGCTCGGAGAAGGATGCGCTGGGCGCCGTGCTTTTCTTCAATATTGCGCACTACGTGATTCGTCCCTGGCCATGGATTCTGGTGGCGCTGGCCTCCCTGATAATTTATCCCCAACTGGCGGATATTCAGAAGGCGTTCCCCAACCTGGACCCAAATCTGTTGGGCCACGACATTGCTTATCCAGCCATGCTCAAGTTCCTGCCCGTGGGCTTTGCTGGATTGATGGTGGGCGGGCTCATTGCAGCAAATTCTTCCACTATTTTAACCCATTTGAACTGGGGAGCTTCGTACCTGGTGCATGATTTTTACCGCCGGTTCATCCGCTCGGATGCACCGGAGAGTCACTACGTCGCCGCCGGGCGTTTCACGACCGTGATGCTCTTCGTCTGTTCCGCCGCGCTGGTTTACGTACTCGATACGGCCAAGGATAATTTCGACATTATGCTGCAGGTTGGAGCGGGCACCGGATTGATCTATCTGGTCCGGTGGTTCTGGTGGCGGGTGAATGCCTGGTGCGAGGTGGTGGCGATGATTAGTTCGTTTGGGATTTCGATTCTCTTTTTAATCCTCAAAAGACTCCATGCTTTTGAAACCACCACGCATATCCAATTGCTTCTGACGGTTGGGTTCACGACCATTTGCTGGGTCGCCACGGCATACATCGCCCCCGCCACCGATCGAAAAACTCTGCTGGATTTCTATCGCAAGGTCAGGCCACCAGGTCCGGGTTGGGAACCGGTCCGCCAGGAAGCGGGGGTGGCTGCAGAAACGAATCTGGATAACATTCCGCGAGCGATGCTGGGCTGGTGCATGGGTTGCACTGTGATCTGGACGCTGCTCTTTTCGGTGGGGAACTTCCTTTACGGACGAACCGGCTATGCCCTCGGCCTGCTCTGCGTGGCGGTGGGAAGCGGGCTGGTGCTGCTCAAGGTGATCGGGAGGATCTGGTCGGCGGAAGCCAGCCGCTGACACCCGCCATTCTTTAGGCGGAAGGAGCGAGGTCTTTCAAGGCTGCGACAACGGTTTGATATTCCGCGAACAATCGCGGTTTCAAGGTCTCAAGTTTGGCCCAATCCCCGGCCTTGGCCAAGGCTTCAATTTCCAGGCAAAGTGAAGCGAGTTGTTCGGCTCCCATATTCGAGCAACTTCCCTTCAAGGTATGGGCTGCGGTTCTGAGGCGGGACGGTTCCCGGGATTTACCGGCTTCCTCGATCTCGCGCAGCCGTTCGGGTGCATCGGTCAGGAAAAGGGTTGCAAACTCTTCAAACACATCAGGTTCACCGGGCTCAGCGAGGTCACGAAGCGCCTGGACGGTGTTGGGGTTCAGAACTGGTTTGGCCGGATTTGGAGTTTGGGCAACCTCGTGGGAAAAAGCCATGGACCCGGGCACGAGCCGTTGGCTGTCGTCGTACTGATGTGCGGTTACCGTGGTCATTACTAAGTCACATATCGGAGGGCATGCCCGCCGAGTTAAGTCCGTTTTTTGATCCAACCTAAAACCAGTGGCCAAAACGAGCAAAAGCTGGTAGGCATCTGCTTGCTAACATGAATGAGATAAATCGTCGTCACTTTCTGGGCACCGCTATTTCCGCCGGGGCTGCGCTCGCTCTCAACCCAATCTCACCGTTCGCTCAAAGTCCGAAGTCCAATCGAACCAAGCTCGGGATCGATAACTTTGCGGTTCGCGCGATGGGCTGGAAAGCGGACGCGCTCATCGACTATGCCGTTTCGTTGCGCACCGATTCGTTGTTGATTTCCGATCTTGATGCGTTTGAGAGCACAGATGATGCCTATCTGAGCCGCCTGCGCAACAAAGCCCAGGAGAAAGGCCTTCAGATTCAGCTCGGCACATGGAGCATTTGTCCCACTTCGAAATCTTTCAGAAAAAATCGAGGCACTGCTGAGGAACATCTTGGACTGGCCATTCGGATGGCGAAAGCCCTGGGGTCCCCCGTGATCCGGGTGGTATTGGGAAGTGGCGAAGATCGAAAGACAGAGGGAGGCATCGAGGCTCGAATTGCCGATACAGTCAAGGTCTGCAAGGCCTTGCGCAGCCAGGCGGTGGATTCCGGGGTCAAAATCGCGGTCGAGAATCATGCCGGAGACATGCAAGCCGCCGAATTGGTTACTTTGATCGAAGCCGCGGGACGAGATTATGTCGGCGCGAACATGGATTCGGGGAATGCGACCTGGACAATGGAAGATCCGATGGCGAGTCTGGAAATTCTTGGACCGTACGCCTTGACCACAAGCTTGAGGGATTCCGCCGTTTGGGAGTCTGCCAATGGGGCAACGGTGCAGTGGACGGCCATGGGTGATGGCACCATTGATTTGAAGGCCTATTTCAAAAGGTTTGCGGAGTTGTGTCCGGGAATTCCGGTTCATATTGAAACGATCTCGGGCTTTAACCGCGAAATCCCGTTTTTGAAGCCCGAGTTTTGGGCAGTGTGGCCCAAGATGAAAGCGAGCGACCTGGCGCGATTTGTTGCCTTGGCGAAGAAGGGGCAGCCACGAGCGGCCTACAAAGCTCCAGAGAATGTAGACAAGAAACTGGCGGAGCAAAATTATCAAAAAGCTGAAATTGAGCGGAGCATCAAGTATTGCCGGGAGGTTTTGGGGCTCGGCCCTGTTTGATATTTTGCCCAAAGGGGGTAACATCCAAGGGTTGGCGCGGGTTATCAAACCATGAAAACGTTTTCCGAGCGGAATTTTCCGGGCCGCCTTATCGCGGTCGAAGGGCTCGATGGTTCCGGCAAATCCACCCAGATTTATCTTCTCAAACGATGGCTGGAACTGCAAGGGCTGAAGGTTTTCTTCACCGAGTGGAATTCCTCGGCGTTAGTAAAGAGCGCCACGAGCAAAGGGAAAAAGCGGGAACTGCTGACTCCCACCACCTTCAGCCTGATCCACGCCACGGATTTTGCCGATCGCTACGAACGCCAGCTCGTGCCGTTGTTACGCGCCGGGTACATCGTCCTTTGTGACCGGTATATCTTCACGGCGTTCGCCCGCGACATCGTCCGGGGTTGCCGCCCCGAATGGGTTCGCGGCATCTACAATTTCGCCGCGCAGCCCGACCTGACTTTTTTCTTCAAGGCCCGGCTGGAAGTTTCGTTGCAGCGCATTCTGGATGGGCGTCCGGAGCTCAAATATTTCGAGGCGGGGATGGACCTTCATCTCTCTGCTGATCCGTATGAAAGTTTTCGAATTTTTCAGGGGCGGATCCTGGAACAGTACCTCGCGATGAGCACCGAATTCAAATTTCTCGTGATTGATGCGAACGAGAAGGTGGAGATTCAGCAATCCATCGTCCGGCGGCTGGTCACCAACCATATTGATTTGAATCAATTCAAGGGAAGGGCGGTGTAAGATGGCCTCGCCACGCAAAACAAAAAATCCTTTAAAGGACGCGATCGTTGTCCCGACGCCCTCTGTAAAGCGCTTTTACGGCCACGGCCTCCCTGGAGTGTCGCTGGAAAAACTGACGGGGAAACTCATCGTCGTCGAAGGTGCGGACGGTTCGGGCAGATCCACCCAAATTCAAAGGCTCGTGGAATGGCTGGAAGGAGGCGGTCACGCGACGGTCCAGGTGGGACTGAAACGATCCACCCTGGTGAGCGAGGAATTGGAAAAAGCCCAGCAAGGAAACATCCTCAGCCGGATCACGCTTAGTCTTTTTTACGCGACTGATTTCGCGGATCAACTCGTCAACATCATTCTGCCGGCACTTCGATCTGGATTTATGGTGCTGGCGGATCGATACATTTACACACTGATGGTGCGCGATATGGTGCGCGGCATGGATGAAAGCTGGTTGAAGAATCTCTACGGGATCGCCCTGGTGCCCGATGCAGTTTTTTACCTGAACGTCTCACCGGAAGAATTGGTGCAGCGCAATTTCGCAAAAACATGCGCGCTTGATTATTGGGAGAGTGGAATGGATCTCGGTTTGTCCCGCGACATGTTCGACAGTTTTCTGCAGTACCAGGCGCTCGTGGAGCAACAATTCAAACGTCTGCAATCCACCTACGGCTTCACCATTGTGGATGCCCACCGTGGAGTGGATGAGATTAATGCTGAGCTTCGGACTAAAATCACTTCCGTGCTGGCCGGAAAATAACAGTGCCGAACTGTAAAGCTATTGACTTGCGCCACGTCTTTATGTTGTAACTTCAGCGCACCAAGAGCCTGAACTCCGAGCTATGCCAGAATCAACTGGAAAACCAGAATACGTTGTCGGGGTGGACCTGGGAGGGACAAAAATTCTCGCCGGAGTTTTTACCCCGCAGGGCAAATGCCTGGCGCGCAACAAGGCCAGCACCAAATCTCAACGAGGTCCCGACGCCGTTATTGAACGGATCGCGCATTGCATCACGGACGCGGTGGATGAATGCGATTTGAAGATCAATCAAATTCGAGGCATTGGAATTGGCGCTCCGGGCGCGGTGGATCCAGAAAAGGGGCAGGTAATTTTCGCTCCGAACCTGGGCTGGGAAGATATTCCTTTGAAGAAGGATTTGGAAAAGCTTCTCGATATTCCAGTTTTTACAGAAAATGACGGGAACGTGTGCGCCTTGGGCGTGCACGCCCAGGAACTAGGTTCCAAACCGCGGCACATGGTGGGGATTTTCATCGGCACCGGAATCGGAGCGGGCATCATCATTGATGGCAAGCTCTACTCTGGGTTCAATCGCACTGCGGGCGAAATCGGCCACATGATTCTTGAGGTGGGCGGTCCGAAATGCGGTTGCGGCAATCGGGGATGCTTCGAAGCCCTCGCGGGCCGCCAGGCTCTCTTCCGCAAGATCCAGACTGCGGTGAAGGAAGGACAGGACACTGTGCTCACGACGCTGCTGGGGGAGAATTTGGAGGACATGCGCAGCGGAGATTTGCGCAAGGCGATCCGCCGCGGGGATAAATTCGTGGAGCGCGTGGTGGAGGAGGCGGCGGAATACATCGGCATTGCCGTGGCGAACATCACCAATTTGCTCAATCCGGAAGTGGTGGTGTTGGGAGGGGGCGTGATTGATGCCCTGGAGGACGAAATGATGGCCATCATCGTGGAAACCGCCCACGACAACGCCCTCAGCGGCACGGACAAGGGTATCGAAATTCGTGCTTCAAAGCTGGGAGACGATGCAGGGATCGTCGGGGCTGCCGAACTCGCGCGCCGCCATACGAAAGTGCAGTGACATGAAACACGAGGTCCGTGCTGTCATCGATATCGGCACGAACTCAGTGAAGCTGCTCGTGGGCGAGACCGATGGTGTAACCGTTGAGCCGCTACACGAACAAAGCGCGCAAACACGGCTGGGCCGTGGATTCTACGAAACTCACATTCTTCAGGCGGAACCGATCGCGGAAACAGTCAAAGCCGTTGCTCACTTTCTGGAGCAGGTGGGCACTTTCAAACCGGAGCGCCTCACGGTGCTTGCCACCAGCGCGGCGCGCGATGCGAAAAACCCCCTCGATCTCCTCAATGCCATTCGTCAAGGCACGGGCCACGAAGTGCGCATCATTTCCGGGGAAGCGGAGGCCGACCTCGTTTTCGCCGGGGTTGCCGCTTCGCCCGGTCTGGCAAATCGTCCTCTGATGGTTGTGGACATTGGTGGAGGAAGCACGGAATTGATCCTGGGGCAGAACGGATCCAAGGTCTTCAGCCACAGTTTCCGGCTGGGATCAGTGCGATTGATGGAGACGCTGCAGCTCGGGGGCGACCCTACTCCCGAGGATTGGGACCGATGCCAGGAGTGGTTGGAGGAAAATTGCGCTGCCCTGGTAACCAGGGTCGTGCGTCCACATTTGGAACAATTCGCTCCAATAAAAGTCACACTCGTGGGCACTGGAGGGACGCCGTCCATACTGGCTCGTCTGCATCATGCAATCCCCACATTTGATCGTAGCCGGATCGAAGGGGCTGTGATTCCCCTGAGAGACCTTCGACGGATTCGAAAACAGCTCTGGGATTTGCCACTGGAGGCGCGGCGAGCAATGCCCGGTTTGCCGCCAGACCGGGCGGATGTCATCCTGACAGGTGCTTCGATTATGGAAAGCATCATGCTCGGGCTCGGTTTCCACGGCCTTTCCGTAAGCACTCGCGGACTTCGTTTTGGGGCGCTGCTGCTGTAGTGATTTCACTCCGTTTGCCTGTCAGGATTCCTTGGCACGCTTTCTGCGCAAAGGCGCCATCGATACACCGGGTAAAAAAACAATGAGCAATAATTTTAAAAAAACCATCATTGGGATCGTGATATTCTTCGGCGCATTTTGGGCCGTCATGCCTCGAAGCCAGACCGCAGTTGAAGAAATCAGCCATAAAAAGCTCCAACGGCTCGTTCAGTCGCACGCCATCCTCAAGGCGGAGTTGACCCCGAAAGGAATTTCGGACCTTTATACCGTCACCGGGTCCTATTTGGCTCGTCCCGCGGTGAAAGTGCCGTTTTCCGTTACGACGTCTTTGCCCAAGAAAGAATTGAAGAGCCTCCTGAACAATCCAAAGTTTGTATTGGATTTGCCTCAAAACAGTACACGCGCCCGGATGATGGAAGTTCTTCCGAGTCTTGGATTGGGGCTGCTTATTCTTGGATTGATGCTTTACCAGATGAACCTCGCAAAAAACAAGGGCACGCATCGTGTCCGCCAGCGTCCTACAACCCGCTTTGAGGATGTGGCAGGGGTGGAGGAAGCGAAGGAGGAAGTTCGGGAAGTGATTGATTTTTTGAAGGATCCATCAAAATACGAACGTTTGGGCGGCCACCTTCCGAAAGGCTTGCTCCTGGTCGGCCCCCCTGGGACAGGGAAAACCCTTTTGGCCAAGGCGATTGCGGGCGAGGCGAACGCGAATTTCTTCAGTGCCAGCGGCAGTGATTTTAATGAAGTTTATGTCGGCGTGGGCGCAAAGCGCATCCGGGAATTGTTTGCCCAAGCCAGAAAGCATGCCCCTTCCATTATCTTCATCGATGAAATCGATTGTCTGGGGAAGAATAGAAAGCACGATCAAAATGGTGAGCTTCAGCAAACCAACAACGCTTTGCTCACCGCCATGGATGGGTTTGATTCAGGTGAAGGCATCATCGTGGTGGCCGCAACCAATCGCCCCGAAGATCTGGACGAAGCGCTTTTGCGTCCTGGCCGGTTCGATCGGAAAGTGAATGTTCCTCTGCCGGACAGCAAGGGGCGCCGCGCCATCCTCGATCGCCACAGCCAGAATTCCCGGATCAAGCTCCAGGACATCACCCTGGACACGATTGCCCGGACAACCACTGGAATGTCAGGCGCGGAGTTGGCGAGTGTCATCAATGAAGCAGCGATCCTCAGCGCGCAACGCAGCATGGAAGAAATCACCCTGCGCGAATTGGAGGAAGCCCGCGACAAGGTGCGATGGGGCAAGGAGCGGCGTTCCATGTGCATGGCGGATGGTGAACGACGGATTGTGGCTTACCACGAAGCGGGTCACGCCATCATCTCGCTGCAAAAAACGCTGCTGCCTCCTTTGCACAAAGTCAGCATCATTCCCCGGGGCAACTCCCTCGGCTCCACCGTCTCGCTTCCCACCGAAGATCAAAACATCCATGGAAAAAAATTCCTGCTCGAACAGCTCGTGGTGCTGATGGGCGGACGGGCGGCCGAGAACATTTTTCTTGGTGATATGACCAATGGCGCCAATGGGGATCTGGATGCGGCGAAGAATATCGCCCGCAAAATGATTCATGATTGGGGCATGGGCCAAAAGCTTTATTACCAACCCGACAAAGCGGATGCGGAAGCGGAAATCAATTCACTTTTAATGAGTGCCTACCAGGAGGCTCACGCGCTGGTTTTGAAATTCCGCCGTCCGACCGAGCGGCTCGCCGAATCGTTGCTCAAGGAGGATACTCTGGACCGTGAGCAGGTGTTGAAATTAGTGGAAGAAACCTCCAAAAAACCGGTTCTTCCGCTTCTGAACTCAACCGAGGGAGAATTCGGCGCCTATATCTTTAACTGAAGAAAACAAAAAGGCGGTTCCCGAAGGAATCGCCTTTCCGCAATGAGGCGCGCCCCTCCAAGGTGCGCTTCATTTTTGTTTTTAGCGGGGATGTGGAATGTTTGCCATCAGGCAAAACCCGAAAAGGGCTTCCTCATTCCCCTGTGATCGCCAAAATGAACAACGCGGGTTCATTCCACATGCTGACAAAATCAAAGCTCTCGATGCGAGCATCCGGCCGCGGATTGTCGATGACGGACTGGTAAACCGTGAGCCACGTGGCCGCCGTCCGCGCGACCGGGTTGCTGCCTGTCCAGGCAACTTTGGTTCCCGGGTCGCTCACCGCGCCGCTCTCGTTGTCCCACCAATCCCTCACGTGTTTGCCGTAGACAATCGGGATGTCCCGCCATCTGCCATCCGTGTACCGGATCACCATCTTGGCCACCGGCTTTCCGTCCTCATCCTCCCAGCCTGCGCCATGGAGCAAATGAATTTTTTTGAATTGTCGGTCCACCCGAATGCCTTCGACCCACTTCGGGAAATCCTTGCGCGCCATCATCGATTGACGCCCGGCGAGTTGCAGGATGGCCTCCACATTGAACAGAACTCCTCCAAAGCCGTGGAGTCCCCTCGGGAAGGAACCCAAATTGTTTGGCCCGTTCAACGGGCCTCGTCCCAGGATCGAGTTCGTCAGGGAAAAATTATAGTGAGCACTCAGATCAACCGGCCGAAACCGCCAGGCATCCTGGGGCGGGGAGCTCACCACGAATGGCGGTGGGGGTTTCGCGAAGGATCGCTTCGGTGTGCCCGGCACGGCTGCGAACGTCAAGATTCCAGAGAGGGCAGCTCCCCATGCAATCCAGTGGAAATCTCGAAGGGTCATACTGTGTCCTCGCAAAACCACCCTCGAAGTCAAGCTTCATTCGGGGAACCTTGCTCGAATTCCTGGGCTTGCCAATGAAAGGCCAGCACGCTTGATTGGATTCCTTGAACATCTTCCGCGCCACTCCCGAGCTCTCTGAATGCCTATCCAGAATCGCTCGCGCCAGCAAAGCGGTTTGGGGGTACCCCGATCATTGGCTGGATATTTGGAATGAGGCATTGACCATCACACCGGACTATATCTCCCGGAATCCCGTCTACGTGGCCACCGACAATCATGAAATTGTGGGTTTCCATGGATTTTCCGGTCTGCCTCTCCAGCCTCGGCTCGAACATCTCTGGGTCCTGCCGTCCCATTTGCGGCGAGGGATTGGTCGGGAACTCTTCGAACACGCCATCAAAGTCGCCCGGTCTCACGGCGTAGAAGCGTTTGATATTGAAGCAGATCCGAATGCCGAAGGGTTCTACCTGAAGATGGGGGCAATCAGGACCGCTACAGCGCTCAGCCAGGTCGAAGGGCAAACTCGTCATCTGCCAATTTTGAAGTACCAAGTCGCGCAGCAAGTTGGGCCCGAAACGCGCATCGGTGCTCCGGCCCTGCACAGTTTGAGTGACAACCCGGGGAAAATCCCTTAGCATGGCCCCGCATCGTTCAAAATCATTGGTTTCGTAAAGTTTCGATGAAAAAGCAAAATTCCAGCGTCCGTAGTGGTGTGTTGGGTGGCGGCAATTGGATCATTGATCAGGTCAAAATGATTGATGTGTATCCCCAAGTTGAGCAGTTGGCCAACATTCGATCTCAGGAACCCGGGACCGGCGGGGCGCCATACAATGTGCTCGTCGATCTCGCCCGGCTCAGGGCTAAATTTCCCTTGATGGCTGCGGGGGCGGTGGGTCGTGATGCTCTCGGCCAGCAGATTTTGGACGATTGCGAGAAACGCGGCATTGATACCAAATATCTCAAAGCAATCCCCGAAGCTTCCACTTCTTATACCGATGTCATGACCGAGATTGGCAACGGACGGCGGACTTTTTTTCACAACCGGGGAGCCAATGCACTCTGGACTGGGGAGGATCTAAATTTTTCCAAAATCAAGGCGCGGATTTTTCACTTGGGCTACTTGCTGCTGTTGGATGCTCTTGATGGACCTGACCGAATCCACGGCACCCGGGCCGCCAGGTTGCTCGCTGCTGCGCAGGAGGCAGGCCTGAAAACCAGTGTTGATGTCGTCTCGGAGGATAGCGATCGTTTCGCCAAAATCGTCAGCCCAGCGCTCAAACATGTTGATTATTGCGTCCTGAACGAGATCGAGGCCGGGAAGACCACGGGATTCAAAGTGCGCCAGCCGGGCGGCAAGCTCGACACCGTGGCATTGCGGCACGCCGCTGGCGCGATGCTGCAACTGGGAGTAAAGGAATTGGTCGTGATCCATTTTCCCGAAGGAGCCTTCGCGCGAACGCGCAAAGGGGAGGATTTTTGGCAAAGTTCCCTAAATCTGCCGGCCAAGTTTATCGCGGGCACCGCCGGCGCCGGAGACGCCTTCTGCGCTGGCATGTTGATGGGCTTGCACGAAGGCTGGGAAATTCCACGCTGTTTGCTCACGGGCGTTTCGGTCGCGGCCGCTTCGCTGTCCCACCCCACCTGCACGGGAGGCGTGCCTCCGATCGAGGCCGCCCTTTCGCTGGTCAAGAAATATCGTCCACGCCCCGCTCTGGAACCAGCGGACTAATCGTTCGCGGCTGCACATGGCGCAATACTCAGACCTGCGGGATCGTTCCGTCCTCGTCACGGGCGGAGCGAATGGGATCGGGGAAGCGATGGTTCGGGCATTCTTCGAGCAGGGAGCCTCCGTTCATTTCTGCGATATTGACGCTCCAAAAGGGCGTGTCCTGGCGGCCGAACTCGGGGAGAAGGCCCGTTTCACGAGAGTGGACCTCATGCAGGAGGGCATGATTCAGAACTGGATCGGCAAGCTCGGCAAAGTGGATGTGTTGATCAACAATGCGGCGGCAGATCCCCGCATTCGACTCAACGATACTTCGGCTAAAGCTTGGGATACCTTGTTCAGCCGAAATTTAAGGGCCTATTTTTTGACCATTCGGGAGGCTGCCAAAAAAATGGAGAAAGGGGCATCGATCATCAATTTTGCCTCCATCACTTTCCATCAAGGCCCGGCGGAAATGAGCGCCTACGTGGCCACGAAAGGGGGAGTGATCGCGCTCACTCGCTCCCTGGCCCGGGAGCTGGGTCCCAAGGGCATTCGAGTGAATACACTTTCGCCTGGTTGGATCATGACGGAACGCCAGCTTCGCGAATATGTCACACCAGCCGCCCGCAAAACGATTCTGCATTCCCAATGCATCCCGCAACTCCTGCAACCGGATGAAATTGCAAACGTGGCCCTTTTTCTCGCAAGCAATACCAGCCGGGCCATCACTGGCCAGGAAATCCTGGCGGATCGAGGCTGGTACCACTCTTGATCCGGCAACCCTCGTCAGTAATTGACCTTGGTCCCGATCTCTTTCAATTTGCCCAGTTTCTTCTTCGCGGCGCTGTTGAGCGGATTTCCCTTGAGGTAAAGATTCAGGAACGGGAGAAACTCATTTGTGGCCCGGGCATTGGAAAGATCCGGCCACGGACCGAGATCACGAATTTTGTTGTTCTCCATCAATAGATAGAAAAGCCGGTCCAGATTCATGATCGGAGCAAGATCCGAAATTGAATTGTGGCTGGCGGACAAGCTGGAAAGTCCGCGCCATTGATTCCCCGGGGGAATGCTCTTGAGTTTGTTGTGATCGAGATAAAGGGAGGAAAGCCGCGTAAAACCCAGCACGGGCGAAATGTCCGTCAGGTTGTTCGTCGAGAGGTAAAGGGATGCCATGTTGGTCAAGCCTTTGAGAGGTTCGATCGTCTTGAGCTGGTTTCCCGAAAGCTCAAGGTATTGCAAAGCGATGATGCCGCTGAGCGGCTGCACATCCTCGATCTTGTTTGCCGCCAGGTTGAGAAACTGAATTTTGGTCAGGCCTTTGATCGGCTCCAGGTTGGAGATTTTATTCCGGGCAAGATCGAGCGAGGCTAGGTTAATGCATTTTTCCAGGCCGCTCAGATCCGTGATTTCCATCCCATTTCCCTGGATGGTGGAGAGGTTGCTCAGATCCGTTTCATTGAGCGGTTTGTCGCTATCGCGCTTTTCAATCACGAATTTCCGGACCGCTTTCTCTAGATTTTTGTCCTTGAAGACGACATCTGGGACGGTCGGTTCGGCAGCCTGGCCGAGAAGACAGGTCATTGCCGCGACAAAAAGACCAAGGGATTTGGAAAAGCATTTGTTCATACGAGATAGGCGATTTTTGCGCGAGGGTTCCAAAATACAACCAAAAAGTACGGAGCCACCCCGGCACTGCGAGAAACTCACGCCACTTTGGCTTCGGGAATCATGGCAGCTTGAACGGGCGCGGACCTGATTGTGTCCGGGCGTGTGCAAGGAAGAGAGAAATAAAAGGTCGCTCCTTCACCGACCTTTCCGGTCGCCCAGGTGCGCCCCTTGTGGCGATTGACGATTCTTCGCACGTTCGCCAGACCGATCCCTGTGCCTTCGAACTCTTGCTCACGGTGCAGGCGTTGGAAAACGCCGAAAAGCCGATGGGCGTATTCCATATCGAATCCGGCGCCGTTGTCGCGAATGTAGAAAATAAACTCCTTCCCATCCTGGTACGAACCGATATCGATCTGGGGTGTCTCCTTGCCACGGCTGTATTTGATCGCATTTGAGATTAAGTTTAACCAGACCTGCCGAAGCAGGCTGCGATCGCCTTCGACTTCCGGCAACGGATGAACCTTTAGATTTACGCGGGAACCGTCTCCACCTTTTTGCAGATCGGCCATGACCTCCGCCACGAGCGCATTGAAGGAGAGGGGCCGGGGCGAAATGGTCTGTTGTCCGGTCCGGGAAAAATTCAGAAGATCCTCAATCAAATGCCCCATCCTTTGACTCGCCCGGGAAATAAGTTCGAGATGCCGCCGGGAGTCCGGAGCGATGGTCGATTTGCCATCCTCCAGCACCAGTTCCAGAAATCCATTGATATGGCGCAGGGGGGTTCTGAGATCGTGGGAAACGGAGAAGCTGAATGCTTCCAATTCTTCATTAACCGCCTTCAGTTCCGCAGTTCGTTCGTTGACGCGTTCTTCCAGTTCGGCATTCAGGTGCTTCACTTGTTCATTGGCTTCGCGCAATTCGTGGTGGCGTTTCTCGAGTTTTTCCGCCATCGAATCGAAAGTGGCCGCTAGATGGCCTAGTTCGCTGCGATCCCCCGTCATTTTGATTCGTGTGGACAAGTCACCTTCCGACAGACGGGTCGCCGCCGAAACCAATCCGTCGAGCGGCAAAAGGAGTGAGCGTGTGGCATAGATGCGGGCGGCGTACAATACTCCCAGGGCCACCAGAGCCAATGCCAGGAGATTCAAGACCAGCCGCTGGTAAACTGGCGCGTAACCCACGCTTGCCGGAATGCTCACGAGCACGTGGAAAGCAGGCTCGCGCCCGCCTGCGACGGTCGTCGTCCCATGCAGCGAGCTAATCCCGTCTCCATCCTCGATTTCCAGAACTCCCTTCCCTATGGATTGAATCCGATGGAAGACCGATGCGCTGAGCGGCTTGTGCCTTGCGCCCGCGGAAGTGGCCAAGACATTTCCCGCGGCATCCAAAAGCCGGATCATGGCTTCATCCGGTGTGGGGACATCGGCCAGCGCTTTCTCCAGCACCTGCTTTCGCAGCGAAGCAAAAAGCACTCGATGAAACTCGTTGGACGCTCCCTGCACCGGCAAACCCATGAGCAGAACTGGTATGCCCGCTCGATTCGTTTCCATGTTCGTGACGGCAAAACCGGCTTTCTCAAGGGTTTTGTGAAACACCGCCGCCACGCCCTGTCTGGCAGTTTTGGCAGCGGGGTTGGCATTGCAGAAAAGCAGGCCGTTCTTTTCAATCAATCCGAAATCTTCGTAATCCGGGGATAGCAGCTTCAGGTTCGCGAAATGAGTTTCACAAAACTGTTTGTTGGTGGATAGAACAAGGAACGAGAACTGGGTCAGCGTTTGGAGCAACTGGTTTCCGTTTTGAACATAATGCTGCAGCCTGGCCGCCCCCAATTCCGAAAGAAACACCGCTCTCTCCGCGATTCGCTTTTTCTCCGTTCGAAGCTGCGCGAGGCTTCCAAACAACGTCAGGATCAGGACGGGTCCAATCACAATCAACACCAGAAAAAAGACCCTCCTTCGGATGACCCCGAAATCTGCCTTCTGTTTCTCCCACGGTTGTTGGAACTGCGTCATGGACAACCTTCACCAACCCGAAATAATCCCAACCTCCGCGAGTTTCGCCTTGATTCAGGGGATTACTTTTTCCTGCTGTCTTCATAGCAAAATCCGCCCATTCCATCAAGCTTCGTTTTTCAAAGGCTGAAAAGCGAAATTGACCAACTGCTGCCCGCCAAACCGAACTTCAGCCCAGCCCAGCTTCCACCGGCCCGCGCCGCGGTTCAACGACAGGCTTTCGAAAAGACCTTGGACCGCCGCGCCCTCCCCAAAGAGTAGCGCCGAGCCTGCTGTTTCGCATGCCTGCCAACCTGCATCATGAATTCATCGCATCCCTGTTCGGTCCCGCTCGAAAACAACAAATCCATTAATGAGCGCACTCATATATAGATTGACAGTGATTATGAGTGCACTCATCATTGGCCACAATGAAACCGGGAAGGCGCGTCCAAAAAAAGGAGAAGACCAAGCAGGCGATCTTAAAGGCGGCCTTGGAGCTCTTCGCCGCGAAGGGCTTTTATGCCACGACCACGAAAGCCATTTCCAAAAAAGCGCGCATCGCGGAAGGGACGTTGTTCAATTATTTCGAAACGAAAGAGGATCTGGCGCTCTATTTCTTCGAGGAGGAGCTTTCCGGGGTCATGGAATGGCACCGGGCCAATCGGCGCCTGAAGAATGCCGATATTGCCGAAAAACTTTTCGCGATTATTCATCATTTGCTGGAGAGATTGGAGCCTTACGAGGAATTTATCGGGGCCGTGTATATGCGGGCCTTGAGCCCCACTTCAAAGCTCAGCCCCTTCAGTTTTGAATCGCAGGATCGCCACTTGCGATATTTGCGGTTCATTCGAGAAATTCTTTTGGAGGCGGAAGCAGAAGGGGAAATTCCGCCTGTCGGGGATTTTGGCGCGTACGCTTTCGGGCTGTTTCAATTGGCCATTTTAACCCACTGGCTGCGGGACCAATCGCCGGGCAAGGAACAAACCCTGGCCCTGCTCGACCGGTGTTTAAAAATGGCGGCCCATTTTCTGCGCAATGGAGGGTGGAACTGGTGAAAACTTCCCCGAAAACTGGCGCATTGCAACGCGGGTTCCGCATCGGGAAACTCGGCTTTGGCCTGATGGGAAGTTATCTCGGCTACCAGGCGCAGAATCTTCTGCTGAGCGAATCGGGAAAGGAGCAGCGAAAGTCGCGGTTTCAAAAGAAGGCATCGCAGCAGGTCAGCGCCGAGCTCGGGGCGCTCAAGGGGGCAGCGATGAAGGTGGGCCAGCTTCTGAGCATGCAAAGCGGCGTTTTTCCGGAGGAAACGCTGCGCGAATTGGCCGCGCTGCAAATGCACGCGCCTGGCATGCACCCCACCCTGGCGCGCGCGCAGTTCAAAGCCTCCATGGGCAAATTTCCCGAAGACCTTTTTCGCGAGTTCGATCCAGAGCCATTTGCGGCCGCCTCCTTGGGACAGGTGCATCGCGCTGTGACGCGAAAGGGCGAAAAAGTCGCGGTAAAAATTCAGTATCCCGCGATCCGATCGGCCATCGAGAACGATTTCAAGGTGGTGCGTTCGGCTACGTTTGCTCCTCAGCTCACCGGGCATCTGCCCACCGCGGCGATCGACGAGGTGCAACGCGGCATCATGGAAGAAACCGACTACCTGAATGAGGCGAAAAACCTGAAACATTTTCGGGAGCAATTCGAGGACCTTGACTGGGTCACTGTTCCGCGGGTTTACGAAGAGCTCAGTTCCGATCGAACGCTGACGATGTCATTTGTCGAAGGCCGAAACCTGGGCGCTTTTCTGGAGACGAAACCTTCGCAGCCGATGCGCGATTTGGTTGGTGCGCGACTCTTCGAATTGTTTGAGATCCAGACCTGCCATCTCAAAGCGTTGCACGCCGATCCGCATCCGGGAAATTATTTGTTCCAACCGGATGGCAGCATTGGGATGATCGATTTTGGCTGCGTGAAGCGATTCGACCTGGATTGGAGCGAAATGCGCCGGTTTTACGAGGAGTGGGGCTGGCGCGAAAGCGCCGCGGCCGAGCGGCGCTTCCTCCAAATCATTTGCGGGCCAAAAGCGCCCTATGAAAAGGCCCGGAAGATTCTTCCCGATGTGGAAGAATATCTGGAGTTATTTCATCCGCGCGGCTCCGGGGATGTTTTCTTTGGCCGGAAAAGGGATCCGGCGGTGGAACAGAGAATGCGGGCCGCATGGACCCGGTGTGGCCGCAGGATATTTCAGAATAAATGGATTAACCCGGAATACGCCTTTTTGAGTCGCGCTGATATAGGACTTTGTTTTTTGCTCCAGCAACTTGGAGCCGTCGTCAACATCAGCGAAATTGCCAGACGAGTCGAAGCAGCGCGCAAGCCTTCCAAAGCAATCGTTTCCTGAGCGGTTTACTTGCAACTTGTTCTGGTCCACGACCGCCCGATATTCTCAGCGCCCCTTCGAACCCTGCTCTCGTGGTTCCCCTTAAAGAATATTCCGGGGGCATCCCCATGGCGTTCGCTTTCCAGTCTGCAACAGTATCACCGTGCACGACCAGCGGCATACGATTTTGATCGCAGACGACAGCTCGAATGACCTCCTGCTTTTGAAGCGGGCGTTTGCCAAGGTCGGTATTTTGAATCCCACTCGGGAAGTTCGCAGTGGCAGGCAGGCCATTGCCTATCTGGAAGGACGGGACGAGTACGCCGATCGCGAAAAATATCCCTTGCCCGGCATCTTGCTTTTGGATTTGCACATGCCGGATGGCACCGGTTTCGATGTCCTGCAATGGATTCGGGACAAGGGGACCGTCCGAAAGTTGCTGATTATCGTCCTCAGCAACGCTTACGAAATCAAGAACATCAACCGCGCTTACGAACTCGGAGCCAACTCCTTCCTCACCAAACCGGGTGATCTCGCTGAACTGGAGCAATTGATTCAGTCTTTCCGGGACTATTGGCTGGTGCGGAATCGGTTGCCCGGCCCCGAGGCCGGCTGATGAGCCACTGCAGGCGGCCGATTCCGTCCCCATCACACTCGAGGAAACTTCGGGGGATTTTGTGGAGGGGCCGCGGGCGGAACTACCGGCGTCTGTGCGGCCGCTTTCCGTTGATGTTCCAAGGCCCAAATTTCTCCGTCCAGGGTTTTGATGCAATTATCAAACCGCTGCCGGACGCCCGGACTCACTCGCCCTTCCGAAGCGTACCCAAGCAGGGCTTCCCGCATCAGACGCAGGCAATCGATCGCCGTGTTCTCCTTCTCAAACCGGCGGATGCTCCGGTGGAGCAGGCGCATGGCGTCCTCCTCGCGCAAGCAGGCCTGGGCCACTTCCCCCGCGCAGAGTGCCGCGAGCCGGTTGGAATCAGCTTCCATCATCCAGGAAAGAAGGTGGACTACCCCCGCTGGGCGTCAACCTGAAAGCGAGATCGGGGCGGGAGTGTGCGAGCTTCAACGTCCGCCTCCCCTTCCAGGCCGCCCAACTGGAAAGCCCGGCCGATCAACTTCAGCTCAGGACCGGTGAGGGCTGAGTCATTTACCCGCAGCATAACCCTCCCGAATCGCTCCTCGACTTCGAACTGAACCACCGCTTTTGATTCTGCTTAAGAATGGCCGCGCAGGAACGGGAGCGCCAGTGAACATATTCTGACGTCCGAATTCATGGCTGCTGATCGCAGGCCAATTCAGGGGACCACAACTGGGATTTGAGTACTGATCGACCGCACGATTGCAATTTGCAGATTTTAGATCGCAAATTGGGGAGGCGTTTTAATTGCAGATCGCAAATCGCAGAGTGGTGGAATCAGGGGCGGGGTTGCTGGGCAATTTCGGATTCGAAATCAAGGAAGGTCGGGCGACTGGGTTGATTTTCGATGGTACGCGCGGGTGTGAAAGTCCGACTCAAATGAGCCTATTAGGAAAAGGAGAGGGTGGTTTGAGCGAGAGGGGGTAATGGGCTGGATAGGCTTTAGTGGAATGCGGGAACGGCGACAAAAAAGGGAGCGGCCGGAAACACACACGAGGGGAAGGGAATTTTTACATAAGTTCGCGATCCTCCTTCTGGAAATTCGGAGGACTGGAGGAAACGAAGGGGGGCGTTCAAATGCTGATTACAGAATTCAGGATGCGAGGATGCCTGCTGTGCCTGGGTTCCGCCAGGAAGGTGGCCAGTTTGTCCAGAGGGTATTGGCCGTGCGTTGCTGGCGGACATCTCCCACAGTCTCCGCGTTGACTTCGGTCCCGGATATGACGCCTTGTTCATTGCCGCAGCTTGAAGCCCGAGGTTGGAGGGCGGCAGACCGATCACAGGGGAGTGCTCAGAAATCAATTTTGTGGATAAGGGGTGACCTCATTGGATTCTTTTTGAACCATAAAATATAGTTTGGCTCCCAATTGCTGTTCGATGTTAAATGTTCGTATGAACACTCTGGATAAAAAAACAAATATCGGCACAATCGGCGAATTGTTCGTTCAACTTCGTTTGCTTGAGCTTGGTGTACAAGCTGCACCGCCGTTGAAGGATAGCGGAAACGATTTGATAGCTATTCGAGGGCACGCCATACGAGCAATTCAGGTAAAAACAAGCACGGGCCTCAACTTCAATCGCAATCTGCCGGATCGTTATCACATACTTGCTGCCGTGCAGTTGGTACGCATAGGAGGAAAGTTCAGTTTGGACGCATCGCGAATTTATCTGTTTTCACAAACGGAGGCCGATACTGTCCCCGTCGCTTTTGCACGCAATAATAATTATCTGCTTAGTCAAGAATTGGTGGACCGACTATTTAAGCCTCGAAAACTGCAAGAGGAATTGATAGCCCCCGCGGGGTTGCGTCCGTAAATTGAAGTGTGAGTGGAGACTAGATTAATTCTTTGGGCTTTTCCGTTGATAGTAAGCCAAAAGTATTGTCCCCTGCCAGTATGATCGAAGCAGCCCCCGCAATTATCGAGACAAGGGACGGGGGCGCCATTCCGCTCGCCCCTAGCAGACTGTTGATAAAAGGCGATTTTTGGAAATTGCGATTGGCGCGTGAAAAATCCCGCGCCTCATAGTTCCTATCCCGTATCTCAATCGCGGCCCCCGTTTCTGCCACCGCCCCTCCAACTTTTCTACTACTCCGTCTCTGTCACCAAGCATCCGGGACCATCCCGCCACCAAAAGCACCCACAGGAACAAGAAAAGGCCTTTCGCCCCAGCCGCCCATTGCTTTGGCGTCCCCACTCCAAACAATTTCCTCATCAATTGGGATAAATTGTAAATAGCCGCCGAAATCTTGAACCGTTTATTCAAGTTTTCCCATCCCCGGAGTGTGGTTCGCCGAGCGCCTCCACAGTCCAGGATGTGGGCAAAGGTTCGTTCCAGGTGCATCCCTCTCTTCTTCAACCATGCCTTGCCCGATTGGCTTTGCGCGCTCCGTTTCGCTTTGCGCACCACTTTCGCCTCTTCGGGCGTCAGCTTTTCCATCTTCCGGTTCTTGACCGGATCCGAGATCACCGTGCGGATTCCTTCCGCCTGCAATGATCCCATCTCTGTCACCGCGTGATAGCCTTTGTCCGCCGTCGTGCTTTTGATGGTCAAGCTCCCCGCGGGAAGATCTTGGACCACGTTAATATTCTCCTGAGCTTCCAACACATGCTGGGCCAAATCCTTTTGATCGGACTCATGTCCCAGCCGCACTTCCGCTTGCAAAATCGCACCGGTTTCCAAATCCACCGTGTTCTCTGGCTTGTAAATCATGTCCGTGCCTCCAGCCTTGGTGATCCCGATCTTGGCATCCGGATCATGCGGATTCACCCAATCTTCATTGCTCATCTTCTTGGGTCGCTTCCGGTCAAACTCCCGGACGGCGTGGCTGTCCTTGGGATCGATCCCATTTTCCATCGCCAGGCGGCGGACATAATCCCAATAGGCTTCTTCGGTATGCCGATGGACCAGGCTTTTGAGGGCAGCGTTGGCTTCGATCACCGAGGCATCGATTCCCACATTCCGGCCTTTGACCAGCCCATGCTTCTGCAAGCCTTGCAGGATCACTAGAAAGATCTGGTCATAAAGGTCCCCGCCCAAACGACCGCGAATCACGGACAAGGAGGAGTGATCCGGAGTTTTCTGGGTCAGGTCGTAGCCCAGGAAAGCTCGAATGGAGATCGAATCGGCGCACCGCTCGGCGATGCCCCTCTCGCTGGAGATGTTCTCAAAGAAACCGACCATCAACATTTTGAAGTAAACGAGGGGGTCGATTCCCGGGCGGCCTAAACCATTAGAGGAATAAGCCTTGGAGCAAAGTTGCCGGGCTTGGTCTGGAAAGCCGAAGGACTCAAGGGTTTGATCGAGTTTGGAGTAAAAAGACGAGGTGGCCAGTTGCACGAGCTGGGAGGAGAAAACGAAAAACTCGGGCTGGGGCAAGGTATGCAGTCTAAACACATACAAATACTATCTTATGCATACCATAAGTCTATCATATTCTGCGCCTTTCGTTCGATTACTTCAACAGGCTGCTAGGACAATTGTGGAATCAATTAAGTTGGTCCTGCAAAATGCCGGAAAACCGTTGACGCTGGAGGAGATTCTCAAGGGAATGACGGCGCGGAATCTTTACCCTCCCAAAGCGGCTGATCCTAAATCCGTCATCCGCTCACAGCTTCGCCGACGCTGTATCGGCCTCGTTTTTGCAAAAGCGAATCCGGTGAAATACTTTCGACTGATGGAAGAAGATAAGTATGCGATTGAGTCAATCTCAGGTGCCAGATTCACTCGACAGGCGCGCTTTCTTAAACGACCGCAGTCGATGCTCCTGGAGGAAATCATGGAAAACGCACAGCGTGAACATCTTTCCGCTCTCAGACAGGAGCATAAGCAGAAGCTTTTGGAGAAACATCCAGCATTTTTCGAGAGGCTGGTGATCGATTTACTCATCAAGATGAGGGATAGTGGGAGCGATCCCAATGTCGGAATTCACACTGGACGCCCTGATGATGGTGGCATCGATGACATCATCAAAGAGGAATACTTGGGCTGGGCCAGATTTACATCCAAGCCAAGCGCTACGCACCGGACCGCGAGGTTAAGAGAACCGATGTACAACGATTCCCTGCGGCCATGAATAAAGTGAGCAAGGGTGTGCTTATTACAACTTCGGCTTTCGCGCAGCATTCATGCGCCTTCGCCGAATCCCACGAAAAGGTAACAAGGCCGCATGGGAGGAGATCTTTTGTGTAATGATGATTACTTGCGGAATCGGTGTCTCGGAGGGAAAAGCCTATCCCGTCCTACAAATCGATAAGGACCATTTCTCACGTTTGTCTAAAGAAGCCCATGATTTATCTTGATCACAATGCCACAACGCCCGTCTTGCCGGAGGTGTTTGAAGCCATGCGACCTTACTTCTGCGAGGAATGGGGAAATCCCTCTAGCACTTACAAATTTGGTGCGAAGTTGAAGTCGGCGATTGAGACGGCTCGATCACAGGTAGCGGCCCTTATTCGAGCGAGGAGGTCTGAACTCATTTTTACTTCGTGCGCGACTGAGAGCAACAATGCTGCAATCAGAGCTGCACTGAAAGCCAATTTGGGCAAGCGCCATATCATTACGTCCGGCGTCGAGCATTCATCAGTTCTTAGACATTGCATGGCCTTGCAAAAAAGTGGCTATCGTGTGACATACCTCTCTGTGGACCGAGATGGCCTCCTGAAGTTGGCTGACTTGGAGAACGCCATTTCAGACGACACAGCCGTTGTATCGCTAATGTGGGCGAACAATGAGACGGGTGTTTTGTTTCCTGTGAAGGAAATTGCCGAACTTTGCCAATCCCGAGGCGTGTTGTATCACTGTGACGCGGTGCAAGCTGCCGGTAAGGTCGAGATCGATGTTCGCACTGTTCCGGTTGACTATTTATCGTTGACCGGCCACAAGTTTCACGCTGCCAAAGGCATAGGGACGCTGTATGTGAGCCGCAAAGCCCCGTTTTCCCCTTTCATCCATGGTGGTCACCAAGAACGGAATTTGCGCGGTGGAACCGAAAGTGTTCCTCTTATCGTGGGCCTTGGAAAGGCCGCGGAACTGGCACAAGGGCAGACGGCAACGTACGCGACAAAAGTCCGTCCCCTGCGGGACCATTTGGAAATGCACATTTTGAGTTCCGTACCCGACACTGAGTTGAATGGTCACAGGACTGAGCGACTGGCAAATACAACAAATATCACCTTTGGTGGGGTCGATTCGGAGGCTCTCCTCATCCTGCTCGATAGCGAAGGCGTTTGCGCGTCCTCGGGCTCCGCATGTCTCGCGGATTCTGCTGAGGTTTCTCACGTGGTCAAAGCCATGAAACCAGAAACCGGCACAGCTCGCCAGGTAATCCGCTTTTCCCTGGACCCGGCCATCACTATGAACGATATCGAGGTTACCTGCGCCGCAACAATCCACGCAGTTGAGGCATTGCGATGAGGAGTTGTTGGCTAGCCAACGACGTCGCTCATCGCTTTTTCTGCCGACCGAACTTTAGGAGTGCTTTCGGAAGAGGTACCCGCGCGGGTAAATTATATTTGTCATTATTGCGAAACTCCCGCAAATCCTGCAGCAAGGCCGAAGTTTGCCCGTCCGGCAATTCGTGAAGCAGGTAAAGTATGTATTTTAATGCAGCGGGGCGTGGTTTCGTCTGCACCTTCTCATGAAGCCAGACCGTGCCATCCAGCACTCCACCTGGGTTTTCCCACTTAAGATTCTTGAGAGCCCAATCCAAAATCTGGAGCTTTCCTTCCGACTGAAAATGCACGTAGAGACTCGCGAGAATCTCCAAGCCAATTGGTCTAAATACGAGATTGCGGTTACCTTTCCGTTCCCTACCTGGAGTTGTCTTGCCTTCTATAAAATAACGTCGCAACGAAGGTTCCCGTTCGATAATGTAGTCGAAGAACTTAGTCACGAGCTCTTTAAAAGAAGCGACATTATCGGGGGCGCACTCAGGCGTATCCTGCGGACGTCGAAAGAGCCTTTTTAACTTCTGGCAAACCTTGAAAATCGCAAGGAGACTCGTGAAACGATCTTCGCCATCTTCTTCGAGTTGCTCAATCTTTTCAGTCACCGCTATTTCCTGCCCTTTCTTGAATCGTGGGTACTCTGCGTAAATCCGTCGCGTCACGATCGCTGATAAATCGTCCTCGTCAATAATTACCTTGTCACCTTTCGACACCTTCACCGCATGATTGTTGATATCGGAGAATAGTCGACGAGTTCTCACCTTGCCTTCCTTGTTGTCGATATGGGCGAGGAAAATTACCGGGTATTGGTCATCTTCAATCTGTTTCTCGAACTTGCTGTTCGCCTCTCGGATAGCCTCGGCTCGATGCTGTCCATCAATGGCGAAAATGCATTCCGAGCCGCTAAAAGTCAAAAGTCCGATTGATTCCTTGGCTTGTGAAGCATCCTTCAATTTCAGCTTTGTTGATACGCTTGAAAGGTCAAACTCCACCCACTCAGGAACTGCATCGAAGACACCAAGTAGAATCGCATTGAAAAATCGGTCTTCCCGAGTCTTAAGATATCTTACAATCTTTTTCACCCGTGGCTTGAGGTCACGTTGGAGATAGTCATCGAGTGCTTTTGATTCTCGGATGTCCTTCGATTTCATTACGCGTTCCGATATTTGTGCAGCAGTCATGAGCGATGGATAAAAGACCCAGTTGCCAAGAACACCACGCAGAGACGGTACATACCAGGAGGAGTTCATATCTTGCCGAACGCTTTTTGTTGGTTTTTGACCGCTACGGGGAAGTCTCGTCGGTTATATAGAGGATAAATGAAACCATGAAGAGATTCCTCGAGTTTCTCAAGCTGTTTGCTTGGTTGGTTCGAATGCGCATACGCGACCCAAAGCACGCCGTAGTAAAGGCGAATCATTCGATCGATTTGCTTGCGTTTTTTTTTGCGGGTTATTTTTTCCGGAAGGTAATCCTTTAGTCTTTCTCGAAGAGGGCGCTTGGATTCTCTTTCATTCGAAATTCCTACGTACAGCGCAAATCGCGGAAAATTGAGGACCGGTTTGTCGGGTCTAATGTAAAATAGATATAGTCCGGGGTCGTCAGAAGTAATGATAGCATTCAATTTTGATGTGTCCGTTGCGTCCGCGTATCTAAACTCACTCCAGTTTAGATCGAAAGCCCAGGGAGGTGGTTCGTAGCGGTTCCAAAGGACTGGATCAGTGCTTAATTCTTGGCGATAATGAGGGAAGCGCTTCTCGTCAATGTCGTTCTGATAATTGGCGTAACTCCCTGGGATCGATGGATCGAGCAGATCCATCGTATCGGTGCTTATTCCCTTCATAGGCGAGATAAAATAGGTTCGCGTCATCCGGCCTTCCAGCACCGGATCCTCATTGGCTGCCGTCCAGGAAGTTTTGTGAACGCCACCCCCGTTTCAAGGTACGCATCACTGAACTCTTCGGATTGGAGTTTTCTGCCGAACACACCTTGCAGCGAACGCAACCCTCGTTGCGTTTGATTGCAGTAGAACGAAATCACGGCCCCGAGCTGTGTTGTAAAGTCGTAGCTTTGCCCCTCAAAGTCACTCGGATCCTGGGAAAGAAGCATAACGGACAGGCCTTTTGCGGCGCTACGCGTGACGAGCTGGACCAAGGATTCAGATTTCTTCTCTTGCAAAATCTTCCTGGCCTCATCGATTACCAAGACCTGACGCATCCGTCGAAACCCACCCTGCAATGCAGCCTCAGGCTGGGCAAGGAAATACATCGCGGTCGCGTCCAAGAGCAATAACATGATCAATCGTTTCAATTCCTCGGATTGCACGTGCATCAGACTGATCACCCAAGAACGTGAGAAAAAATCCGCAGCGGTCATCTCTGGTGCAAAACATCGGAGGCGGGTCAACTCGTCAAGTCGGGCCGCAATGCTATCCATTTCAGCTCCATCGATTTCCAGTCTTCCCTCGTACGTTTGCTTGATGGAAGTGAGGCTTCGGTCGTCCCCGGTAGTAATCACTTGCTCAACCGATTGCAAGAGGCGGGCCTGCATGAGGTTGCCTGGCGATTTGCAACACAAGCAAATGCTGTCCCGCAAGGTCATCGCGGCATTTTGTATCGCGATATGACCAACTTTTGCATCGGGAAGAAAGTCTAAGGGGATGGGATGCAAGCCCACTTCCAGGGCCTGAACATCGGTTGGCCAACTTGGAAACTTCTGATTCAATTTTCCATCGGTAATGAAGGTTCCCTGAGGATCGATCAATAGCATCGGAGCATGGCATTGCTCAATTATGCTATGCGCCATTTGAACACCGGTGGTCGTTTTTCCGCTACGCGTGCGACCCATCAAGGCAAGGTGAGGCGAATTGCCAGGGCCGTTGAGGGAAAAATCCACAGGCTCGTTACCTTCAAATGTCTGGCTGATTGGGCCAAGTTTAACTCTAATTTCTCCTGGATGGCCTTTGCCCAGACCACCTGTTGGAGGGGTACCGCCTCCGCCTTCAGGAAGAAACTCGGCGAGCCGCATGATGAGTCGAGCCGCGTCGCCTTCGGAGTCCTCCCAATCTTGCCTTACAAGTTTGGCGCCTCGGGCCCAATGAGCTTCGATATGCGGGCGAAGATGTTCCAGGACGGCTCCTTCACCAAGCTTGGCGTCGAGAATGAGAGCCGAGAGCCAGAGGTCAAGGTCATCGCCGAAGAGTAGTTCACCGGGCAAGGACTTACCAAACTGGGTGTCCGAGGACAGCGAAAGCGGTGGGGTGGGACTTGCCAGTGAACGACCGATCATAAGTCGAGCGGCGTCATAACGGTGAGTCAATCCGAACTTGGCTCGTAACTTTTCTTCGAGTTCGTACGCATCTTGCGTGGGCTTGAACAGGCCCTTCCAAACGGCGTCTTTGAACTCAAGATTCATTAGTCTTGGGCGAAGAATTTGTTGGAGTGAATGATGGATCGATTGTCGGGTTCAACGAACTCCACAAGAAATTTCTGGCAGACATGGCTTTCAATATGTTGAAGCAGGTCGGGCGTCACTTCGCGGTCATGCGTGAGAATTATCACCTGATCGCAATCAAATTTGCGTAAAGAATCCAACGTTCGCGGGCGATATTTCGAGTCGGCATTTCCTAACGGGGTATCGATTATCAAAGGCACTCGCCGCCGGGTAATCTCGGCCAGCGCGAGCGAAAACGCGATGCCGAAAGAGCGTCTTTCGAATCCGCTCATTGAGCTGACCAACGATTTTTTTCCATCCTCGAACCTTAGATGAGGCTCGCCATCCTGCGAAAAGGTGATGTGCCCACCCCGAAAACGGGGGTCGGCAATGGCGCGGAAATGTTTTGTTACATGGGCTTCCAGCCTTTGTGTCGTGACAGGTTTTAGTTTTCAGTCAAGATTCCCACCGCTCTTAGAGTACGATCAGCAATTGCAATGCGACGTTGCTCTGGTTCGAGACGAGCCAGTTCTTCACGCAGGTTCCCGACCTCCGCCGAAACGTTGTGACAATCTGCTTTCCAGACCTTGATTTCATTCTCTGCTGTAGAAATGCGACGGATCACCTCATCCATCTGTTCGTCCAACCGTTTAATCTTGTCGGCCAATTCCCTCGCTTCCTCCGACTGGTTTCCTAGCTTCGCGTAACGAGATTTCGCTTCTTCATATGCATCGCGAGCCTCGCGAAGGCGTTTGGCGACAGACCGAACCTGATCGTAAGCGAAGCTGCGAGTCTCGTTCAAACGGCTAAGCACGCGCGCCCGTTGTTGTCCACGAGCGTGTCCGAGAAGATAACACTCTGCCGTATCGGGATCTGGTGGCTCGTAGATGGCCTCTAGCGCTTTTAAAATCCGCTGCTTTACTCGACTCCTCGTATCTGGAGAAATATTACCTAGCAGGAGATCGCGTTCGGCTGGTTCCGGCATGGCTTCCGCCAAAACTCGTTCCCGTTTGTCCAAGGTTTCTTGCTTTAGGCTCTCATACGTCTCAAGCAACTGTTCGCGCCGCAACTGGCGTCGGATCGTAGGGTCAAGCCGGCTCACTGCCAATACAAGACCCATCTGATTTGCTAGGTTGGTGACGGACTCCTCCGCTGCGTGTTTCTGTGATTCGGCTTCGGCAAGCACCTTTTTAATGTGAGTTGTATCCGACCCCACTCCGCCCGCCCGGGCGAGTGCTTCGCGAAGTTGATTTCGTTCCCGCTCGATCCGGTCCCTATCGTCTTCGTGTTCTAACAGCTCACCTTCACGCTTGCCGATTAGGGAATTCAATTCGTTCTGCCGAGCGATTTTCAAATTGAGGATGTCTTCTTTCGCTGACGCTTTTTGCTTGCCACCAAGCGCGGCGTGGGTGCGTGTTAGATACCCTCGAAGCAATTCTTGCAACTCGGCAAGTATGGTTGCACCAAACATTGTGTTCACTGCTTTTCGGATGCCCTCTTCACCTGCACCGTCGATCAACGCTTGCGCTTGCTCTCCATCAAAGAAGAAAGCCGGTGCCACGTGAGCTGGGAAAAGTTCCTTCTCGATTCGTTCGTGGGCGCTGGTCGGTTCCGTCCGTCGGATGATCCGATCTCCAACATGAATTTCCAACTCTTCAAAACCCTCACCCTGACGAGGCTGATTGGATGAGGAAAAAAACCAGCGACGAATGATCCTTACTTCCTGCTCGTCGCGATCGTTCAACGTCGGTGTGAAGGTGATATCAACAATTGTTGCATCGTTGGGATCAGCGTTGGAGCGTCGAAACTTTCCGATGGCCTTTCGATATGAGTTGATATCGTCCTCTGCTATCGTTCGGAAACCCTCACAGTAACGTAGGCCGAAACGCCCAAAGATACCCAGGTACAGAGAAATCAAAAAGCTGGTCTTGCCATGCCCGTTCATTGCGCCAATGAGCACTACGGGACGACGGTCGCTTGGCCGCTTAAAATCAAAGTTTGCGTCAGAATAACTCCGCCAATTGACCATGTGGAGCTTGGAGAGATACATGGGTTATAGCACAGGGCGGCGCGCCAGAAAGCGATCGAGGCAGCCAGCGATATCTGAGTCTACATCTGGCTTTCGACCCGACCCAGAATGGCTTTGTATGACTTCGCAGAGATCCTTGAGCAACGTTATATCAATTTGGTGGTCCCGACACAGATCCTGGATAAGCCGCTTCGTTTCTGGATCCTCAAAAGCTGGCAGTGGCTTCATATGGTTTATGGTCAAATTTAAGGATTATGAATTTAGCTCTCGCAAAACTTCTTGAGTTTGATCTTTCTCCCATTGTTCACGTACGAGTCGAACCTCGTGATCGGAAATCAAAGGCAACCCGGTTTGCGTGCACAACAGTAACAGTTCCGCAAGCAAGGCCTGGCGAGTTTCGAGAGTTAGTGGACCTAATCCGGGCTGGCCGTTTCGCCGGATTTTGCTTCTGTGGTCTGGTGTTTGAGACACATTTTTGATGCGGTTTCGAAATTCTGCCAGCGGTTCAAGGTTTTCGTGCCCTGCGTCAATTAAGGAAGCCAGCGAATTATCCTTCTCAACTACGGTGCATGTCCAACAACCAAACCGGGCCGAGGAGGTTCCGCAGGAGGGCGCGTCGCCAGCGGTCATGACAAACGGACATTCGCCTCCGCCATCCTTGTATAGTCGCACAAGTTCCGCGTAACTGCCGCCCCAAGGAGGGCGGCTGTTCAGCAGGGTGATCCAGACATCATCGTTTGTCAGTTCCTTGATAGGCGAGAAAATCCAAACTCCTTTGTGATCTTTATGCGGAGACAAACGACCGCCTTCAGCATCCTCGTGCCGAGAAATGTTAGCCGAGCGCATAGCAGACTCCGCTCGACGAACTCCAAGCAGCAGAATCGCCTCCTCGCTATCGGCGACGATCTCGCGTATGAACCGCGACGTCGGCCGAATTTTCATCCGATCAGTGCACCAACGGAAGGTCCGATTGGGTGCCGGATACCCTTTCCCCAACAAGTTTACCCAGAAGCTTTCCTCGGGGAGAGGGTTCGTTCGGACGACTTTGAGAGGAACGTTTAAGCCTTCCAAACTCTCCTCCAATTTGGCTAGCAGCCGATCCACGAAATCCTGGAACACGGGGGATTCTACGAGGGTGTTATTGCTGACAATGTATACTGGTCGTCGCCGGTCGTCGGGTGCCACTTGACGGATGGCTTCCAACACGAGATGCAACAAGAGTGTGGAATCTTTCCCACCGGAGAATCCAATGATCCAGGGTTTATCGTGTGGATTCAAATATTCATCTCGCAATTCACGGCGCGCTGTCTTTATTTTCGCGGCGTAAACCTCAGAAGGAGAGAGAGTTTCAATGTCTGTCGTCATGGCTTTGGGTCGTCTTGAGAATTCACTGGAGCGAATCAGCCGCTGAATACAATTCCCGTCTTTGATATTGACCAGATGACATTGGCCAAATGTGGTACAGGAAACTTTCTTAATCAATCAAGGAATATTCGAATGCCTCTCCCACGTTTAACCCAACACTCCAGTTTATCGGATGGAAGTGAGTCAAAAGAGAACCGCGGAAGCTACAAGTGTAGCACACTTTGAATGTCACATACTGGGAAAAAAACGAACGGGGCAAATTTAGAGAATGGATTTCTCGAGGCGCTGGAGGTAGCGATCTTTCATTGTTAGATGCTGGCACTCGACTGAATGGTCGAAGACTTGTACCCACTGCGTCCGCAGATTTACTTTTGTTCGTTGCCTCAGGGTTGGCTCCGCCTTGACCATGAAATCATTGTAAGCAAGAAACGTCACTTTCCCTGACGTTTTGTGGATTTTGATGACGTCCGCTTGGGCCGCGTCCCCGAACAAGGTTGTGGCACATCCTACATAGGTCCGCAGCACGGCCGGAAGGTCGTTCAAAAGGGAGCGATGAATGTAGAGAGCCTGTTCATCCTGCCAGCCGATCATGAGATTTTCACAAGCCACCTCGATTTCACCGGGATCTCCAGCGGCGTAAAGGAGTTCGAGACCTTTTTCAAGGGCTCGGGTGTAGTTGCCGAAGAAAGCGCGGATATCCGCACGCAGGCTGCCTGAAAGGTGGCTGAAGGGGACGCGTTTGCGGAGGTTTGCCATAGCCACATAAACGAGAAGATCGCGACGCCGATTTTCGGCGGATTGATCGATGTCCGATTGGCCGCCTTTTTGGATGAGGATGCGCAGCGCTTTCTTGAGGGAACCGATTTTCTCCAGGATTTCGCTTGTTTGAGGATATTCCTCGAGTTCCGGCAGCCGGCCGAGTTGGAGCACAACCTGCCAGAAGCTGTCCAAGAGTTGGCGGTTTTGTTCGTAAATGGTTTCCCATTGGGGTTTGGAGGGCTGGCCAATACCAAATTTGACACGAACTTGGTTCCAATCCAGACCAAGGGTGTCACTGCCTTGAACGTAAGCGCGGAGAGCCCGTTTGTCGGATCCAAAATGCTTTTCTATTTCGGGCAGGCGAGGAAATTCAACCAAAGTTGGAAAATGACCAAGATTCAGGGCCAATTTACCGAATTCACCGAGCAACGCTTGGTGGGTTTGGTAAAGGTGTTTCCAGATGGTGCCTGGGGTGCCAAGACCGAGGCGGGCGCTGATCTGAGTCCAGTCGATGGAGCGGCGGATGCGAGCGGAAAGGAAATCTTGTTGTGCACTCGGATCACGGAAAACGTAGAAGATGCCCAAGGCAACCGGGACGGCGGTGGTGTCGAGGGTGTCCTCGATGAGTTGTTGGAGTTCCGATTGATCGAAGTATTTTTGAAAGGTGTTGCGCCGGGTTAAAACGCCGTCCGCCAGGGTGGTGGCCCGGGCAGTTTCGACGGTTTCGCAAATCAGGGCCGAAACGACGAGGATTTGAGTGGCGTAGGAGTAAGCCTCGACGAGGGTTTCGATTCGTTCGGCTGGATCTTCGATGACGTTGATAACATAACCCAGGTTGACCAAGTCGGCGGGAGTTTTTGGAGTGTCTGGCCGGTAAACAGGATCCCAGCCTTGGACAGAAAAACCGAGGGCTTCAAGACCCCGGACATCGGATCCGGGGCCACAACCGTAATCGAAAAGGGTGCGACCGGGTTTGAGGAGTCCATATTCGAGCAAGGTTTTGACCGGTTTGGAGAGTTCGTAACGGGTGAGGGCGGTTTTGTGGCGTTCAATGAAGGGGACCGAGCCGTGGGTGGGGTCGGTGGTTGGGGAAGTTCGGTGCAGGGTGTGGCCTTCGATGGTCAGGCCTTTCTCCTGGAGGAGTTTTTCCCAGTTCAATTTAAACCCGATGGTGGTTGTATCGGTGTAAAGGCCAGCGGCTTCTTCCGCAGCCGTCAGCGCGGCGAATTTGGGGTGCAGCGGGTGACCGGGTGGGAGGAAGGTTTCCTTGCGATGCAGGATAGGAGGATTGAGGTGGCTGGTGTAATTGGTGTGACGAGTTTTGCGAGTGACGAGATCAATGGTGATGGCTTGGGCCAGGATGGGGTGGGCCAGGGAAAGGAAATCTGGGTACGCCAGGAAGGAGAGTTTGAGTTCGTCGGTGCGGAATTTGAGCAGGTTGTAATCGGGCGTGATTTGGAGATGGGAAATGAGTTGTTGGAGCAAGGAGTCCAGGCCCGAGCCAAGGGAGAGTGCAGGATCGCGGAGGATGTAGAGGGCGTTTGGCAAACGTTTGCCATACTTGATCACTTCGAGCTGGGCGGTGTAAACGGCCAGGGTCATTTAATTGCAGAATGCAAATTGCAGAATGCAAAATTGCCGGATTTTTTCACAGCAAGTTTTCAAAAGTAGCGAAGGGGGGCTTTTGAAGGCAGAAGTCAGAATATAGAAAGAAGGCCTTGCTCGGATGATAAAGAGTGTAAAATTCAAGTGTGAACTTGCTCGATCGGAGCACTTTTAACCGCGGCAATGCGGCGGTCGACCGTGCATTCGCGGCATGCGGATCCGGGTCACCGATGTGCGTGACCTGCTGGGAGCAGGCCTCACAGTCGCGCAGGTAGTTGATGAGTTGCCAGACCTGGCAGCAGATGACGTGCGGGCATCGGTCACCTAGCGCGACGCAGAGTGGATCATCCTGTTTTGACTAGCCGATGATTCTACGGCTGGATACCCATCTTTCCCCACGGATCGCCGGTGGCTTACTGAACAAAACCACTTCACCGGACAAAACTTTTTTGCGCCTCATTTTGCATTCACCAATCTGCATTCTGCATTCAAAATCCCCCTTCGCTACCTTCGCGATCTTCTGTAAGTAAATCTGCCGTCCCCATTCCCTTCCGTCATTCTGCATTCAAAAATCCCTCATCAGGGATTCGACGGGGTCTCTCCCTCCCGGAGGGATTCGGGCTGTGGGGTGGTGTCTCGCTGGTTTTCCAGGGACCAGATTTCTCCGTCCAGAGTTTTAACGCAGGTATCAAAGCGTTTCCGAGCGCGGTCCGTCACGCGGGCTTCCGCCGCATAACCGATCAGCACCTGGCGCATGACGCGCAAACCATATATCCCGGCGTCCCCCGCCTCAAACCGTCGGATGCTTCGGCGGAGCACGTGGGCGGCATCATCCTCGCACAAGCAAGCTTGCGCCACTTCACCCGCGCATATCGCGGCAAGACTGTCTAATTCGGGGTCGGTCATGGAGCGAAGAAAATGGCTCAGACGGCCCGCTCGTCAACCTGAATTTGATGTAAGCAACGGTCATTCACAATATTTGCCCCACCACTGACTCCTTCGGACGGGACTGTCCTTTCGTTCGGTTTCTAATCCCTCGCAATCTTCCTCTCCTTCGCGGCTTCGGCCAGGGTCTGAATCGCACACTGAAAATTTTTTTAAAAAAACTCTTGCATTTATATGTTTAGCTACTAACCTTTGTCACATGAATATGAAATTGAAACCATGTGGAGGGCGGTTCGCCCTCCCGATCGTCGCGGTGGCGGTCGCCACTTCCGGATGCGCGCACCAGACCGCGCGGCGCGCCCATTCCAATCGTTACCTCACCGAGGAATCCAAAGCCCTCACCACTGCCGTCGTGGAGACTCTCTCCACCCAGCCGGTGGAGCGCCGCGATGCTCATACCGCCACGGCTCTCACCCTGGCCCGGCAAGATCAACGACTCGAGGGATTGCCGCTCCAGGCGATTCACGTCGAGCCGCTGATCTCGTCCAACGCCGCAGCTACTGCGGCCCTCGCCCGCCGATTCGCCCTGGAGGATGAGGTGCTGGCCCGCCGGCAGGACGCGGAAGATCGCTTGATCTCGCTGGGCCAAAGGAAGGAAGGGGAAATTCGCGCGCAACGATTGCGTTGGTTAAAGTGGGGTGGCGGCATTACCACCCTTCTCGCGGCTTTCGTGGCGCTTTGCATTTTCTGTCCCCTCGTTATTCCGATTCTGGGCCGCTTGCTCGGCTGGGTCGTGGGACGTTTGCCGTCCTGGGCCGGGGCCTTTGGAGTCGTGAGTCTCAAAGCGTTTGATGCCGTCGTGCGCGGTGTGGAGCGCACCCGGAAAACCACCGCGAACACCGCGGATGGAGCCGGCGCCATCGCGAATCTCGATATGAACCTCTCCGTCGAAATGGATGAGGCGCACAAAGCATTGGTCCGTTCCCGCAAAGAAGTCCTGCACACCTGACCTTTAGCCGCTCAAAACGCGGCGCGCAGAACAGGGAGAAACCATCCTCCCTCTCCTTCGCGCCGCAACTCCCAACCCCAATCCCAAGTCCACGTTCACCGATCTACCCCTTTTTTACCCATGAAACACCTTTCCCCAGCCCGCATTTCACGGTTTATCCAAAGCCGTTTCAACCCGATGCGCGATTTGACCAGCGAAAGTCTGTCGCGCCACCTCGATGCCTTCGAAACCGGCAACCTGCGCGGGGCGGCCCTTGCGTGGGACGCCATCGAAAAACGCGATGACATCATGAAAACGGTTGCTCCCAAGCGCAAAAAAGCCGTTGCCCGCCATGGCTGGGAAGTCCTGATCCCGAGCGACCTGCGTCCCGATCAATTGGCCCAGGCGCAACAGCATGCCGATGCCTTGCAATACTTTTACTCGAATCTCACCTGCACGAATGCGCTGGATGAAAATGAACGGGGTACCTTCAAGCTCCTGGTGCGCCAGATGATGGATGCCGTCGGGAAACGTTACGCGGCCCACGAAATCGTTTGGAAACCGTTGCTGGTGGATGGTCCGAGTGGCCCGCTGCCCCGGTTGACCGCCGAGTTCCGTTTCGTCCCGCTCTGGTTTTTCGAAAATCGCACCGGCAACCTCCGCCTGCTGCCGCACGATCTGGCGCTGGAAGGCGAACCGTTGGAGGCAGGTGCCTGGATGATCACGGTCGGGGAAGGGTTGATGATGGCCTGCAGCATCGCCTGGATGTTCAAGAAACTGCCGCTGGAACATTGGCTCGACTACTGCCAGCGCTACAGCCTCCCCGCCTTGCAAGGGACCACCACCGCCGCCCGGGGAACTCCGCAGTGGGAGGAGCTCGCCAGCGCGCTCGGTACCGTTCTCACCGATCTTTCGGTGGTCACCGCGGATTCGGAGACCGTGAAGGTGCTCGACCTCAAAGGAAGCGGTCCCGCTCCTTTCGAACCGCTTGTTTCGCGCATGGATCGCTTGATCACCGCGCTCTGGCGCGGTTCGGATCTCAGCACCCTCAGCCGCAGCCAGGGTTATGGCGCGAGTTTGCAGGGAGGCGAAACGGAATTGTTGGAGGTGGATGACGCCGAGAACATTTCCGAGACGCTGAACACTTACGTCGATCCCTGGATCATCAAATACCTCTTCGGTGACCAGGCGCGCCCGCTGGCTTACATCAAACTGGTGATGCCACCTCGGAAGCTCAGCGAACAAGATCTGGCAGTGGATGAATTCCTCTTGCGCCACGGCGCGAAACTGGGAACCGCCGACGCCCTCGAACGCTACGGCCGCGCCCCGGCGGATCCCAACGAAGAAACCCTCGTCTTGGCTGCCGCCCCCGCTGATTCCAAAGCGCTTTGGAAAGAACTCAAAACCACCACCACCCAATCCTAACCCCTTGTTTTCCATGAACACGACTGCTGCTCATTCTCCCATGGTCACGCCCGAAACTGCGGCGCGCCTCCACCTCGCTCCCCTGGGCGATTTCCCCCACGCCCATGGGATTCAACGGATCGATCCCAGCGCCCTGCACGAAATGGCCCGGCATTTCAAATCCCTCCGGGCCAGGGTGACACGGCTCTTCGGTGGCTTGGCCATCTACATCGGGCATCCGGATGCCCCGGACCTGCGCGCCCACTACGCGGACGACACCGCTTATGGCTGGATCCACGAACTGGAAATCGACGCGGAGGGATTGTTTGGACTGGCGAGCTGGTCTAGCTCGGGGACCGCGTTGTTGCGGGAACGGCGTTTTCGTTATCTCTCCCCATTTTGGGAAGCGGAGGAGATCGGCCACGAAAATGGGCGGGCGATTCTCCGGCCCGTGGAGTTGATCTCGGTGGGCTTGACGAACCAGCCCAACCTGCCGGTGCGGCCCCTCGCGAATGAAGCCGGGCCGCAATCGGAACCAATCCGGTTGCTCATTGAGAATGCCTTGCGGGATGGCCGCCTGACCCCGGCGCAAATCCCTTTTTGGGTGCGGGCTCTGGCGCACGATTTTCCCGCTCAATCGGAACGACTCGAGAAAGCCGCCCCTGTCATCCACACCCGGACGATCACCGGCCAGTTTGGGTCCCGCCGATTGAGCCTCGCGAACCAGCCTTCCCGCGCGGCCTGCCTGTCGCAACTCATCCGCGAAGCGATGAAAGCCGGGCGCACCTATGACGAGGCGTGGGAATGGGTGAAGAAAAATCACCCGGGTCTCTTCGAGGAAATGGAACAGCCCCGAAAAGAGAATGACACCTCTATCTGAACAATTTCCGCCCTTCGCCAATGCGAAGTGGTGGCTTCAACAAAAACAAAACCATAAGAACAAAACAAAAACATGAGTCCTAACAAAACCACTTCCCCCGGAGGCCTGCTCTCCGGCTGGAGAAGATTCCAACAACGACGGGCCGCGCTCCGCTCGAGCCGGCTGAACCTCCAGGCCCCCGCGGGCTGGCGCACCACCATCGGCAACGAAAACCGCCCGTTCACCAAGCCGCGCCGTGTCTGCCTGGCGAACATCGCCGAGGGCACGCATGCCGGCAACCTCACCAAAGCGGTGGATGCCGCCATCACCGAGCGCTTCCTGCTCGGCAAGATCGGCGGCACTTCCGCCCGCGTCGCGGTCTGTGGCGCGGCGGATACCCCCATCGGCGTCATCACCGACGAAGCCGCCCTCGTGGGCGATCTCGTCAACGTGGCGCTTTTCGGCTCGGCCAGTTCCACGCTCCGCATGGTCGCCAGCGCGGCGATCGCGCAAGGCGCTCTGGTGGAACCCGCCGCGAATGGCCGCGTGCAAACCCTGGGCGCTGGCGCTGGCACCCATCACGTCGTGGGCCGGGCCTTGCAAGCCGCGGCCAATGCGGGAGAGGTGATCGAAGTCGATCCTCACTACTTCCTCCGTGTCATCTGATTCAAAAAACAAAACCAAAAAACTGAATACTCAAACCAAAAACTAAAACGGAACGAAATATGAATACTGAACAAATCAACTCCTCGGTCGAATCCTACCCGAGGGACAATGGCAACCCCCGTCCCGGCCAGGTTTATCTGGCCAACGAAGCGCGGTTCACCTCCACGCACTTTTCCGAACCGCTCACCAGCTACGCCACGGGTTGGAAGGATCCCAATAACCTGGAAGCGACGCTCGACTTCCTCTTCCCACCGGTCCAGGTCGGCCGCCGGTTCGAATACAAAAAGGCTGATAACGCCGAGGCGTTTCTCTCGGAGCTCGATGAGGAGCGTGCCATCGGGGCGGATTTCAAACGCATCGAATACCGCGGCTCCAGCGTCAACGAAAAGACCTTGAATAAGGGCCTCACGGTGCGGGTGGACCAGGACCAGGTGCGCGACATCCCGAACTGGCGCGAAATGCACACCGCCCGGTTGCTCCAGCGCCTTTTGCGCAACGAGCTGCGCCGCGGCCTCGATGCCGTGATGGCCGCCGCGACCGATACTCCCAAAGTCTGGGATGGTTCGCCCGGCAAGGATCCCGATGCCGATCTCCTGACCGACATGATCGCGGGAGCGGACGCGAGTGGCATCCGGGCCAATCGCATCCTCTTCGGTGAAATCGCCTGGAACAAACGGCTCCTAGCCCATCGCAACCAGAGCACTGCGGGCGGATATGGCTCCGCCGCGCTCAACCTCGCGGAACTGGCTGGCTTTCTCGGAGTCGAGAAGGTTGGGATTGTGCGCGAGCGTTACCAATCCAGCACCACTGCCAAGACCACCATGGGCGGCGATCAGGTCATCCAGTTCTTCGGAAAGGATAGCCTCACGCCGGATGACCCCAGCCACACCAAACGGTGCTGGTCCGCCGTCGAAGGCGGGGGCAAGTACCGCGTCTATGAGCAAATCGTCAGCAGCAAGCTGGTCGATCTGACCGTCGAGCACTACAGCAATGTTGTCATCACTTCCAGCATTGGCCTGCGCAAACTGACCATCAGCTAAAACAACCGGCCGCGGAATGCTTCGGCGTTCCGCGGCCCAACCATTTCTATACCATGATCCTTTCCAAAACTCTTCGGCGCATCCCCGCGAAGCTCTATCACACCGAAACGCTCGATTACCGCTCGCGCCTGCTCGCGGCGGGCGGGACCATCAGCGAGACGAGCCTCGATTACGCGGAGAAGTTCGTGCAGGACTGCAAGAACGCGCTCCTCTGGAATAAACTCGATGAAGTCGGTTTATTCCTGGGCAATCAGCTCACGGCGGCGTTGGTGAAACTGAAGTACACCGCCGCCGGCCTTCTCATCAACAACAACTTCACCGCGGGCAACTACACCGAACGTGGTGCCTCGGGAGGTTTGCTGGGGGATGGCGTCACCAAGTACCTCGACACCGGACTGAATGTCCAGAACCTCCCCACGTTGGGGCATCTCGGCTTCTATTTGCGCGAGGATGTCGCCGCCGCGGGCAATCGCGGCATGATGGGCGCGTTCACTGCCACCGAACAATACATCCTCGGCTCGTCCAATCCCGCCAGCGATGTCTTTGGGCGTTATGGCCAGTTGCCCGACGTCACCGCTGTGCAACCGCTCGTCAAGGGTTTCTACACCTTGAGCCGCACCGCCGCGAACCAGCTCTACCTCTTCCATAACGGAAATGTGGTGGATGCCGATACCAACACCGTCGCCAGCGTCAAGCCGAACGGGACTGTGCCTCTCTGGGGCTGGAACTACATCACGGGGGCGAACATGCAGAATTTTCTGCCTGCTCGCGGCAGCTTCTACAGCATTGGACAGGGATTAAGCCCCGCCGAGGCTCAGGCGCTCTATCAGGCCGTGCAAACTCTGCAACGAAACCTCAACCGTTCCATCTAATATGAACCTCCTTATTCTAAACCACGCCGCTCAATTGAGCCTGGCCGAACTCAACAGCTCCGCCCGGCTCGATCAGCGCCTCTCCCCCGCCAAATTGGCGGATGGCTCCGAGGCGTTGAACCCGGACGTCCTGGCCGATTGCGGCTTCGACCAAACCTGGTCTCACTACGCGGAACTTCTTCAAACGCTGCCCATTGAGGACCGCAGCGACTTCGCGCAGCCCGTCAACGTCTAAGAGCTTGTCCAAGTGCGCCGTGGAAAGGCGCGGAACTCCCGTGGGAGAGCAAATCCCACCCGGCAACTTTCGTTCCAGCCGGTAGCAGCCGAGGGGGGCATGGAAGTAATGAAATGCCTCAAGCACCTTGGTGTCAAAGGCCCGGATAGCGGGTCAGCGAGCGAGCAGGCCGTAATGCAAATGAATACCGAAGAGGTCCCGAAACCATCTAATGTGGACGCCGACCCAGCTTGGACATGGGGAAGGCTGCCATCGAATACGAATCGAACGAAACATGCGATATTCGAGTCCACCGGGGCATTGGTGACAGCATGCTTGCAAGAGGAGTTCCGTGGCAACACGGGATCTCCCGTCTGGAGCCTGAAGAGGTCAGGCAACGTGCCGCCCGCAAGGGCCGGGCAAGGCTGGACGGGAAGTCGGAGAGGCCCATGGTACCGAGGAAACCGGGTAATGCCGGTGGAGGGAAGGGGCCTTAGTTCAAGAGCAACGCAAGAAGAAGCAAAGGCCAGGAGATTGGCGTGAGCCTAACAACTCCGGAAAGTGTCTGGCAGCTTCAGGAAGCGTTGCATGCCAAAGCGAAGAAAGAACCAGCCGCCCGGTTTCACAGTCTGTATGACAAGATCTATCGCAAGGACGTGCTCTGGCATGCCTGGCGGTGCTGCCGTGCCAACGGTGGGGCGCCCGGTGTGGACGGAGTGAGTTTTGCGCAGATCGAGGCAGAGGGAGTGACCGGATGGCTGGAAGAACTGACCAAAGAGTTGCAGGAACGGACCTACCGGCCCGCGGCCGTGCGACGGGTGTGGATCCCCAAACCCGGGAGCACGAAGCAAAGGCCGTTAGGAGTTCCATGTCTGAGAGATCGAGTGATCCAGATGGCAGCAGTGCTCATCTTGGAACCGATCTTTGAGGCCGATCTGCCCGATGAACAGTATGGATATCGGCGCGGGCGCAGCGCCCACGACGCGATTCGCACCATTCATGGGCTGCTCAACCAAGGGTACCGCGAAGTGGTTGACTGTGACCTGAGCGGGTACTTCGATTCGATCCCGCATCATGAATTGATGAAGAGCGTGGCCCGGCGTGTGAGCGACGGGACGATGCTAGCTTTGATCAAGGCGTGGCTGGAAATGGCGGTGGAGGAAGAGGACGGGCGCGGGGGCAAACGCCGCACGACCGTGGCTCGAGACAGCGGGAGAGGCACTCCGCAAGGAGCGCCGATTTCGCCGCTGTTGAGCAACCTCTACATGCGCCGGTTTGTGCTGGGATGGAAGCAAAGAGGTTGGGAGGAAAAGCTTCAGGCGCGGGTGGTGGTGTATGCGGATGATTGTGCGCCACGAGTGCAGGCCAAGGAGATGAACCTGGCCTGTACGTAACTGTGCGACCGATGAGGGAAAGGCCCCTCGAGACCGGCTGACAGGAGCAGGTCTCAAATCACCTTCAGCGGCGTTGGCCAAAAGCCAGGGTCGTGAGCATGGAAGGAAAAGGTCCGGGAAGAACCGGATCAGATGAGTGACAGAGAGATGAACGCAAGTGAACCACTGATGACGTGTCGAAAGCGTAGGAGCGAGGTCAGAACCGGGACGGAGTCGTTATCCCGGGATGAGTGCGGACGGAGCCTGTTTCGGGCCGCGCGACCTCCGGCATTAAGGTGGCATGACTCTGTTGCGTGGCGGATGCGCGGAACGTGGGAACCTTCGACGACGATGGCAACCGAGAAGCTCCAGCAGAAGACCTGCAAGAGCCAGAGTAGGAAAGCGGCGTCAAGGGACGGAATAGCCCGTAGTAGCAATGAAGCCTCTGACAAAGAGGTGGAGCCAAGGGGCTGTGTGAAAGGAGATTGGTTCGACGGGTCAACCGATAACGGGAGGAACCCATGAGCCAATCAGAACGGAAGCCGTTCTTGATTTCCAAGCACGCGGTGCTGGAAAGCTGGGAACGAGTGAAAGCTAATCGAGGAGCTGCGGGCATCGATCAGGAGAGGATCCAGGACTTTGAGCGAAAGCTCGCAGACAACCTGTATCGTATTTGGAATCGCATGTCGTCAGGCAGCTACCTGCCCCCACCGGTCAAAACGGTAGCGATACCCAAAGCCGGGGGAGGAGAACGAAAGTTAGGCATCCCGACGGTCGCCGACCGGGTTGCCCAGATGGTGGTTAAAAGGCAATTGGAACCGAGGATCGAACCGCTCTTTCATCCCGACAGCTACGGTTACCGGCCGTTCAAGTCCGCACACGATGCGGTCGGAACGGCGCGGAAACGTTGCTGGCGAAACGATTGGGTGCTGGATCTGGACATCAAGGGCTTTTTCGACAACATCCCCCACGAACTGATGATGAAGGCAGTGCGCAAGCACGCTCCGGAAAAGTGGGTGCAGCTCTACATTGAGCGGTGGCTTAAAGCCCCCGCGCAGGATGAGCAGGGCAATTTGAGCGGACGGAGCAAAGGAACTCCCCAAGGCGGTGTCATCTCGCCTTTGCTGGCCAACCTGTTCCTGCACTACGCGTTTGATCAATGGATGACACGGACGCATCCCGGCAACCTTTTCGCAAGGTACGCCGACGATGCCATCGTGCACTGCCGGACGAAGGAGGATGCTGAGCGGATGCGCGAGGCCATCATTCAGAGACTGGCAGCATGCGGACTGGAGCTAAATCTCCAGAAAACCAAGATCGTTTACTGCAAGGACGCAGATCGCAAAGGGAACCACGAACACGAGAAGTTTACCTTCCTGGGTTACGAGTTCCGTCCCCGGCGAGCTAAAAGCTCCCGGGGCAGATACTTTGTGAGCTTCCTGCCCGCAGTCAGCGACAAGGCCGCCTTTCCAGCACAGTGGGATCCGAAGCTTGGAATTCACGTGACTTGAAGTCGCGGC